>Ga0207419_1000580_pt1 | contig 31549 bp, 33 predicted proteins | sample ElkSloMetagenome_4_FD_184723 | JGI IMG/M metagenome (GOLD analysis project Ga0207419, IMG submission 184723) | Hot spring microbial communities from Elkhorn Slough, Monterey Bay, USA - MD2A (version 2) | ecosystem: Environmental > Aquatic > Marine > Intertidal zone > Estuary: Microbial mat ... | reverse complement strand
GATGGCCGACTAAAGAATAGAAGAGTTACTTTTACATTAAGTAAAAAATAACAATTAAAACATAGGCACTAAAGTAAACTAGCCTAATTTGAAATAATTTAGATAATTAGGCTAGTTCATTCTCACCGTATGTTCATGGGCTACACGACAAAAATTGTATAACTAAAATAAACCAGGCACCACCCAAAATGCGAGAATCATTCCTATTATACCCACCATTAACCCTGCAATAGTCATTGGGATTAAATTTCGTTTAATTAGCAACCCCTCTACGCCCACAAGTCCAACGGTAGCACAAGCTGCAATTACATTGTGTACGCATATCATATTGCCAATAGCTCCTCCAATATTTTGTAAGCTCACAATTATCGTTCGTGATAACCCTAAATTCTCCGCTATTGAGTATTGAAATAATGAAAATAACATATTGGAAACGGTATTAGACCCTGACATAAAAGACCCTAACGCCCCTACAAATGAGTCTACCAATGGCCAGGCTCCCTGAAAAGTTGCAGCCATATATTCTGCCATCACAATTGGCATACTGGCATATTCATTAGGATTTTCTCCTGATTGCATCATGAGCCTCACCATTGGCACGGCAAATATTAACGCTATGAAGGGTCCTTTAATTCTTTTTATAGCCTCAGACCATGCAATCCTTACTTGGTTTTTTTGCATTTTAAATAATGGAATACTTATGAGGGCAATTAATATAAACGGCATAATGCCAGGAATATAAAGCGGATCAAAATCGGTTGTTATTGTAGTACCAAAAAGGTTGGGCGACACATATTTTACTGACTTAATGAGTGCATTGATGGGTAGCAATTGTACTCTGGTTATCACTAATAAAAATCCGATTAATATATAAGGCGTCCAGGCAAGCAAAAGAGGCATTTTCAAATTTATGTTAGCTGAGCTATTCATTGAAATAGATCCGCTCCAGTTTTTTTCCCAACTGCTTTTGTCAGGAAAATCCCAGGTTTTTTTCGGTACCAAAAAACCTCTTTGCGTAGCAGGAATTAGAATAACGAGTCCGATAAGCCCTCCTAGCAAGCTGGGAAATTCTGGCCCAAGCAACCAGGCAACCAATAAGTAAGGAACTACGAAGCAAAATCCAGCAAAAATTGCATACGGCCAAATAGCCAAACCTTCCTTTATGCTTTTATTTTTACCAAAAAACCGGGTCAACATCACTACCATTATTAAAGGAATAAAAATGCCCGGAATAGCATGCTGGAGTGCAGTAAAAAAACCCACCTGTCTGATAAACTCCATATAAGTAAGGCCGTTGGCAGCTATTGTTTCAATAATTTCCGGTGTCTCTAATGAAGTACCTACCCCAATTAAAGTAGGTGTACCTACTGCCCCGTAAGAAACTGGTGTACTATTGGCAATTAATGCTACCATCACAGCTGCCAATGCCGGAAAACCCAATGATAATAAAAGCGGTGCTATCAAAGCAGCGGGTGTACCAAAGCCAGCAGAGCCCTCGATGAAAGCGCCAAAAAGCCAGGCAATTATTATAGCCTGTACCCTTCTGTCTGGTGAAATAGAAGAAAAACCACGATTGATGGCAGCTAATGCTCCACTTTCTCTAAGTGTAAATAACAATACCAAAGCTCCAAAAACAATAATGATTATTTTCAAAGCAATCACTACACCATTTACACTCGAGGCCATAATCCAACTAATGGGTGTTTCCCAAATGAAAAAAGTAAGTGCCAATGCAACTAAAAAAGCTAAAGGCATTGCTTTGGTGGCAGGCCATCGCAAACCAACCATGAGTATAAAAATTGTAGCAATAGGAATTACTGCAAGTAAGGCTAAAAATTCATTCGACATATTAATAATTTTTGGGTTACAAAATTTGAGATAAATATATGGTAAAATTTATTGATTATAATACTTTTATAGACTTGAAGTTGAAAAAGCAATAAAATTTGATTAAAAAGAACCAGAAGTTATTCAAGTCAATCGCGTTTTTTTGAAGGTCTTTATTTACTTTTGCAAGAAAAATAAAAATTTTAAAATGAGAAATATATTGATCTTAACCGTGTTAGTTTTAGCTACTATCACCACCGCTTGTAATAAGCAGCAACAAAATAATACTGCACAAACTGATATTGACTCTACTCAAGTAGATGATAGCCAAATCAGCATCGGGGAGCCTGTAGAACCAGGCAAGGCTATTTCTTTAGCTTCTTTGACTACCAATATGGAAGACGAAACCTTGACAGAAGGCCTCACCATAAAGGGAACTGTATCAGAAGTTTGTCAAAAAAAAGGCTGCTGGATGAAACTGGAAAAAGAAAATGGAGAATCCATGAGAGTAACCTTTAAGGATTACGCTCTTTTTATGCCTAAAGATATCGCAGGCAAAAGTGTGGTAATAAGAGGAAAAGCATATAAGGATACCATTACTGTAGATGCGTTGAAACATTATGCAGAAGATGCCGGCAAAACACAAGATCAAATTGAAGCCATAACCGAAGAGGAAATAGCGCTTGCATTTGAGGCAGATGGTGTGTTAATTGAAGAATAGATTTCAGTATTTGTGGCAGTTTAATTTTTTACACTGCCGCAAATGCTTATAAATACTTCCAACTACGCTACGTATTTAATCACAACACGAATTGAGATTTTTTTAACTCTTATTCAACCCCAATTAAAAAAACTGCCGGTCTCTTATGAAAATCATGACTCTGCTTTTTCCACATGCCAACAGGCATGGTTTTTATCCATTCGTTTTTGCTGGTAATATCTACTGCTACACATAAATAGGTAGATGTGGAACAGGTTTTCAACAGGTCCTGCAAAAGTTGATTATTCCGATAGGGTGTATCCATGAATATTTGAGTTTGCTGTAATTGGCGTGCATTTTTCTCCATCAACCGAATAGCATGTTGTCTTTGCTTTTTATCAATTGGCAAGTAGCCATGAAATGTAAAAGCCTGACCATTCAAACCTGAGGCCATTAAAGCCATCAAAAATGAGGAGGGGCCGACCAGTGGCACAATTCTATTATTATTTTCATGGGCTATTTTAACGGCCAAGGCCCCGGGATCAGCTACACCAGGGCATCCCGCTTCAGAAATCACTCCCATATCCGTACCAAAGAATAAAGGCTCCATTGCTTCCATCAAATCATCTTCTGAAGTTCTTTTACTCATTTCGCAAAAGGTTAGCTCCTCAATATTTTTACCGATTTTTAAAGCACTTATAAATCGACGGGCCGACTTGATATTTTCAGCTAAAAATATATCTAACTTCAAAATTACTTCTTTTACCTGTGGAGTAATTGATTTGTCTATGGTATCTTCGGCCAGGAGGTTTGGAATTAAATATAATGTTGCTTTATTTTGAGATCGATAATTCATTGGCTATTAAAAATATGACGCAAATAGGTAAACTACTTATAATTGTTGGTGGTGCTATAATAATTATAGGATTGATTTTATACTTTTATAATAAAATACCGCTACTAGGAAAATTGCCTGGTGATATCTTGATCAAGAAAAAGAATTTCACTTTTTATTTCCCATTGGCTACTAGCATTGTTATTAGTTTAGTTTTAAGCTTAATTTTATTTTTGATTTATAAATTTAAATAGACAAAAATTGCTGCACGGTATTCAAAAATGCTTTCGGTTGTTCTGCATGGATCCAATGACCTGCATCCTTAATGGTTACGAGATTGGCATTGGGAAATAGCGTTTTAAAGGTTTTCACATCATCATCTAAAATATAATCAGACTTTTCTCCTCTTATAAAAAGAACCGGTTTATCAGAAATTTTATCGCTCGGTAATCCTTCACCTACTTTTTCTATGTTTTTTTCGATTATAGGCAAATTTATCTTCCAACTGAAGTTACCACTTTTATCGCGATACAAATTTTTTAGGAGAAATTGCCTGATGCCCATGTTTTTTACAAAGGGTTTGAGCTGATTTTCTGCATCACTTCTCCGTTCTACCTTTGACAAGTCAACTGCATTATAGGCATTCAAAATAGATTGATGATGCACCGGGTAAGCCTTAGGTGCTATATCAACTACTACCATTTTTTTAAAACCTTCCCTATATTTCGAAGCATATTTCAATATAGTTTTACCTCCCATACTATGACCCAGCAAAATGGGATTATTAATTTTAATAGTTTCGAGCAGGTTTTGTAAGTCTTGCGCCATTACATCATAAGAAAAGTCATCGCTATGAAACGACTGCCCATGATTACGTTGATCAACCAATATTACCTGATAGCTTTCAGACAGGTGTTTAGCAGCAGAAATCCAATTGTCTAAAGAACCAAACAGCCCATGTAAAATGACCAGCGGCTGTCCTTCACCGAGTATTTTATGATTGAGAATTGTCATATTATTTTTTTAATTGTCGCAGGTACAATTGAATCGTGTTTTCCAATCCAAGATAAATAGCATCACAAACAATAGCATGACCTATGGAGACTTCATCAATTTCAGGGATTACATTTACCATGTATTTCAGATTATTTAAGTCTAAGTCGTGTCCGGCATTAATTTCTAACCCTGCTGTTTTGGCTACTTTGGCTGCTTCAGCAAATGGCGCGATTGCATTTTCTTTGCTTTCATGATAATGACGAGCATAAGCCTCGGTATATAATTCGACCCGATCTGCTCCACAGCGAGCTGCACCTTCCACCATTGTTGCATTTGGCTCTACAAATATGGAAGTACGTACCCCATAAGATTTTAATTCAATAATTATTTCTTTCAAAAAATCATGATTTTTCACCGTATCCCAGCCTGCATTGGAGGTGAGTACATCAGGTGGGTCGGGCACCAACGTGGCTTGAGTTGGATGAGCCATGGCAATTATTTCCAGATAACGCTTATTGGGATAACCTTCTATATTAAATTCAGTAGTGACGGCATCTTTTAAAGCTACCACATCATCATACCTAATATGCCGCTCGTCAGGTCGTGGATGAATAGTTATACCCTCAGCACCAAACCGCTCACAATCTTTAGCAGTCTGCAATACATCAGGCCTGTTACCTCCACGCGCATTTCTCAGCGTGGCAAATTTGTTAATATTTACACTAAGTTTGGTCATGATTATCAAGGCAAAATTATGAATTAAACAAATCCTTGTTTAAATACTAGAGCAATTAAACTAATGGTAGCGCCTTAAGTTCAGCGTTGAAAATATCTCCATTAAAAAATCAGCTGCTATTCGTTTTCGCCTTCTTTAATTTTTTCTAATAAGTTTTCAGGCAACGATTTACTTGCGTTAGCTCCTAACTTTTTAATTTTCTCAGCCCTTGATACCAGATTACCCCGACCTTCCACCAATTTATTCATGGCTTTATTATAGCCATCTTGTGTTGCATTTAATTTCCCACCCAAGTCTTGTAAGTCTTGCACAAACCCAACAAATTTATCGTACAAATCTCCTCCTTGCCGGGCTATTTCCACTGCATTTCTATTTTGGTATTCCTGTCGCCAAATGCTTGCGATGGTTCGCAGGGTAGCAAGTAACGTTGAAGGACTCACGATCACGATGTTTTTATCAAAGGCATCGTTAAATAAATTGACATCGTACTGTATAGCCAAACTAAACGCGGGCTCTACCGGTACGAACAGTAATACAAAATCCAATCCCTTCAACTGATAAAGTTGTTGATAATTTTTACTTGACAAATTTTTCACATGATTCTTCATTGATAGCAAATGCTTCTTAAGTTCAGCATTTTTTTCATCATCGCTATCACAATTGCAATATCGCTCATAGGCAGAAAGAGATACTTTAGCATCAATAATTATATGCTTTCCTTCGGGTAAAGTAATTACGACATCGGGTTGCAGCCTGTTGCCATTTTCAGTTACGTGTGATTGCTGTACATGAAATTCCCGATCTTTACTAAGGCCCGACTTCTCCAGTATGCTTTCCAATATGAACTCTCCCCATCCACCTTGCACTTTAGATTCACCTTTCAAAGCTTTAGTTAAATTTTCTGCTTCACGGGTAATCTGTAAATTTAATTCTTTTAATCCCGATATCTGTTCTTTTAATGACGCGTTCCAGGTTAGATTTTCTTTATTTGCTAAATCTATTTTCTTTTCAAAATCAGTAATTCGCTCTTTAAGCGGATTCAATATTTGCCCAAGGTTCAATTTGTTCTGATCAGTGAACTTTTTACTTTTATCCTCAAATATTTCATTTGCAAGGTTTTTGAACTCTGCTGCAAATTTTTGCTGCAATTCCCGCAAATTTCCCTGCTGTTCGTCCAATTTTAGCTTCAAATTCTTATGATCTGCCTGTAATGTAGACAAATTTCTATTAAGTGAGAGAATGGTATTTTGAGCCTGAGCTATTTCATTCTTTTGATCAGTACATTGCAGTTGCAAATCTTTGTTTTTCTGCTCAAGTATTTGGTTTTGAGTTTGATACTGCTGTACTTCACTTTGGATTTCTTGATTTTTTGCTTCAGTTTGAATTATTACAGCTTTATTTTTATTATTAGCTAAAATCCAGGCCAGTAAAAATCCTATAACTATTCCAAGAATTAATAATATTATTTCCATTAACTAAAAGTTTAGTTTTTTGTTGATGTAAGGTTTTGACTAAATATGTCATTTTTTACCTATTTTTTTACAGTTTTTGCCAGATAAGGCAGCTTAATTGAAATAAAAAAATAATTAAAATGAATTTATTTTTTAGCCAAAATAAATGTTGTTCCTAAGCGCATACAAAGGTAAGCAATAAATAAAATAATAAAGAATTTAGCGGAGCGGAATCATTGTTAAAAATTTTAGCAAAAAAAAGACTGGATAGAAAAATCCAGCCTTTAAATATTGACTATAACATGTAAAATAATGTGTGTTAATTAGAGGCTAGCTCCCGAGCCTTGCCAAACAAGGTTAAGGCTTCTGTATATATTTCATCATTGCTGTTGATGATAGGATAATAACCTTTATCACCCCATTGGCTACGAGCAATTAAAGCCTTTATTTGGTTTTCTATTAAGGCTTTAGACTTTTTAAACTCTTCCGCTACAAAAGTAATATCCAATATTTCACCTTTGTCTATAACCTCATCAAGCATTTGTTTGGTAATTTCAAAATTATCTTTAAAATAATCATATTCCATTTTAGCAAGTCGCTTTTTATGAGTATCATGGTAATCTATAGCATATTCTCTTATTACATTATTGAATAATAGTTTTCTGAAATATTCCGAATTGTAACTGGTATCGAGAGGGACAAAATAATCAGGCATGATGCCACCGCCGCCATATACTACACGGCCCTTGGTGGTAGAATATTTAAGAGAATCAGCGAATTTAATGCTATCTTCAACAAAAAACTCTCCATGCTCAAATCGGGTCATTCTGTCTTGTTGATAAGCCTCTAAATCATCATCGTAGGGTTTTTGAATGGATCTTCCACTGGGTGTATAATATCTACTGATGGTCAATCGCATTTCAGAGCCATCCCCTAATTTTATGGCCAGCTGTACCAAACCTTTGCCAAAAGATCTGCGACCCACTATCAATGCACGATCATTGTCTTGTAAAGCACCTGCCACTATTTCAGACGCGGAAGCACTACCTTCATCGATTAATACTATCAAAGGACGTTCTTCAAAATCTCCCTTTGCTGTTGCTCTATGCTCAGAATCGTATTTTTCTTGTTTTCCCTGTGTATAAACGATCAACTTATTATCTTTTAAGAATTCATCTGCCATACGTACCGCTTTGTCCAGGTAACCACCAGGGTTACCACGCAAGTCAAGCACGAGCCTTCTCAACCCATTTTGCTGCAAATTTTCCAGGGCATCTTTAAACTCATCGTAGGTGCTGGCAGAAAAGCGACTTACTTTAATATAACCGGTATTGTCGTTGATCATGTAGCTCACGTCTACAGAATGTTGAGGGATTTTGTCCCTCTTTATTGTAAAATCAAGCATTTCATCACTTCTACCGCGTTTAATTGTTACATCTACTTTGGTCCCTTTTTCTCCTCTCAACATTTCTATTACATCACGATTTTCTATTGATACGCCTGCTACGGTATTACCATTTACTTTAATTATTTTATCTCCTGCATGTAAGCCAGCTTTTTCAGAAGGCCCTCCCGCCAATGGAGTCACTACATAAATAGTATCTCTTATCAAATTAAATTCAATACCTATTCCCTCAAATTCTCCTTGCAACTGGCTATTAGCCAAAGCCACATCCTCAGCAGAAATATAAGAAGTATGTGGATCCAGCTCTTCCGTAATTTTTTCAATAGCTGCCTCTACGAGCTTATCAGTATTTACTTCGTCTACATAATCTCTATCAATAAAAGTTAGTACTTTTCTGAATTTTTGTATGCTACTAAAAATATCATTTTCAGAAGGTTGCAAGTAGGCCATTTTTGCACCTATCAAAATCCCCACTGCTAGTCCTAAAGCAAGTATTAAGGGTAATCTAATGTGAAATTTGGAATTTTTGATCGCTCTCACTATCTCTATTTTTATTTAAAAATTATAATTAAAACCTAAATGTCAACAATTTATTCTAAGGTATATATATCTTTTCATAGATACATAAGTTATTGAAAAACCACAAAGAAAAATCCTTAAACGGTTAAATGCTTATATTTGCATCGTCTTTAACAAAATATGTTCCAAAATGGGTCGCGTTATGGCAATAGATTATGGTAAAAAACGCACTGGATTGGCAGTCACTGATCCTATGCAAATTATTGCTAATCCTTTGGATTATGTAAAGACCCATGATTTATTAAATTATTTACAAAACTATTGCAGCAACGAAAATGTTGAGGCGATAGTAGTAGGAAAACCAATAAATCTGGATAACCGCGATAATGAAATGAGTGAGCCGGCTAATAAATTAGCCGAAAGGCTTGCCAAATTATTTCCTGATTTAAAAATTTACCGTCACGATGAACGATTTACTTCCAAAATGGCCATACAGTCAATGATAGCCGGAGGTAGCAGAAAAAGCCAGCGGCGTGAAAAAGGAAATATTGATAAAATAAGTGCAACAATAATATTACAATCATTTTTAGAAAGTATTAATAGAAGATGATATACCCAATTATAGCCTATGGTTTACCGGTTTTGAAAAAGAAAGCAAGGGCATTAGAAAAAGATGAAATTGATGTACAAAAGCTCAAAGAAGACATGTATGAAACCATGTATTATGCTCAGGGAGTGGGCCTTGCCGCACCTCAAATTGGGCTTGATATTAGAGTTTTTGTAATAGACGCTTCGCCAATGACAGAAGATGAGCCAGATGCTGTTGCTATTAAAAAGATTTTTATAAATCCTGAAAAAATAGAAGAAGAAGGCAAAGAATGGTCATTTGAAGAAGGTTGCTTAAGCATTCCTGGTATTAGAGAGCAGATTAATCGGCAAGAAAAAATCCGCTTAAAATATTTTGATGAAAACTGGGAAGAACATGAAGAAGAGTTTACCGGTATTATTGCCCGTATCATACAGCATGAATATGATCACCTGGAAGGTGTGCTATTTACAGATAAATTAAGCCCTTTTAAAAAGAGATTACTCAAAAGCAAACTAAACAATATAGTAAAGGGCAAAGTAGATGTAGACTATAAAATGAAGTTTGCAACTAAAAAATAAAATAATGCAGGACCTAATCATAACCATTATCCAATCAGAACTATACTGGCACAATACGGAAGCAAACCTTGGTATGTTTGAAGAAAAAATTTGGTCGATCGGGGAAAAGACAGATATGATTGTTTTGCCGGAGATGTTCAACACCGGATTTACTATGGATGGTAAGGCCATGGCAGAACCAATGAATGGTCGTACCTACCGATGGATGAAACAACAAGCTGCCCAAACAGATGCTGTAATACTAGGCAGTGTAATAATTAATGAAAAAGGTAAATACTACAATCGCTTGCTATGGATGCGACCTGATGGTTCATGTGATTATTATGATAAAAAACACTTGTTTCGAATGACCAATGAGCATGAAACATTTACTGCCGGCAATAAAAAAATGATTCAAATTATTAAAGATTGGAAAATTTGCCCGATGACCTGCTACGATTTGCGCTTTCCAGTTTGGAGTATGAATAAATATAATGCCAAAGAAAAATCACTGGATTATGACGTTTTAATCTATGTTGCCAATTGGCCAGAAAAAAGAATAAATGCCTGGGATACGTTGATCTCTGCCCGTGCCATTGAGAATTATGCTTATGTAGTGGGAGTAAATCGTGTGGGAAAAGACGGAACAGGAGCCACATACAATGGCCATTCCATTGTAGTAAATCCTAAAGGCAGACGGTTATTTTTTAGTGAAGACAAAGAAGTTATCCGAACCCTTAGCTTCGATTTTGAAAAAATAAAAGAATTCAGAACCAAATTTCCTGCCTATCTAGACAATGATGATTTTGACCTGAAATAGCATGTCAGTTTTTTATGATAATTACATTATTACAGGGCTTAATTAGCCACAATTGCAGTTCTTTTTAATAAAACTTATTAATACCTTTACTATTCTGTACAAGATGCAAATTTAATTTGCGTTTAGCACCAGGCACTTAAACCTTTAACTAATAAAGAAAAAATTCAACAGTAAAGTAATGAAGGTTTTAAAACCCTTACTTGTTATCTTGATAATACTATTGAGTTCAATAAGCATCTATTCTCAAAATAACCTGAACGATAGTTTGCAAAACATCCTCGACAAGGCTAATAGCGAGGAGGAATATATTGACATAAGTATTGAAATAGTTGACAAGATTTTATTTTCGGAACCAGAGATAGCCAAAAAACTTTTAATCACGGCTATCACTAAAGCACAGCAACTCGAATATGCTAAGGGATTGGGTTTTGCTTATGCTCGACTAGGTGTGTCCTATGCTATTACTAAAAATCCTTCCCTGGCAGAAAATTATTATGAACAAGCCATTATATATCTTCAATTATTACCAGATAAACTACCTTTAGGTAAAATCTATAATAATCTGGGACTTTTATATAAAAACATTGCTAAATTCAGTGAGTCTCTGGAAAACTTTCAAAAAGCTGAAGCAATAGCCGAAAACCTCAATGCAAAGGAGCTGCTTCATATAATTTACAACAATGAAGGTATTGTTTACCGACATTTAGGCGATTTTGAAGAAGCCATAAAATCCTTTCTTTTATCAACGAATATAAAAGAAGAGCTAGGAGATGACAGAGGCTTGGCTGTAACTAAAGTAAATATTGCCAATTTATATGCTAGCCAAGGAAGACACGAACTTTCTCGAAAGGTATATATCGAATCACTGGAGATTTTTCGAAGGCTAGATGAAGAAATATACATGGGAGGAACTTTGACTAATATAGCATCATCTTATTTGTATGAAGAAAATTTACCAGCGGCTATTGTTTATTATGATTCGGCCAAAGTTGTGTATGAAAATATAAATTATCAAGATGGCATTGCCATAACACAAATGAATTTGGCCAGAATTTACCATCAAAATAAAAACTACGTGAAAGCCATTGGTTTAGCCAATAAAGCCTTAAATACCTTTGAAGAGTCCAACGCACAATCTTCCGTCACCAGCGCTTACTTAGTTATTGCCGAAACCTTTCTCAAGCTAGATGAATTGGACTCAGCTTTTAAATATACAAATAATGCAATTGACATAGCCTTACAAGTTGATGATACAAAAAAGTTAATTGATGGGTATAGATTAATGTATGAATACCACGAACTTAAAGGGAATTTAGAAGATGCTCTTTTTTATCATAAAAAATATACCGACTTGAGTGATAATTATTTCAATATTGAAAAAAACAAACAAATAACTGAAATAATGGCCAGTCACCAGCTGGAGAAAAAGGAAAAGGAGAATGAAGTATTAAGGCAAATGTACTATCGGAAAGAGGCCGAAAATAAAGCTTTAATTGGAGCAGTATTGTTCTTCTTTATGTTCACTACTTATTTTTACCATGCCAATGAGGCACAACGCAGACATAATCAATTGCTTATTTCGCAAAACAGTGACATTTATGGAAAACAAGAGAATATCCTTGCCATTAACAGGAGTCTACTAAATTCACAGCAAATTACGGAAGCCCTAAATGAAAAGTTGAAAATTATAAATGCTGATCTAGAAGAACAAGTAGCAGATAGAACCCGTAGACTGGCTCAAGCCAACAAAGAACTTGATACTTTCCTATACCAATCGTCGCATGCCCTTAGGAGGCCAATTGTAAACATCTTAGGGCTGGTAAAGATTGCCCGGATAGAGCCTGAAATTGACAAGGTGCCAGATGTATATGATAAAATTGATGAAACCTCCTACAAAATGGATGGTATGCTCAAAAAATTAGTCATGGTAAGCGAAATTAACTCCCTCAAACTTAAATTGGATAGAATTGATTTTGCTAAAATGACTACTGATATACTCCATCAATTACAACCAACTATTGAAGCTAAAGGTATTGACTTCAATTTTTGTATTGAAAATAATATAGAATTCGTTTCCGATAAGCGATTGATGGACTTAATATTGTTTAATATAATGGAAAATGCCGTCAACTTTTCTTTCCCTATGCCAGACCGACCTTCCTTTGTTAATATGAAAATAACACAACTCAATGATAAGGGAATTAATATTTTTATAGAAGATAATGGTATTGGCATATTAAAAGAAGCTATAGGGACTGTATTTGAAATGTTTGCTGTAGCGGATAACAAATCACGCGGTTACGGTCTAGGCCTTTATATCGTTAAAAAGGCGGTAGATAAGTTAAATGGCTCTAACTACATATCTAGTAAGAAATTTGAGAATACTGTAGTAAAAATCGACCTTCCCCGTCCGGAAAATAGCAAATCAAAAAAAGTACTCTTACAGAGCAATACCTAAATCCTTCACATACAACACCTTAAGCTAAAACTATTACCAAAACCCCAAAATATTACATGAGTAATTATTGGGATTTCTGAGTAATATTTTCATCTTTACTTTACCTCATATTTGTTGTGTGGCTTCGGAAGACACATTGCTCTAATAAGTCTGATGTAAAACCATCGAAATATTTAGAACAAAGTCAAAAAAAGCTGCAAATACTAAACTATTTTATTTATTTATTACATTGTTAAACACTTAAATTAATTAAAAAGATGAAAAAAGTTTTATTAACTGTAGCAGCTGTAGCTTTATTTTGTGGTACCGCATTTGTTTATTCTTCTAATGATGCAACAAGCCAAATACAAATAGAGGATTCACTTGCAATCACTGATCCTGATTTAGTAGATTTAGATCAGTACGCATTATAATATAGACTGAAACTTTATAAATAATTATAAAGCTTTCTGAACAATATTAATTTTTTAAATTTAATGAAGCCAAATGGCTTCATTTTTTTTGTCTAATTTGTATTAATAAGCTTGTATTATCCGCATTAGCACCTTATCTTTGCACTCCATTTTCGTAAACAAGAGATTTATAAAAATTTATATATAAATGTACGCAATTGTAGATATAGCCGGGAAGCAGTTTAAAGTAGAAAAAAACAAATTTATTTATGCTCCCCTGTTGCAAGAAGAAAAAGATGCCTCGGTAGAATTTGATAATATTTTATTATTAGATGATGGTGGTAAAGTACAAGTAGGTGCTCCGGCTGTTAAAGGATTTAAAGTAACGGCCAAAGTGCTCGAGCACCTGAAAGGTGATAAAGTAATTGTTTTCAAAAAGAAAAGAAGAAAAGGTTATAAAAAGAAGAACGGTCATCGTCAGGAATTTACTAAATTATTGATTGAAGACATTACTGATGGCACTGCTAAAAAAAGTACTACTAAAGAAAGTAAGTCTACTACTAAAAAGACTACCAGTAAAGAAAGTGCCGCTAGTAAAAAGACCGCCTCAACCGGTAAAGATGATTTAACTAAAATAAAAGGTATTGGTGAGGTTTATCAAAAAGAACTAAACAAGATTGGTTATACTTCCTATCAACAAATAGCATCTTTATCTAAATCAGATATGGAAAAAATTGCAGATGCTGTAGATGGTGTAACAGCAGAAACTATCGAGTCAGAGGAATGGGTAAAACAAGCCAAAGCATTAGATAAAAAATAGAGTAAAGAACAGAAAATAATAAAATACCAATATTATGGCACATAAAAAAGGAGCAGGTAGTTCAAGAAACGGAAGAGAATCGGAAAGTAAACGACTTGGAGTAAAAATTTATGGCGGCCAAGGTGCTATAGCCGGAAATATTTTAGTACGCCAAAGAGGTACTAAGCATCACCCTGGCAAAAATGTAGGTATCGGAAAAGATCATACCTTATTTGCATTATCAGATGGTGTAGTTAGCTTCAAAAAAGGTCGAAAAAATCGTTCATTCGTTTCAGTAGAACCGCAAGCCTAATAAACAGAAAAAATCAAAAAAAAGCTATAGACATACCTATAGCTTTTTTTTTATCCATTTCTTACCAAGTCTTCCAGGCATTTTATCCAAATAGGATGATCGTTTAAGCTATCTACCAATTGCCAATGTTCTCCTCCGGCTTCCTCAAATTCTTCTTTAAACTCTTCACCCACTTCTATCGTGGTTTCCAGGCAATCAGCCACAAACGCAGGTGAAAAAGCCAACACCTTCTTATAACCCTTAGCCGGAAGCTCTTTTAATATTTCATCGGTATAAGGCTTAATCCAGGGATCATTTCCCAAACGGGATTGAAAAGATACTATATATTTATCATCTGGTATACCTAGTTCAGCAGCAAGCAACCTGGAGGTTGCAAAACATTGACCTCTGTAGCAATATTGATTTTTCTTATGATATACTGAGCAACATTTATCTGAAAGCTGACAGTAATTATCTACGGATGCTTTTTTAATTTGCCGTTCCGGTATTCCATGATAACTAAATACATAAAAATCAAAATCATCAATTTTGGTCATATATTTTTTTGCCCTTTCGGCAAATGCTTTGATCATTAATGGGTGATCAAAAAACTTATCAATGGTCTTGATTATTGGTATATTTTGCCATTTTTTCACTATTTCCATTACCTTATCAACTACAGAACCTGAAGTAGCGGAAGCATATTGAGGAAACAATGGAACCACTACAATCTCGCTTACATTCGCTTTCTTCAATTGATCCAAACCTTTAGCAATTGAAGGGCTTTGATATCGCATGGCGAGAGATACTAAATATTCTTCTCCTAAAGCTTCAGCAAGCAATTTTTGCACATCCATACCATAAAACATCAAGGGTGAGCCTCTCTCCTGCCACAATTGACGATAAATTTTAGCAGATTTAGGAGCCCTAAATGGTGCTATAATTAGATTCACCAACATCCACCGGTATATAAATGGAATATCTACCACCCTTTTATCCATCAGAAATTCTCGTAAATACTTTCTAACATCGGGAACAGAAGGACTATCTGGAGTTCCTAAGTTGACCAACAAAACACCCTTTTTGCCAATATTTTTCTTCATTTTTTTCCTTTACAATTCTAATTCTTTTCTGCTGCTAACTTACCGGTAATATCTAATGTTTGTATTTATAAAAAATTTGTAGCCGGAAGCTTTTTGTAAACACCAAAACAACATAATTTTAGGCTATAAATTAGCCGATAGTTTAACAATAGTGTCAGCAAATTTAATACATCAATATTAAACACTTTTACTATGATCGATCTTTCTACCCAATACCTCGGCCTCAGCTTAAAAAACCCAATAATTGTTTCCAGTAGTAGCTTAACTAATAATGTGAACGGCATAATAAGTTGCGCCAACAGCGGTGCAGGTGCCGTAGTACTAAAGTCTCTTTTTGAAGAGCAAATCACTTCTGAATTAGAATCAATAGAACAAGATCCATCTATGGATGACCACCCTGAAGCTGCTGATTACGTTCGCAAATTGGGCATGGATTTTCAATCCGATACTTACCTTCAATTAATTGAACAAGCCAAAAAATCAGTGGATATTCCAATAATTGCCAGTTTGAATTGTATAAGTCATGAAAAGTGGCTTGACTTTGCCAAACAAATTGAGGAGGCTGGTGCAGATGCACTTGAATTGAACATAGCCATTATGCCTAAAGACTTTGATGCATTGTCAGAAGAAATTGAAGACTTAGTAGTGGCTATAGCAAAAAATGTAAGAAGTAAAATAGACCTACCCATAACAATAAAACTGGGACCATATTTTACTTCGTTACCTAGAATAGTTCAGCGGTTGCAAGATGCTGGCATTAATGGTCTGGTATTATTTAATAGATTTTATAGACCCGATGTAGATATTGAAAAACTAGAAATAGTGCCTGGCTATCGCTATAGCTCTCCGGAAGAAATTAGTTTGTCGCTTAGATGGATTGGGATTTTATCGAGAAAAGTAAAAGTGGATTTAGCCAGCTCTACCGGTATATACGACGGCACCGGTATTATAAAACAGATTTTGGCAGGTGCTAAAGCTACGCAAGTTTGCAGCACAGTTTATGTCAATGGCTTCAAGCAAATAGGCATCATGCTTGAAAGAGTTAGGTTTTGGATGCAGACTCGTGGCTACGAATCGCTTGATGATTTTCGTGGAATATTAAGCCATAAAACAACTCAAAAACCAGCTTATTATGAAAGGCTTCAGTACATTAAAGCTCTAGTAGGCATTGAATAGTTTACTCTGCTTGAGCCAAAGATGCCACGCTTATTGCTCTGGCATTATTATTTTCTAATTGAAGTGCGCAAGCTTCTAAAGTAGCTCCCGTGGTAATTACATCATCAACCAGCAGCACATGTTTGTTTTTTATTTGTTCCTTATCTACCACGGAAAATATTTGTTCCACGTTTTTCCACCGAGCTACTCTACTTTTACGGGTTTGTGTACTACTATCTGATTTCCTCAACATTATATCAGGCTCATGCGGTATTCCCAATATTTCTGCCAATCCTTTGGCAAAAAATTCACTTTGATTATACCCTCGCTTTTTCATTTTTTTGGGGTGTAATGGCACAGGTACAATTAAATCCCAATCAAAGTTTGCTTGGTTTTGCAATAAATCTTGAGCAAACCACCTGCCTAAAACCGTACCTATTTCAGGATAATTCTTATATTTATAGTAATGCATTACGGTTTGTACTTTTCCGCTCTTTATATATTTTAGGTAAGCTGTTGCTTGTTGTAACGATTGTATGTTGTTTAACCTGAAATGAATTGGATTATTTTCACTTAAAAAATACTTCGTTTTTGGCAATTCGGATATACACTGTGTACAAATGTATTTCTCATTGCCTACCAAATTGCTGTGGCAGGTAAAGCAGTATTCCGGAAAGAAAAGTGAAAAAAAATCGTTGATTATATTCATTTTTGCAAAAAGAAAATTTTTAAAAGTAAATATAATGGATTTAATTAATGAATTTAATCAATATCGGTCAAAAATGAATGCCCAAATAATGGCTGCTGATAATAAAATAATTAAAAGAATTTTTAACCTCGACACCAATGCATTTGAAAATGGTGCTGTAGATGGCACTACCAAAGAATATGTAGGATTAGCATGCTCTATGGTAATGCGCTGCGACGATTGTGTTAAGTATCACCTTGAGAAGTGTCACGAATTAGGGGTAACTACTGAACAAATTTTTGAAATATTTGCGATTGCTAATCTTATTGGAGGTACTATCGTTATCCCTCATTTACGCAGAGCAGTGGATTATTGGCAGCAATTAAATAGTAAGTAATTATGAATACAAGAGATTTGGAACTTGATAAAAAGTGGTTTAGGCTTTGCACAAGGCTTGAGCAAATGATTGGTAAAAGACCAAAAGATCTCAATAGTGTCTTGTTTTTAATTGGCGTTCAGGAATTAGGGCAAGGCAAGAAAAATTTCAGTAAAGAGCAAAAGCAGGATTTAATGCACATTGCTATTTGTAAAGTGCTCAGTTTATCTGGTTTTTATGAGTTGGAAGGAGTAGACAAAGATGGCTGGCCACACTGGAAACCTACTCAGAAATTACCCCACTTTGATATATTGGAACAAGAAAAACTTTTGAAGATGCATGTACTTGAATATTTTGAAAAAGAACTTCAATTATTGTAATATTTTTTAGCATTTTTTAGCAAAAAAATAATGGCCAAAAAAATATGTTAATTATATTACCCAATTCAACTCATATTTTCAATGATTAGCTTTAATTATTAAAATTATTGAAGACTAAAATATATTTAACATCACAGAAATTATTTACGTATATTGTAAGTTTTATCTAATTATTGATGAAATTTTTTCTTATATTTTAATATAAAGTATGTAATTTGGTGCATATTTTAGCACGATAAACCTAATAGAATAAGTAATGCATAAACTAGCTATATTTTTGCTGTTGGTTGTATTGTCATCTTGTGACTATTTCAGCAAAAAGTATCCTACCGCTATGTATCGTGGTGATACAGCTCGCACTGGTTTTCTTCAAGATTCCATTACAATACCGACATCGTTAAAATGGAAATATAAAACCAATGGAAAAATTTTTGCCGCTCCATTAGTCACTCAAAAATATGTTTATGTTGGTAGTAGCGATAGCGTGGTTTATTGTTTTACCAAGGATGGTGAGCTTAATTGGAAATATACTACACAAGGTGGAGTAAACTCCACTCCGGTTTTGTATGAAAACAGAATTTTTTTTATAAGCGAGGATGGTAATATTTATGCTATTGATGCTAATAGCGGAAGAGAAAAATGGGTATTTGCCACTAAAGGTGAAAAAGATTTTGTAAAAAAAGGCCTGTATGGCTTAAGACCAGAAAATAGAGATCATTCAGATCTATGGGATTTATTTCTTTCCTCGCCAATGATTTATAAAAATCGAATTGTAGTGGGAGGAGGCGACCACTATATTTATGGCCTCGATCCTGAAGATGCAAGGATGATGTTCCGATTTGTTGGTAATGAAATTGTGCATTCCAGTATGGCAGGTGCTTATAATATGGTATATGTTGGTTGTTGGGATGGTTATCTTTATGCCCTTGAGGCTGTAACAGGTGTAGAACTTTGGAGACAATCTGCCGGCCTGGATTCAACAAATTATAAAATGCAAGGTATACAGGGTACGCCTGCTGTAGCAGATAGTTTATTAATCGTTCCTTCAAGAGATTCTCATTTATACGCGATGCATGTGAAAAAAGGGGAGATTAAATGGAAACATGATAATGATAGCTCTTGGCTGGTGTCGAGCCCGGCTATTGTCGACAACAGAATTTATTTTACCACTTTTGATGACCACATGCTCAAAAGTATTGACTTACACACCGGTAGATTAATCTATAAAACCAATATAGGAACTTACAATTTAGCCTCTCCTGTTATCGCCGGTAATAAGTTGGTTTTAGCTACTTTAGCCGGAGAATTACAAATCTACGATCGATTTACGGGGGAGAAAGTGTGGTCGTGGCAAACTGATGGTAGTAAAAATAATCCTCACGGACTGGTAATGGAAGATGGCTCTTTGGATAAAACAATGATTTTCAAAACCAATAATTATTATGAACACCGCAATAGTATCAATAAAATATTGTCCAGCGGAGCCATAATTTCCGAACCGGTAGTACATGGAGATAATATTTATCTTACCTCAACAGACAGCACTTTATACGTTTTGCAATAGGCAGAAGGCTTGTTTTATTGATTAAATTGAACTTAATAATAGTTCTTTTTAAGTTTATACATAATTCCAAGATTAAAAATCAAATGCTGATGGCTTAAATTGAAATTACCTGTTAAGTCATGCGAATAGCCTAATTGGCCGGTAAGTTTAAATTGATTCCAATCGTATCTTGCAATTACCGCCGGCTCTACAAATACACTATTGATAGCCTGTTGAAAAGTTTTTTCCTGGGCCTTTATTTCAAAAACATTTAAAAAGCTGGTCTTTATTGCTCCCCCAAACTCTAACGCGTCCACCTTTTTGCCAAAATTTCCCTGTATAAAATACCGATTGAATTGTCCCCTCGTCAGCGTATTGTAATTCCCAATGAAATCTAGTTGATTGTAAGACTGTAAATATCCTCTGCCATAACCTACATAAACTTCGTAAACGGTCTTTTTTGTTAAATATCCAAAATGCCCTAGAGCAACTTCGGCCATCAAATGTTGATGATGCCTACCTTTTAAGCTATCCTTACCGCTGGTACTCATGCTTATATTACCCATTATACTTAAATGATGGTCTACCGCGGTCGCCCCCTGAATATCCAATCCGTTTAAGCCAACGTTTGAGTTTATTGAAGATTCATTATACTTCTTTAATAGGGGAACATTTAGAGAATTGGCTGTATAAAACGATGAGCACCCTGATAAGACCAAAGCAAAAAACATAAAACAATGCAATAGTTTTTTCATTATCTTTAAAATATTATTACTAACTTATAAATATATACAATATAATATTCAAAATCTTTACTTGAATATTATTTATAGCCTCATATTTTTTCTATTTCACTATAAATATTACTTTACCTTAAATTGCATTCATATAATTAAACTTTTGTCATAATCCTGCGGTAATTTTATGAAACAATTTGGCGATCAACCTTTTTAATATAAGCTACAAATTTTAACTTTTAAACTTTTTGAAATGAAGACAACTTTGGCTCGTGATAATGGTAATGAACCTTTACAAGTGTTGCTGGTTGGGAATAACCCACTCGAACTAGCTTCTATTTATGAAACTTTAAAAAAGTACACTAAAAGAAAAGTTATCATAGATTGTTGTTTCGATTTTCAACATAGTATTGTTAAAGCGCTTAAATTAAACCCTTCTTGTATTTTACTTGATGATGCCTTCAGTAAAAAGCGCTTGAAAAATTTCATAAACCGAATAAATAAAAACAATAAAACCTCTCATATACCTATCGCTTTATTAAAAAGTAATAATTATGGGGGAATTACCTCTAGTGGCATTCAGGAATATGTGTTAAAGGAGGGAGCATCAACAGAGAGGCTGTATGGATCTATTATGAATGCCATTCAATTTAAACGCACCCATCGTATTTTAAAGGTAGAACATAGAAGGAGAAAGCGCCAGTTGAATAAATTGATGATTCAAATTAAAAATTCTATTAATAAAAAATAAGCTAGTGAACATAACTACCAGCGTTAATATCAATTGTACAACCCGTGGCATGATCTGCCATACCACTAGCTAAGAATGCAATAGTAGGTGCGATATCTCCGGGTGTGGTCAATTTACTCAATGATATATCATCAAGAGCAAAATTTTCACCGTATTGGTCTATAAAGCTTTTAGCCATATCAGTATTTACAAAACCTGGTGCAACATTAAATGCCTTAATATTCTTTTTGCCATAGGCCCTGGCTATTGATCGAGTTAAAGATACTATGCCTCCTTTGCTGGCCGCGTAAGCTAAATAATCCGCAGTATCACCTCTAAAGGCTGCCCGGGATGAAATATTTATAATGCTACCTCCTCCATTTTCCTCAAAATGTTGAATTGCTTTTTTACAAAGCAATGCTGTAGCGTTTAAGTTAACCATCATTGTTTCACTCCAGTCATCTACCCACTGTACGTCGTCAGCTTCAGGAGGAGAACTGATGGCTATCCCGGCATTATTAATGATTACATCGAGACCTTTCATTTTTTTTGCGCTATCGATAAAAAGCTGTATTACCTCTAGCGGATGGCAAAGATTTGCTTGTATAGGGTACGCTTTATTGCCTAATTGTTTCGATAAACTCGTTATAGCATTCTCACTTTTATTATAATGAATAGCCACCTGAGCACCACATTTAATTAAAAAGGCAGCTATTGCTTTTCCTATTCCCCTACTGGCTCCCGTAACTAATATTTTCTTTTTTGATAAGTCTATCTGCATTATGTCAAAAAATTTTAGTGAATATAATGAAAAAAATAGAATACCGCGTGTTTCGATTTAAATTAAATAAAAAAGGCGGCCAACCTTTACGTTCAACCGCCTCAAATTTTTTAAGTTCACTACATATTTAATCCCTGCCGCCAAGAAAAATAGTGATAAAATAAAGTAAGGTAACTAATGACCCCACAGCAGCTACTACATAAGTCATGGCCGCCCATTTTAGCGCATCTTTTGCCATGTGTTGTTCTTGGCTTGTAGTTACGCCCCGCTGATTCATCCAGGCAAGCGCTCTTTTACTGGCATCAAATTCTACTGGTAAAGTAACCATTGAAAAGAGCGTAATCACAAAATAAGCACCTATAACAACTAAAAGCACTATTTCGTAAGGAAAGGCCCCAAAGAGAAACGCTCCCCCAAAAATGCTGGCCAGCATAATAAAGTTTAAAACTTTGGCACTCACATTTTGAATAGGCACCATGGCAGATCTAAATTGTAAAAAGCTATAAGCTCTGGCATGTTGCACTGCATGACCGCATTCATGAGCAGCAACCGCTGCAGAAGCTGCAGACCTTCCATGATATACTTCCTCACTTAAGTTTACTGTTTTGTTTCCTGGATTATAATGATCTGATAATTGACCATGCGTTGGCACAATTCGAACATCATAAATTCCATTATCCTTAAGCATTTGAGCGGCTACTTCAGCACCAGACATTCCACCCATCAGGGTAGTTTTACTATACTTTTTAAACTTGCTTTTAAGCCGTGAACTTACCGCGAAACTCAATATGGCAAATACTATAAATATTACTATTATCATTTTATATTAAATTTAATCAATGGATAATTACGCATCTTCATCAAATTTGTTGCCAAATTGAAGATTAAGATTGTTGCTCTTTAGCTAACTTATCCTTATTTCTGGAAATGAAGATACTCATGATGAAACTGATGCCTCCAACTACTATGATCATCAGTATTTGAGCGCTATGCATGAGGGCGGCAAACAATTTTCCAATTTCATCGCTAATGCCGTAAGTTACAAGTACCGAGGCCACCAAAATATGGTAAGTACCTATGCCTCCCTGAACAGGGGCCGATATGCCTAAACTGCCCATTGTTAATATTGACAATCCGGCCAATAATGAAAGGTGGCTTGTTTCTTCTAAGCTAAATACCACTACATAAGACATGAAGTAATAAAGTACCCAAATCAAGATGGTTGAAATAAAGAATGCCAATTTGTCATCTACTTTACTTACGCTGGCAACGCCCTGCCCTACTTCCTTAAGGAAAGACCTTATCTTTGAGTACAAAGGCCAGCTTTTAATCTTATTTTTAATTGGTTTTAAAAAGATGAAAAAAAGCAGTAATAAAACGATCAATATACCCACGATAAAATAAACTATGAGTAAATTACGACCGAGAATTGCTAATTTGTTTTCAAAAAAGCCAAAGAAGTAATCACTTATTACATTAAATTCAATTATCAGTGTACTTACCACTATTATTACGAGACAAAGCAAATCGATCAAACGCTCACCTACTACCGTACCAAAAGATGAGGGTATGGAAACATTATCAGTTCTTTTCAAAATTCCGCATCGAGTGACCTCTCCCATTCTGGGCACCAATATATTGGCAAAGTAGCCAACCATTACAGCAAGAAAGGCTCTGAAAAGATTGATGTGAAAACCCAGAGGTTTTAAAAGCAATTGCCACCGATAAGCGCGAATTATATGACTTGATATGGCCAGTAGAATTGAAAGTAAAATCCAATTGAAATTGGCTGTTTTCATTTCTCTTAGCATCTGATTAAAATCAGTGTCTTTATAAGCATACCAAAAAAGACCTCCTGCTATAGCTAAGGTAATAAGATAAAATACTATGGATTTAAAGCGCTTCAAACAAAAAATAAATTAGGTGAGACGGTTATTATTATCTGGAAAAATAACTGTTGGATGGTGATCTTTAGCCTCTTTGGTATCTATCATGCCATAAGATATTATAATAATAATGTCACCTACATGAGCTTTACGAGCTGCAGGGCCATTTAGACATATCTCACCACTTCCTCTTATGCCTTTTATTACATAAGTTTCAAGTCGTTCGCCATTATTCACGTTAACAATTTGTACTTTTTCATTTTCAACCAAATTAGCGGCATCCATTAAATCTTCATCAATGGTAATACTGCCCACATAATTTAAATCGGCTTGTGAAATACGAACTCTATGAATTTTTGATTTTAATACTTGAATTAACATTTGATATAAATCAGGGTTTCCTGAAATGTTAGATTTCAATAATAATATTATCAATTAATCTTACACCGCCCAACCAGGCAGCTATGCATAACGCAACTTGTTGTCCTTGTGTTATAGCATCATTAAATAATTTTAGATCGCTGGCTTTTGCTACTTCAAAATATTCCAAAGTTAAACCATCTATTTCAGAACAAAAATTCTGCACTACTAATTTTGCTTGTTTAACTGACAATGATTGCTTTAAGTTATCGGAAGCTAATTGTAAGGAATTATAAATAGCAGACGCCTTTCTTCTATCTTGATGATTAAGTCGCTGATTTCGAGATGACATAGCTAATCCATCAATTTCACGGATGGTAGGCAACCCTTTCATTTGAATTGGATATGTAAGATCTGATACCATTTTCTTTAATAAAGTAAACTGTTGTAAATCTTTAAGTCCAAAATAAGCCACATCGGGTTTCACAATATTAAATAGCTTAGCTACCACAAGTGCAACTCCCTTAAAGTGTCCAGGTCGCTTTTTACCTTCCATTATATCGTCAAAATACCCAACATCAAAACTTATGGTATTTTCGGAAGGATATATAAGCTTATCATCGGGTGCAAATAATATATCACACCCTTTGGAAGCCAAAAGCTGCGAATCGTTGTCAAGATTTCGAGGATATTTATCAAAATCACCAACATTATTAAACTGTGTAGGATTAACGTATATACTACATATCACCAGCTCATTTTCCTTTCTACAAGCCTCTATGAGAGACATATGCCCCCCGTGCAAGGCTCCCATTGTTGGCACAAAACCTAATTTTTTGTAAGGATTGTAACGTGTATTAAGGAAGCCAGAGAGCTCTAAAATATTTGTGAAAATCCTCATGAAAGCTTGGCGTTTGGTAATAAAGTTGCGCAAAAGTACGTTTTTAGACGTGAAAACGCTTGAAAATGGCGCAAAATTATGTTAATTTTGTGAACCTTTTTATCATTTAATTAAACATCTCAACAAATATGCCGAATTTGAAAATTCTCTATGTTGCAAGTGAAATTGATCCTTTCTTGCACACTTCTAAAGTTGCCGAATTTGTAAGAAAACTACCTCAGGCCATGCAAGAAAGAGGGATGGAAATACGCATCCTGGTGCCAAGGTTTGGAATTATAAATGAAAGAAAAAACCGGTTGCACGAAGTGGTAAGATTATCAGGAATTAATATTGCAGTAGGTGATGAGGAAAAACCATTAGTAATAAAGGTAGCATCAATTCCTCAAGCAAAACTTCAGGTTTATTTCATTGACAATGAAGATTATTTCCATAGGAAGTCGGTTTTCTTTGACAAAGAAAATAAATTTTATGAGGATAACGATGAAAGAGCGATTTTTTTCTGCAAAGGCACAATAGAAACTGTGCGAAAGCTTGGATGGGCTCCCGATATTATTCATTGCAATGACTGGATGACCAGTTTGATTCCAATGTATGTGAAGACAAAATATCGTAACGATCCAATCTTCAAAAATACTAAGAGTATATTTACAGTATACGACAACGTATTTTCGCATAAGTTTAATTGTGATGTGATCAATAAAATCAAATCACATGATATTGATGAAAGCCAACTAGCTAATTTAGAGTCTGCAGATTTGGAAGGTTTCATCAAGATTGGCATAGAATATGCTGACGTAGTAATTAAAGCAGAAGAAGAATTTAGTAATGGCATGAACGATGTATTCAGTGAATTGCCAAAAGAGAAAAAAGTAGATACAATAGAAAAATCAGAAGGTTACTTAGACTCGTATTATAATTTATATAATGAACTTATTGGATAGCGAAGCAGTAAAGAAAGGTTCAATGAAATCAGGGCTGGTATTATTTTTACTAGCCCTGATTTTGTTTTCATGTGAGGAACCTAGTGAATTAGGAAAAAATTTTGTAGGCAGTGAAAATGATATTGGGGTTTTTTATAAAGAACTTTCTATCGATGGTTTTCAAAAACAAACGGACTCTCTTATTTCTACTTTTAACGAAAGACTTATCACTGGGTACTACAGCGACCCGGTTTTTGGAGAAGTTTATGCAGAAGGGTATTTTGACATTGACAGATTAACTACCATGCCAAATGTGCAGGAAAGCTCAATTTTGGATTCTGTATTATTATCTTTTGAAGTAAATTATTTATACGGGGCAGATTTAAGTCAGCCATTAACACTGTCTGTATTTCAATTAGATAATAGACTGGCGGAATTTCGAAGAGATAATACGCGAGCTGATTCTATTCTTACTACAGTAGATTTAATACCGGTGGTTGGCGAACAACAAGATTACAATGATATCCCCTTCGGCCAGCTTACCCTTAGTCCTATAGATGATATTATCAATAAAGATTCTATTATTACTTTTAAACTAAGCGGAGAAGTATTTGAAACCATATTTCAAAATATTATCGAAAAGGATTCTTCCTTCATCTTAAATGATTCAACATTTAGTCGTGCAGTAAGGGGTCTTGCTTTGGTACCTGACATGAGCAATTCAGCAGTATTAGGTATTAATATGGATTCAGAGGATAATAATTTAAGATTGCATTATCATGCTACTGGCGATACAAGTACCATATCTTTTCCGTTACGTAACCCTCGATTTGTAAGTCACTTAAAGGCTAATCATCTAGGAACACCTTTAGCGGGCATTTCTCAAAATGACACCATTACACCAAACACGGATAAATTATATATTCAAAATGGAATTGGAATAGTGCCCATTATAGGATTTAACGATTTTCAATCTTTTAGTGATTCGGTAGGAAACTTAATTATTAACAGCGCCTTTCTGGAACTAAAAGTAGATGACTGGACTGGATCGTTAGCTCCCAATAATGGTTTTTTTGTTCATGTTACTGATTCTACGTTTAATGAACTCATTACATTCGACCAAAATTCGAGATCATTTAATCCCGTAAGTATAAATGTGGCTGCAGCATCTGCTGGAAGCATCTCCTCTCGACGTCAAGCAGGGTTTGTGCCTATTAGGCTTAATACTGGATTTGAAGACATACTTTACATCGATTTGACCTTATTTATACAGCAATTAGCTAATGAAAGTTTAGCGGGAGAATATCTCATGCTTTATCCTAATTCTTATTTAATGCTTAGTCGCGATAATGTAAGTAGCAACATTTACAGAGGAGTAGTAACTAACGTAGATAGAACAATATTAGATAAATCAAAATCGAAATTACGGATTCATTATACCGCGGTAAATGACTAGAGAAAAATGTAATTTGTTTATTAAAGCATAAGATCTTTATTTTACCGGTATTTACAACCAAGTATTCAAATTTAATATTATGTGTGGAATAGTAGCTTATGTGGGCCACCGGCAAGCACACGAAGTAATTATCAAAGGGCTTAAAAGACTCGAATACCGAGGGTATGATAGCGCAGGAATAGCTTTGCTTAATGGAGATTTAACGGTATATAAAAAGAAAGGCAAAGTAGTAGAACTGGAAGAGTTTTTAATTGATAAAAATTTAAGCAGCAATATTGGCATTGGCCATACCCGCTGGGCAACCCATGGTGAACCCAATGATGGCAATGCTCACCCTCACTTCTCAGGCAACCGGGAATTAGCTATGATCCATAACGGAATTATCGAAAATTACAGTTCTATTCGCCAAGAGTTAATTAATAAGGGACATAAATTTGATAGCGAAACTGATACGGAAGTTTTCATACATTTTATTGAAGATATAAAAGAAAACAATGATGTAACGCTAGAAGAGGCAGTAAGGCTTGCACTAACCAAAGTTGTAGGTGCCTATGCAATTGTTGTTATGTCAAAAAAAGATCCTAATACTTTAATTGCTGCCCGCAAAGGAAGTCCCTTGGTTCTGGGGTTAGGCAAAGATGAGTTTTTTTTAGCATCTGATGCTACGCCTATTATAGAATATACAAATGAGGTTGTTTATCTTAATGATTACGAAATAGCCATTATCAAAGATAATAACTTACAGATTAAAACTACTCAGGACGTACCTACAACCCCATATATCCAAACATTGGATATGGAACTAGAGGCACTTGAAAAAGGAGGTTTTGAGCATTTTATGCTTAAAGAAATATTTGAGCAGCCCAGATCGGTAAAAGATTGCATGAGGGGCCGCTTAAATTCTGGTACGGGTCAAGTTGTATTAGGAGGTATTCAAGAATATCGTAATAAGTTGATCCATGCTGATCGGATATTAATAATTGCTTGCGGTACTTCATGGCATGCCGGATTAGTAGCTGAATATATGATAGAGGATTTGTGCAGGATACCAGTAGAAGTAGAGTATGCTTCTGAATTTCGTTATAGAAACCCGGTAATAAAAGAAAGCGATGTAGTAATTGCTATTTCCCAATCGGGAGAAACAGCAGATACGCTAGCAGCCATGGAACTTGCCAAAGAAAAAGGTGCAACTATTCTTGGGGTATGCAATGTGGTTGGTTCTTCCATCGCACGCTTCTCGCATGAAGGTGTATATACGCATGCAGGGCCTGAAATCGGTGTTGCCAGTACCAAAGCCTTCACCGCTCAGTTGACAGTACTTACCATGATCGCGTTACTTATTGCCAGCAAAAAGGGTTCAATTAAAGAAAAAAAATATAGAGAGCTTTTGGTAGAAATGGAAAACATGCCAACCAAAATAGAAAAAGCTCTGGCTTCTGATAAACAGGTAAAAAAGCTAGCTGAAAATTATAAAGATGCTAGAAACTTTTTATACCTGGGAAGGGGATATAATTTTCCTGTAGCATTGGAAGGAGCTCTTAAGTTAAAAGAAATTAGTTATATTCATGCTGAGGGGTACCCTGCTGCCGAAATGAAGCACGGACCTATTGCATTAATTGATGAAGAAATGCCTGTGGTTTTTATAGCTACCAGGGATGGCTCGTATGAAAAAATTGTTTCAAATATTCAGGAGGTAAAAGCAAGAAAAGGAAAAGTGATTGCCATAGTAACTGAAGGGGATGATCTTATTCATCAAATGGCAGACCATGTATTGGAGGTTCCATCTACTAGTGATGAATTATTGCCTTTAGTTTCAGTTATTCCTTTACAATTATTAAGTTACCATATTGCCGTGATGCGAGGCTGCTCAGTAGACCAACCACGTAATTTGGCTAAATCTGTAACAGTAGAATAAAGAATTTTACCAACAACTTCTTGCAATGTTAGCAACTTAAAAAATATTTTATGATGTACCGAAGACCTCGGCGCAATCGCAAATCAGCAGCGGTACGCTCCATGATTGCCGAAACTAATGTGCAGCTCGATAATTTAATATTCCCTTTGTTCCTCACAGAAGGAGTAAATTTCAAAAATGAAGTAACTTCTATGCCTGGTATCTATCGCTATAGCCAAGATACCTTATTGAAAGAATTAGAAAATTGCTTGCAATTAGGATTAAATAAAATATGCCTTTTTCCTGCAATTGCTGATGAAAAAAAAGACCCAATTGCTAGTGAAAGTTATAATCCGGAAGGGTTATATACATCTACAATAAAACAAATAAAAAGTACATTTCCTGAAATTATTTTAATGACTGATGTAGCCATGGATCCTTATAGCTCTGATGGTCATGATGGTTTGGTGAGGGGTGGGGAAATTGTAAATGATGAAACACTTCACATATTAGGCAAGATGGCATTGGCTCAAGCAAGAGCAGGCGCCGATATTATTGGGCCTTCTGATATGATGGATGGCAGGGTAGGCTATATAAGGGAGCTGCTTGATGACGAAGGCTTTAGTAATGTTTCAATTATGTCATATACGGCTAAATATGCCAGTGCATTTTATGGGCCTTTTCGTGATGCTTTAGACTCAGCACCAAAAAATGGTGATAAAAAAACTTATCAAATGAATCCTGCCAATAAAAAAGAGGCCATACTAGAAGCTGAATTGGATTTTCAGGAAGGCGCCGATTTTCTTATGGTGAAACCGGCATTGGCCTATCTCGATGTTATTAAATTATTGTCCGATAATTTTGAGATTCCTATTGCCGCTTATCAGGTAAGCGGAGAATATGCAATGACTAAAGCGGCGGCACAAAACGGCTGGTTAGATGGTGAAGAAATAATGTTGGAAACACTTTTAAGCATCCGCAGAGCCGGTGCCAGTGCTATTCTTACCTACTTCGCGAAAGAATTTGCCCAATGGGTTAATAAAGATAAATAATTATCGTTTACCTTTTTAAATCAAGAGGCTAATGAAGCAACTTTTCATTTCAGTATTAATTATGATAGTGTCATTAAGTGCAGTGGCACAAGAAGAAAAAGCCGATGCTATTGATACGCTATTTCAAGATAAAGAAGATATTCTAAACAGTATTACTGATACCCCATTGACTATTGATTTAGAAGCTGAGGAGGAAGAAGAAGAAGAAGAGGAAGAAGATGATAAAAAGAAAAAAAAGAAAAAAGTCTTTTATGGCTTGAAAACTAAAAAAGGTTATACCAGCTCTGGCTTCGGCAATAACATTACTGTTGAGTTTTTTCACTATTTGAAAGAATTTGAGAAACCCGACCCCTATGTGAGGGATATTTACTGGTTTGATTTTAAAACTCGGCGCATTAAAATTGGAGGTAAAATAGATCCTGAATATGCTGGCATATTACATGGACCTTACCGCAAGGTGCAAAATGACGAAGTAGTAGAGGAAGGGATTTTTTTTAAAGGCACGAAGCACGGACGCTGGATGAAATATGCTCGCATGTATGACTATATGGTAGTGGTAGACAAATCAAAATATTTCAAAGGCTGGCCTAAAGAATCGAAAGTGTCATACTACGATAAAAATGCTAAAAAACTTCAAGAGGTAATTCCTGTAGAGTACGGTAAAAAGGAAGGCAACTATTTCTATTTTCACGAAAATGGGATGGTAGCTGTGATTGGTGAATATAGAAATGATGTAAAAGTTGGCAAGTGGGTAGAGTATTATCAATTTCGTCGTAAAAGAAAAAGAATAATCCAATATCGTACTGACCCCTATAATGAAAATTTCCAACCTTTTATCGTTCAAGAATGGGATCAGGAAGGTAAATTAATATATGATCGCGAAGCTCGTATGGCCAGAGGAAACCAATAAATATTTATTTGTGAATAGATCATTTAGCAGATTTATGATTTCTAAAAAGAGAAGGAACTGGCAATTAATGTTTAGCTTTATTTGCAATTGCAATTATAGCGTCACCTGGCGCGTTAGTGATTTCAGCTATGCTCCCTTAATATCTTATCAAAATCCTGAGACATAATAATTCAATATTACTAAGTTTAAAAGTATTCAGCCACAAAAAAAGGCACTGTAACTTATTACAGTGCCTCTTCCGACCTATTATTTTGAGGAGTTTATATCAACTAAAATCAAATTTTCTTTCCGTGCTTCAACA
>Ga0207419_1000579_pt1 | contig 31582 bp, 25 predicted proteins | sample ElkSloMetagenome_4_FD_184723 | JGI IMG/M metagenome (GOLD analysis project Ga0207419, IMG submission 184723) | Hot spring microbial communities from Elkhorn Slough, Monterey Bay, USA - MD2A (version 2) | ecosystem: Environmental > Aquatic > Marine > Intertidal zone > Estuary: Microbial mat ... | reverse complement strand
GCGCAAGCCGATATTAACCGAGCCAAGGGTAGAGCAGAAGCTCAACGTCTGTTAGCAGAAACCTTGAAAAATCAAGGGGGCCAGTTAGTTCTGCAAAAAGAAGCGATTGAAGCTTGGAGACAAGGCGGATCTCAGATGCCGAATGTTTTGATTCTCAATGGAGATTCTAACAGTAGTGTGCCGTTCTTGTTTAATTTGAGTGAGTTATCAGAAGATGCAATGGCTAACTAAGTTGGATTGAGATCGGGCGGGGATAATTGATCAATTATCCCTCCAATGACAGGTGATTGATCACGGTATGTTATCCTGTCCCAAATTCTGAGATGATGATAGGGCGAATATTATCGATTCTCAACTCAGAAGCTACTTTCTATGCGAGTCGCTCTTTTTACTGAAACTTTTTTACCGAAGATCGATGGCATTGTCACACGGCTATGTCACACTGTTGACCATTTGCGTCGGGCTGGTGACCAAGTTCTCATTGTTTCTCCAGAAGGAGGAATCAAAGAGTACAAAGGATGTCAAATTTTTGGGGTGGAGGGTTTTCCCTTACCCATGTATCCCGAGTTAAAGATTGCTATTCCTCATCCAGGTGTGGGTACGAAGTTAGAGGCTTTTCGACCGGATCTGATCCATGTGGCTAATCCTGCGGTTTTGGGGTTGGGTGGGTTATATTATGCTAAAAAGTTGAATTTGCCTTTGGTTGCGTCTTACCATACTCACTTACCTCAATACCTACATCACTACGGTTTGGGGATGTTGGAGGAGGTCCTGTGGGGGCTACTCCGTTCGGCTCATAATCAGGCGGATTTAAACCTTTGTACTTCAACGGCGATGGTTGAGGAGTTATCTTCTCATGGCATTGAGCGGGTGGATTTGTGGCAACGGGGCGTTGATACTGAACTATTTCAACCCCATCAAGCCACGGCAAAAATGCGCGATCGCTTAAGCCAAGGCCACCCGGATTGTACATTATTACTTTATGTGGGACGTTTGGGTGCGGAAAAAGAAATTGATCGCATCAAGCCTGTTTTAGAAGCCATTCCCAATGCGCGTCTGGCACTGGTGGGTGATGGCCCAAACCGCCAAACTCTAGAAGAACATTTTGCTGGAACTCCAACTTATTTTGTGGGATATTTACGCGGACAGGAACTAGCGGATGCTTATGCTTGCGCTGATGCGTTTATTTTCCCTTCTCGGACAGAAACTTTAGGGTTAGTCTTGCTAGAGGCAATGGCGGCGGGAACTCCGGTGGTCGCGGCTCGTTCCGGGGGGATTCCCGATATTGTCACCGATGGGGTGAATGGTTATCTCTTTGATCCAACCGATGAGAATGGGGCAATTTCTGCAACTCAACGGTTACTGTCTCACCAGCTTGAACGGGAAACCTTACGCCAAAACGCCCGTCTAGAAGCGGAACGTTGGGGATGGGCCGCAGCGACTCAACAGTTGCGACGCTACTATAGCACGGTTTTAAGCCGTCATATTCTGCCATCAGTTGCTTAGTTTGGTCTGGACGCTTAGACTGAAGACAGAGAAAATGGCAGTTGTGATCAGTAGCCCGTTGTCAGCGCGAACTCCCCTCTTGCGATTTCCAGTGAGACTTAGTTTGTAAGAGAGGAAGTTCGCAAAATAGTTAACAGTTATCAGGTACCGATCACTCATTTTCAGATCTCGATTATCAGTATTAGAGGGGTAAATGGATCAGGTGAATATCAATTTAAGCGTGAATATTTCATCAAAATCTACTCCTAAACTGTTTCCTTTTTCCTGTTGTCTGTTTTCTGTTAACGGGTTTCTGTTTACCCCAAAGCAGATCTCTGATTTGCCATCTTCGTTGAACAACTATCCCTCCCATGACCTTTTCTAATGCTGGTAGCATCCTCGCTACACTGACTCAAGTTGATCGCATGGGTTTGTTGGCAGATCGTGTCAAGAATATGCCAATTGGGGAGTTTATATGTATATTAGATTTTATCACCGCAGAGTTTCAACAATTTCTTCGAGCGATCGATCTGATCAATAATGAAGCACTCGAAATACTCCTCGAACAACTTCTGGATGCCTTCACTCTCAAAATTGGTCAGATTATTCAAGCGGATCGCACGACGATTTTCTTAATTAATCGCAGTAAAAATCAACTCTGGTACAAAACAGTTCAAGAAGAAACAGGGGAAACTCAAGAAATTCGCTTTCCGATGAATGCCGGAATTATTGGTCATGTCGCGAATACTGGCGAAACGGTAAATGTGGCGGAAATTAACACAAATTCAATGTTTGATCCAGAAGTTGATCAACCTCTAAATTATGCAGTTGAAAATATTCTCTGTATGCCAATTTTTAGCTCTCACAATACAGAGGAAATTGTTGCCGTTGTGCGTCTTTTGAATAAATCAGAAGGGGCGTTTAATGACGAAGATGAACAGCAATTTCGCTCCTTTGCTGATTCGATTGGGATTATTTTAGAAAGTTGTCAATCCTTTTATATTGCGGCTCGAAATCAACGGGGTGTTGCGGCGTTATTAGAAGCGACAAATACTTTAGGTCGAAGTTTAGATTTAGAAGATACGTTGCTTTCGGTGATGGAACAAGCTCGTCGCTTGATGCACGCTGATCGCAGTACAATATTTTTGTACAATAAAGAAACCAATGAACTGTGGACAAAAGTAGCTAAAGCCGATGGGAAAACGATGATGGAGCTGCGTATTCCAGCCAATCGTGGAATTGTTGGTTTTGTGGCTTCGACAGGTCAAGTTCTCAATATTACGGATGCTTATACTGATCCTCGTTTCGATCCTTCGATTGATCAACAAACGGGTTATCGAACTCGTAATATTCTTTGTATGCCTGTTTACAATTCTTCGGGAGAATTGATCGGAGTAACCCAGTTAATTAATAAACATAAAGGTAGTTTTATTAACTCTGATGAGGAGTTTTTACGAGCTTTTAATGCTCAAGCCGGAATTGCATTACAAAATGCTCAACTGTTTGAAAATGTGATGCTAGAAAAACAATATCAGAAGGATATTCTTCAAAGTCTTTCTGATGTCGTTATTTCTACAGATATGCAAGGGAGAATTGTCACGATTAATGATGCAGCTTTGGAACTTTTAGGGTGTCCGAGACGGAAACCGGAAAATCGAGAAATTAGGGAGTTTTGGGAATACAAACTCAAAGGCCGATTAATTTGGGAAGTGGTTCCGATTGAAAATTTAAAGTTTTGGTTAGAAAGTAGCTTACATCATGGTTCTCGTCATTTTGTTCCCGAACAAAATCTAACAGTTGGCTTGGTTAAAAAACAAGAAAAAGAATGGCAAAATGATGATGAAATTCCCGTTTTAGTGGTGCCGAATAGTCTCAATTCAACTGCTTATTTTATCTGGGGAGAATTGGATAATCATCATAGTTTTGATCTCGAACAAATTCAACCGATTGAACGGGGAATTAATTTAACCGTTAATCCTTTAACAAATCCAGAAGGCGGCGTGCGAGGGGGGTTGGTTGTTCTTGAAGATATTAGCCGCGAAAAACGGATGAAAACGACCATGTATCGTTATATGACGCCCGGTGTTGCTGAACAGGTGATGGCGTTGGGTGAAGATGGATTAATGAAGGGTGAACGCAAGGAAGTAACAATATTATTCTCGGATATTCGGGGTTATACAACCATTACCGAAAATCTCGATGCGTCTGATGTGGTTGCATTACTCAATCAATATTTTGAAACGATGGTTGAAGCGGTTTTTCACCATGAAGGAACACTGGATAAGTTTATTGGCGATGCGTTGATGGCGGTATTTGGGGCGCCGCTTCCTTTACGACAAAATCATGCTTGGATGGCGGTAAAATCAGCTTTAGATATGCGTAAGCGTTTGAAAGAATTTAATCATTCTCGTCCGAATGAACCCCAAATTAGAATTGGAATTGGGATGAGTTCGGGTGAGGTGGTTTCAGGAAATATTGGTTCACAAAAACGGATGGATTATACTGTGATTGGTGATGGCGTGAATTTAAGTTCTCGTCTAGAACAACTGACTAAAACTTACGGTTGTGATATTATTTTGAGTGAGATGACCTATCAGCTTTGTGGGGATAAAATTTGGGTGCGAGAGTTAGATAAAGTTCGGGTAAAAGGGAAAAATCAAGCTGTTAATATTTATGAGTTGATTGATGCACGTTCTGAGCCTTTGATGGCGGAAACTGAACATTTTTTAGAGGCTTATAATCGCGGTAGAGAAGCTTATCTTCAGCGTGATTTTAAACAAGCGATCCAACATTTTGAAACGGCTCAAGATATTCGTAAATCTGATCAAGTCGTACAGATTTATATTATGCGATCGCTCCAATATTTGGAAAATTATCCCCCTGAAGATTGGAATGGAATTCAAACCATGACCACGAAATAAAGACAGAGAATAAAAGTGTCTTGCTGGCGATCGCCGAGTCTGAATCTAAAACCTGATTTATTCAATTCTACGAGCCGTCATATTAATCCGATCAGAAGGCTGACCATTATTTGAATTGCGATTATTGTCTGCATTCCGATACCGTAAACGCTTCATAATCTGTTCTAAATTGCGATCGCTCATGGCTTCTTCTCGATAACGGGGATTAAGTGCGATCGCCTGTTCTAAATGTTCCATCGCTAAATCCAACTTTCCTTGAACCGCATAACAACTCGCCGTATTGTAATAAACATCAGCATATTTCGGTTGCAGTTTCATCGCTTGATTTAAACTTTCTAAAGCTTCTAAATCCCGTTTTAACTTCATCAAGGTGTACCCTTTATAGTTCCAAGCCTTCGCTGAATTGGGATCAAGTTCTGTGGCTTTCTCAAAGGAAATCGCGGCTTCATCAAACTGTTCTAACACCTGTAAAGCCATCCCTCGGTTTAACCAAGCGACTGGATCATCGGGTTTAATTTGCAACGCTCGATCAAAAGATTCATAGGCTTGTTGATGTTCCTGTAAAATCCCTAAAGCAACACCGCGATCTATCCATGCTTGACGATAATTCGGCTCAATTTCTAACGCCCGATCATAGGAAGTGACGGCTTCTTGAAAACGTTTCATTCGTCGTAAACTCATCCCCCGATTTAGCCAAGCAGTGTGACGATTGGGTTGAATTTGAACGGCTTTATCAAACATTGCAAAGGCTTGTTCAAATTGCCCGTCTGCGATCAAACTGATTCCTTGGTTTTCAAAGTCTTCTGCACTTAAGAACAACTCGGGTTGATTGGATTTGAGACGTTCAAGCTGTTCGGAAAGGGCTTGAATTTTTTCTAACATTTCTGCCACTGCGCCTTCTGCAATGGACGCGGGAGAAATATCTGCTAACTGCTTGAGGATTTTAGCTTTTTCTGCCTCTGCGTTGGCTTGTAATTCTGATAATTGTTTGAGAACTTTTTCCTGTTCAGTTTGAATATTTCCCGGCAATTGAGACAATTGTTGCAGGATTTTGTCTTTCTCGTTTTGGGCGTCGGCTTTGATTTCTTCGACTTGTTGGGCGAGGGTGGTTTCAAAGCGATCTAATCGCTCAAAGGTAGCATCTCGCCGGGTACGAATATCAGACTTAAAGGCAGAAAGTTCACTTTCCAGTTCATTTCCTGAGTTTTGAAATTGTTTGAGAAGCTGTTCTTGTTCGGCTTGTGTGGTTGATTTTGCTTGAGATAATTCTTCGATAAATTCAGAAGAAGATTGTCGTAAATTCTGAAGTTGCTGTTCTCTTTCGGTTTCGACTCCTGATTTTGACTGGGAGAGTTGTTCGACAAATTCTGTTGCTAATTGTTGGAAGTTTTGTATTTGCTGATCTTTTTGAGTTTCTACCCCTGACTGTGCTTGTTTAACCTGTTCGATAAATTCGGCTTCAAGCTGTTTGAGGGCGTTATACTTTTCTCGAACTCGCTCTTGAATTTTCCCTTGGGCTTCTGAGAGTTGCGCTTCTAGTTCTCCGCCATAGTTCTCAAAATTAGCCAGCATTTCATCGGTACGTTGTTTTGCTTTTTGTTCGGCTTGGGTGCGAATTTCAGACAATTGCGGTTCAAAATCTGACTCTAACTGACGTAAGTTTTGCAGTAAAGAATCTTGATGACTTTGGGCTGAATTTTGCAGTTCGGATAACTGAGTTGAAAAATCTGTTTCGGCTTGCTTTAAGTTCCGAACAGTTCCATCTTTTTGAGTTTGAATGTCAGCTTCATAACTCGATAGCTTTTCTGACAAATCTATCCCCAACTGATCGATATTTCTGATGACTAAATCTCGTTGTTGTTGGGCGGTTTGCTTGAGTTCGGAGAGTTGGCTGGAGTATTCGCTTTGGGAGGAATTCAAATTCTTCAGCGTTTCGTCTTGGCGGGTTTTGACTTGGTTTTGTAGTTGAGAAAACTCGGAGATCACGCCTTGACTGGAACGTTCTAAGTTTTGTAAAATCTCATCTTGTTGATGTCGGGCTTGTTGGTTCAGTTCCCCGAGTTGGGCTGCAAATTTACTTTCTAACTGTTTACGTTCTTGGATGGCTTGCTTAACTTGATGTTCTAATTCGGCGATTGTTTGTTGTTGAGAATGAGAGAGATGAGAACGCATTTCATCAACTTTTTGACGTTCTAACTCCAGTTCTTTTTGAAATTCATCGGAATGTTGATACAAATCATTGATGTGAGTATCCGTATCGCGCAGAACACTTTGAATTTTACGATTTGCACTAGAAATGCGATTTTCTAAGTCTCCCAGTTCGTTAAGGTGAGTTTCGACAATTCCCGTCACTTCATGGATAACCGAACGTCGCAACACCCACAACGCCGCTAAACCCACCCCCAATAACACCACCAAAACCCCCAACAGGAGGTTAAACAACGTCATGGTGCGGCTAAAAATGCGGTTCGCCTCGGCTTGGACACCCTCTTGAATTTCTCGTTCCCGTCGCAACTGTTCCAATTCTTGCTCTGGGGTGAGGACTTCGGTTTCCGCTTCTGTATCGCCTGTAGGTGCGGGAGACTGGGAAAAAGAGGGGCTGGCGACACCCAATAACAGTAGGATGGTTGAGAGCAAAACACCGCTTCTGTACGCTAAAGTTAAAACTGCTTGATTTTGACGGTTCATCGCAACTCCTTTTGCCCGTAATGGATGTGCCAAGGTCGATTTTGCCTCGCCAGTCCCGTTTGATGGCGACTGCAATCTCAATTTTTTCTAGTTTACCGAATCATGGTCGTAAAAAATGCGCTTTGTCGGGGGTAGAATGCCGAACTTCATCCCTCAAACCTCAAGATAAAGGAGTCTTTGGGGTTTTTCAATTGTAGCGGAAATCCCTCAAGATTGTAAATTCTCGTTTAAATTCCCGTGAATGGCTAACCAAATACAAGGGGGGTTGGTACTGGTGTATTCTACTCGATGTTTTTGATGGGCGCGAATCAGTAAATAGTCCCCCGGTTTGAGTTGAATTTGTGAACCATCGGAATCAGAAAGGGTTGCTTCTCCCTGCAAAAGCATAACCCATTCATCTTGTTCTTGATTGTACCACTCTCCCTCGGGGGTTGTTTGTCCGGTGGAAATAATCCGTTCTATTAATAGAGATTGATTTTGAATTATGGGTTCAAATTGTTCTGAGTTGGGGAGGGGTTCGGGTAGGGTGTAGATATTTTTCATTTAATTTTTTCTTGATCTAAAGGTTAGTTAATTGGTTTTCGTTGCGACTCCCATATATGTATAACTGCCAACTTTAGGAAAGTTCTCGATGTCAAATTTATCTAAGGTAATTTCCTGAAATTGTTGTTCAACTAAACGCTGAATATTGCGGTTGAGATGACAACCATCAGCGATAATTTTTTGGAGAGGAGTCAAGCGATTTTGCCAAACTTGTATTTGGGGTTGATCGCTGAGTCCATGTTCAACAAAGAAGAATTTTCCACCCGGTTTAAGAACTCGATAAATTTCTTGTAAGGCTGTTTCAACTTGGGCAATACTACAGAGTGTCCAGGTACTAACAACACTATCAAAAGTCGAGTCCGCCATCGGTAAACTTTCACTATTCAGTATCCGATTTTCTACCTTTATTTTTGAGGCTTGTATTCGCTTTTGGGCGAGTTTGTTCATACCGGAGTTGGGATCTATTGTTGTAATTTTTTCGATATGATGGGGATAATAGGAAAGGTTTAGTCCTGTCCCAAAGCCGATTTCTAGAATTTCTCCTTCGACATTGGCTAGGACTTGTTGACGATATTGGGTAAAAGCTGGATCAGCCATTGTCCAATCCAGCAAACGAGGTAAAATCACTCGGCTATAGAAACCCATTCTCTACATCTCCATATATTAGATCCTGAGATTTTAAACCTCATTGAACTAATCTATTTTACAGAATAGGTAACAAAATTTCAAATTCTGTGCCTCGTCCGACTTGGGAGATCACATTTAATTTTCCTCGGTGTTTTTCAGTAATAATTTCATGGCTGATAGACAAGCCTAAACCTGTGCCTTTATCGGGAGGTTTTGTGGTAAAAAAGGTTTCAAAAATACGTTCTAAAACAGGGGCTGGAATTCCAGGGCCATTATCACTGATCCGAATTGAAATGCAGCAAGGTAAGTGATTAGAGGGTTTTGTTTGACAGTCACAATTAGAATTCGGTGAACTGGAATGATCAAAATACTCAGCAGGATAGTCTAATCGTGTTTCCATCGGAGAATGAGAAGGAATTTTAAGCGTCTGCTTTTCGATCTCAGAACACTCTCGAACTTCTGTTTTAATCGTTATTTTTGCTAGATGTGGATGGTCTTGGCTTATATCTTCTAGAGCATCAATCGCGTTGGAAATGACATTAAGAAAAACTTGACTAAGTTGATTGGGGTAGCCATAGATTGGGGGAACTTTTTCGTATTTTTTAATCAAGTTTATTCCCGGTACAAATCGATTTTTTAAAATTAATAGGGTATTTTCTAGACAATAGTTTATCTCTACTTTTTCTGGTTTAGAACTATCAACTCGGGAAAAACATCGGAGACTGTTAACAAGGTGAGTGAGTCGTTCAGAAGAAATTTTGATGCTGTCTAAAACTTCGGGTAAGTCTTGTTGAGTAAATTCAAAATCTATTTCGTCTTTGTAGTCTTCGATAGCTTGGGAAGGTTGCGGAAATTCTTGTTCATAAGTTTCGACTAAACCCATAAAATCTTGATAATAATTAGAAAGACATTGAAGATTTCCTAAAATACAAGCAACCGGATTCCGAATTTCGTGAGAAACTCCTGCTAACATTTGACCCAAAGTTGCTAACTTTTCAGTTTGAATGAGTTGGGCTTGAGTTTTTTGACGGAGGAGTTCAGTTGCGAGTTGATGAATACAAGATTGAGCAATCAGAAGTTGTTGAACTTCCAGTAGGCGATATTCAGTAGAAGAAAGTTTGACAACAATTGGTTCATAAAGAAGATGGGGAGAACGACGGATAGCTTGTTGGGCAGCTTCCACAACGGGGGTATCTCCTGATAATAATAACAAATCGGTTTGAGCAAAATTGTAGAAAATATGAAGCGATCGCCCTAAAAACAATTCTCGGGCGTAGGGGCGACTCATCCGTTCAAAAAATCGCCGTTGAGAAATCATTCCAATGAACTTTTTTCCATCCATCAAAATCACACCGGGAATGGTGGAATCAGACTCAAAAAGTTGAGTAACAATCACTCCTCTTTGATTAATATCAACTTGAATTTCAAACAAAGAAAGATCTTCTAAAGTTGACTCTAGATGGAGATTTTGAGCAGAACGGTTGAACTCGATGGTGTGAGAGTGATCGGGGGAGTAGGTATTTAACATGGGTTAGTTGATCAAAGTTCAAGATTTTGTTAAAGTAAGCTGTGCAGATCCACCCGAAATATACGGACTCTCTTTTATTTTAAGTAAAGACGGGAATCCTTGCACAGAAGGTTTCCAAGATTAATCTCTGCTTAACTAAAGCTTAAACTTTTACATTACATTAATTTCTGTTGCTCGCTGTGGCACTCTCTGCAATGATGATAGAGCTAGAAAAAATCGGAGAATGATGCCATGACACCATCGGGGTATGAGTTTAGCAGCAGTCAAAATGAGTTAATTGGTGATTTAGCCAAAAAAATGAATTTTGTAGCGATTCTATTAATTGTGATTGGTGTGTTGGGAATTGTAGTGGGAGTTGTGAATTTATTTACGGCTCTCGCGGCTTCTGAAAAAACAGTTATTGTTCTGAATAATCTGATTCAAGGATTTTTCTCATTACTAATTGGTACCTGGACTAGAAATGCAGCAAAAGCATTCAAACAAATTGTCACAACTGCGGGAACAGATATTGAGAATTTAATGATTGCTTTGGGTGAACTTCGTAAACTTTATACTTTGCAATACTGGTTAGTGATTATTGCTTTAGTGTTCTTCGCTATCTTATTTGTTCTGGGTATAATTGCGGCAATTGCTGCTTCAACTTAATCTAATTTGCGGAGTTTAAATCGGTAGTTTAATCCTAAATTCTGTTCCTTTTCCCCGTTTAGAATGACAGAGAAGCTGTCCTTTGTGCTTTTCTACAATAATTTGATAACTAATTGATAAACCTAGACCCGTTCCTTTTCCAACGGGTTTTGTTGTGAAAAATGGATCAAAGATTTGTTCTAATATTTCGGGTTTAATCCCTGAACCATTATCAGCAATCCGAATTTCAATGTGATCATTGATCACCGTTGTACAGATATTAATTTCAGGATTGTTCACTTGATCATCTGGTTCTAAAGCATCAATTGCATTGCTGATAAGATTCATATAAACTTGATTAAGTTGACCAGGATAACAGTTCACGAGAGGCAGTTTACCATATTGTTTAATGACTTTAATTTCAGACCCTTCTGATTGAGATTTCAGGCGGCTTTGTAAAATACGAAGGGTGCTTTCAATTCCTTGATGAATATCAACCTGTTTTTGTTCAGATTCATCTAGTCGAGAAAAATTTCGCAGAGATAAAACAATATCTTTAATCCGTTCAGATCCGTCCTTCATAGAATTTAATAACTGCACAAAGTCTTCTTGAATAAATGCTAAGTCAATTTCCTCAATTTCATCAATAATTTCTTGAGAGGGCTGAGGATAGTTTTGTTGATAAAGCCGAATTAAATTTAACAAATCCTGAGCATATTCATAAGCCGGTTCTACATTTCCATAAATAAAGTTAACGGGATTATTAATCTCATGGGCAATTCCAGCAACAAGCTGACCTAAACTTGCCATTTTTTCTTGTTGAACCAGTTTAGTTTGGGCTTTTTTCAGTTCTTTTAAGGTCGCTTCTAAATCTTGATTTTTGTGACGAATTTCCTGCGTTCTCTGCTCAACATTTTCTTCTAAGGTATGACTATAATCGGCTAACTGTTGATAGGATAATCTCAACTGTTTGATCATCTGGTTAAATGTACCCGCTAGCACTCCAATTTCATTATTACTCAGTACAGGTGCTGTTTGATTCAAATCTCCTTTACTCACTAAACGAGCCGTTTGAGCAATTGCTTTAATCGGTTTAACAATTTGACGACCTAATATTAACATTCCCACTGCCATTAGACTCGATAAAAATAAACCACTGATTAAAATTGAAGTGGCTAGTTTTCGAGCCGGAGCAAATGCTTCGACTTGAGTTTGTTCTGCAATTAAAGCTAAATCTTGTCCAGGTAAAGCATAATAAACTCCAATCACAGGTGTACCCCGATAATTTAGATAAAATCCGCGACCACTTTTTCCCTGCATAGCTTTTTGAATTGACCAACTTTCAATGCCTTCAGAAAATTCTTTTAAGTTTGATTTTTGAGTAGAGAGAAAAACATAACGACTGGATAAACTGCTCCCCACGTTTCCTACTAAATAGGTTTCTCCTGTACTTCCTAAGCCTGTATTTTGACGAATAATTTGATCAATTCGATCTAAATTTAAATGAGCCGCAAGAATTCCCTGTTGTTTATTTTCAGCATTTAAAAGCGGAATTGCAAAGGTAATTTCAGGCTGTCCAGTCTCCGGTGAACGATAAAAATTAGAAATAAATCCTTCTGTTGAGTCCGGCGTGACTAAACTATATTGAACTAAAGGTTTATATAAGCCAATTTGAGTCGAATTATTTGAAGCTAAAACTCGACCCGAACGGGAGAGAATAAAAATCTCTTTTAAGCCTGTTTGATGCTTGATAAAAGCTGTTAAACTATCTTGTAAAAAACTTTGATTAGATTCCCTATCAGAGTTACTTAAAAGAGCTTCTGCTTGACTACGGATTTCGGGCAACTGAGCTAATGATAATACCGTCAGGCTTTGATCTCTTGCCCAACGATTTAACTCTTGTTCTTTCAGGGAGGCAGCTGAACTCAGTCGATCAAAAACGGATTGCTTTAAAGAGGCTTTAGCTTGATAAAAAGCAACAGAACCCACTAAAGCAACAATCACCAACGAGAGGAGCAAAAATGAGCCAACAAGCTGTACTAATAGACTTTTTTTCCAGAATTTCATTCTTAAGTTAATTCCTATTTAAGTAGTTTTCCATTCAGCAAAAATTTCTTTAATCCGTTCAATTGCTTGATCAACGGCAACACTTGGCAAAACATCATTAACGACAACTTGCTGAAGGGCTTCACCCCAAATATTTTCAGTAGAGACTTGAGCGTAAGCGGGATTTAAAACTTGATACAAAGAACGAGTTTTACCCTGCCGTAGTTGTTTCGCTGCTTCATAAACATGAGGATTATTTGGATTATTCCAAAATGGATCAGAAAAGAGTTCCGGCATGACTGGAAAATATCGTCCTGCGGCTCCTTTAATATATTGTTCTAAATGATCCGGTTGGACTAAATAAGTCAGAAATTCTTGGGCTAGGGTTTGATTGGGAGAAGCGGCAAAAATCAAAGCTTGTTTTATTGAAGTTAGGGATTTCATCGGCTCTCCACTCGGTTTATTCGGAAATTGTATCGTTGCCATTTGATTGAGATAGATATCTTCATCTTGTTGTTGTGAACCGGGAATGGATAAACTCACATTTAAGGTCATTAGGGTCATTTTATTGAGGAAAGTGGTGTTATTATCTGCATTTAACCAGTTAATAGAATTAGGCGGGATATATCCGGCTTTATAAAGATTAGTCAGCCATGTTAACGCTTCGGTAATTCCGGCTTTAACTTGAGGTTTATCGAGTTTAAGTTTACCCTGAGAATCAATCAGTCGAACATCATAAGCTTCGAGAATCTGTTCAAATACCCAATAAGTATCAGAAGAAGCCACAGATATGGGTATGCCCATCGCATAAATATCGCTTCGTCCTTGCAGTAATAAAGTTTCTTGAGCCTGTTTCCAATAATTCCAAAACCCTTGCCAATCTTGAGGAATTGAGTCTTGTAAACCTATTTGTTTAACTAAGTCTTTCCAATAGTGAATATGAAGACTTTGCTGCATCAAAGGAACAGCATAATAAGAACTTTTCTTGGTGACATCATTATCAAGTGAAGCTGATTTCAAGGCAACCGGAGTGTATTGAGCTTTAATCGACTCAATCACGGGTGAAACATCAGCTAGTTTTCCATTTTTTGCCCACAGAGGAGTCAAAGTATATTCTGCTCTTTCTGAAAACAAAATATCGGGTGGATTGTTATTTTCTATTGCTTTAATTGCTTTAGAAAGAGTTTCATCTTCACTAAAAAACAATAACTCTACGGAGTTTTTGGTTTGCTTTTGCCAATCAGAAACAAGTTGTTCTATTGCTTCATCTTGTTGGGGATAATAGCCCCGATTCCACCAAATTGTTAAAGGGCGATCACTAATGTTTATCGAAGTTTTTTGGGGTAGCATTTCTCCGCTACAAGTGGATAAAATCAAACTGAATAAAAAGAGTAAGATAATTATCAATTTTGGCTTCATATTTTTTCTCCAAATTTCAACTGTTACCATTGAGCAAAGATCGTTTTTATTTGTTGAATAACCTGATCGGCTGCGGTCTCTGCTGAGACTCCTTCAACGACAATTTTTTCTAAGGCTTGACCCCAAATATTTTCTGCAAAGAGTTGAGCATAAGCCGGATATAATATGGAGTTTAGCGGACGAGTAGAAGCAAATTGTTGACGAGCAACTGAAATGTGGAGATCATCTAAATTATTCCAAAACGGATCAGAAAGGAGTTCAGGCATAACAGGAAAGTAACGCCCTGCTGATTGTTTTAAATATTCATTGATAACTTCAGGTTTAACGATAAAAGACAGAAAACTTTTAGCTTTATGTTCATGGGGAGAATCGGCAAAACTCAAAACCTGTTTGACAGAAACGAGGTATTCGGGTGAACTCCCATCCGGATTTTGAGGAAATTCTAGAGTTACAATTTTATCCCGATAAACGAGTTCATCGGAACGTTGAGAAGCGGGAATTGAGAGGGTTGGATTTAATGTCATAACCAGTCGGCGATTGAGGAAATTAACGTTATTATCTGCCGGAAGCCAATCAACAGAATCTTCAGGAACATATCCCTGTTTGTAGAAGTCTGTAAACCACTCTAACACTTGAATTAAATCTTGGCGAACTTGAGGATTTTCAACTTGCAATTGACCCTGATCATCCAATAAATTCACTCCATAGGCCGCTAAAACCTGTTCAAATTCATAAAAAGTATCATTAGCTTCGGCTGAAAAATTCAAACCAATTCCATAAATATCTGCTTGTCCTTGTTCACGCAGTTTATCTTGAACTTGTTGCCAAAAGCTCCAAAACTTATCCCATTCTCGAGGAATATCGCTATCTGTAAATCCAGCATCATTTAATAAATCTCGCCAGTAGTGAATATGCAAGGTTTGTTGATGAATTGGAACTGCATAATACCCGGAATTTTTAGTGCGAGTATTGTATAAATAGGTCGAACGAACTGCACTCGAAGTATAGCGCTCTTGAATCGGTTCTATGACGGCTGAAACTTCACTCCCTTTTCCTTCCCAAGCGACACGAGGATTTAGTGCAAATTCTGCTTTTTGATTGTAGACAATATCAGGTGGATTATTATCTTCTAGGGCGGCTTGGATGCGTTGGAGATTAACTTCTTCCGCTGAAAAATTCAGTTCTGCTTGAAAACCGCTTTCATCTTCCCATTGACGAACTATTTGCTGAATGGCTTCATCTTCTTCTGGATAATATCCATTCGTCCACCAAATACTAACAGGTGTATTATTGTTATTGGTAGAAAGAGATGCAGAATGGTCGGGAGTTGACTGGGAACAAGTCACCAAGACTAAACTCAACAGAAAACATAAAATGACAGTCAGTTTAAACTTCATTCTAGAAATAGGCTCTAACTCAGAGGGTTTAACATTACTCTTCCGTTATAACCTGCAATTTTCAATCTGAAACCCTGAATATTGTTTGAAAAACCAAATTAACAGCAATTGCGATGATACTTAAAATGAGTAAAACGAGGGTGAACCAATCTCCCCACCGAACATACAACGTTTGGGTTTGTTGGGGTTGAATTATCCCGATATGAAGTTCATAGGTATCCATTTGTGATTTCCAAAGGGTTTTTCCATGAGGATCAACCACCCCAGAATACCCTGTATTTGTTGCTCTGATTGCCCACCGATCTGTTTCTATTGCTCGCATCACATCTTGAGCATGGTGTTGAGCTAACATTCCTGCTGAATAATGGGAATCATTAGAAGCAGTTAAGATAAATTCTCCTCCAGTTTTGGCTTGACGGCGAAAATGTCGAGTAAAGGTTGAATCATAACAAATCCCAACAATGGCTTGACCGAATGGAGTATTAAATTGTTGATTGGGATCGCCTTTAACCAGATGAGAATCTAAGGGTGATAATCGATTGATAAAGCGACCTAAAATGGATTCAAACGGAATATATTCCCCCAAAGGAACCAGGTTCACTTTATTGTATTGGCTGATAATATTTCCCTCGCTATCGACGGTAAATAAACTATTACTGATCCGATTTCCTTCTTGACCATAACTTCCCACCCAAGCGACAACTTTTTTCTCTAAAATGGCTTGATAAAATGAACTTTGATCACGAGCGGGTGTTTTCCATAAAAAAGGAAGTGCAGTTTCGGGAGTGAGTACCGCATCTACTCCTTGATCGGCTAGGGTTATGTATCCGGTTGTGTAGCCTTGTAATGCTTGACGCCATCCCTCAGAATAGAGTTTAATTTTGTTAGGAATATTACCTTGAATAATGCCAATTTTTAACGCTGTTTCTGGGTTGGATTTTAAGGGTTGGCTATAGAGATAAAATCCGATTAAATGGGCGAGGGAAAAACATAAAATTGGGAGTAAATAAATTATGATTTTTGTTCGGATTTCTATTTTGTTTTTTAAGCGGTTAATTAGCCATGCTTCTGTGATCAATCCATTAACCGCAACTAAAGCCGCAGTGACAGTATTAGGGCCAGAAATTTGACCCAGATGCAGAATCACTAAATTCCCAAAACTTTGAGTGAGAGAGAGGGATGACCACCACAGAGAACCTTGACTCCAAAACCATTCTAAACTACACCAAAGGGCTGTTCCAACTAACACACGAGTTAAGAGATGATTGAGATTTTGACTCGGAATTTGGCGGCTGACAATGGATAATATTTTCGCCCAAACAATGACTAATCCAACGCCCCAAAAAGTAATAAAAATCCAACAAAACAGTGCAATCGCTAAACTAGCTAACCAAGGAACCCCTAACCAAGTCATGGGGTGAACTCCCGTGATCCAAAATAAAACGGTGCCGTGATAACCAATTCCCCAAGCGATTGCAAAGGGTAAAGTCGAAATTTTGTGAGTTTTTGACTGAAGAACAACAAGCCACAAGGGAACTAACGCCACCCATGCTAATAGCCAAAAGCCTGTCGGTTCTGCGGCTAGACCCATTAATACACCAGCAAACAAAACTAATCCAAGTTGGTAATTTTGTTTAAAATAATCTAAAATAAATTGTATAACGCGAGAAAATTCAAGGGTTTTGGGTTGAACTTTATGGGATTTAGTTTTCATTACGATCAGCAAAAATTGATCACATTTCTAGTAAAGTTGTAGAACAAGAATAGACTAAAGGTAATTTTACTACAAAAGTGGTACCAACCCCGACTTCACTTTCAACCGCAATTTCGCCCCCATGAGCCTCAACACAGCGCTGAACAATGGCTAATCCTAAACCTGTACCGGAAATTTTACCGACGTTACTGGCGCGATGAAAAGCTTGAAATAATTTTACAAGATCATGAGGTGGAATGCCAATCCCGTGATCAATGAGATGAAAAATGGCAATATTATCTTGAGCCATCACTTCTAACTGAATCATACCGCCTTGAGGAGAATATTTAATCGCATTGGCGAATAAATTACTAAAAATATGTCGTAACAGGCTTTCATCCCATAATGTTTCTGCAAATTCTCCTTGCATTTTTAATTCGACTTGGTGTTGAGAACTGGCTTCCAGTTGGGCTTCTTCGACTAATTGTTGACAAAAAGATTCTAAATCTAGAGGGGTCGGTAAACATTCTAAGCGATCAACATCGGCTTGACCGACTAAAATCACTTCATCTAATAATTGAACCAAATTTTTACCCGCAGAACGAATGCGTTGAAAGATCGAACTTTTTTGCTCTTTGCTTAAACTTTGTTCCCAATCTCGCAATAATTCTGTTGACAATAAAATGGTACTTAAGGGATTGCGAAAATCGTGAGACATCATCGAAACAAATTCTGAGGTGAGTTGATGTTGTTCTTTGGCTTTCACTAACTCTACTGTCTGTTCTTTGACCCGATGAGATAAGCTTTGATTGACTTCCCGCAAAGATTCCATTGCTTGTTTCCGTTCAATCGCATAACGCAGAGAACGAACTAATGTTTCGACATTAACTTGTCGTTTCACCAGATAATCTTGCGCTCCTTGTCGAACAGCTTCGAGAGCAAGTTCATCATCATTAGTATTTGTTAAAACGACAATCGGAACACTCGGAGCAAATTGCAAAAGGGGCTGAATTGATCCGAGTCCCTGACTATCGGGGAGAGTTAAGTCAAGTAAAATCACATCATAGACAAGGGCTTGTTCGTCGGTGAGCAGATGAACGGCTTCAGTCAGTCGTTTGACATGAATCAGATTACAAGAGTCTAGCTTGGAACCTTTGAGCAATTCTTGCAGGAAGCGGGCTTCAGCCAAGCTATCTTCTATCAATAGAATATTTACCAAACTTGCAGGCATCATTTCCTTGCTTTTCCCCTCATACGGCTCCATAACACGGATAGAACACGTCATCAACTGACGTTCTGAGATTAACTTTTGGTTGCTGGCGCTGTTCAAAAAAAACAAATGGGAAAAGTTTTATTTCTATTTTTTCACCCCCTCATACTTGATTTTATTTAAGATACCTTATTGAGTCGGGAGAGTGGCAATTTTTAGCCAAAATTCCTCAATCCCCTTGACAATCTCAAACAACTGACTCAGGTTGCGAGATTTAGTGATGTAGCAGTTGACGTGTAAGTTGTAACTTTGGGAAATGTCATCATCATTTTTAGAGGTGGTTAAAACGACAACAGGAATCCGTTTTAAGTCCGGGTCTGCTTTAATTTCGGCTAACACTTCCCGTCCGTCTTTGCGAGGCAAATTCAAATCCAATAGGATTAAATCTGGTCGGGGAGCTTCGCTATACTCCCCTTCCCGATGTAGAAAAGACATCGCATCCATCCCATTTCTCACCGTCACAACTTCGTGTTGGATGGTACTCCGTTTTAGGGCTTCTTGAATCAAGCGAATGTCGCCTCGATTATCCTCAACTAAAAAGATGATTTTGGTTCTTTCCTGGGCTTCGCCGATCACGCGCTTGTCCTCCGACTGGAATCGTAAAATAGAGTGTTGTACCTTGACCAAGTTCAGACTCAACCCAAATTCGACCTCGATGACATTCAACAATTTTTTTACAAATTGCTAAACCCATCCCAGTACCTGCATATTCATCACGGGTGTGCAAGCGCTGAAAGATGATAAAAATACGTTCAGCAAATTGAGGGTCGATACCAATCCCATTATCTTTGACTGAAAATAGCCAAGCATCTTCGAGTCGTTGCGCTCCGATATAGATTTCCGGAGGTTCACAACTGCGGAACTTGAGAGCATTACCAATTAAGTTTTGAAATAATTGCATCAATTGGGTACTATCAGCCATCACCGTTGGCATCGGTTCAGAAGTAATAATAGCACGAGTTTCACTGATGCGGCTTCGCAGGCTACTCAACGCTCGTTCGAGAGCTGTTCCGACGGAGGTGAGTTCAAATTCAACTCCTTGGATATCGACTTTAGAGTAGGCTAAGACATCATCGATCAGGGTTTGCATCAGACTGACTCCCTCAACCGCAAATTCGATGAACTCTTTGGCATCTTCGTCGAGTTCTTCTTGATAGCGCATCTCTAACAATTGTACATAGTTTGCCACCTGGTTGAGGGGTTCTTGTAAGTCGTGAGAGGCGACATAAGCAAACTTTTTCAATTCACCATTGGAACGTTCGAGATCATGAGCGAGTTGGGCTAGTTCATCGGCTTGACGCAGGACAATATTAACAATTGCTTTTCGCAGTTCTAAAGCAGCATTAATTTCAACCGGTTTCCAGGGTAGAGATTGGAGTTTAACTGTTTCTTTCCACAGTTCAAAGGATTTTCGGGGCGATAACTGTACCACGCCTTCGGACTGGGTGGCTTCAATAGCTTTGGAGGGATCTCCGCCCCAGTTCACCGTTTGAATGACTTCGGGGCGGAACCATAAGACATAATTGCGTTCGGAAATGGTAATCGCAAGTAAACCACTGGCGACTTCTTTAAACCGTTCGGCATCAGAATAAAGGCGCGGTAAACAGTTCGTTGAAAAGACTTCTTTTTCGGTATTTTTCTTCAACCACTGCACTAAAAAGTTGAGATCTTCTTCTTTGGGAGTTGCACCCAGAGTTGTCCACTTTCCCCCAAAGTAAATGGCAGCACCTTGAGCATTGGCGAGGTCGAGAAGATTGGGTTGATGGCGAATTAAACCTTCGATAAAGTTCTCACCTTGAGACATGAAATCAATCAAAGCGGATCGAATGTAGGTCAGTTTCATTCGATAGTCATAGTCTTCAGTTTCTTCGCGAGAAGACAGTTCAGAGAAGATGACTCGACCTAAAAATTCACACGCTTTCCGCAATTCATAGGAGACATATTTGGGGGTACGATGATGACAAGCAATTAAGCCCCAAAGTTCTCCGTCTTTAATCAGGGAGATAGTCAAAGAAGCGCCGACTCCCATATTCTTGAGGTATTGTAAATGGCAAGAAGAGGCACTTCGCAGCGTGGAATGAGTGAAATCTAATGGACGTTCGATCTGGGGGTTTTTATAGGGAAATAAGGCAACGGCTTGGGCGCTCGCATCGGGAATAATTCTAATCCAATTTGCACTCAATAATTTCCGAGCGGGTTTGGGAATATCAGATTCGGGATAATGAAGTCCGAGATAGGGTTCTAACTCCTCTATTTTTTCTTCAGCAATGACAACGCCATGCCCTTCTTCATCAAATTTGTAGAGCATTACTCGGTCAAATGCGGTGACTTTTCGGACTTCCTGGACAATAATTTGACAAAATTCATGCAAACTGGCGGTTTCTTCCAGTTGGTTAATTGACATTCGAGCTAAGTGATAAAAGCTCAAAAAGGGAATGTTTTCTTGAGAGGTTGCAGGTTCTAACTCAAGAATCAAAAAATGATCAGGGTTGCGATGAAAGACTCCATCAAATACAACATATTCGTCGCCTCTGATTCTCATCCAGATTTTCGTGGGGTTGAGATAGTCTAGACTGTCTTGAAATAATCCCGTTTGAATTCGTTCGATTTGAAAGGGATCGAGCAAATCTTCTAAGGTTTTTTCGAGCATCTGTTCTGGCGAAATCCCCAGAATAGATTGAGTATTTGTACTAACTTGTAAAATTTTTAGATTCGGTTCTTCCAATACCAGAAGAATGCCATGAGGCTGCACTTGACCGGAGATTTGAATCGGTTCTTGATCCAAACGAACGAGATTACGGGCTTTCAGTTCGACATCGATATCTTTCATGATTTTTTGATCCCATTAATTGAGAATAAAATATTGAACTTTAATTATATATTTCTAAAAATTTAATGTTTTGAAATTCCGAGAACTGATCAGAAGCTCTATCCGCATAATTACTCAAAAGTTTCTAACTGTTCCCCAATCTTTATCCGCTGCGATTGACTCGTTATCAAAAAAGATTTGCGCTCAATTTTTCCTTATTTTCTAACTGTTTTGAGTATATCACAGTCTTCTCTTGTGCTGGGCAGGTCAACTCTTGAGAAAGTCTTAAAACAGAAAACTTCAAAGGAAAACTGAGATTAATTAACTCTTATTAATTAAAATAAACTTTTTTCATTAAAGTTTACAACTCTATGGGCTGAGTTTAGCGATCGCTGTGCTAAAGTGAAACTTAAAAAATGAGCAGACAGAAAACAGAAGTTCTGATTTTGTCCTGAACACTGCTCACTGTCTACTGGTCATTATTAATGGCTTAGAGTTGCTTGTTGAGTCGCTTAGAAATTTGACCGATAATACCGCTTAAAATCGCTCCTCCCATTAAAATCCCCAAAGCGGGAGTAAAAACAGGTTCCCAGAGCTTGTACCACAGGTCTAGACCCAAGGAGAGATCGAGAGAACGACCAATAACGGCAACCACTAACCAAAAAAAGCTGAATAAAACCAAAAAAACATCAAACACTAACAGACGATTTAACCAAGTGAGAAATAACTCTTTCATTAGACTAAAATCAACCTAAAATCTATTGATCTTTGTGAACTTTTATAAGAATTTTACCATTTTTGCCCTTGATTAAGTTAGGAATCCCCAGAATAGTTGTGATTTTTGTTAAAATTTTTAAGTAGAATTTCGGTGCCGAGAGAGGAAAATCTCATGCAACTTCCGCCCACTTGGGCTATTCCCGATCAAATTCGCGATCAATTTGGCTAAAAAAGTGCAGGAAAACAACGGGCGATGGTGGCTGATAGTCATTGACTCTTGGTTTTGCATCAAGCCCCTCAACCGGGTAGTCATCAACGAGAAGCAGTTTTTTTTGGCATCAGCCGGATGGTCGTTGGGAAACGAGTCAAAGCGGTGTCGGTTTTCAACTGTTAATTCAACACATCAAAGCCTACAATTAAATATAATATAAAACCCAGTAAAACCCGATTCTTAATGACTGATCTCGATCCACTTTTTAATATTCCTTAGCGTTGTGAAATGGCGATCGCGAATTCCTAATTTTATTGATATCTTGTATAAGCTGCACTTAACAGGGTCAAATCCGAGCATTTTTACTCCCTTTTATGTAAAGTTTAGTAACAAGTCTTATTAAAATGTTTAGAATTTGCTCTCCACCTGTGTATCGCTTTAACCTTAAAAATTAAAGCAATGTTGTCAAAAAATTCAGTCCAACTTCTTAAGCTGATTAAGAAGCTGTCGTCTGTGGTCTTGAAAGCCGTTTGCTAAATGCCAGCGACAACTCGATAGACTCAACAAACAAAACTAACTTGTCCAAACTCCCCATTCCCAACTCAGGGGGGGAAAGAATCGTAACGAGGAAGTTCTAATGAATAACCTGCAAAAATATCGTTTCCGTTGTACTCTAAGCTTTGGTGATATTTACGCTCAAATCATGATTTGGCTGATTGTCATCTTTCTCACTCTTGCATCTGCTTTAGCATTGTGGAGTACCTCTCGCCAAATCTACGCCTTAGCAACAGTCGGTTTAATCGTGGTACTCTCTTTACCCTTTCTGCTGTTTGCATTTGTCACCACTCTACTCAACCATATCGAAATGATGCCGATTGATTCGACCGAAGACGAATTCTCCGATGCTAACGATATGATTACCCCACGACCAGCAGAAGCCGCAGGCTAGAGTAAAGCCCTAATTTCTAACGACCAATCTTTATTTTTTTGTTAAAACTTCCCTGTTTTTGGATAGGGAGGTTTTTCTGTGAGTCAACATAGAAGAACGAGGAGAACTCTATTCACGATTCACCAACTATGCTAGAACATGATGTCATAATTGTCGGTGGGGGTTTAGCAGGAAGTCGAGCTGCGGTAGAAATGGCTCGTATGAACCCCAGTCTCAACATTGCGATGGTTGCCAAAACCCATCCCATTCGTTCCCACTCCGTTGCCGCCCAAGGGGGAATTGCAGCCAGCCTAAAAAATGTTGACTCTGCCGATACTTGGGAAGCTCATGCTTTCGATACCGTCAAAGGTTCAGACTACCTTGCAGACCAAGATGCGGTGGAAATTCTCGCCCAAGAAGCCCCAAATGTGATTATCGACCTCGAACACATGGGCGTACTGTTTTCTCGCCTAGAAGATGGTCGTATCGCTCAACGGGCTTTTGGAGGTCATACTCATAACCGCACCTGTTACGCAGCCGATAAAACAGGTCACGCCATTCTCCACGAACTGGTGAATAATTTACGGCGCTATGGCGTACAAATCTACGATGAATGGTACATCATGCGTTTAATTTTAGAAGACGCTCAAGCCAAAGGCGTCGTGATGTACAACATCGAGAATGGTGAAGTTGTCGTCATGCGAGCAAAAGTGGTGATGTTTGCCACAGGCGGTTATGGACGAGCGTTTAACACCACATCAAATGATTATGCGTCTACAGGCGACGGGTTAGCGATGTCGGCATTAGCCGGAGTTCCATTACAAGATATGGAATTTGTCCAGTTTCATCCGACGGGGTTATATCCAGTTGGGGTGCTGATTTCCGAAGCGGTTCGCGGTGAAGGTGCCTATCTGATTAACAGCGAAGGGGAACGCTTTATGGCCAATTATGCCCCCAGTAAAATGGAGTTGGCGCCCCGTGATATTACTTCGAGAGCCATTACCCTAGAAATTCGCGCCGGACGAGGAATTCATCGAGATGGGAGTCCGGGTGGGCCGTTTATCTATCTTGATTTGCGGCACATGGGACGAGAAAAAATTATGAGTCGGATTCCGTTTTGTTGGGAGGAAGCTCATCGACTTGTGGGGGTGGATGCAGTCCATGAACCGATGCCTGTTCGTCCGACGGTTCACTATTCTATGGGCGGCATTCCGACTAATACTGATGGTCAGGTGATTATTGGGCCGGGGTTGCCTGTTGATTTTAAGTTTGACCCCAAAGACAAGTCTGTTAATCCCCGTAATAATCTTGTTGATGGCTTTTTTGCTGCCGGAGAAGCGGCTTGTGTATCGGTTCATGGCGCTAACCGTTTGGGGAGTAATTCGTTACTCGAATGTGTGGTTTATGGAAAACGCACCGGGGCGGCTATTGCTCGATTTGTTGAGGGTCGAAAGTTACCAGATATCGATGAACAGCGTTATCTTCAGGATGCCAAAGAACAAATTCAAGCGTTATTAGACCGACGAGGCGGTTATCGGATTGGCCAAATTCGTCAAGAGTTTCAAGATGCAATGACCGAGCATTGTGGGGTGTTTAGAACTCAAGAAATCATGCAAGAGGGATTAACTAAAATTCAGCAATTACAAGATAAATATCAACAGATTTATCTCGACGACCAAGATAATGTTTGGAATACAGAGATTATTGAAGCGTTGGAATTGCGGAGTATTATGATTGTCGGTCAGATGATTTTGACATCAGCATTAAACCGTTTAGAAAGTCGAGGGGCGCACAGTCGAGAAGATTATCCGAAACGGGATGATCCTAATTTCTTGAAGCATACCCTAGCCTATTATTCACCGGCTGGCATTGATTTGTCTTATCGTCCGGTGAGTATTACTCGGTTTGAACCCCAAGAACGCAAGTATTAAAGCAATTTAAGTCGCGGTAATTTATGTAGGGATTATTCATAAATTACCCTTCTTTTCTTGTTTAAGCTGTTAGACCTCTCTCGAGGCAATTGTTGTCCTAGAATTGACCGCAATAGTCGTGTTAGAAACGGTGAAGTCTACACTTCCATCGGGGTTAACTTTATCCCCCCTATCATCACGACTGACCCCTCTGGTTAATAAGAGGTTAATTTTTCCGTATCCATTCGATTAATTTCTGAACTTGGCTATCGGGGACAAATCGGGAGACTCCTTCCCATAGAGACTGATAGCCATAAAAAATGCTTAACCCCCAATTTGAATTCTTTATATTTGGGTGTACCATATTCCCCTATTCTAAAGGTGGGTTTGACTATACCTGCGATCACAAGCATAGAGTTAAACCTTTATTGGACTTTGACAAGGTAACTTATGCCATTTTCAATCGATTCAGCTCGCAACATCTTCCCAAACACGTTGGCTGCTGATACCGTTCCTGCTACGATTGCTCGGTTCACTCAGCTGAGTGCAGAAGACCAACTGGCTTTGATTTGGTTTGCTTATCTTGAAATGGGTAAAACCATTACCATTGCGGCTCCTGGAGCGGCAAATATGCAGTTTGCTGAGATCACACTCAATGAAATTCGCAAAATGGGGCCTCAAGAACAATCCCAGGCAATGTGCGACTTAGCAAACCGTTCAGATACCCCTCTTTGCCGCACCTACGCAACTTGGTCTCCAAATATCAAACTTGGTTTTTGGTATCAGCTTGGACAATGGATGGATGAAGGGCAAGTAGCTCCCATTCCCGAAGGCTATCAGCTTTCTGCAAATGCGACGGCAGTATTACAAGCCATTCGCGGTTTAGAGTCGGGTCAGCAAATTACAGTTTTGCGGAATTCAGTTGTGGATATGGGGTTTGATACCAGTAAATTAGGGAGTTACACCCGTGTTGCTGAACCTGTTGTTCCCCCGACGGATATGGCAAAGCGCACTCAGGTCAAAATTGAAGGCGTTACCAATGCAACGGTATTGGAATACATGAATAATTTGAATGCAAACGACTTTAATGCGTTGATTGAGTTATTTGTACCCGATGGGGCGTTGCAGCCTCCTTTCCGTAGACCTGTTGTCGGCAAAGAAGCGGTTCTGCGGTTTTTCCAAGAAGAATGTCAGAATCTGAAGTTAATCCCAGAACGAGGCGTTACTGAACCCGCAGACGAGGGTTATACTCAAATCAAAGTCACAGGTAAAGTGCAAACTCCCTGGTTCGGTGCGGGTGTGGGTATGAATATTGCTTGGCGGTTTTTACTGAATGCTGAAAACAAGATTTTCTTTGTTGCAATTGATTTGCTAGCTTCACCGAAAGAGCTATTAAACTTTGCTCGTTAGAAAAAGATTAGACACAACTACTTTTAAATTTGAATGGGCGTCTGAGTACAAAGGACGCTTTCTTATTTTGAGGCTAACCCTATTATCGGTTAACATAGATTAATAGCACATATTTTAGGTTTCATGATACCCGTGAGTGATATTGAGTGGTCTACCGCCGAGAAAGAAATTGCTCGGGAGGCATTTGAAAAAGCTTATCAGCGAGAAATTACGGCTTTAATCAAAGTTGTTCGAGAACAAGCAGGCGAGATTACAAAGCTTGATGATATTTGGCTTCTACATGACTTTTTAAGTGCCAGAAGACATGATATTGATGGTAAGTATGATCACAGAGATTCTCTCCTCATTTTTACCTTTGCTCAGTTAGTAAAAGAAGGATGGTTGCATCTCGATGAACTGAAAGGTTTAGATGCTGAGAAGATTAGTAAGGTTTCTGTACTCACACGAATGTAACACTTTCAAGGGAGTTTGAGTGGGTTGGAGAAAGGGCTTGATTTGAAAGGTTTTTGGTTCACTGAAACTCAACTCCCTTGTGTAAAGGATTAAAATAATTGGTCAAAATAGACAGAAGTCTAACTGTCCTATTATCATCCTCTTGAAAGTACAGAATTGATGGAGTGATGGCTATTGGGGTTGCAGACAATTGAATTTTTGTCTCTTTTTCTCAAAATTAACAGATAGTTCGGGTGAAAACAGAAAGAGTTCAAGATTACTTCAACCCAGAACCATCACCATGAAACTCAAAATTACATCGATTCTCAAAACTTTAACATTTGTTGCGATCGCCAGTGCATTTTTAGCTACTTCTGCTTTAGCTGATACCTTCACAGGTGGTAATTTTACCGTTACAATTGACGGATCACGAAGTTCTGCTTCCTATACAGGTTGCGACGCAAAAGAACGTTGTGTTCATATTCCCATGGCTTCTAACTACAGTCAAGGACGTTACGCTTGGGAACGCAAGGGTTATACATATAGTATGATTCCTGAAGCCAATAAAAGCCAGTATACTTTAAAGGTTTTTGACCCGAAAAATAAGGTGTTGCTATCTCAAAAAATGACACCTATCGCCCAGTCTAACCCTGATTATGTTCAAGAATTAGCTGAGAATAGCTTTTGTTCATTTATTATCACCAACCGAGTTAATAGCAAAGTTAATATTCGTCAAAACCCAGACTTAAAAAGTGACGTGGTTTTACAACTGAAACGGGGTGATGGTGTGCGGGCGGTTTCTCGTCGGGGAAATTGGGTGAAAATTGTTGCTTTGGTTGATGGATTTCCCCCCAATGAAAAGTTTACTCCGTTTGTTGGTTGGGTAAATAACCGCTATATCAATGGATGTTCTGAAGATAAATTTGAGATGTGGCGATAATTAAACGTTAAAATAATACAATGCGATCGTACTCGGTTCAATCATTAATTTCAGGTGTCACTAATTGCTGCGGATGTACAACTGTAATGCTTGATGTGATTGAAAAATCAGTGGGATTGAACGTCAGAAGATGTGTAACTCCATTGGCAAACATAGCGGCAATCAGACGGGCATCGTGAGTCCGTTTACCCATAATTTTATTAGTTGTAACTAAGTCTAACCAATGGGGAAAAATCTGTAAGGATTCTTCTAGTAATGGGAAGCGAATAATAAGCTGGTCTATTATGTTTCGCGTTTTTTCTGTAGTCCATCCCAAGCCATTCACTTCAACGGGTCGGGTTGCAACTACCCAAAGCTCAATCAATACTTGTGTTGCAAGAAAACATTCATCCCCTCGGTTTAGCAAACAAAATATTGCTTCTGTAGCGAGATTATTTTGCTGGTCAGAAGGATTACAAAAACGCAGAATAACATTGGTATCTAGTAGATATTTTGTCATTCTTCGTAAATGCGATCGCGGCTAAATGCTTCATCAGATAAACTCACACTGGTTCTGGGAAGTTGAGAAACCCAATTGCGAAACTCCCTAGCCCGTTCTGCGGGTGTTGCTGTTTGCCAAAATGGAGTTTTATATGATGTCAATTGCTCGGACTGAGATTGTATTAAGCTGATGAAATCGGCTATTTTTTGAAGCTGGTCTTCATTGAGTCTGTCTATTTGCTGTTTCAATTGTTCTCGCAGCATAACTGATAGTTAGGTGAAAACATATTTATTATAGCCTTAAATTGGAGATTTTACCCAATCATCATCACACTACAGAGAAACCATATCTTTACGATGAAACTCAGTTGATGAGCGTTCAGAAAGGGATCACTCTTAGGGCTATCGGTTCAATTTTTGTATTGAAATTAAAAACATATGTTGGGTTTCCTGGGGTCAACCCAACCTACAAGGAAAAGCGATAGGCTTAATGGCGTCACGGCTTGCGCCTACGCGATCGCAATCTGTTCAATTATTGTGTTGAACCGCGTGTGTTGCGTAATCGATACAAATATTTGTATTAACTTGAAGCCCTTTATTGGTATAATCAAAAAAAAGCATTATCAAACTGCCGAATCAATTGCGACAGTCAGCCAACAGCAATTAGAAATAAAACAAGAATTATTAGAATAATTGATGGCAGTTTGGTGAATTACCGGAGTCAATTCAATGCCAGCAACGCCCGAAAGTCTTCAATCTTTTGTAAATTATTGTCAGCAACACCTCAGAGGCGATGAAAAAAGTGAGGCTCAGACTTTTCTGACCAAGTTTTTTCAGGCGTTTGGACACGAAGGAACGAAAGAAGTTAGTGCAGAATTTGAAGACCGTTTAACGAAAGGAAGTGCAAAGGGAAAAACAGGATTTGCTGATTTAGTTTGGCGATCGCGTGCGGGAGTTCCCGGTGTTTTAATTGAGATGAAATCAAAAAGAGAAAACCTCAGTAAACACTACGCTCAACTCGAACGGTATTGGATGCGAATTGCTCCCAACAGACCCCGATATGCAATCCTTTGTAACTTTGATGAATTTTGGATATTTGACTTTGAAAACCAAGTCGATGAACCCGTCGATCAAGTTCTGTTAGAACAGCTTCCCCAACGCATGGGAGCGTTTAGTTTTATGGAAATTGGCGGTTTGTCTCCCGTTTTTAAAAATAACCAAGTTGCTGTTACTGAACGCACCGCCAGAAGAATGGGGGAATTGTATCAACTGATTTATGAAAGAGCAAAGAAAACGGGATTTCGAGATTTTAATGAAGAACAACTTCAGCGATTTCTTTTGCAGTGTGTGATGGCGATGTTTTCAGAAGATCGGGGTTTACTTCCCTCTAATTTATTTGTAGGTTTAGTTCAAGATTGCAAAGATAAAAAAGCAAGTTCCTACGATATTTTGGGCGGTTTGTTTCAAGAAATGAATCGACCCGGAGTTACACCCGCAGGACGATATAAAGGAGTTAATTATTTTAATGGCGGGTTGTTTGCAAGCGTACAAGCAATTGATTTAACTTCAGAAGAACTCGGCTTGTTAGATGCTTGCGCTCGTGATAACTGGAGTAATATTCGACCTTCTATTTTTGGGAATATTTTTGAAGGTGCGATTGACCCGGAAAAACGCCACGCTCACGGGATACATTTTACCAGTGAAGTTGATATTCGTCAAATTGTTCGACCGACCATTAGCGATTATTGGGAAGACCGAATTAATGCAGCCAATACTATCGGAGAATTAAATACTTTGCAGATGGAATTGCAAGGATATCGGGTACTTGACCCCGCTTGCGGTTCGGGAAATTTTTTGTATGTGGCTTATCAAGAATTAAAACGGATTGAAAGGCTATTAATGGATAAAATTGCCGCACGGAAACGTTCAGAATCGACTGTGGCGGCGATCAGTTTTGTGACTCCGATGCAATTTTTTGGAATGGATACAAATCCCTTTGCTGTGCAGTTGGCTAGGGTGACGATGATGATTGCTCGAAAAATTGCCATTGATAAATATCAACTCACCAATGAACCGGCTTTACCTTTGGATACATTAGATCAAAATATTGTCTGTGAAGATGCTTTATTTGGTCGGTGGGTGAAGGCAAATGCTGTGATTGGAAATCCTCCCTTTTTGGGCGGAAAACACCTGAGAATGACGCTAGGAGATGAATATATTGATCGGGTTTTTAACAGGTTTTCAGATGTGAAAGACTCGGTAGATTTTTGTGCGTATTGGTTTCGGTTGGCTCATCATCATATTAGTGAAACAGGTCGGGCGGGATTAGTTGGAACAAACTCTATTAGTCAAGGAAAAAGTCGCAAAGCTGCGTTAGAATACATTACCCAAAATGGCGGATATATTCACGAAGCAATTTCTACTCAACCTTGGTCTGGTGAAGCAAATGTTCATGTTAGTTTGGTGAATTGGTGCAAGCAGCAACCGCAGGTTTATCATCTCGATAATCATCCCGTTCAACAGATAAACTCCTCACTACAATCTGTTATCGATGTTTCTCAAGCTGTGCGTTTAAAGGCTAATCTCAATCAATGTTTTCAAGGTGTTATTCCTGTGGGGAAAGGGTTTATTATTACCGAACAACAAGCCGAACAGTGGATAAAATCGGATTCAAAAAATCAAGAGGTGATTAAGCTGTTTTCGATGGGAAGTAATCTCGCTAAAAACCCTCTGGGAAAACCCGAACGCTGGATTATTGATTTTAATGATATGAGTTTGGAGGATGCAATTGAATACAAGCTTCCTTTTGAATGGGTAAAGGCTAATGTTAAGCCAGAACGAGATAAAAATCGTCGAGAAGTGACAAGATTAAATTGGTGGAAGTATGGTGAAAAAAGACCTGCAATGAGGAAAGCGCTAGCTTCATTATCCGGGTATTTTGCAGTTCCAGAAGTGTCAAAGTGGGCAATCTTTATTTCTTGTGCTTCAGATTGGCTACCAGGAAACAAAACTAAAGCTGTTGCTTCAGATGACTTCTATATTTTGGGTGTACTTTTATCCTCAGTTCATCGAATTTGGATGAACGCTCAAAAGTCAACTCTTAAAGCGGATATTGCTTACACTCACAATACTTGCTTTGAAACCTTCCCCTTTCCTCAAAACCCCGATACTAAATTAATCAAACAAATTAGAGTTACAGCAACAGAACTGCACGAATATCGCAGCGAACAAATGCAAAAGAAAAAATGGGGAATCACACAACTTTATAATGCTTTTTTTAATGAACCGAGTAGCCAACTTTATCAACTTCATGCTAAACTGAGTAAGTTGGTTATGCAAGCCTACGGTTTTAATGAAAATGATGATATATTAGAAAAATTATTAACCCTAAACCAAGAACTTGCCGCCAAAGAAAAACAAGGTGAATCTATAGTTGGGCCTGGTCGTCCTGTGGAATAAATTTCCCCCGTTAATCGTGAAAGTCGATTTTCACCGAAATTAGAT
>Ga0207419_1000577_pt1 | contig 31606 bp, 27 predicted proteins | sample ElkSloMetagenome_4_FD_184723 | JGI IMG/M metagenome (GOLD analysis project Ga0207419, IMG submission 184723) | Hot spring microbial communities from Elkhorn Slough, Monterey Bay, USA - MD2A (version 2) | ecosystem: Environmental > Aquatic > Marine > Intertidal zone > Estuary: Microbial mat ... | reverse complement strand
AGATTTAAGCCATGGCTGTATCCTGAAATTTTTGAATTGCCAGCTTATGTTGTAGCTATTATTTTCGAAATAGCCTATGGGCTAGATTTTATTTTTGTAGAATGGATTTTTAGAGGGACATTGATTATTGGGCTGTTAAGAGTAATGGGCAAAGATGCTGTTTTACCCATGGTAGCTACTTATGCTTTTTTACATTACGGAAAACCTTTAGGAGAAACTATTGGCTCTATATTCGGTGGATACATTTTAGGAGTGATTGCGCTGCATACCAAAAATATTACTGGCGGAATTTACATACACATGGGGGTAGCCTACCTTATGGAGATTTTCGCCTATATCCAATATCTGTTTTTCAAAGATTAGCCTCCTTTAAATAGACTTAGCCATTTTTTGCGCTTTAACTTCTTTTCTTCTTTTTCCTCATCTTCATAATAGCCATTGCCATAACCGTAGCCATATCCATAGCCGTAACCATAGCCATAACCGTAGCCATAGCCATAGCCACCTGTTCTTTTTACGTCATTAAGCACAATGGCTAAGTTCTCAAACTTTTTCCCTTTTCTTGCTTCCTCTAAATCTTCGATAAACCTAATTTTAGAATAAAGCTGCCTCACCAAATACAAATTGATGTCTATGAAATCCGACATGGCGAAATAATCCGCAACAAGCCCTGTAGGTGGCGTATCGAAAATAATATATTCATATTCGTCTTTCAAACGCTTCACCATTTCTCTGCATCGCTCAGAAGCCAACAACTCTGCAGGATTGGGTGGAATTGGGCCACTCGGTATAATATCTAAGCTTTCTATACTCGTATGCTTAATCACTTCTTGTAGTTCGGCATTTTCAATCAGGAAATTGCTAAGCCCAAAATCATCGGTAAGACCGAATTGCTTAGCCAATCTTGGCTTTCTTAAATCTGCACCTATTATGATGGTTTTCTTGCCCAGCATAGCAATGGCAATCCCTAAATTGGTGGCGCAAAAAGTCTTGCCCTCGCCACTCACTGTAGAGGTTACCCCAATTACTTTATTTCTTCCTCCAGGAGACAAAAACTGGAGGTTGGTCCTCAGAGCACGGAAGGCTTCTGCCAAAGAGGATTTGGGAGAATCCATTATAGAAGTCTGCCCCGAAAGGCTATGGGTAATGGTACCCAAAACAGGCGCCTCCGTTTTCCTTTTTACCTGATCAATATCGGTTACATCATTATTGAGGTAATCCTTAACAAAGATAATTCCCAAGGGCAAGATAATAGACAGGATAAATGCAATGGCATAAATACGCATTCTCTTTGGGGAAACCGGTGCCGGGTCGAATACCATGGCATCGTCTAAGACTTTATTGTCTGCTGTGTTGGATGCCTTGGCTATGCCCGCCTCTGCACGTTTTTCTAGTAGGTATTGATAGAGGTTATCACTCAGATTAAACTTTCTTTGAATCTGTACCAACTGTCTTTCATTTTCAGGAAGCTTATTTATTACTTTCTGAATTTCTGCTATTCTTGCATTAATATCATTGAGAGATATTTCTGATGTATTTAAAATATTATCTACATTCTCTAGTAAAGTTCTCTTGATTTGTGCGATTTGGTCATTAATTGATGTAAATTCTAAACTCTGTGGTTTTACTTGTTGAGAAAGTAAAATCTTTTGTGTACCCAACTCATTTAATTTTCCGATCAACTCTCCAAGCAGCGGATCTTCTATACCTATGGATGAAGGCGCGATAATAGCATTGGGATCTTCGCTTTTTTGGAGATAATCTAAAAGATAACTGTAGTATTTATCTTTTACCATTAGTATGGCCTGCTCGGTCTGCAGTTCTCTTAACTGCTCTATAGCACCTTGAGCAGACAGACTTAAATCGACCAAATTCTCTGACTGCCTAAAGTTTTCTAATTGGCCTTCTGCATTTCTCAAAGAATCAGTGATTTGTACTAGTTGCTCATCAATAAATTTGATGGTATTGGTTGCTATCTGGTTCTTCTCGTCAAGTTCTCTTCTGATATAAACCGCGCTCAATTTATCCAAAAAATCTATTTCTTTATCTATTACAGTCCCTTGTATAGTTAACTCAAGAATAGAAGCATCTCTACTAACTGGCTGTATATCAACTTTACCTCTATAATTTAATGTGAGTTTCTTTAAATCATTAACTACAAAGTAATACTCCTTCTCTTGTATTTCGCTCAAATCAAAATGGGTCGTTTTTATCATTTTAAAAGAAAACTCACCAAAGTTGCAAGTCCTACCAAAATCGCAAAGGATTTCCTCCGTACCGTCTTCCCCTTCTATGATCAATTCGAACTGACGCCCCGAAATTACCGTAAAATTGAACGCCTTGCCCCGCATGGCATCAGGTATGGAATCTATAAGAACTATAAAAGGCTTTTCACTGTAAATTTCTGAAGATTTAAGGTTGCCCTTTGCATAATAAGATACCTCAAAATCGAGTTCCTTTACCACCTGATTGATCAACCTAAATGACTTGAGTATGCCTATTTCATTATCTATATTTCGTTGATTATTGAAAAGGTCGAGCCCTTCTAAAAAAGCATCGGCACTGAGCCCTCCTCCTTTTTCATCTTTTATTAGAATTGTTGATTTGGCTTCGTAAATAGGTTGGGCATACCTTAGGTACAGGTAAGCACCTGACAAAAAAAGTACTCCACAAATAACAAAATAATACCAATGGAAGATGATTTTGCCAATAAAAGCTCTTATATCGAAGGGTTGTTCCTCTTCTACGAGCAAAATTTCTTCTCTTCCGTTCTTTTCCACCATTAGTTTCTTGTAATATTAACTACTACTAATAATATAGAGAGTATAGACAAGCCTAAAGAAGCCACTCTTGAGTTTATAGAAAATGCTTTGGCTTTAACAGGTTGTATATATATCACATCATTAGGCTGTAAAAAGAAATAATCTGCCGATATCAAATCGGGCCGTGTTAAGTCGAGAATTATAATTTCAGATTCTTCTTCGTTTTTCCTCACCAACCTTACTTTTTTTCTATCTCCAAAGTCGGTAAGGTCGCCTGCTTGGCTAAGTGCCTGTAAAAGCGTGTACTGCTTGTCGTAAACATACTGTACACCTGGCCTTTTAACCTCTCCCAAAACAGAAACCCTAAAGTTGGCTAATTTAACATTTGCTGATGGCTTCTGCAGCACTTCACCCAGTTTTTCGTTGATAATGGATTCGATTTCACTTACCGTCAACCCTTTAACCTCAAGTTTTCCGATAATAGGTAGATCGATTGTACCAGCATCGTTTACCACATATCCTTTAAAATAAAAAAAAGCGGGATTACCCTGTGCTATACCTTGTATGGCCTGTGGATTTCCGCCTGCATCACCTTTAAAAAAATCAATAGTACTGCCACTAAAGTTATTGAGGTCAATATTTAGGATATCCAGAGGCCTGATTTTATATTCAGGGGTCTCGTAATTTTTGTAGGACTGGTTTGTATCTGTTTGCAAATACACCAGATTATTCTGATTTACACACGAGCTCAAAAAAATCAGCCACGCTAACCAACGATAATTGCGCAAACGCTTAAAAAATTAAATTTACAATTTGTTTAATTGCAGGAATAACAACACAAAAATTGTAAAAAAAAAGGAAACGGAAAAGCAAAAGTTGTTTTTTAACCCTTTCTATATCATTAAAAATAAGGCTTTTACCTCATAATGAAAGAATCTATAATGAAATACGATTTTTGAGCCCTGTATTTAGCAGAAAGCGCATTTTCTTACATGTAAGTTTTTGGTCAATTGTCTCCTAAAGAAATACTTATTATAAGTAGCAGCAACTTTTTTTAGAAAAAGCCACCAAATATACGCTCCTATAAAAATAGAACTTTTTATAGCTTTTTATTTGAGCAGGAATATGTAATCGCTTTTAGAATGCCTATTGTAGCCGCTCTGTATTTTTATAATCTGTATTTGTGCTCTATGCTCTAAAAACACACATTTTAGAATTAATAAGGTAGGTTTTTATCAGAGGCATAACAACTATGCGTAAAGGCTGACTTAAATCATAACATTACACAGCTAAGAAAAATATATTTGTTTGTAATCAGAAAAACTTATTGTGCTCAAGCTCGTATAACAAAACTGAACTATTTTATGCAAAATAGTTTATTATGCATGCATAATATTTTTATTTTTGTAGTAACTTTGCATAGTAATTTAATCAAACTTAAAGTATAAAATCATGGAAGATCTTTTTAAGAAATTTTTGTACGCAGGAGTAGGTATCGTATCGTTAACAGCCGAAAAACTTCAGAGCGTAGTAGATGAATTGGTAAAAGACGAAAAGCTTTCTATAGAAGAAGGTAAAAAAATCGTGAACGACTTCGAGAAAAACGTGGATGAAAAGCGCGAGGAATTTGAAACTCAGTTGAAAAAAATGACTGAAAAAACAGTAAAATCTTTCCGTTTTGCCCAGAGAGAAGAAGTCGATTTACTAAAGGCCAGAATTGAAGCTTTAGAAGCTAAGCAAGCTCCGACCAAGACCACTAAATCGACCAAAACAACAAAAAGCACAAAAAAAATAGCTGAAGAAGCTAAAGCTTAATCAAATCATGAGTAATTATGTGCCGGTCCTTTTTAAAGTGACCGGCATTTTTATATATATTAGGCCAAATTTTTAAATCTAGCTTATCAAGCTGCCGTTTACACTATATTTCTTTTTAAAAAATGTTGCTAGGCCAAACTGTAAAAAAATCGAACCGGATAAGAGAGGTTATACAGGTTTTGGTAAGATATGGCTTTGAGGACATCGTTACTTCTACAGCTTTAAAAAGATTTATCCCTACTCAAAATAAAGTTAACTGGGTAAGGGCAGAAAAGTCTGTCTTTGACCTGACCCGTTGGGAAAGAATACGAATGGTAATTGAAGAGCTAGGCCCCACTTTTGTTAAGCTCGCACAAATGATCAGCAATCGGCCTGAGTTGCTGCCTCCTTCATTGATACATGAGTTTCAAAAACTACAAGATAAAGTACCCCCCTTTGATGGTAAAGTAGCCAAAGAAATTGTGGCAGTAACCACAGGAAAAACCATAGAGGAAAATTTTATTTATTTTGACGAAATCCCTATTGGATCAGCCTCTATAGGACAGGTACATAGGGCTAGGTTGCAATCAGGTGAGGATGTAGTGGTAAAAGTGCAAAGACCTAGGATCAAAACTAAGGTACTTACCGATCTGGCACTCATAAAAGACTTAGTGAGGCTTCTCGAAAACTATTTTAAGAAGAATGGCATTCTTAACCCCTTAGAAATTGCCGAGACCTTTGAGAAGAGCATGAACAATGAGCTAGACTATAGCATTGAGGCGAACAACATGCTCAATTTTAAAAAGCTATATAAAGACGAGTCTAGTTTTTATATACCTAAGGTTTTTAAGCAACTCTCTAACAAAAAGGTAGTTGTTATAGAGTTTGTGAGCGGATGTAAAATTACTGATGTTCCTCAGCTTAAAGATTGGGGGCTTTCTCCAGTAGAGATTTCTGAAAGAGGATTGGATATCTATCTAAAGCAAATTTTTGAATTTGGGTATTTTCACGCTGATCCTCACCCGGGCAATGTGTTGGTAAAACCAGATGGCACACTCGTACTCATAGATTTTGGTATGATCGGCAAACTCACCAAGCAAAATAAATATGCTTTTGCAGGTGTGTTTATTGGTTTGGCACAACAAGATGCCAAAGGCATGGCCATTAATCTAAGGCGCTTGGCCATTGATGGCGACATTGAGGAAATGCGCAGTTTTGAAAACGACCTTAATGAGTTAATAGAAGACATGATTGTCTTTGCCAATGAAGAAGATGGCATGGCAGCGCTTACTTTTAGGTTACAGAAAATTATTTATAAGTACCAGCTTAAAGTTCCCGGAGATGTTTTCTTAATTTTGAGGGCATTGGCAATTTTGGAGGGCATTGGCAATATGCTGCATCCAAAATTTCAGACATTGGATTTTATAAAACCCTATGGTAAAAAATTGGTGTCGGAGCAGTTTTCTTCAAAAAACCTGAGCTTAGACCTTTACTATACACTCACACAACTGAGCTCTTTGCTGTATAATTTCCCTTCAGAGCTGAGAACTATCATTAAAAAATTGAGGAGGGGCGATTTAAAAGTAAATGTGCACCTTACTGGTATAGACTCAATTAGTAGAAAAATTGACAGTGCCTCAAACAAACTTTCTACTGCTTTAATTGTATCTGCCTTAATCATTGGCTCTGCCATTAGTTTAAATGTGCCTTATAATAAAGGTACCATCTATTTTTTAGGCATACCCCTCATTAGTTTTATAGGGTTTTCCACTGCTTTTGCCTTAGGCATATACCTTATCCTCTACATGCTCCGGAAAAGAAATTGATTTTGAGCAACTTTTACCAGCCTGAGTTTTAGGTATACTAGATGAGCTCTACATCGCTGGCAGGAAGCCAACCTATGTTGCCATCGCTGATTTTAATGCGCACCCAATTAGGTTGTTCTTCTATTACTTGTACCTTAGTACCTTCGTGCAATACAAACAGTGAAGTACTTTGCTCGGCAGGTGCGCTGGTAGCTGTTACATTAGGTGCAAAAATAATGGCCTCCTTATTTTTTAGGGTCATGCTTTTTTGGGTGGAAGCAAATAATAATGCTAAACCAGATATGAGTAAACACACAATGGTTGTACTTAATGCTGCTTTTTTGGTATTTATGTTTTTAGCAGTAAGGAAAAAAGCCAAAGCCACCAATAAAGCTATAAAAGTAAACACACTTAAATAAGCCCAAACATTAGATGAAAGGCTGAACACAAAAGACTTATACCATTTATTGATACCCAATTCTGGCACTTTTTCAAATTCGTCTACTACTTGTTGGTTTGCAATCTCTAGATTGAATAGTAGATCCTCATTATTGGGGTTTATTTTTTTTGCCCTTTCGTAATTGAGTATGGCCTCAGGCAATTTGTTTGCTTTAAAATACGCATTACCTAAGTTGTAGTATACTTCAAAAGAAATTTTTTCGCTTTGATCAAGCACGGCCTCATACTTTTCTGCTGATGCCAAATACTTGCCTTCATCATACAACTGTTTTGCTTCCTCTAATTGCGAGGAGTAATCTTGGGCAAATGCAGCAAATAACACCCCTAAGAAACACATCCAAAAAAAACGAATCTTTAAAGCCATTTTTAAATTAGATTAAACAGTTACTTTATTTTGGATTTTACTTTCTAATTCTGTAATAAGTACCACAGCCTTGTCATAAACTTGCTGTAATGAAGCATTTTTATCTGGAGAAAACTGAGCGAACTCACACTCATCCATAAATTGCACAAATTCATTGACTTGTTCTTCAGGTACTTGTGCGTCCGACAATTTCTCTCTTACATTGTCTTTTGTCATAGATGCCCGCTCTAAGAGTAATTTGTCTCCTATGTAGCCCCAAATAGCATTGAGCAGTTCTCGATAAAAGGCATCTTTGTTATTTTCTTTCATGTGGGTCTCTACGACCTGTAAGCGCTTTTTAGCCAACTTACCTGCGCGTTTGTTCTTTACAAGAGAAATGTTGGCATTCTCTTTCCTTTTATTTCTAACATAAAATATAAAGGCTGTAAAAATGGCCAAAGGGACCAAATATGCTGCATAAAAACCACCCGTTCCTACAAAAAAAGAAGACGGACTTTTAAAGTTGATATTGGCAGTTTTTAAATATCTGATATCTTGACCCAACATACGCACATTCTCTTTTACAGTGTTAGGCCCCATAACGGTAACCTCTTCTTGATCACCTTTGAGCACTTCAATTTCATAGGCTTCAGTTGTATGGGTTTCATACTTACCTGTATTGGGATTGAACCATGAAAAACTTACCGATGGAATGGTGTAATTTCCGTACCTTCTTGGTATTACCAAATATTCAAAGGTCTTGCTACCTGCAATGCCATTGGCAGAGGCCTTGTAATTATTTTGCTGCTTGGGGTCGTAAACCTCAAAATCTGGCGGAAAATCAATAGCAAGCGCATCTATAAAATTTAGATTGCCATTTCCCGAAACCTTAACCTTGTAATTGATTGGTTCATTGGCTTTTACCTGTATTAAATCTACCGAGGTAGAAACCTTGAAGTTACCCACCGCACCCCCAAAAGAACTTGGCCTTGTGGAAACCGGCATAGGTTTTACGTTAAGGTTCACTTCAGGGCTTGATACTTTCTTTAAAACCCTTTGATAACTGCCTCCCATAAACTCGTCGAACATGCTAAAAGGATCGTTCGACCTTCTCCTACGTTTTACTCTTTGGCGCACAATGCAGTCTAACTCAAAAGGCTCAATCTTAAGTGTACCACTTTGCTGGGGAAATAGCAATACTTTTTTAAACACCCCTACATTATAGATTTCACCGTTTACCACTTCCCTTTCAAGCGAAATCCTATTAGCTACATCTAAATCTTCACTCCAAAAACCATTAAAAGAGGGGTACTTGTAATCTTCGAAACCTTCAAGGTCTACTCTTGTATAGACTTTTATTGTGGCCAAAGTACTCTCGCCTTGGTATATGTCCTTATCGCTCACCGCTACGCGCACAAATAGGTCTTTATTTGATATTTCTGCTTGAGGGATGTTGGTGTTTTGACTTTGCTGCTGCTGAGATTGTTGCGAATAGCCATTGCTGCCCTTCACTACTTCAATATTTACCGCTTCTGATGTGTAGGTTTCGCCGTCTACTTCTACTGTAGCAGGGGCTATTTCTATGTTTCCTTCTTTGGTAGCCACAGCGTAAAAGGTATAAGATTGGCTCATGCTCTGAGACATCTTACCATTTATAATCTGTACGCTAGAACTTGTAGATAGATTAGGCCCAGAGAGTATGCGTATATTTTCTGAGACCTTGCCCGCCTTAAAATTTTCGCCCTCGGCATTTACCGTGTAAATGATGCGAAAGTTTTCGCCAGTTGTCACTGCTTTAGGGGCATTAACTTTAAAGCTCACATCTTGAGCATACAAATAAGTGCTGGAAAGTAATAAGCTTACCAAAAGCAAGTAATATAATTTATAGACTTTATTTGCTTTCATAAATGCAGCAAAATAATTGGTTAAAATATGGATTTTAAAGGGCTTGAACCCATTTAGTTTAAAAAACCCTTTTATGCGAAAATTGGCAAAAATTTATCATTATTTAACAGTATCGCATAAAGCACCTTAAACTGATAGCGTAGCACTATGCTACAAACCAAACATTTACCAGTCTTTTTCCACCTTGGCCGATTTTGCTTTTGCCTTTTTCTTTTTCATCTCTTCTTGAAGCTCTTGCTCTTGGTTTTGGAGTGCCTCTAACAGCCTTTCTGCATCTTCTTTAGAAATACCCTGAGGTTGGGGCTGTTGTTGCTGTTCCTCGCCTTGTTGTTCTTGGTTCTGCTGTTGCTGGTTTTGTTGATCTTTGTTTTGTTCTTGCTGATCTTGATTTTGTTGATCCTGCTGATCTTGATTTTGCTGGTCTTGCTGATCCTGATCTTTATCTTGGTTTTGGTCTTGATTCTGCTGGTTTTGTTGTTGCTGCTCTTTCAGTTTCTGTTGAGCGTAGGCCAAGTTGTACCGCGTCTCATCATCAGAGGGATTGTTTCGCAACGCATTTTTGTAAGCCTCTATACTTTCTTGGTATTTTTGCTGCTCCAAATAGCTGTTGCCCAAGTTGTGGTAGGCTTCTGAAAGTTGGCCGCTATTTTGGGCAGTTTGCGTTAAAGCCTGAAATTGCTTTTCCGCTTCCTCATATTGCCCGCTTTTATAAAGTGCATCACCTAAGTTAAAAGCAGCATCAAAAGAGCCTGCATTGGCTTCTACACCTTTTAAGTAGGATTGCCTTGCTTTTTCAAAATCGCTTTCTTCGTAGTGGTCGTTTCCTTCTCTAATAAATTTTCTTTCTTCTTGCGCCAAAGAAATCTCAACATCTACAAAAAAGATGGAAAGTAATAGCGTGAAAATTAAATTGAAATGCTTCATAAGCTTATACCTTAAATCTGAATAAATCAATTTTACTCAAAACCTTATTTTTACGGGGCAGGATAACAAACTCTAACAATAGACAGACTAAAGCCAACAATGCAAAGATTTGGAACCTATCCTCATAATCTGCAAAAACTTTAGACTCAAATTCCTCCTTGTCCATTTCATTTATTTTATCGTAAAGCGTTTCTAAGCCTGTTTGCGCATTATTGGCGCGAACATACATACCGCTCCCTGCCGCTGAAATGCTTTGGAGCATGTTTTCGTTCAGTTTGGTTACTACTATGTTGCCTGAGTTGTCTTTTCTAAAATCTTGTTGCCCATTTCGGTTATACACAGGTATGGGCGCTCCTTGCGGCAAACCCATACCAATTGTATGAACTATTATGCCTTGTTCAACCGCTTTGCTTGCCGTTTCCACGGCATCGTCTTCGTGGTTTTCACCATCGGTAATAATGATCAATGCCTTGTTTTTAGTTTCGTCTGAAGTAAAAGACTCTGTGGAAATCTCTATGGCCTTGCCAATGGCAGTACCCTGAACAGGTACTATGTTGGTGTTCACACTCTCTAAGAACATTCTTGCTGCAGCATAATCTGTAGTAATGGGCAATTGTATGTAAGCATCACCCGCAAAAACCACCAAGCCGATCTTATCGTTCCGCAGTTTTTTTATAAGTTGGCTGATCGCTCTTTTAGCGCGCTCTAGCCTATTTGGTTTGATGTCTTCTGCTAGCATGCTGTTAGAAACATCAATGGCAATCATGATTTCTACGCCTTTTCTTTTAACCGTTTCTAGCTTTGAGCCCACTTGCGGATTGGCCAAGGCCAAAAATAAAAAGCCAAAAGCGAGAATCAGAAAAAAGTTCTTGATTTTGGGACGAATATAGGAAAGCGTTGGCATAAGTGGCTCGATAATTTGCAGCTCGCCAAGCCTAGCCAAAGATTTTCTTCTTTTGTTGCCAGCAAACCAGAAAAAAATCAGTAAGACAGGCAACAAAAATAATCCGTATAAAAATTCTGGATGCTCAAATCTGAACATAATCCTATCTGTTTTAATTTTTATTTGCTTGCGCTAAACACTTTTAACAATAGCTACTATGGTACAGCCCTTAAAATAGTATTTCGCAGGCCTACTTCAATCAATAATAAGAAAGCTGCAAGTATGGCAAAAGGCAAAAATTCTTCTTTCTTTTTGCTAAACTCGGTAACATCTATTTTCGATTTCTCTAGTTGATCAATTTCTGCGTACACCTCTTTTAGCTTTTCGTTATCGGTAGCCCTAAAATACGCACCGTTGGTCATTTCTGCTATTTGCTGTAAAACCTCTTCATCTATCTCAACTTCTTGGTCTACATACTGCACACCACCAAAAGGCGATTGTACCGGAAAAGGTGCCGTACCTGTTGAGCCTACCCCAATTGTATAAACCCTGATGTTGAATTTCTCGGCAATTTCTGCTGCTGTAATCGGGGCTATGGCACCTGAATTATTCACGCCATCGGTGAGGAGTATGATAACCTTGCTTTTGGCGTCGCTGTCTTTTAAACGGTTAACGGCGCTAGCCAAACCCATACCTATGGCAGTGCCGTCTTTTATCATACCGCTCTTAATGTCTGAGAAAAGATTGAGCAAAACCTTATGGTCCGTAGTTAAAGGACACTGAGTAAAACTTTCGCCGCTGAAAACCACTAAACCAATACGATCATTGCTCCTGCCCCTAATAAACTCTTTGGCTACTTCTTTTGAAGCCTCTAAGCGGTCGGGGTCGAAGTCTCTTGCCAACATACTGCCCGAAATATCTGTAGCAATCATGATATCTATACCTTCTACACTGGTATTTTCCCAACTGTCCAATGACTGCGGCCTTGCCAAAACCATGACCAATAGTACAAATATTAAGGCCCTTAAAATGGGTGGTAAGTGCCTAAGATAATACTTGTAGGAATTTGACATACTAGCAAAAACCCCTGTATTAGACACCTGAAAAGTAGTATGTGATTTTTTATGATATAGCACATACCACACTATTGCTGGAATTAGCAGCAGCAACAGATAAAAGTATCCGGGCTGATCAAAAGTGATATCGTTCCAACTTGCTATACCCATATCGCTACTATTCTTTGTTTTCTATGGTTTTTTCTGCGTTTTCTGAATTTAAACCTTCGTTGGTACTTGGCTGAGGTTGAGGTTTGGTATGCTCTACAAAGTAGAAAGCACTTCGCATATCCCTTTCGTTGTCTTCGGGCAAAGGATGCATTTTTGCAAACTTTACTAAATCGGCATTGGAGAAACACAGCGCCATTTTTTGTACGGTCTCAGTATCCATCTCGCCTTGCAACTTTAAAGCGCTAATGATTTCGTCTGAAGTTTGCTCTAAGGCTGGTATTTGAAACCTATATTCTATGTAAGTCCTTACAATTTCTGTAAGGCGGCTGTAATATTCTTTGTGCGCTCCACTTTGCCAAACCTTGTCTTCCTTCAATTTCTCTAAATCTCTTAGGGCAATAATATGAGCGGGCTCTCTTGGTTTTGCTGGTGCCACCTTGGCTTCTTTTGGTTTGTTTTTTTGCTTCTGCCAATATCGGTATGCTATAAAACCCAAAACCAAAACAAGTAGAGCAGTGAGCAAATAGGGCCAAATCTCAGCAAAACTCAAAGGTGCCTGTTTGGGTGCTTTAATGTCTTTAATTGCTTGGGTGGTATCTACCGCAACTGTGTGTACACCCAATAGTATGGCCTTGCTATAGACCGAATCTTTATTGCCTTGCTCGCCAATCACCGTAAAGGGTAAAGGCGGTATGGCGTGGTATCCGCTGTCAAAAGAGGTTATGGTAAGCGCTTGCTCGTAAACTTTTTGATTGCCTTGTACCGTAGAATCGATGGTACTTCTTTTAATTACCTCTAATGCAAATGCCAAGGAATCTTTGGGCGCAGGAAGCAAGACAGATTGGTTTTTTGTAACCGTCGCCTTAAGACTCAGCTTTGTCTGCTCGCCAATTTTTATATCGCTTGTATCGAGCTTCGCCTCAATACTGGCCGTTTGTGAAAAAGCCATACTTGCCAAACTACACAGTAAAATCACTAAAATCTTTTTCATAGCTTTTAGTTGCTTTATATCAATACCCTGCTTCTCTTCGCTTAAATAAATTCATTAAGGGCATTACATAAGATAAATCTGTTCTCAACCTGGCGTAGTCTGTCCCTGTTTTCTTAAATAGATTTTCTGTATATGCCTCAGACTTAAGCCAATGCTTTCTGTAAGTTTCCCTTACCTTTTTACTAGAGGTATCCACCCATACTTCGTTATCGCTCTCAGCATCTTTCATTTTTAGCAAACCTACATTTGGCAGCTCGGTTTCCCTTAAGTCAAAAACCTTGAGCGCAATTAAATCGTGCTTATTTTTTGCAGCCCTCCATGCTTGCTCAAAGCCTTCATCCATAAAATCTGAAATCATAAAGGCCGTTGCTCTTTTTTTGATGACATTGGAAAAATACTGCAGCGCCTCAGTAATATCGGTGGCCTTGTGCTCGGGTTCAAAATCAATCAACTCTCTTATGATACGCAGTACGTGTGAGCGCCCTTTTTTTGGTGGAATAAATTTTTCTATTTGATCGCTGAAGAAAATGACCCCGATTTTATCGTTGTTTTGAATGGCAGAAAAGGCCAGTACCGCGGCTACTTCGGTTACCAAATCTTGCTTTAATTGGGTTTGTGTACCAAATACTTTAGAGGCACTTACATCTACCAACAACATAATGGTCAGTTCTCTCTCTTCTTCAAAGATTTTGATGTAAGGATGGTTCAACCTAGCGGTCACTTTCCAATCTATGGTCCTGATGTCGTCGCCGGGCTGGTACTCTCTCACTTCGCTAAAAGCCATTCCTCTACCTTTAAAAGCACTGTGGTACTCGCCTGCAAAAATGTTGCGGCTCAATCCCTTCGTCTTTATTTCTATCTTCCGTACTTTTTTTAATAATTCTGAGGTTTCCATAACAGCTTTCTTCTTCTAAAAAATCGGTTGAAACGTCAAAATTATCAAGGTACTTCTACAGCGTTGAGGATGTCTCTGATGATATCGTCGCTTTTTACATTTTCTGCCTCAGCCTCATAGGTAAGGCCGATTCTGTGGCGCATTACATCATGGCATACGGCGCGTACATCTTCTGGGATCACATAACCGCGGCGTTTAATAAATGCATATGCTCTAGCTGCTAGGGCCAAACTGATACTTGCCCTAGGAGAAGCTCCAAAGCCAATCAGGTTCTTTAAATGATCCAAACCAGCATCTTCGGGGAAACGCGTTGCAAAAACGATATCTACAATGTACTTCTCTATTTTCTCATCTATGTACACTTCTTTTACCACTTCCCTTGCTTTAATTATTTGCTCGGCTTCTAGTATGGTAGATGGTTTAGGGAATTCTTTTGAGATATTTTGCCTAATAATTTTCCGCTCCTCCTCTTTTTTAGGATAATCGATCACAACTTTGAGCATAAACCTATCTACTTGGGCTTCTGGTAAAGGATAGGTACCTTCTTGCTCAATTGGGTTTTGGGTTGCCATTACCAAAAAAGGCTCTTCCATAGGATAAGTCTCATCGCCAATGGTCGCTTGTCTTTCTTGCATTACCTCCAACAAAGCACTCTGTACTTTGGCAGGCGCACGGTTGATCTCATCTGCCAAGATAAAATTGGCAAAAACAGGTCCCTTACGGATGATAAACTCTTCGTTTTTGATGCTGTATATCATGGTTCCGAGCAAGTCGGCAGGGAGCAAATCGGGAGTAAACTGCAATCTGCTAAACTTGGCATTGATGGTTTTTGCCAAGGTGTTGATGGCCAAGGTCTTTGCTAAGCCCGGCACACCTTCGAGCAAAATATGCCCATTTGCCAAAAGGCCGATCAATAAGCGTTCGGTCAAATGTTTTTGACCCACGATAACTTTGTTCATCTCCATCAGGATCATGTCTACAAAGGCACTTTCCCGATTAATTTTCTCATTAATTTCCTTAATATCTACGGATGACATTTCACTCATTACACTGGAAAATTAAGCTTTGAAAATCAAAATAGTCTTTTTTAGCTTATATAAGCTAACTATTTATTTAACTGCAAATTAACCTGTTTTTGTAAGCCTAAAAAAGACGCATCATTTATAAAAAATGTTAAAAAAATGGCCTTTGCCCTGCAAAAGGTTAAAAAATGTAAAAAACAGAAAATCAAGTACTTAATTGATAATCTGCTTAAAATTTTAGAACAAGGTTTTTAGCAAGAAGTTTCGAGGACGGCAAGATTTATCCGTTGCCTTGGTCTAAGTAAAAAGTGAAAGTGGTTCCCTCGTTAATTTCACTGTCTATAGTAATGCGTGAATCGTGCCCCTCAATGATGTGTTTTACAATAGCCAAACCTAAACCTGTGCCTCCTTGCTTTTTAGAGCGGCTTTTTTCAACTCTGTAAAACCTTTCGAAGACCCGATTAATATGCTCTTTGGCTATGCCAGGGCCATTGTCTCTTATTTCTATCTTCACTTTTTTCTTAACGTCTGAGAGAGAGACCTCTACCCAACCATTGTGATTGCCGTATTTAATGGCATTGCTAATCAAGTTTAACAACACTTGGGTAATGCGTGTGTAATCAGCATTTACGTACATGCCCTCATCGTATTTCTTTTCCAGCTTAAGCTTCATGGCTTTTTTATCCGCTTTTCGCTCAAGTTGCTCAAACACATCGATTACGAGTGCCTGCATATCAAAAACCTCGTAATGCATACTGATCACGCCTGACTCTATCTGAGACAAAGTAAGCAGGTCTTGCACGAGCGCATCCAAACCGTTAAGGCTTTTGGCAGCTTTTTTCAAAAATCTATGCCTTACTTTTTCGTCGTTCATGGCGCCATCTAACAAAGTAAGCACATAGCCTTGCGCCGCAAAAATGGGCGTTTTTAATTCATGTGAAACATCTGCGATAAATTCTTTTCTGTATGCCTCTATCTTTTTAAGCTCATCGATCTCTTTTTCCTTTTTGGAGACATAAGCCAAAATCTGTTGGTTAATGCGCCTCAAAGGGTTTTGGCTGTCTTCCTTGTCTCCTTTGGTAAAATCGCGCAGTTCTTTTCGGGTAACTTTGTCTAAAGAGCTGTATATTTTCTGGATCTCTCTAAAAATAAGAAACTCAAATACAATATAAGACAGAATAAATGTAGAAGAAAACGAAATACCACCTGCTACAAACAAAATGGCACCAGAAACTTTATCCAGCAAAGACAGGAACATTAAAGTAATTGCCGAAACACATAGTGCCAATAAAAAAGAAACTGCCTTTGCGTTGATCAACATAAAAAATTGCTTGGTTTGATTATCTTAAATAGCTGTTGGTTTGATTAACACGGCCATTCCAAAGTAAAACATTTTGAGATAAATCGATATTTTAAATCACACAAAACTGAATGGGTATGTTCTGAAGTTAGTGTAAAAAAAAACAACATTTGACAAAGTAGCCAAACGTTGTAACTTTATAAAAAAACATAATAATTATTCTTGCCATTCAAATTTGTAGCCTACTCCTTTTACCGTTTTGATATACTCACTACCTATTTTTTCGCGAACCCTTCTTATGTGCACATCTACTGTTCTTGCAAGCACGTAAACATCAGAACCCCATATGTTGGCCAACAACTCATCGCGGCCATAAACCTTGTTGGGGGTTTCTGCCAAAAAATAAAGCAACTCAAACTCTTTTTTCGGTAAGGTTACCTTCTCATTATCTACAAGCAGTGTATAACTAGATTTGTCTATGGTAAACTTACCGATTTTTATTATCTCAGATTCTTTTTTTGTTTTTTTCTTCTCCCTTCTAAAATGTGCATGGATACGGCTCATAAGTGCCCTAGGCTTAATGGGTTTGGTAATGTAGTCGTCTGCTCCTACATCAAAAGCCGCCACTTCTGAATATTCTTCTGCGCGGGCAGTTAAAAAAATGATAAAAGCTGTATTCACTTCTGGCATTTCTCTTAACTGTCTACAGGTTTCCACACCATCCATTATCGGCATCATGATATCCAACAATATCATTTCTGGTTGGAATTTTTTTGCTATTTCTAGGGCTTTTTTTCCGTCGCTCGCTGCTTTTACATCAAACCCTTCTTTTTCTAGATTGTAGGTCAATATTTCTACAATGTCCGGTTCGTCATCAACTACCAGTACCCTGTGTTTATTCTTTCCCATTACTTTTTTATTGTTGTATGGCTAAATTAAGACTATTCAAAAAAGAATACACAACATTTGCTCATTATTGATTTTTAGTAAATACTGATGTAACAGTTTGGTAACATAAGGTCTTTGAATTATTTGCGCTTTGCTTTGGCTATTTTTTCTAGAACCTCCACTTTTTCTACAACTTTATATTGGTTTCTAAGTGTTTCGATCCACTGCTCTTCTAAATAATTTTGATAATCAGAAATAACCTGACCTCTGGTTTGATTTAGTGTCTTTGGCGCACCGGGTATTGCCTCATTTACATACATTTTGTAGTATCTATCATCCTCAGCGTAAGTATAAACGCCTTTTTGCCATGCAACACCTTTAGGAAGGGTATCTGCTTCTTGCTCAAACTCTTTGAGGCTTACCTGTAGTGCCAAGGGATTTTTCCTATTCATGACCGTAGCCAATTCTGTAGGAGAGTTGGTATAGAAAGTAAAAATCATTTGCCCGCCTTTTAGGTCTGCATCTATTGGTTTTTGCTTTTGGGTTACCGTTTCTAAGATTTTTGCCGAGTCTAGATTTTTAGCATAGAAATATGCTAGAACTTTCTCTAATCGCAAATCGGCCAGGTTTTTTTCTTCTTTTTTTACGAAGCCACATTCTAGCTTAACAAAAAGGTTGGTATCTTTTTTCAATAGCGAAAGCACCTGATCTACTTCTTGCAAAATAGTATCGCCCCATTGTAAACTACCATGCTGCATGGGAATCACTTTTTTGGGCTCAGCAGTAGGAAAAATACCTATCTCGTACATCTTGCTTGCTTTATTGAGTACTTTTTTATCGCTAGCATCAAAAATTACTGTTTTCAGTCTTTTACCCCAAGTATATTTATCTCGGTTGTCTTCAAAATATTTTCTAAGACCTATGGAGTCTTCTACTGCTTTGTTCCAAACCTCGTTTTCCATAATCTCAAATAACAGCAGCCCCTCGTAATACTCTTGCTCCACATTTTCAAATTCAGGATATTTTTCTGCTAAGTGGGCATCTTCATAATCTATGATTTTTTGATCTATAAAAGCTTCTAAAAGTTGCGAGAGATATTGTTGTAACGCAATGTTCCTTTGAGGCCTTTGATTGCTTTTGATATAATCTAAAAATTGAGCGGCCTCTACTCTGTAATCATCCTTAAGGGTAAACAATACACCGTTGCCTAAGTCATTATCCGATGTTTTTTTGAACTGTCCTTTTAACAAACTACTGTCTATAGCGACCATCAATTCTTTTTTTACTTTTTGGTTTAAGTTAAAATTGAGTTCGGCTTTGAGTTTGTCCACAAATACACGTCTTGGCATGTTGTTCCTAGTATCTCTTTTGATTTTTCTTTCAATTTCAGGCTTCATTTCCTCAAAGCTACCTGGTAGTTTTTTCTCTATAAGCTTAATTATGTGCCATCCATAGTTGGTCTTTACAGGTTCAGAAATGTCTCCAGGATTTTGTAGTGCAAAAGCAGCTTCTGAAAATGGAGCGATCATCATACCTGCAGAAAATGGTCTTAGCACACCACCTTTATTTTTGCTGTTGGGGTCTTCTGAGAATTGCTTGCAAAGCTGTTCCCAATCTCCACCGGCCAATATTTTTTTATGGATTTCCTGAATTTTCTTTTCAGCAGCATCGCTGTTTTGGCCATTGCTCCGCACCAATATGTGGGCTACTTCTACCTCTCCTTTAGCAGGCCTTTTATCATTTACTTTTAATATGTGATATCCGAAACGGGTCCTTATCGGTTCTGAAATATTACCGATGGATGTGTTGTATGCTGCGTTTTCAAAGGGATAGACCATTTGCAAGGCCGTAAAATAGCCAAGTTCTCCTTTATTTTTTTTGGCCGATGGATCTTCTGAATACTTTGCAGCCAATTGGCTGAAATTTTCTCCAGCCAAAGCTTTTTGCCTAATTTCTTCGATTTTGTTGTAGGCAGCCAAGGTATCTTCGGGTTGTGCGCCCGCATCTACTCTTATTAGAATATGCGCAGCAGAAACTTCAAATTGCAAGCGCTCATGTGCCTCTCTTAAAAGTTGATCGGTAACTTTACTGTCGGTTAAATAGGGCGCAGCCAGTTGGCTACGGTACGTGGTAAATTCTTTGATAAAGGCCTCCTCTTCATGCAAGCCTTGCTGTTTTGCTTCAAAAACTTTGAGTTTAAATTTTACGAAAAGCTCATAGTATTCTTCTAGGCTTTCTAAAGCGTAAGCATCAGATTCTTCTTCATAATTTTTGGCATAGAGGTACAAAAAATCTGATACAGGTATCTCTGTATCTTCAATGGTAAGTATGGGCTGTTCTTCGTTGTATGAAGACTGCGCATTTATTTGCGAAAAAGCAAAAAACAAGGTTAACCAAACAAAAAAGCGTTTTTTCATACTGTTTTTGTGTTTATTCCTATGTTAAAGATCGCTGTTATTTATTAAATGCAGATCTTAAAGTTTAAAACATAAAAAAAGCCACCCTTATGCGGTGACTTTAATATTTTGAGATACAATAGAAATTATTTTAAAGTTCTCTTGACTTCTTTTTCTTCGAAACCTTCTATTAAATCACCTACCTTTATATCGTTATAATTTCTTATACTGATACCACACTCGAAGCCTTGTTTCACTTCGCCTACATCGTCTTTAAAACGCTTAAGTGCAAGTATTTCGCCTCCGTTCTCTCCACCATAAACAACGATACCATCTCTAATAAGGCGTATTTTTTGATTTCTTTTTATAAAGCCGTCGGTAATGTAGCAACCTGCTACCGTACCTACCCTAGTGATTTTGTATACCTCTCTTACTTCTGCTACACCAGTTATTTCTTCTTCTATATCAGGCGATAATAAGCCTTCCATGGCGTCTTTTACATCTTCAATGGCATTGTAAATCACAGAGTACAAGCGTATTTCTACATCTTCTTTTTCAGCCAACCTTCTAGAAACCGGCGTAGGCCTTACTTGGAAACCGATAACAATACCATCGGAAGCACTTGCTAAGAGCACGTCGTTTTCAGAAATAGGCCCAACTGCTTTGTGGATGATGTTTACCTCCACCTCATCAGTAGAGAGTTTTAGTAAAGAATCAGAAAGTGCTTCTACAGAGCCATCAACGTCGCCCTTTATAATGATGTTAAGTTGGTGGTAGTTACCCATCGCGATTCGCTTACCGATATCGCTCAAAGTAGTACGCTTGGTAGCTCTAATACTTTGCTCTCTAAGAATTTGTTCTCGCTTGTTGGCTATGTCACGGGCCTCTCTTTCACTGTCTAGTACGTTCACTTTATCACCTGCTTGCGGTGCGCCGTTAAGTCCTAGCACCTGAACCGGTGTAGAAGGGCCAGCGTCTTTAAGCTTCAAACCTCGCGAATCTGTCATGGCTTTTACCCTACCTTGGTACTGCCCGGCTAAGATAATGTCTCCAACTCGTAAAGTACCTGCTTGGATCAACATAGTGGTTACATAGCCACGGCCTTTGTCCAATGAGGCCTCCACAACAGTACCCAATGCTTTTTTATCAGGATTAGCTTTTAGCTCTAAAATATCTGATTCGAGAAGCACCATTTCTAGTAGTTCCTCAACACCTTGACCTGTTTTGGCAGATATTTCTTGGCATTGCACTTTTCCACCCCACTCTTCAACCAAAATATTCATATTGGCCAGTTCCTCTTTTATTTTATGTGGGTTGGCCGTGGGTTTATCCACTTTATTGATCGCAATTACAATAGGTACTTCTGCTACTTGTGCGTGGTTGATTGCCTCTTTTGTTTGGGGCATCACATTATCGTCTGCTGCAATTACCACAATTACCACATCTGTTAGCTTTGCACCTCTTGCACGCATAGCTGTAAACGCTTCGTGGCCTGGTGTATCTAAGAATGCGATATCTCTACCTGAGTCCGTGGTTACATTATAAGCACCGATGTGTTGAGTAATACCTCCTGCCTCGCCTGAAGCCACTTTTGTTTTTCTGATGTAGTCAAGCAAAGAGGTTTTACCATGGTCAACATGACCCATAATGGTAACAATAGGTGCTCTTTCCTTTAAATCTTCTGGCTTATCTTTATCTTCTTCTAACTTTACTTCAACTTCTTCTTCTGCGGAGGTAAACTCTACATCAAAACCAAACTCATCAGTAAGCAATGTAATGGTATCGGCATCTAAACGCTGGTTAATAGAGACGAACATGCCGAGTTTCATAGCACTTGCTATGATTTCATTTACATTTACTTCCATTAAGGTAGCCAACTCATTTGTCGAGATAAACTCGGTTACCTTTAATACATTGCCGCTATCCTGCTCTTGCTGTTGGGCTTCACGCGCAGCTGCTGCTTCTCTTTTCTCTTTTCTGTATTTTCTGCCAGATTTTGTTTGAGACTGACCACTACCACTAAGCCTAGCAAGTGTTTGCTTGTAATTCTCTTGTACTTCTTTTTCTGACACTTCGCCTTTGCGAGAACGTTCTTTTTTCTTGCCCTTCTTCCCGCCTCCACTTTGTTCGTGCTCTTTTCTGAAACGTTCCTGTTGTTCGAGCTTTTCAGTTTTATCAGAATTTTGGATTCTAACGCGTTTTCTTTTGCGTTTTCCTTTGCTTTTGCGTTCATCAGAAGAAGCAACTGGTTTGCTTTTCTTTTTGTTACCGCCTGTGGGCAAGTCAATTTTTCCTACAACTTTTAGGCCTTTGAGCTTATCAGATTTGGCTTTAATTACCCTTTTATCTTCAGTCTTGCCAAACTCCTTCTCAGAAACCTCATCTTCTACTTGCTCATCTTCATCAACCAATTCTTCCTCTTCCTCCTCTTCTTCTTCAACTTCTGGTGTTTCTTCTTTGGCCTGAACCTCCTCCTTTTCAACTATCTCCTCTTGAACTTCTTCTTCCTTCTCTACAACCTCTTCTTCTTTTTTAGCCTCAACTTCTTCTTTTTCAGCCTCAACTTCTTCAACTTGCTCTTGCTTCTCAACTATTTCTTCCTCTTTCTTATCCTGTTCAGGCTTTTCTTGTGGGGGGGTTTCGATAGGTTTTTCTTCTTTTGCCTCAACCTTCTCTTCTTGTACCGGCGCTTCTTCTTTCTCTTCCTCAGGTAGTTTATCTGCGGGCTTTTCTTTTTGCTCTACAGGCTCAGAAGTTTCTGCCTTCTTTTTCGATTTTATTGGGTTGCCTTTTTTATCAAGCTCTATTTTCCCGACTATTTTAAGTCCAGACGGTTTGCTTGAAATGGTATCCGCTTCTGATTTATCTTCTTCTCTTGAATCTCGGGGAGCTTCTTCCTCTTTGCTCTCTTCTACCTCTTCTTTTTTATCTTTTTGGGCCTTGCCCGTTGTACCAGCTGACTTATCAAATATCAGGATGTCATCTTCGCTGTCATCATCATCTTCTTCTACTTCGCCTGTCGGCTTTTTGTCAGATTTGATGACAACATCGTTATGGCTAGACCCAATTGTAAGTTCAGCAGCCTCTTGCTTTACTGCCATAGAGGACTCAAACTCTTTGGCAAGCATAGTAAGTTGCTCATCTGTAATCTTTGAGTTAGGTTTCCCATCAACCTCAAAGCCTTTAGACTTTAGCAACTCTGCTATTCTAGCAATACCAACATTGAATTTTCTCGCTGCCTGACTTAATCTCATATTTTTCCTTAAATACTCCTTTCGGCAATTTATAATTGCCTTTTTTTCTTCTTAAATTACTGCAAAGATAAAGTATTAGAAGTAGAAAGCTAAAAATGACGCCCTATAATTGATTTTTATTACTTCATAAACGAGTTGTTTTTGGTAATAAATTTTGGCATTCGTTTAAAACCCGAACAAAAACTTTATCTAAAAATAGATTTTTATCAAAAAATTGATTGATAGCCTGATTTTTCAGCTGCATTCAACAGCAAAAACTTACTAGCTATTCAAATTCTTTTCTTAATATTTCTCTTATCCAATCGATAGATTCCTCTTCTAGTTCAGTTCTTCTCAGCAAATCTTGCGGACTAACCGCCAATACGCTTTTTGCTGTATCCAAACCAATCCTTTTGAGTTCATCGATCATCCATTCATCGATCACATCTGTAAATTCGCTCAATTCCACATCTTCGTCGTCGTCTTCAAAATCACCTAATTCTCTAAATACGTCGATTTCGAGCCCAACCAACCTACTGGCCAATTTTATATTCTGCCCGCCTTTACCAATTGCCAATGATACTTGATCTCTGTTCAAAAATACAGAGGCCCTACTTTTATCTTCATCAATTTTAATACTGTTGATTTTTGATGGACTCAAAGCCCTGGCAATGTACAATTCTATATTTTCGGTGTAGTTGATGACGTCTATGTTTTCGTTTTGCAGCTCGCGCACGATGCTGTGGATCCTCGAGCCCTTCATGCCAACACATGCACCAACAGGGTCTATTCTGTCGTCATAAGATTCTACTGCCACCTTGGCCCTTTCACCAGGTTCTCTAACCACTTTTTTAATGGTGATCAGTCCGTCGTAAACTTCTGGCACCTCGTTTTCGAACAAGCGCTCTAAAAACTCAGGTGAGGTTCTAGAAAGGATGATTTTTGGATTATTATTTACCATCTCTACTCTGTGCACAATGGCCCTTACAGTATCACCTTTTCTAAAGCGATCTTTAAAAATCTGTTCATTTTTAGGCATAGAGAGCTCCTGACGGTCATTGTCAATGAGAATTACCTCCCTGCTCAAAACTTGATACACTTCGCACGAGACCATTTCACCGACCAAATCTTTATATTTTTGAAAGAGGATGTCTTTCTCGAGATCTTTAACTTTTTGTATTAAGGTCTGACGGGCGGTCTGTACCAGCCTACGACCAAAATCAATTATTTTCACTTCTTCGGCCACTTCTTCGCCAACCTCAAAATCCGCTTCAATTTTTTTAGCCTCAGAAAGCCTGATAGTTAGGTTTTCGTCCTCTACCTCAGCGTCGTCTTCTACAATTTCTCTGTATCTCCAAATCTCCAAGTCACCTTTCTCCACGTTGATGATTACATCAAAGTTTTCATCGGTAATGAACTTTTTCCTGATCATGGTACGGAAAACATCCTCTAGAATGCGTATCATGGTAGGCTTATCGATGTTTTTTAGCTTGGCAAAATCTGCAAACGTGTTAATTAAAACCGAACTATCCATAACTTACTAGCTTTACTATTATCTTATCAATTTTATTCTTTTATATCAAGTTTGATGTTTATTAAAGTAATCTAAACTACTTAAATGAAACCTGCACCTTGGCAATATTTACCTCAGAAATAGAAACCCAAGTTGATTCCAGTTTTATTTTTTTCTTTTTCTCCTTTATTTCTACATCCATTAAAAAACTATCCTCACTTACCTCCCTCAAAACCCCATTAAACTCCTTGCCATTTTGGAGCAGCACTTTTAGCTTTCTACCTATGTTCGCCTTGTATTGTCGAATCAATTTTAGCGGTTGTCCCACACCCGGTGAAGAAACTTCTAGTTGATAGGCATTTTCCAGTACATCTCCCTCCTCTAGAACTTGGCCTATTCTTCTGCTAATATTGGCGCAATCGTCGATGCCAACACCATGGTCTCCATCAATCAGAATCTCTAGTTTGTCCTTACTACCTTTTTTTAATTGAACCGAAACCACAAACAATGTTGGATACATTAACTGTTCCTCGGCAATTTGGTGTATCTTATCTTCGAGTTCCATCTCCACCTCCATAGGGTTAAATAAAAACCTATACAAAAAAATTAGGGAGCAGAGCTCCCTATCCAAAAATTCCGTAATTCATTACAAAACTAAATACTTTTAAAATGAAATCAAATTAATACCCATGAAAACCAAATAATTTGACATAAAAACATCTTTTACTCATAAAAATACAGGCACACTTTATGAATAGTGTTAAGTATAACAACCAAACAATTAAACCATGAGAAACCTTTTAACCATCATCTCTTTATTTTTCATTACTACTTTTTCTGCCTGTGAGTTTATAGATGAACTAAACAACGTACAGGAGGAAACAGCAGAACCTCTACCCAACAAAACTTTTGAGCAAGAAGGCATCGCCTCTTACTATGCCGATAAATTTGATGGACGCCCCACGGCTAGCGGAGAGATTTTTAGGCAAGACAGCCTTACTGCGGCACACAAACACCTACCATTTGGCACCAAAGTATTGGTAACCAATCTTAAAAACAACAGACAAGTAACAGTTAGGATCAATGATAGAGGGCCATTTGTTGCTGGTAGGATCATAGACCTTTCTAAAAAAGGAGCACAAAGTATAAAGATGATCAACGACGGCATTGTAGAGGTAAGAATTGAAGCAGTACTACCCCAAAACGTAGCCGATAGCCTTAACCAAGTCATTTATACCCAATAAATGTTTATACCTCAAAATAATTTTTTTAGCTAATTTTGCTTTTATGATGAAGGTATTAAGCAAGTTGGCATTTTGGCTATTTGGGTGGCACATAAACAATCAAATCCCTAAGGATGTGACCCATTTTGTAATGATTGCAGCTCCCCACACCAGTAATTGGGATCTCTTTTTTGCCAGAGCAGCTTTTTACATTATGGGTATTCCTTTAAAGTTTACCATCAAAAAAGAGTGGGTAAAATTCCCACTTAATTTGATTATGAAACCTCTGGGCGCCATACCCATAGACAGAAAGCCCAAAAACGGAGGACTTAAAAAAAGGAGCATGGTGCATGTAATGTCTGACCTATTTAAAGAATACGAAGACAGCTTAGTTATTTTGGTTACCCCTGAAGGCACAAGAAGCCTTGCCCCTAAGTGGAAAACGGGGTTTTATCGTATAGCTGTGGAGGCCAATGTTCCCATAGCTTTGGGGTATCTGGATTATCCTATTAAAGAAGCGGGTATTGGTGAACTAATCTACACTACCGGAGATTTTAAAAAAGACATGCAGAGAATCAATGATTTTTACAGTAAAAAAACCGCTAAGTTTCCTGAGAAATTTAGTGTGCATCAATTACAATAGCTATCTAACCATTTTTCCCTAATTGCCATGGCCATAATTAAGAAAAAAAAGAAGCCATTTACAATACAAGAGCCCCTCAAGAAATTTCTTTACACTTATAATAGATATATAAGCATTCCTCTGCATTACACCGATTTACTCCGCCACGAAAATGAAATACCGCTTTACGATAAAGATGGCAATGATACGCTTTGGAAAACGGTTTTCTTCTCACAAAATGATATGCCGAGTATTTATGAATCGCTCAAGGAAATTTATGCAATATTAAAAGCCAGCGGTAATATCTCTGTCATGCACCACCTTTATATAGACCGAGTTGATCTATGCACTTATGGAAATACACAGCCATTTAGGGTAAGGGTAGTCAACAAAATAAATGATAACTTTGATTATTTCTATATCAAAAATGCAGATGCCAGCAGAGTATATGGTTTAGAATTAGAAGATATACTTTCGCCAAATGCGGTAAGTTATCTCGTACATGGGCAAACACTTATAGAAGAGCACATTGCAGGCGTTCCCGGAGATCAGTTCATAAGAGAATACCTACACGACGACAAAATTAACAAAACAAGGATCGGGAAAGAGTTTGTAAAATTTAATGAACGCTGTTTTGTGCGCTTGCTAGGAGATATGCATTCTAGCAATTTTGTAGTAGTCCTTACTCCAGATTTTGAGGAGACTAGTTACAGGCTTAGGGCCATAGATTTTGACCAACAATCTTATGAGGGCAGGAAATCCATATTTATGCCTCAATACTTTAAGCAGAACAACGCTATAATTCAACTCGGCATAGAAGCCATGACACCGGAAACGGTAAAGCAGTACCAAATTGAAGAGCGCTCTTTAATTGCCAGTAGGTACGTAGCCTCTAAGACCAGAATAAACCAGTTGTTGCAGGCCATGAAAAAAGACACCATCTCAACACCCGAAAACATAAAGGGTTTGAGTTATGACCTGGCCCAGCACTACAAAAAACCAAATTTTCAGAAGTGCAATAACATGGGGCAAATTTTAGAGCTCAGCCTTGGTTTGTTGTTCGAAAAGCAACAGTAGATGGGCTTAGTAAGGTCAACAATTGTTAATGGATTTTTCTATTAGCTCTAATATTTAGTAGCTTTATATACTTGTTTTAACTATCTGATAGATTTTTTTATCATCTACTATTGAATCCAACAAAAAACTTGCAGTAATCTGCCATTTTTTTATTTAACCAAACCTAGTGATGAGCTTAGTAGTAGTAGAAGACTTTTACGATCCTTTAACATCATTAAAACTTTTTACCGAAGGCAAAGAATTCGACAGAAACATCTGGTGGAAAATCGAATACCTTTGCGATAAGGAGGGTAACATTACTTCTGAGAAAACGAGGGAGTTGTATCTGGGCAAACCGCCTATTTATGTTCCAAAGCATATTTCCTACATGCCTGCCATAAAAAAAGAATAAAAAAAAGCCTGACTGAACAGTCAGGCCTTAAAATCATTCTTACAATTCTATTTTATAAATTCTCGCATATCGTAATTTATATCGCTTACTTTCTCGTTGTAGTATGCTATAATTTGTAATTGTCCGTATACATCGTTTTCGTATATATGCTCCGTTTTTATATACTCGGCAAGTGTTTCGTTTTCTTCACACATGTTGCTTAGCACTTTTTTGTGGTATTGCTTGAGCGGCAAAAAGCCGTCCTCATAAAAAACAAAATAGTCGTGGGCAATCAATCTTGGTAAAAAAGCCCTTTCTGTTTTAGAATCCTGAATTTTATATACATCTAAATGAGACTTGTCCTCATACTTTAACTTACCCAGAACCTCTATTGCACCCCAACTTATCACTTCGTAAAAGCCAGAACCCTTATAGGACTGCTGTTGCAGTTCAAGTGAAATAAAAATCCTATCGGTCTCAAATTTATCATCGTAAAAGCGAAACCTATCTACTTGATGTGCTGTAAATGCTTTGCTTTTTTTAGAGCTCTCAACAATTTGTATCAGTTCAGAACGGTAGTAAAAGTGCAACTCTCCTGATATTTTTTCACCGTTTTTTAAGATAACCATTCCATTTTTTGAGGAGATTTTGGCAATATTTTTAGCAAATAAAGGAGTACAAAAAAGTAGTGCAAGACCCAAGAGGCCAATTTTAAAAAAATTCATAGCGTTTTGCATTGAGGTTAAGGGGTTACTTTAAGATAGCTACAATATCAATCGCCTTAACCTATAATTTGTTTAGAAAAACCTGGCAAAGCCTTTTTTATAATATCTTTTTGGTATTTTTTTAGCAATTATGTGCGGCTTCTAGAACATGGAGGAAGTATTTTTGATGTTTTATTTGAAGTGAGCGCTCAATTTCAGCTATTATTATTTTTCATATGGATGCCAATGCTCTTCCCAATCGTAGAACTCCATAGCTAAGAATTTTTTCTTATAATCATAGAATGACTCCACATCATAACAATAACCATGGTAATAGTAGGTATATCCACTTCTTATGGCGTATTCTATCTCTAGAATCATGGTATAAATACCTAGGCTGTACTTATTATAGCTTGTGTCAAACATGCCGTAAATACTAGAGATAGCTTCTCTGCCCAAATCAAAATAACTGGCAGCTATCAGCTTTTTATCATCATAGATCAAGACCTCTTTTGCCTTACCCGGTACCTTAGCAGGATTTTCAGATAAGAAATCGTACAAAGAAGAGGGAGCCCCATCTTTAAACCTACTTTTGTGTAGGTGAAAAAGCTCGAGTTGTTCAGTAGAGATATCGACGGGTTGGATTTTATGAGAAAACCCGGTTGCTTTTTTTATAATTTTCCGCTGGCTCTTTGTAAATGAGAAGTCTTCTAGCCTGATCCTAAGCGGTACCACATTGCAGAGTTGACCCTTGTAAATATTCATATTATACCTAAAAAAATAGGTCCCAAAATGCCTCCATCCTTCAGCGAGCATCTGATCCATATCAATAGGAGTAATAAAATCTATGTGTAGTTCCTCAAAAATGAGCGGTTGCATGCCGACCTTGCCTTCAGAAAATTAAAAAAATTATTGTTATATTTATAAAATGAGCTTCCTAACACGCTACTAACAAACTATACAAGCATATATCAACTGAAACTAACTTGTAAAACTGTATGAAGCTTTACTATTGGTCAATTATTTCGACCCTAATATTATCAGCTTTTCTTAACAATCCCGAATACTCTGTAAAAGTTTCTAAACAAGAGGCCAGCGCTTTGGCCCTACAAATTAGAAACTACGAGCAATTCGATTTTAATGAAAGAAAGTATCTTTCTGAAGAAATTTTCTATTGGGAAAACTCTGCAGAGGTAACAAAGTTAAAAAGTGAATCGAGACTACCGCACAGCTTGGTACATATTGCTACCAAACCTTTGGAAGTAAATCCCATTTTGCCTTCACCTTTTGAAAACAGGCCCGTTTGTTGGCTTCCTAAATTATCATTATTCTATGAACTGATGGTTGTACATGAAAACATGTTACAATTTTATGGGGAAGAAAAGTGCCCGTCAGTATTTTTGGTAATGGCCTTACTTTCTCATGAAACTTACATGAGAGATATAAAAGGAGATGGTCAATTGAGCATAGGCATGTGCCAGCTTTATAAACCTACAGCACGTTATCTTGTAGAAGACTCACGCAATAAGGATACTTTTCGAAAGCTTATTTTTTTTGACGAAAACGACAGGCATCATTTTTACTCACAAAAGAGCATGCTAGAGTTTGTATATCATTTTCTCATTTTAGAAAAGGGCTATGTGCATAACAATCCTAAAAAAGGGGTAAAAGCATACAATGGCGCTGGTAAAGCGGCTGATAAATACGCTAGCAATGTTTTATTAAAATCTATGTTTTACGAAGCGCTTTCTCTCAAGTTGAAGCAAAATGAGCCAACTCTGGCCCTAAAAGATTTAAAAGAATGGACTAAAGCACCTCTAAGAAATACATTCATCGATTTTAATGGATTTCAACTAGATCAAAAAGCCGACTCCGAAAATAAGAGTAAACACCTATCGGAGAAAGAGATTAAGAAATTCCAAAACCTAAAATACAGCATCGCTCAATATGTAAGTGAAATAGACATTCCTGAAGTTAAGGCAGAACAGTTGCTCATACCCGATAATGAAATACAGATAAGGCTTGAGAAGGTTTTTGAAAAAGCACAACCGTTGAATCATAACAATCAAAAACCGTTACAGAAAGAGCGCAGGTACTTTATTCTAGAGCAAAACAGATCTGTTTATTCTTATTTAAGGGAAAATACATACAAAGTGCTCACAACATGTAACAGTTACTATTTCTATACTGTAAAAAATGAAGAAAAGAAGCGGCTCAACTCCGAAAAGGAACTGCAAAAAGCACTTATAGATAAACAAATAGTGCTCAGTAGCGCCGCGGTGGGCGACACCATTTATTTTGACCATTATCCAATTTTCAATTTAAGATAAAAACTCAATCTTGTTGTTCTTGAGTACCACCAATCTCATTTTCTTCTTCTGAAAAATCTTTAGGTAGAGGCATTTCATTTAAATCATTAATACCGAAATATTCCAAAAATTTTTCAGAAGTTCCGTAGAGCAAAGGTTTACCTATGCCGTCAGACTTACCTTTGATGGCTACCAATCCTTTTTCTAACAATTTTTTTACAGCATAGTCACAATTGACCCCTCTGATCTGTTCAATATTAGACTTGGTAATTGGCTGTTTATAAGCAATTATTGATAGGGTTTCCAAAGCAGAGGTAGAAAGTCTTTTCTTAGATTTTTGCTTTAACAAAATACCTATACTAGCCTGGTAAGCGGGCTTAGTCATAAATTGATATCCCCCTCCTGTTTTTAGGATTTCCATGGCGTGCTCTTCATTGCTAAATTTCTCTATCAAAATTTGCACGGCTTCTTCAATGTCTTTAACAGGAATTTCTGTATCGAACATCTCAGACATACAGGTTTGCATATCATCAATCTTAAGAGGTTGGGGAGAAGAAAAAATGAGCGCTTCGAGATGTCTTGGCAGAAAATCCATAAAAATTCTTTGTGTAGTAGATCTTAAATTGTTTTGAGGCAAAAATATAATTGGACAAAGTAAGTGATTTAAAACAAAAAAAGGCTTATACAAATGCATAAGCCTTTAAATCATTTATAAAAATTTTATGGACGGTTTAGCTTGGCCTCAATAGAATGTTGTGTATGGGGCACTGCTCTAAGGCGCTCTTTACTAATCAACTTACCTGTATCTATGCAGATACCATAAGTGCCGTTCTTTATACGAACCAAGGCATTTTCTAGTTGCTTTAGATACTTCTGTGTGCGAGCTGCAAGTTGGTTCAGTTGTTCTCTTTCAAGTGCGTCTGCTCCATCTTCTAAAGTCTTTACACCTGAGTGGTTTGTAT
>Ga0207419_1000576_pt1 | contig 31629 bp, 24 predicted proteins | sample ElkSloMetagenome_4_FD_184723 | JGI IMG/M metagenome (GOLD analysis project Ga0207419, IMG submission 184723) | Hot spring microbial communities from Elkhorn Slough, Monterey Bay, USA - MD2A (version 2) | ecosystem: Environmental > Aquatic > Marine > Intertidal zone > Estuary: Microbial mat ... | reverse complement strand
GGCCGGAACCGGCTGAAGCCGGGACTCCCGCTTCGGGGCCGTCGCCCCATGACCACCCCTTTTCAGACAGTCTCTCAGTTCTCAGTTTTCAGGTTCTTAATGGGAGAGATTTTATGGCAGAAGAGCAGGCGCAGAAACTGGTAGACCGCTTCGATATTCATCCTACGGCCTATATTTTCCCCCAGGTGTTTCTGAGCGGCACGATCACCATCGGCGCGGAGAGCAGTGTCTGGCCGATGTGCGTGCTCCGCGCCGATACTGTCCCGATCACGATTGGCGAGCGCTGCAATATTCAGGATGGCTGTATTCTCCACGGCGATCCCGGCTTCCCGCTGATTATGCAGAACCGGGTTACGCTGGGGCATGGTGCAATTGTCCATGGAGCGTTCCTGGAGGATGAGGTGCTGATTGGTATTGGCGCGGTGGTACTCAACGGGGCGCGGATCGGGACCGGCTCGGTGGTCGGGGCGCGGGCGCTGGTGACGGAGGGGATGCAGGTGCCGCCGGGCTCGCTGGTGCTGGGTATCCCTGGGAAGATCAAACCGCTGCCGCCCGAACATGCGGGACGCATCGCCCGCACCGCCGAGCACTACGTGCAGCGGAAGGAGTTGTATCGGAATAGGGGTTAGGGGTTAGAGGTTAGGGGTTAGGGGTTAAAATGAAGGCCAGAAAATCAACCGTTAACCCCTAACCGTTAACCGTTAACCGTTAACCATTAACCGTTAACCCCTACTCACGAACCTCCCGGAATCAATGTGAAATCGGCGATGGCGCGGCGACCGCTGCTGTTGCCGTAGGCGGTGTAGGTGCGCTTGCCGACCGGGTCTTGCTCCCCCAGGTAGAGCGAGGCCACAAACGCGCCGCCGGCGTCAACCTCGACATTGCCAATCGTCATTGTGGCGTTGTCCGGCAGTGTCACCCAGACGGTGACAGTCTCACCGGGCTGAAATCCGGAGCCTTCGAAGATGGCAATGCTGCGCTGCGGTTCGCTCCCCGGACTGACGACCAGGTTGGCCGATCCGGTCGGGACGGTCAGATCACTAACGGTCACTTCAAACTCGACAATACCAACCAGATCGGTGTTGAGCCCGCGCGCGGTAAAGGCATAGCGGCCCGTCGGCGACCCGTCCGTGTAGATGATATATTCAAAGGAGCCGTCCGGCCCGGCCTGGATGCGGCCCTGATCGGCGACGGTGTTATCGGGGTAGCGCAACCAGAGCGCCAGCATTTCGCTCGCGCCGAAGTTCGCTCCCCGAATGGTAAAAAAACTGCCCTGGCTGTCCTGTCCCGGCTCAACCGTGATGGCCACTTCCTCAGAGGTTGCGGGGGCCGCCCCAATCTCCACCTGCATATCGGCGTAGACCTCGCGCCCGCTGGTTTTGCCCCGCGCAGTGTAGGTATACTTGCCCGTCGGCGTAAAGGTTGCGTCCAACCGATCCAGCACAAACGGCAGGCTAAAGTCCCCGGCGGCATTGGTCTCAACCTCGGCGACGGTGTAGACTTCAAAGTTGGGATAGGTAATCCAGATTGCGACCATTTCATTGGGCATAAACCCGCTTCCCTCCAGGACGATCGTATCGTTCTGACGGGCCATGTTGGGGGTAGCCATCAGTTTGGGAAAGTCCAGGCCATCTCCCCCCGGCAGCGGGGTGGCCTCTGCCGGCGGCGCTGTGGGAGCCGGTACTGCGCCCAGCCGTGGGTCATACTCCAGGCCGGCATAGAATTCGCGGCGGCTGGTCTTGCCGCGCGCAGTGTAGATGTAGCTTCCTGCCTCCGCGTCGGGATTATTCAGGAAATCCGGACGATAAGTGAACGTGAACGAGCCATTGTCCAGATCCAGATCGGCAACCGCTTCAACCCGCGCATTGGGGTAGGTGACCCAGATCGAGACGGTCTCATCGTCGGAGAAGCCCTGGCCGGTCAGCGTGACATCTTGCGGCCCGGACACGGTTGCCGGGCTGACGGTAAAGGCCGCATCCGCGGGGAGCGGGGTGGCGGTTGGCACCGGCACGGCGGTTGGCGCAGGCACAGCGGTCGGTACCGGTTCCTGCGGGGGCACCGGCTGGGCCGGGGGATTTGGCACCGTCACGGGGCCGATCTGCATCTCGGCATAGAATGTACGGGCGCTCTCGTTGCCCTGCCCGGTGAAGAGATATTCGCCGTTGCCACGATTCTCGGGCGTGAAGGTCAGAGAGAAGTTGCCGTCGTCGTTAGCCTCGATCACATCAATCTCCTTGACACTAAAGTCGGGATAGGTGACCCAGACCGATACCTCCTCGCCCTCCTCGTAGCCATAGCCGGTAATCGTCACCGTACCAAAGCTCGTAGCGGCATTGGGACTGACCGTCAGGCCGGTAAACCCGCTCGCCGGGGGATCGACCGGTTGCCCGGCATCAACCTGCAGATTGGCAAAGATCTGCCGTTCGGTGGCGTGCCCATAGGCAGTGTAGACATACTGCCCCGATGGTTCACCCACAAAGTTGGGCAGGTAGGTCAGGGTAAAGTTGCCGTCGCGGTCGGCGCGCAGTTCTGCTACCGGATACACCTTGAAGTTGGGGTAGGTCACCCAGACGCCGATCCGCTCGCGCGACTCAAAGTTGCGCCCGGTCAGCACCACGGTCTGATTGGGGCGAACAGGATTGGGGCTGACCGTCAGACTGTTGTTGACATCGGCCGCCTGCGAGCTATAGCTCCAGAGCAGGAGCAGCGCGGCGAGTGCCAGCGTAAAACCGATGAGAAACATCCGGGACGGATGTTTGCGAACGAGGGGAATCATGATCGTATCTCCTTACTGCTTACCAGAATTCGGTCGGTTTCCCGATAGATAAAACATTCTCGGTAGTTCTCCTCTTTGCTCCACTGAGGTCGCGCAACCGCACAATAGCGGGGAGCAGCATGCAACCCTGCCGGTGCTGTGTCGGAACCAGGGTGTGTCAGTGCTTTTTTACAATTGCGTGCCAATATATGGATGCGGGTATCTCTATTTAACTTTACTGCACAGTGGGATAAACTACGAAGATGCGTAGGTAACGAGATCATGACAACTTTTGAGAACTAAGAGACTGTCTGAAACGGGTTGGTCATGGGGCAATACCGTTCAAATAACCGGGCTTAGCTGGTTCCTGACCTGGAAGCGGATACCGCCTGCACCATGCTGCCGCAGGCGGAACCGTTCTGTATCAGAGCAAACGCCCGGTTTGCCACGTTACCGCGCAGGTTCTGCTATGTGAACGGTATTGGGTCATGGGGCGACGGCCCCGGCGCGGGCGTCCCGGCTGACGCCGGGGTGTGGCCGGAACCGGCTGACGCCGGGACGCCGGTGGCGCGGTCCGGTGGCGCAGGGCACCCCGCATGCCGTGAGACCAACGCAAACCACCTTTTCAGACAGTCTCTAAGAACTGAGGACTGAGGACTGAGGACTGAGCCGCCGTAGAGTGCATTCAATGCACCGTTCAGCCGCCGTAAGGGACGCTTCCGGCGTGACACCAGAGGTGAAGGTGTGGAAATCGGCCCAGAAAGGCCAGGTTACTGCTGTGCGCGAAGGTTGGACCAGTCCTCGGCAAGCATGGCCCAGCGCGTATGATCACACCAGACATCGTTAATCTTCAGGTAGCGCCGCGAGTAGCCCTCCTGGGTGAAGCCCAGGCGCTGCACAACCGCCGACGATGTGTGATTCGCCGGCTGGATATTGGCTTCAATGCGGTGCAGACCCAGCGTGTCGAAGGCGTGATCCAGAACCAGCGCGATGGCCTCGGTCATGTAGCCGGAGCCGGTGTGCCCCGCGCCAAGGTAGTAGCCCATGTAGGCACTCTGGAAGTGACCATAGAAGATCTGGCTAAGGTTGACTGCGCCAATAATGCGCTGATCATGCAACCGGCAGACTAGAAAACAGACTGTATCATCGCGCCGGCAGCGTTCCAGGTAGGTAGCAACCTGGTCAGGGGTTAGCGGCGGCGCAACCCAGGGGTGATGCAGCGCCCGGCTTGCCTGGTGCAGCGCGATCAACTCATCGGCATCCTCGGGCTGTGGATGGCGAATAGCGACGCGGCGACCGCGCCGGATAAACGGAGCATGGGTCATATAGCAATCCTACAGTGATTGTGAACTGGTTCTTCGGGATGCGCTCCCCGCCTGATGAACGTTGAATGTTTCATCCGGATATCGCCACTCAGGAGTCCCGGCTTCAGCCGGACCAGGCTTACCTGGCAGTATACCGCGGCCCCGGTAAGCATCCCACCGGCTAAAGCCGGGACTCCAGTACGTCACATATCCGGACTATATTTTCAAACTTCATCAGCCAGATCAGGCGTTCCCTTCAGTATGGCGCGGCCCCGGCAAGCATCCCACCGGCTAAAGCCGGGACTCCCGGATGACACATTCGGGTCATTTGCTCAACGTTCTTCCAATGTAACTCTCATACTATCACGCTGGAAGCGTGACCTACGAGAACGGGTGCTCTGTTGATATTCGGCCCATATGGAACGTTTTTCAGACAGTCTCTGCGAATAATACCACAACCCGGCAACAGCACCACGTCCCTACCCGGTTGGGCAGCGCCTACCCGACCGGGTAGGCGGACAAAACCTGTTCAACTATCCGCTTTTCACCTTGACATCATGCGCAGTCTCCGTTATCCTATGGTCATCCCCCACGGTATGTTCTACCTGTCACAACTCGAGTTGACTTCAACAGTCAGTCAAGTGAGGGGCGACGGCAGGCGTGCAGTCTATTGGTTCTTGGCATGCTACGTTGCCCAGTATGTGAGCAGAGAGCAATGACAACTCATGCGAAAGGAGCAGGAGGTTAGAGTATGATCGAGAGCACAGTTGCGCATCCTGCCCGGCGTCAACCCCGCAGTAATCCCGTTCTTACCCGCGCTGATTGGGAGGCCCAACGCAAAGCAGTTCTGGATAATCCTGGCGCGTTTCACGGAAAAATTGCGCGTAGTGCCATTCATTGGTATGACTCGAAGTTGAACGCCTGGATCACCTGGGACGAAAACCAGGATCGCTGGACGGGCTTGCATGCCGATACCGGCGCGGAAGTCGAGGTTTCTTACGGTGCCGGTCACGAGCCCTGGAAGCGGGCGTTGAACGACGACGATCCGCCGTTTTACCACTGGTTTGAAGGCGGGTTGACCAATGCCTGCTTTAACGAGGTCGATCGCCATGTGATGATGGGCTATGGCGATGAAGTGGCCTACCACTTTGAGGGCGACCGCTGGGACTCCTCGCTGAATGATGGACGTGGCGGTCCGGTAGTGAGTTTTGCGGTCACGCGCAAGCGGTTGCTGCTGGAGGTCGTCAAGGCGACGCAGGTGCTGGTAGATCTTGGCCTGAAGCGGGGCGATCGCATTGCGATCAATATGCCCAACATCATGGAGCAGATCTACTACACCGAGGCCGCCAAGCGGTTGGGTATTATTTACACCGCGGTGTTTGGTGGCTTTAGCGACAAAACCCTCAGTGATCGTATCCACAATGCGGGTGCCAAGGTGATTATCACCAGCGATGGTGGCTATCGCAATGCGCAGGTTGTGGAGTTTAAAGAGATCTACACCGATCCTGCCCTTGATAAATTTATTCCCATTGAAACAGCCCAGGAAATTGTGCGCCAGACACTGGAGAAGTTGCAGACTGAACTTGATGTGGAGCAGCGCGATCTGCTCTTCAACAGTGTGAAAGATGCGATTGCCGGCGAGATTACTATCGAGCGCAGTGATGTGATGCGCGGCGTGGGGCGCGCACTGGATCAGATGTTCACGCTCGACGCGGCTACCCAGTCGCATGTACGTACCTCAATTGCCCAGGCGCTGGTCGCCTCCCCCCCCCGGGTTGAGGCGGTTGTGGTGGTGCGCCACACCGGGCACGATATCCTCTGGCGGTCCGAGCGTGACCGCTGGAGCCACGAGTTGATCGCCACCGCCACCGAGACGGTGCTGGCGAATGCGCAGAAGGCCGGCGTTAAGGTGCAGAGTGAGCAAGAACTGCTGGCTCTACCGACCGACCAGTTCCTCAAGGCGGTCTATGCCACCAGCAAGTGTGATCCGGTTGATGCTGAGTTCCCGATGTTTATCATCTACACCAGCGGGAGTACCGGCAAGCCCAAGGGTGTGGTGCATGTCCACGGTGGCTATGTGGCCGGGCTCGTTCACACGATGCGGGTGAGCTTTGATTTTGAGCCGGGCGATGTGATGTTTGTAGTGGCCGATCCGGGCTGGATTACCGGCCAGAGTTACATGCTCACCGCCTCGCTTGCCAGCCGCTGTGTTGGCGTGATTACCGAAGGCTCGCCGGTCTTCCCCAGTGCCGGGCGCTTCTCCAGCATTATTGAGCGCTACGGCGTGCAGATCTTCAAGGCGGGCGTCACGTTCCTCAAGTCGGTGATGACCGACCCGCAGAATCGCGCCGACGTTGAGCAGTATGATATGAGTTCGCTGCGCGTTGCCACCTTCTGTGCCGAGCCGGTCAACCCGTCCGTGCAGGAGTTCGGGATGGAACTGATGACGCCGCAGTATATCAACTCCTACTGGGCCACCGAGCATGGCGGGATCGTCTGGACCCACTTCTTCGGCAATGATGACTATCCGCTGCGCCCCGATGCCCATACCTACCCGCTACCCTGGGTACTTGGTGATGTCTGGGTCGCCGCTGAGGTCAACGCCGAGGGTGTGCCGACCAGTTACCGCGTGGCCGACCTGGAGGAGCGCGGCGAGATTGTGATCTCCCTGCCCTACCCCTACCTGGCGCGCACGATCTGGGGTGATGAGGCGAGCTTCAGTCTGGATGGCGACAGCTTTAACACCGACTGGAAGGGCGATGCCGAGCGCTTTGTGAAGACCTACTGGAAGCGCGGCCCCAACAAAGAATGGGGCTATGTCCAGGGTGACTTTGCCATGAAGTACCCGGATGGCAGCTTTACCCTGCATGGTCGTAGCGACGACGTGATTAACGTGAGCGGTCACCGGATGGGGACCGAGGAGATCGAGGGCGCGATCCTGCGTGATAAGCAACTGGTCGCCGACTCGCCGGTGGGGAACTGTATCGTGGTCGGCGCGCCGCACCGCGAGAAGGGTCTGACGCCGCTGGCCTTCATTCTGGTCAAGGGTGAGGAAAAACTCAGCAGCGAAGATCGCCGCCGCCTGAATGATCTGGTCCGCAACGAGAAGGGTGTGGTCGCGGTACCGGAAGACTATATCGAGGTCAGCGCCTTCCCCGAGACGCGCAGTGGGAAGTACATGCGCCGCTTCCTGCGCAGTATGGTGCTGGATGAGCCGCTGGGCGATACCACCACGCTGCGTAACCCGGAGTCGCTCAAGGAGATCCAGGAGAAGATTGGTCGCTGGAAGCAGTTGCAGCGTCTGGCCGAGGAGCAGCAGATCTTCGAGCGCTACCGCTACTTCCGCATTGAGTACCACAATGTCACCAAGACGCAGAAACTGGCGATTGTTGTCGTGTCCAACCCGCCGGTCAACGCGCTGAACGAGCGTTCGCTGGACGAGTTGAACACGCTGCTGGATCATCTCTCCCGCCGCGAGGATATCGCCGCGCTGGTCTTTACAGGTGACGGCGCGAAGAGCTTTGTGGCCGGTGCCGATATTCGCCAGTTCCTGGAGGAGATCCACACGGTTGAGGATGCGATTGCGCTGCCCAATAACGCGCACCTGGCCTTCCGCAAGATCGAGCGGATGAACAAGCCCTGTATCGCGGCGATCAACGGTGTGGCGTTTGGTGGTGGACTTGAGTTTGCCATGTCCTGCCACTACCGCATCGCCGACCCGACCGCCGAGTTCGGCCAACCGGAGGTCAACCTGCGCCTGCTGCCGGGTTATGGTGGCACGCAGCGCCTGCCGCGCCTGCTCTTCTCGCGCCGGGGTGATGCCGGGTTGATGAAGGCGCTGATGATGATTATGGGTGGACGCAGCATCACGGCCGACCGCGCCTACGAGATTGGTCTGGTTGATCGGGTGACCCACGGGAGCCAGGATGCGCTCTCGCTGGCATCACAGATGATCCGCGAGTATGTGCGGGTCAAGAGCGATGGTCACCTCGAAGCACCTGCACCCGGTGAGGGTACGAATGGCTTTGTGGAAGATAACAGCGATCCGCGCTCGTTCTTCTCGGCCTTCCACGACCCGACCCTTGACGAGGGGCTCTGGCCGGCCCTGCCGGAAGCCTTTAAGCAGCGCAAGGAACTGACTACCGAGTGGGAAAAGCCGCAGGCGCAGTTTGTTGAGCAGCATCTCGATACAGTGCTCAAGCACCCGATGATCGAGCGCATCATCAAGCAGTCTGAGGGTGCGGGCCGCCGCAAGACGGTTGACCGGATTGTCGAGGCGATCCGCTATGGCTATATGCATGGTCTGGCACAGGGTCTGGAGCGCGAGGCCCGTCTGTTCGCCGAAGCGGTGGTCGATCCGGAGGGCGGTAAGAAGGGTATCCAGGACTTCATGGATAAGAAGAGCGCGCCGCTGCCCACCCGCCGCCGTATTTCGCTGACCAAGGAAGAGGAGCAGCGTCTGATCGACGAGGGCTATCTGCTGCCGATTGGCGCGCCGTTCTTCCCCGGCGTGACGACAATTCCGGTGGCGCAGTATGCCTGGGCCGCTATCCGCGATGAGCAGACCGGCGCGGCACTGCATGGCGATCCCAAGGATGTTGAGAAAGAGATCATCATCCCGGTGGAGAAGCCCGGGGCCACGCAGGTGCAGCTCTACATTCTCGCCAGCGAGGTCAACTTTAACGACATCTGGGCGATTACGGGTGTGCCGGTGTCGCTCTTCGATGATCACGACCGTGACTGGCATGTGACAGGTAGTGGTGGTATCGGACTGGTTGTCTCGATGGGCGAGGAAGTGCGGCGCGAGGGCCGCCTCAAGGTAGGCGACCTGGTGACGATCTACTCCGGCCAGAGCGATCTGCTCTCCCCGATGCAGGGGCTCGACCCGATGGCGGCGGACTTTGTAATTCAGGGCTACCAGACCCCGGATGCCTCGCACGAGCAGTTTATGCTGGCGCAAGCGCCGCAGTGCCTGCCGCTGCCGCCCGACCTGACGCTGGAGGCGGCCGGGAGCTACATCCTCAACCTGGGTACGGTCTACCGTGGACTCTTCACCACACTGAAGGTCCAGGGTGGTCGCCGGATCTTTATCGAGGGTGCCGCGACGGGTACCGGCCTGGATGCGGTCAAGTCAGCCGCACGCAACAGTGTCCATGTTACGGGTATGGTCAGTAGCCGCGAGCGTGCCGAGGTGGTGCGCAAGAATGGCGGTGTTGGTACGATCAACCGCAAAGACCCGCGCTACAAGGATATCTTTACCCGCGTACCGGAAGATCCGACCCAGTGGGAGATCTGGGAGGCGGCCGGGCATCCGATGCTCGAAGACTTCCGCGCCCAGAATGGCGGGCATCTGGCTGACTATGCACTCTCGCACGCGGGTGAGATCTCCTTCCCGCGCAGTTTCCAGTTGCTGGGTGAGCCGCGCGATGGGCATATCCCGACGATGGCCTTCTACGGCGCGAGTAGTGGGTATCACTTCACCTTTCTCGGCAAGCCGGGCGCATCCCGCCCCGAGGCGATGCTGAACCGGGCTAACCTGCGCGCGGGTGAGGCGGTGATGATCTATTACGGCCTGGAGCGCGACCCGACCCACACGCATCGCAGCAGCTTCCCGCTGATGGATGGCGCGGGCCTGGAAGCAATTGAGGCCGCCCGCGTGGCCGGTGCCCGCATTGTGGTCGTCACCTACACCGACGCCCAGCGCGAGTTTGTCCAGAGCCTCGGCTTTGGCGCATCGCTCAAGGGTGTGGTCAGTATCGAGGAACTCAAGCGGCGCTTTGGCGATGAATTCGACTGGCCGGAAACCATGCCGCCGCTGCCGGACCCGCGCAAGGCATTGCAGGAGTTTAAGGAGGCGGTGCGGCGCTACAACGACCTGACCTTCAAGCCGATGGGTCAGGCAGTCGGGGCGTTCCTGCGCAGTTCCGACAACCCGCGCGGCTATCCTGACCTGATTGTCGAGCGCGCCGGGCACGACACGCTGGGTATCAGCGCTATGATGATCAAGCCGTTCGTCGGGCGGATTGTCTACTACGAAGACATGGGGATGCAGCGCTACTCCTTCTTCGCACCGCAGATCTGGATGCGCCAGCGCCGCGTCTATATGCCGACGGCGAACATCTGGGGGACGCACCTCTCCAACGCCTACGAGATCGTCCGGCTGAACGACGAGATCAGCGCGGGTCTGCTCAGCGTCACCGAGCCCATTCTGGTGCCGTGGGACGAACTGCCCGAAGCGCATCAGGCAATGTGGGAGAACCGCCACGCTGGAGCAACCTACGTGGTCAACCATGCGTTGCCGCGCTCCGGCCTGAAGACCAAGGACGAACTCTACGAGGCCTGGGCCGAGGAGTTGCACAAACTGGAAGGCCAGTTGGTCTGACGGGTTGACGGGTTGAACGTAAAAAAGCGCCTGGGGATTAATTCCCAGGCGCTTTTTGCAGGAAAAGATTAGATGATTGAGTAAAAGAATTTCATTTATCCCTTTGACCATTTTACAAGAAGATCATTTAATGCGTTTTTATCGCGTTCCTGGTCCAAAAAGAATTTTCTTTCATCTAGTGGGAGGGTCTTAGCTGCGATTATAAAAGCTCTCTTACTCCAGGGATCTAAGCCCGCAAAATTTTCTTTAAGCTCTCTGATCCAATCGCCCATGCCGAGAGGATATGCACTAAGTAGTATTTCTCTCCTTAAGCTAGGTGGTGCGTCTTGATACATTGATATTAATCTGTGTGTATTGTTCAGCATGGGGTTTCGAGAAAAAAGGCTTAGTAATACAATTTGAAAATACTTATTCGATTTAATAATTCCGTTTTCTAATATACCAAATATATTTTCACCTAAAACTTTCCAGTCACCACCGTAGTTGTTACCAACAGAGACCAGGTAGTGACAAATCTCACTGATGGCAGGCGTCAATTCTTCGATACGGTTGAAACAAAACTTTACCGCTGATGGTACGCCAACTTGAGAGAGCCTCCTAAGAAACCAGCGGAGACGAGTAAAGTTTGGGGTAGTCCTTGACCGGTAGTGGTAGTATGAATAGAAGGAGCATGATAGAAACGCAGGATGCCCGATGCCCCGCTGTCCCGTGAACGCTTGAACACCACCCTGCGGCAACGCGTTGGCCGCCTGGTGCGCAAGACCCTGGCATTTTCCCAAAAGCTGGAGAATCATATCGGCGCAATCTGGTATTTCATCCATCACGATAATGCGCCCCTGGCATAAGGCCATACCACTACCGTTTGGGGACTACCCATAGGAGGTATGCGTCTGAATCAGTTCGGCCTGTGCGGGCTGATGCGGGTAGGAGTGCGGGTCGCACAGGAAGTCGTGCAGTTGCTCCGGGGGCACTTTGCTCCGGGTGGACCTGGTTTGCCTTGCCATAATCAGATCCTTGCGCTACCTGGTGGGCCATCTCCCTCTGCCCTGTTTGTACGCATCTTGCGTGCCGGAGTGGAGTGGATGAAGCGGTTTGTTACAATGCAGGACGTACGCGGTGAACGCTCAAACCGGATGTTTGACCGGGTAGCAGCCATCCTGCCGGAGGCCAGATGCTCTTTTAGATCAGGGACCACGTAAGTCGTGGCATGTCACCAGAGCCATGATCAGAGTTTTGTTATAATGGAAGTACGGATAGACAGAACCGACAAACCGAGGACAGAGAACAACCATAGTGTTTGGTAGCTGTACACCCGGTACGCTTTGTTCTCGGTTCTTTTGTTCCGCGTTCGCGGTAGCCCGGATAGACAGAATAGAGACAGAAAGTAGCAGCGTATGCCTCTTGGAGCACACATGTCGATTGCCGGCGGTATCGCCAAATCCTTTGCCCGGGGCGAGCAGGTTGGGTGCGAAGCCATGCAGATCTTTAGTAAGAATGATCGTCAGTGGAAAGCCAAACCCTACACGCCCGACGACGTCGCGGCATTTAAGGCGGAACAGGCGCGTACCGGCATCGGCCCGGTGATCGTCCACTGCTCCTACCTGGTCAACCTGGCCGCCGCCGCCGATGAACTGTGGGAGAAGTCCATTGCCGCCTTCACCGATGAACTGGAGCGCTGCGCTCTGCTGGGCATTCCGGCGATTGTGGTGCATCCCGGCGCGCATACCGGCAGCGGTGAGGAGAATGGACTGCGCCGTGAGGCAGACGCGCTGAACCGGCTGTTTGACGCGGGCATCGGCGCGGGGGTGACGGTGCTGCTGGAGAATACCGCCGGTCAGGGAACGGCGCTCGGCTGGCGGTTTGAGCATCTGGCGCGCCTGCTGGAACTGGTTACGCGGCGCGAGCGGCTGGGGGTCTGCCTGGATACCTGCCATCTCCTGGCGGCCGGGTATGATATCCGCACCGCCGATACCTACGTGGCAACAATGAACGAGTTTGCTCAGGTCGTCGGGCTGGAACAGCTCAAAGCCTGGCATCTGAACGACTCACAGAAGGATCTGGGCAGTCGGATCGATCGGCATACTCATATCGGGGAGGGCTGCATCGGGCTGGAGGCGTTTCGCCTGCTGCTTAATGACGCACGCTTTGTCGATTTGCCAATGATTATCGAGACGCCCAAGGGCAAGGATATGACCGAGGATGTGGAGAATCTCGCGCGGCTGCGGTCACTTGTGGAGGGTAGCGCGAAGCCCGAAGTCCGAAATCCGTAGTCCGTATCCCGAAGTCCGAAATCCGAAGTCCGAAATCCGTAGTCCGTATCCCGAAGTCCGAAATCCGTAGTCCGTATCCCGAAGTCCGAAATCCGTAGTCATAACCCATAACCCATAACCTGTAACCTACGAACCTATGAACCAGAAACAAGCTGATCCCTTCTTTTTTGATGGTGGTACAACCGGCTGTCTGCTGCTCCACGGCTTTGCGGGGATGCCGGGGGAGACACGCGGCCTGGGGGAGTATCTGGCGGCGCAGGGCCATACTGTGCTGGGTGTGCGCCTGGCAGGGCATGCCGAGTCCCCGGAAGTGCTGGATGTTACCTGCTGGCGTGACTGGCTGGCCGCCGCCGAGGCCGGGTTTAACGATCTGCGCTCGCGCTGCGCGACGGTGGTGGTGATCGGATTTTCGCTGGGTGGCGCGCTGGCGATTTTGTTGGCGCGGCGACGCTCGTTTGAGCGGCTGGTCCTGCTGGCAACGCCGCTCTGGTTGCAGGGCGACTGGCGGGTCAATGTCCTGCCGCTGGCGCGGCTGGTAATGCGCTGGTACTACCCGCTCGAAAAGGCCGATTTTTCCGACCCATTCCTGCGGCAGCGGGTCCGCGAGTATGATCCCGAGGTTGACCTCGACGATCCCGAAGTGCAGCAGCAGTTGCGCCAGTCGATCAAACTGCCCGTCAGCGCGATTGACGAGCTACGCCAGGCAACTGCGCGGGCGCGCGGTGCGCTGCCCCAGGTGCGCATGCCTACGCTGGTGATGCATGGCCGCAAGGACGACACTTCTTCGCCCGCCGGCGCTGAGGAGATTATTGCACGGATCAGCAGCCCGGAGCGGCACCTGGTCTGGTTGGAAGAGACCGGCCATCAGATGCTGGTCATCGGCCCGGAACGCGATGCGATCTATGCCCGAATTGCTGCGTTTGTAGCGGACGGACACGCCTCCGGATGATCACAGATGTTGTCACCATAGACGGTTACTCCGACAACTTCAGGCTATCCAGCCGTTCCGGCTGTCCATTGCGGCATAGAATTAGCGGTGAAGCGGTTTCCGACGTGTGGACGGCATACTGCTGCTCACCAGCGCTGAAGACCAGGAGATAGCCGGGTACCATCACCTGCCCATATCCGCGCGCCGGATCGGGACATCCCAGCGCGCTGCTATTCCAGGTCTGTTCTCGCACTGTCATCAGGGTGAGCATATCTTCCGGCACGCCGAGATGATCGGCCAGCGCAATGCGGGCGGTGGTGACAATATCTTCCGGAGTGCCGTTTGTGCTTGCGGGCAGAATCGTCGGGGTTGCCAGATCGTACATGTCGGGCACAATGGTGGCGGTTGGCAGCGGCGTAGGCTGAGCAGGCGGGCGGGTGGGCGTCAGGGTTGCCGTCGCCGTAACGCCGGGCAGTTCAGTCGCGGCTACGGCAGACGGAGTCGCGGTGGTCGCCGCCGGCATGGTGGCTTGCTGCCCCGGCCCGCAGGCCGCCAGCAGTCCCCCGGTGATCAGCAGCATCAGCAGGTTGCGCATTCCCTACTCCCTGGTACAATAGATAGACACAACAGCCTGTTTTATTCTAGACGTGCAACGGGAGGCAACCGTTCCCCCTATGCTTGATTTTGCGATCGACCTGGCCTATCGCGCCGGCGCGCTGGCCCGCTCCGGTCTGGAGCGGGAGCACGCGGTCGAAGAAAAAGGTCGCGCCGATCTGGTCACCGAAACCGACCGCGCCATCGAAGAGTTGCTTGTCGGTTCGATTCGCTCGCGCTACCCGGACCATCGCATTGTCGCCGAGGAAGGTAGCAACAACACCGGGAGTAGCGCCTACACCTGGGTGATCGATCCGCTTGACGGCACGACGAACTATGCCCACGGCGTTCCGCTGTTCTGTGTGTCGCTGGGTGTGCTGCAGGGCGAAGCGCCGCTGTTTGGGGTGGTGTATGATCCGTTGCGCGGCGAGTTGTTTACAGCCTATCGGGAACGGGGCGCGTACTGCAACGGTCGCCGGCTCCAGGTATCGCAGACGCCGTCGCTGGACGCGGCCCTGCTGACGACCGGCTTTCCCTATGACCGCTTCACCCAACCTGACAACAATATTGCTGAGTTTTCCCGGATGGTGTTACATATCCAGGGCGTGCGGCGCACCGGATCTGCTGCACTCGATCTCTGCTATGTTGCGGCGGGGCGCACCGATGGACACTGGGAGTTGGGGCTGCATCCCTGGGACACGGCTGCCGGCGCGCTGCTTGTGGCCGAGGCGGGAGGCCGGTTAAGCGACTGGCAGAACCGGGATTGGACGCTCTGGAATCCGCGCCTGGTGGCCTCAAACGGATTGATACACGCTCAGATAGTGAAGGTGTTGACGGCAACCAGCGCCCGGTAATATTTAACCGGCGCTGTGTTGCTGCTATGATACGCAACCATGACTTACTACCTGCCCGAAAATTTACCATCCGGCCCAATCCTTAGCTCACGCCGACCGACCATCAACGAGTTTTTCCTCTCATCGTACACCATGAATGTCTATCTCGGCTGTGAGATGGGCTGCCCCTACTGCGACGGCTGGGTCTACAGTTCGCGCCCGCTAAACGAGACCGTGCGGGTGCCGCTCAACCTGCCGCAACTGCTGGCCGAGGAGCTACAGACGGTGAGTCGCGGCGACCTGATCGCCATTACTGCGCTGAGTGATCCCTACCAACCAGCCGAGCAGAGCTATCGTATTACGCGCCAGGTATTGCAAGTCCTGGCCGATGCCGGGCAACCATGCCTGATCCTGACCAAGGGGTTGGGCGTGCTGGAGGATATTCCGTTGCTCCAGCGCATCAATGAGCAAAGCCTGGCAATTGTTATGACGACCCTACTCACCATGGATCGCTATGCCGCCGAGCGTCTGGAGAGCAAATCGCCGGCACCGGCACTGCGGCTGGAGATGCTGACCGCGCTGAAACGCGCGGGTATCCCGGTGGGCGTGGCGATGGTGCCGGTAATTCCGTATGTCAACGATACCAATACGGCATCGCGGGCGCTGTTCCGGGCCTGTGCGGAAGTCGGGGTTGATTTTGTGATCTGGGATTATCTGCATGTGCCGAATGAGCGACACCGTATGCGCGTCGATGAGATGCTGATCCGGGTAGCGGCCTATCCGAGCAACTTCTACCGTGATGTCTTCCAGGGGCAACCGCTGCCCACGGCTAACTACCGCGCCGAGCGCGATGCGGAGTTGCTGGTCCGCTGTGACGGTTTCGGGCTTGATCCGCGCGTGCCGCACCGCCTGTTTGCCGGTCGGTTAGACCCAAAAAACGAGGCCGCACTGTTGCTCAAACATACCGCCTTCCGCGACACGATTAATGGGCGCGCGCATATGGCTGCGCTGCATCGTGATCTGGCCGAGCGGGTCTACGGCGGTGAGGTCCGCGCCGAGCAACTGCGTCTCAGCCCGCTCTGGCTGACGCTGAAGCAAGTCCTCACGATGGAGGAGTGACATCTTTGCCGGCAGCTAAAACGCCGTCCCCTGCTGTGCGCCGGTCTCTGAGCGTGCCCCCGCCGACGCAGCAACTTCAGCCTGGTGGCGTAATCGGGCAAACAGCTTCCGGCGCAACTCGCTCAGTAGCGTGCGATACTCGGGCGTGCGGATGGGCTCGGTTGTCATAATCAGCGCATCTTCGCCATTATCGGTATAGTAACGCGGGCGTCGTCCAACAACCTGGAAGCTATACTTGGTATAGAGATTCTGCGCAACCACATTTGAGACGCGCACCTCGAGCGTCATAACCGCTGCTTGCATATCAAGCGCCTGATCGATCAGGCCATTCAGCAGCAGTTCTCCCAGGCCCTGCCCACGATACTGCGGCGCAACGGCAATCGTTGTGATATGGGCATCATCAACCGTCAGCCAGATGCCGCCATAGCCCACAACCGGATAGGCATGGTCAAATTCATCGGGGAGGAATGGTACTCCAAAGAGGCCGGGAAAGAGTGTCCCCAGTAACCCGCCGCGTCCTGATGCGGTCTGGCGGGAACGTTGCTGAGGGGGTGGGGGGGTAAGACTGGCGCGGGCCACAGTATACCGACATGTATCGGGGCTGCGCAACTCACGGCGGAATGTGGTAGAAGACCAGGAGGTGCTAAAGCACTGCTGCTCGACCTGCTGTACCTGGCTGATATCCGCTTCAACCATTGGCTCAATAAAATAGTACACCGATGGACCTCGTCGGGCTCCTCATGATATGAATTCAGGCAGTAGACGCCGTTCGGAGATGGTCTGTCGAACCTGTGTGAAGCACCTTATCGTGATGAGGGTGCGACCCTTCACACGGTTCAGGATGACTGTATCAGTTTAGCATACATCAGCGATATATCACGACTTGGATCACTCGTCTTACGCGGTTGCTTTTTTTGAAGCCAGTATAATATCGCCTCCGGCAGGAACCTTATGCACACGAGTTACGCGGTCCCCCGCGAACGGAGCTTTTTGTCGCCGGCAGGGCGGAAGATTCCATGCTTTTTCCCAAAACATTTGCACAACGTGCAGATGTTTTGGGAAAAAGATCGATCATGTACCATGCTGCCGCAGGCGAAGCGGGCCATTCATTCAGGTACCTACCTGATCGGAACGCGCACCGCGTAACTCGTGTCGGCTCATAGCTAATTGCAGGTTATTGACTGGTCAGGGGCGTGGCCGACTGGACCGTGATCATGCTCTCGTACTGTCCATCCTTGCCATAACCCCCGCCGGTTTCAAACATACCGGTCACCTCAACCATCCCCCAGACATAGCTATTGTTGGGGCCGACATTCAACTCGGCAGATTGGTCGGGGGGAAAGCCTTCCATCCAGATCTGTTCACCAATCGGCTGAGGGTTTGCACCATTCTCATCGGTCGAGACCCCCTCGGCCAGGACATAGATGACCGAGTTCCAGAAATAAAAGCCTTGGGTCGTCACCGTTTGACCGGCATACTGTTCGGGATTATCCTGCAGGTCAAAGAACGAGACTTTACCCTCCCCCAGCGGACCATCCTCAAGCGTATGTTCAACCCGGCGGACCTGCTCAATGGGCCGGGCCTGCGACACTTCCAGGCGATATTGGTAGTTCCCCTCGGGGCCATAGCCGCCATCGGCCTCAAAGCGCCCGGTTACCCGGACAAAGCCATAGACTGAGTCCCCCGGACGATGCAGATTCTCGGTGGCCTCGGGCGGAAACCCATCTACCCAGATGGGATTTCCCAGCGGTTGCGCATCAAGTCCGTTATCCAGCGTGCTTACTCCGAGCGCAAGCACCGATGTTGAGGGATCACCGGGTTTCCAGACATACGCGCCATCAACCGTTATTTCCTGACCGGCGTAGTTCTGCGCCTTTTCTATCAAATCTTGAACGTAGAGCGCTCCTCCCGTCACACCGGCCTGATTGCTGCAACTTGCCAGCAGAACGAGGCTGACACACAGCAAAACAGCGAGCGTCATGGCCCGCCACGGCGTGCGAAGCATATACATATCCTCCTGACGTACCATACCATCTATTCTAGCATCTATATACGAGATCGCCGGAATTATACCAGAAGGGCTAGTTGGTCGCAACATAGCGCTATTCGGCGCTTTGCGGTCGCGGGTACCACATTTGGAAAATCTACGGTATGATAAGCAGTCCGGATGGAGCATACCAGGAGCGCAAAGCCATACAATTCTATGTGAACAATCACACAAGGGCAACCAGGAATAAGAGAGAAGTGATGCAAAAAAGCCAGACGTAGGGGATCTGTGTGATACACAAAACTATTCTTTAGCCAATCTAGATTATGAATGATGGTTTATGCCGGCTACTTCTTGACATCACAACTTTTGACCAGTATTATTAGCATACCATGATATAGTAACGCAAAAATTCTCGCTACACAACGAAGTGGTATGCCATAGTTACCAGCCTTCGTCTGTGGCACCTTAACAACCGCATAGGAGGCGACACGTGACTGAATTACTCTGGGCTGTCGTTGCCCTCATCGTAGGGCTGGCTGCCGGCGTCGGTCTTGGTATGCTCTGGTCGCAAAATAGCGCCCACTCGCGCGTGCAACAGCGCGAGACCGAGGCCCGCCTGTTATTAGAAGAGACGCGTTCTCAGCAAAAAGAACTGCTGCTTCAGGCTAAAGATGAAGCGCTTCGTATTCGTACGGAAGTTGAAGCAGAGATTAAGGAGGCGCGTCAAGGTCTTCAAAAACAGGAAGAACGGTTGCAACGAAAGGAGGAGAATCTCGATCGTAAAATCGATGGGTTAGAACGACGTGAGCGCCAACTGGCGAACCGCGAACGGCAGATTGAGCAGTTGTATCAAGAAGCTGAGCAGTTAAAGGTACAACAGATGAGTGAGCTTGAGCGCATCTCGGCACTGAGCCAGGAGGATGCACGCAATATTATTCTCGCTCAGGCCGAACGCGAGGCCCGCGATGATGCCGCCCGGCGCATCCGCGAGGTCGAACAGGCCACCCGCGAAGAGGCCGATAAGAAGGCGCGCAAAATAGTTGGTATGGCAATTCAGCGCTGTGCATCCGATTATGTTGCCGAGGTGACGGTGACAACCGTTAACCTGCCGGGCGAAGAGTTAAAAGGCCGCATTATCGGGCGTGAAGGGCGTAATATTCGGGCGTTTGAACAGATTACCGGCGTGGATGTGATTATTGATGATACGCCGGAAGCCGTGACCCTTTCATGCCACGATCCCGTACGCCGTGAAGTGGCGCGAGTGGCGTTGACGCGCCTGCTCAAGGATGGCCGTATTCATCCCTCCCGGATTGAAGAGGTTGTCCATAAAACACAGCAAGAAATTGAGCAGATTATGCGCGAAGAAGGCGAGCGGGTTGCATATGAGGCCAATGTTCAAGGACTTCACCCCGACCTGATCAAGTTGTTGGGTCGGTTAAAATATCGTACGAGCTATGGGCAAAATGTGCTCCAGCATTCGTTAGAATGCTCACTGCTGGCGGCACATATTGCGGCCGAGTTAAATTCCAATATCCATGTGTCAAAAACCGCTGCGCTCCTGCATGATATTGGGAAGGCCGTGGATTATGAGGTTCAGGGTCCGCATGCCTTAATTGGTGCGGATATTGCGCGGCGGTTAGGACGTTCGCCGGCAATTGTGCATGCGATTGCCGCACATCATAACGATGAAGAACCGCAAACAGTTGAAGCGTTCATCGTCCAGGCCGTTGATGCTATCTCGGGTGGGCGGCCCGGCGCACGGCGCGAGACGCTTGACCTGTATATTAAGCGGCTCGAGTCGCTGGAAACGGTCGCAACATCTTTTCCAGGGGTACAACGCGCCTTTGCGGTGCAGGCCGGGCGCGAAGTCCGTGTGATGGTGCAACCCGATAGCATTGATGATTATGCCAGTATCCATCTTGCCCGTGATGTGGCAAAAAAGATTGAGGAGAGTCTCCAATACCCGGGTCAAATTAAAATCACGGTTATCCGTGAAACACGGGCGGTAGACTATGCACGCTAACTGGTGAATCCGGCATATGCGCTGATTGTTATCCGGCGATCGTGTCCTAGTTCCCACGATACACCCGACTGTGCCAATCGTCCAAAACAAGAGAGGAGGGTAGCTCTGCGATGATGCTCGATGCTCCATCCGACCATCCGATCGTAGTCTCGACCAGTCAATCACTAAACTCAGAGGAGGAACGCATGAGTACCGTTGCCCGCGCTGTTGGTGAGGCTCTTGAGCACCGTGGTTCTACCGAGGTGCTGAAGGTTTCAACTCGTTCACGTCCAAGTGCTGTTGCCGGAGCTATTGCCGGTGTCATTCGCGAGAGTGGCATGGCTGAAGTGCAATCCATCGGCGCTGGGGCGACTAATCAGGCCATTAAGGCTGTTGCTATTGCCCGTAGTTATCTAAATGAGGAGGGGATTGATATCGTCTGTGTGCCATCGTTTATCGATGTGGCAATTGATGAGGAGGAGCGTACTGCCATTCGCCTGCTTATTGAGCGGCGATAGTTGGGCTATTCTCGGTCTGGTAAGGGGTGGGTTTCACCCGGTTATGTTTCTGGTGCAGTCATCCATTCCGGTTAGGTATGACATGGTGTCCGGTCGCTCGTAGCTCTCACCTTTCAGGAGGTGAGAGCTTTTTATTGACAGGACGTACGCGGTGTGTGTTCAAACCGGGCGTTTCATCCGATGGACGCCCGATTCGCCGCCGGCAGCATGGTACGCTTTATGATCTTTTTCAGGGAAATGTGGCTCTGTGAGCCACATTTCCCTGAAATAAGGATGTCCTGTTCCGCCCTGCCGGAGACGGCACCTCCTGTCGGGTCAACGACCACATAACTCCTGTTATTGAAGCAGCTTGCCCGATAGCCGTGTCGTTTATGGCGATCTTCCTCCCCTATGCGGTCTCCGATAGCCGACAATGTAACCTCGGTGATGCTTGTTATGCGCTGGCTTGATATGCATACGCTCAAATATGATGGCAGCCTGGTCTACCGCTGGCGAGCCGAACTGGTCGATTGGGGCGATGACTGGCTGGTCTGGTACACTCCGGCGGGAACACCGATGCAACTGGAGCGGATCGGGCAGACGTTTAGCCCGGATTATGCCACGGTGGGCTATGTCTGGCTGCGCCGCCCGTATACGGTGGCTTCCGATTTTACCCCCACGGGAACATTTCGCCGGTTTTATTGCAATGTGACGCTGCCGCCGCGCCTGGAGCTTAATCGGCTGCATATTGTTGATCTCGATCTGGATCTGCTGGTAGATCCTGAAGGACGTGCGCGCGTTCTGGATATTGACCAGTTTGAGCAGAATAAACAAACGCTGAAGTATCCCCCCGATCTGGAAACGCTGGCCTGGAATGCGGTCGCCGAACTGCAATATATGGCGATGTATGGCATAATGCCCTTCGATGGTAGCCTGATTGACTATCTAACCCTGATTGAACAGTCACCCTATCCACTTTAAGAACAAAGAACAAAGAACGAAGAACGAAGAACAAAGAACGAAGAACAAAGAACGAAGAACAAAGAACAAAGAACAAAGAACGAAGAACGAAGAACAAAGAACGAAGAACGAAGAACGAAGAACAAAGAACGAAGAACGAAGAACGAAGAACAAGCGTGTTGTTCGGCATCAGGTGAAACGGGCCGTTCATGCGCTCAAATGTCTGGCTTGAATACTCCCTGCATAACTCTTATAATAATAAAACAGTCCCGGAGCATTGGAGTGCTACCTGCCATGATGGAACAGGCCACAGCACCAGATACGATTGCTCGCTTTCTTGCCCACTATCCCCCCTTCAGCGAGTTGCCGTTTGACCAGGTCGAGTCGATTGCCGGCTCGGTCCAGGTGCGGTTGTTCGCACCCGGCGAGGATATCCTGGCCTATGGCGGATCGCCCAACCATCAGCTTTTCATGGTGCGCGCGGGCAGCGTTGATCTGCTGCGCGAAGATGAGCAGAATGTCCGGGTGTTTGATACTCTGGGCGCGGGGGAGTTTTTCGGGTACCCGTCCCTGATACACAATCAGTCGCCGATTCTAACCGTGCGTACCTGCGTCGAAACCTGCATCTATGGGCTGTCGGAGGAGTTGTTTCACCAGTTGCGGCGGACCTACCCGGCCTTTGCCCGCTTCTTTGCCGACTCGGCCATCGAGTGGCTCAGTTACCGTCTGCAGGCCCACTATGCCCACGCCGATCCGGTGCTCTTCCAGATGTGTCTGCGTGATCTGGTCCGCCACGCGCTGATTACCGTTGCGCCGGAGGCTGGCGTGCGCGAGGCCGCGCAGATCATGCGCGAGCATGATGTCTCCAGCCTGGTGGTCACTTCAACGCCTGCCGGAATTCTTACCGACCGGGATCTGCGCAACCGGGTACTGGCGGCCGGTCTGGATGACACCACCCGCGTGTCCGAGGTAATGACCATGCCCGCGCTGACGCTACCCGCCGATAGTCTGGTGTTCGAGGGTCTGCTGACGATGCTGGAGCGGGACATTCACCAGATGCCGATTACGGAAAATGACCAGGTGATCGGCCTGGTGACACGTACGGACATTATGCGGCGACGCAGCCATAGCCCGCTCTTTTTGCCGCGCCGGCTTCAGCGAGCGCAGAGCATTGAGCGGTTACGTACCTATAACAAACAGATTGTCGATACCGTGGGCGCGTTGCTTGATGCAGGTGCCCGTACCGGCGATATTGCACGCGTTGTCACCGTGGCCCGGGATGGCCTGCTGACCCGCTTGCTCCAGGATGCCGAAGAAGCGTTGGGATCACCGCCCTGCCCCTACGCCTGGCTGCTGCTCGGCAGCGCGGGGCGCTACGAGCAGACATTGCATACCGACCAGGACAATGCGCTGGTCTACGCTGATGATGCGTCGCCGGATGCGGTGGACTACTTCACGGCCCTGGCCGAGCGGGTAGTTACGCAACTGGTGGCCTGTGGCATTCCGCGCTGCCCCGGCAATGTGATGGCAACTAACGCGATCTGGCGGCAACCGCTGGCCGTCTGGAAGAACTACTTCACCGACTGGATCTATACGCCTGACGAAGAAGCGTTGCTCCAGGTGACGATCTTCTTCGATTTCCGACAGATGTATGGCACGCTGGATGCGGACGCCACGCTGCGGGCGGTGATCCGGCAGGCGCGTGAGCGGCAGGTCTTTCTAGCACGCGTGGCGCGAACCGCGCTTCGCCAGCCCGCGCCGCTGGGGTTCTTCCGGCAGGTGCTGCTGGAGCGCAACGCCGAGGGACATGACCGCCTGGATCTGAAGCAGCGCGGCATTGCGCTGATCGTTGATCTGGCGCGGCTGTTTGCGCTGGATGCCGGATGCGCGGCGACCAATACCCCCGACCGGCTGCGGATGTCGGTTGCGGGCAGCAGCCTGAGTGCTACCAGTTGCGAGGAGTTAACCGCTGCCTTTGAACTGCTCAACCTGCTGCGCCTGCGCCATCAGTATCAGCAGATCCAGCGCGACGAGCCGCCCGACAACCATGTGCTCTATTCGCAACTGAGCCCGCTGGAGCAGCGCGAGCTGAAGGAGGCGTTGCATGCAATCGCGCGGATGCAGCGCAGCATCGCCTTTCTGTTTCAGACAGAAAAGATCGCATAACGAAAGAATGAGTAGAAATAGATCTGAATCACTGCTCCTTTACAATAATTTCAGGTATTCACGGGGCGGTGCAAAGTATGGTAAAATTAAATCCGCAAATTGTTTTTTACGAAACGTAAATGGCACGAGTTACGCGGTCACTAACCCGAAAGCGTAGTTTGCCTCCGGCAGGGTGGAAGAGTACATCCTTTGTGACGGGAATGTTGCCCATTGGGCAACATTCCCGTCACAAAGATACATAATGTACCAGGTTGCCGCAGGCGAAGCCGGCATTCAGGTTTGATATCAGGCCGGAATTGGCTGCACCGCGTAAGTCCTGTAAATGACAGGAGTTACGCGGTCGGTTCCAGACCCGGCATGTGCCTGAATAAACGGCCCGACTCGCCTCCGGCAGGGCGGCAGAGATCAGATCTTTTTCACAAACATGTTGCACTGTGTGCAACATGTTTGTGAAAAAGAAAAAATAAGTACCATGCTGCCGCAGGCGCATCAGGCTGCCATCGGGTCAAACGTCCGGTTTGCATGTCAACCGCGTAAGTCCTGTAAATGAATGGTTGACCGCAAAGGAGCGGGGATACCGCGCCGATTCTACGCCATATGCCAACCTGGAGGAGCCCCCAGGCGGCGTTGTCCGGTGTGAGTACTGCATAGCATTCCCGGTCGCCCTGTACCATAGCGGTACCGCGGTGGTCGGAAGCTAATGGTATACCTGTCACTCCTCTCGCTTTCGTCTGGACCGGAATCACCATCATCGCATATGTGGCTACACGCTGTTGCATCTGGATTCCCTGTAGAATTCGGTATATCTGCGCCTATACGAAGAAGGAAGCGTGATGGATCGGCAACATATCAGGGTTCAGCGCTTAGTTGCACTATTTTTATTAGGGTGTGTGCTGTTTAACTATCCGCTGCTTGCCCTCTTTAGCACCAATGGAACAGTGCTGGGTATTCCCCTCCTGTACGTATATATTTTCACTGCCTGGATCAGTATTATCGGCCTGGTGGCGCTGGTTGTGGAACGGCGACGCTAGGCGTCAGCACAACGCGGAAGTTGAGTCATGCTACAGGGCTGGGTTATTCTCGTTGTATCTTTCGCCTACCTCGGCGTGTTATTTGCTATCGCCTACTATGGCGATAAACGCGCTGACGTGGGCCGTAGCATTATTAGTAACCCCTACATTTATGCGCTGTCGCTGGCGGTCTACTGTACCTCCTGGACGTTTTACGGCAGTGTGGGGCGGGCAGCCAACAGTGGCATTGGCTTTTTGCCGATCTACCTGGGGCCAACGCTGATCGCAATCCTCTGGTGGCTGGTACTACGTAAGATTATTCGCATCAGTAAAACGTACCGGATTACCTCGATTGCCGACTTTATCGCCTCGCGCTACGGGAAGAGTACTCGCCTGGGGGGGTTGGTGACGATTGTCGCCGTCGTGGGCATCCTGCCCTATATTGCGCTGCAACTGAAGGCGGTCGCCAATAGCTTTACCATTCTGCTACAGTACCCCGCTATCGTTATGCCCACCGACCTGGAAGCGGTTCCGGTGCTGCAAGATACTACGTTCTATGTTGCGCTGCTGCTGGCGGCCTTTACTATCCTCTTTGGCACGCGCCATCTGGATGCGACGGAGCGTCACGAGGGGATGGTGGCGGCGATTGCCTTTGAGTCGGTGGTCAAGTTGCTGGCATTTCTAGCTGTCGGTGCGTTTGTGACCTTCGGGCTCTACCGCGGCTTTGGCGACCTGTTTGCCACTGCGCAGGCGGCGGATCTGCCGCAACTGCTGACATTTGAGGCAACGGCGGGGAGCTATGGCGGTTGGGCCGGGTTGATCTTGCTCTCGATGCTGGCGATTATGTTCCTGCCGCGCCAGTTCCAGGTGGCGGTGGTTGAGAATGTCGATGAGGCACATGTCAACAAAGCGGTCTGGCTGTTCCCGGTCTATCTGGTGGCAATCAATATCTTTGTCCTACCGATTACCTTTGCCGGGTTGCTGCAGTTTGCGCCCGGACAGGTTGATGCCGACTATTTTGTGTTGACGCTGCCGATGCTGCATCAGCAGGAGTTACTGGCGCTGTTTGTCTTTATTGGCGGGATGTCGGCGGCAACCGGTATGGTTATCGTGGAAACGATTGCCCTTAGCACGATGGTCAGTAATGACCTGGTTATGCCGGTGCTGCTTCGACTGAAGATGTTGCGCCTGACAGAGCGCGCCGATCTGAGTGGTCTGCTCTTGCTGATCCGGCGCGGGGCAATTGTGCTGGTGCTGCTGCTGGGTTATGGCTATTTCCGGCTGATTGGCGAGGAACCGGCGCTGGTCTCGATTGGCCTGGTGTCGTTTGCGGCGGTGGCGCAGTTTGCCCCGGCCATCCTGGGGGGCATGTTCTGGAAGGGCGGCAACCGTCGGGGCGCGCTGATCGGGTTAGGTCTGGGCTTCCTGGTCTGGGGCTACACGCTCTTTTTGCCCTCGCTGGCGCAGGCAAGCTGGTTCTGGCTGCCGCGCAGTCTGGTTGAGGCGGGGCCGTTCGACATCATGTTGCTTAACCCCTACGCGTTGTTCGGCCTGGAAGGACTGGACCATGTGTCGCACACGCTGCTCTGGAGCCTGCTGCTCAATGTTGGCGGGTACATCGGCGGGTCGCTCTTGAGCCGTCCGAGTGCTGCCGAGCATAGCCAGGCCGTGCTCTTTGTCGATGTATTTCAGCATGCCGATGAGCGCGGCTCGCGCTTCTGGCGGGGCACGGCCAGTGTGGCTGATCTGCATACGCTGTTGAGCCGCTTCCTGGGGCCAGGGCGGGCGAAGGAGGCATTCACCGGCTACGCTCACCGGCTGGGGCTGCGCGGGATGCATGAATTGCAGGCGGATGCTGAGTTTGTGCATTTTGCCGAGACGCAACTCGCGGGAACCATCGGTTCGGCATCGGCGCGGGTGATGGTCTCGTCGGCGGTGAAAGAGGAGCCGCTGGGTACCAGTGAAGTGATGGACATTCTGGAAGAGGCTTCGCAAGTGCGGGCCTACAGCCGCCAACTTGAGCAGAAGTCGCGCGAACTTGAAGCGGCAACGACTGAACTGCGCGAACTGAATCAGCAACTGCAAGAACTTGATCAACTCAAGGATGATTTTATCTCAACTGTGACGCATGAACTACGCACGCCGTTAACATCGATCCGTGCCTTCTCAGAAATCTTGCTGGATACGCCTGATATGGATATCGCGCAGCGCAGTAAATTCTTGACGATAATTGTCAAAGAGAGCGAGCGTCTGACCCGGCTGATCAACCAGGTGCTGGATCTATCTAAAATTGAATCGGGCAATGTGAAATGGCATATCACTGAAGTCGATCTGCGGGAAGTGGTTGAAGATGCCCTGACCGCAACCAGCCAGTTGTTCAACGAGCAGCATGTTGAAGTTAAGGTTGATCTGCCCGACAGTGCTTTCCCCGTGCTGGCCGACCGCGACCGTCTGATGCAGGTAATGCTCAATTTGCTTTCCAATGCGGGGAAGTTCTGTGACGGCACCGCCGGGTTGGTGCAGGTCAACCTGCGCACACACAACAGCAGCGTATGTGTGCAGGTGCAGGACAATGGGCCGGGGATTAAATTGGAAGATCAGCAGATTATTTTTGATAAATTCCGTCAGGTTGGCGATACCATGACCGACAAGCCGCAGGGAACGGGGTTGGGCTTGCCGATCAGTCGCCAGATTATGACTCATTTTGGCGGCGAACTCTGGGTAGAGAGTACCCCCGGCGCGGGTGCGACCTTCGCATTTACCCTGCCGTTTGCCGCATCCACATGCCGGAGCCCGCTTGCAGAAGAGGGGAGTGTGCCTGCATCGCAGGAAGTGGTAGACGAACCGGTATAACCAGCCTGGCCCCTGGGGATGCCCGGTAGGCTGTGCGCAGCGCGTAGGAGAAACTGTATGGCAAAGAGAGTGCTGATTGCCGATGATGAACCAAACATTGTAATGTCGCTGGAATTTTTGATGGAGCGGAACGGCTACGAAGTGCAGATCGCGCGCAATGGTGAGGAGGCACTGGCCGCGGTCGGGACGTTTAACCCTGATCTGATTCTGCTCGATGTGATGATGCCGTTGCGCAGCGGCTTTGAAGTCTGCCAGAAGATTCGGGAGAATCCTACCTGGCAAGCAATTAAAATTATTATGCTTACGGCCAAGGGCCGCGAGATCGAAATTGCTAAGGGTATGGCGCTGGGCGCAAATGCCTATATTACTAAACCCTTTTCGACCAAGGAACTGCTGGAACAGGTGTATGCGCTGTCAGGAGGTGCCGAATGAGCCTGAAACTTAAATTCGCGCTCAGCGTCGCCGGTCTTTTTAGCTTTGTTATCTATATGATTGGCATCTGTGTGCTGATCATCTGGTTTAACCTGACCGCCGAAGAGCAGGCTTTTCTCCAGCAAATTCTGGCCGAGCGCATCTTTATCATTATGCTGTTTACGTTTATGCTGCTGATTGGCCTGGTGTTTGCGGTTGAGCGGCTGTTTATTGTGTATACGCACGCGACCCGCTTGCACGAAGAAACCCGGTTGATTTTGACCGCCAACCCGAACCATCGCATTACGCCCACCGGTCCTTCCGAGACCCGGCGACTGGCGGTAGTGATCAACAGCTTTGCCGACCGCCACCAGGATTTGCAAACAGATGTCGAGACCCGCATTCGTGCGGCACGCGCCGACCTGGAAGAGGAGAAGGATATCCTCGCCGCGCTGATGTCTGAACTTACCCAGGGGGTGCTGGTGTGCAACATCGATGGGCAGGTGCTGCTCTACAATAACCGCGCCCGCCAGTTGTTGAGCCAGCACCCCGACAAACCGGCAACCAATGGCACCAATGGCGTCGGGGGACTGGTCGGATTGGGCCGCTCGATCTTTGCAATTATTGACCGCAATATTATTGCCCATGCGCTGGATAATCTGCACCATGCGATTGGGCAGGGCCACAGCAGCCTGGTGTCACATTTTGTCACCAGCGCCATGGGTGGGCAACTGATCCGCGTCAGCATGGCCCCTGTCCGGGATAAGCAGCAGAGTCTGACCGGGTTTGTGCTGACCATGGAAGATATTACCCGCCGGTTCGAGGTCAGCAACCGCAAGGATATCCTGACCCAATCGCTGGTCGAGAGCACTCGGTCTTCCCTGGCGAATATCCGCGCGGCGATTGAGAATATTCTAGAATATCCCGACATGGGCCGGCAGCGCCTGACCATGTTTACCAAAATTATCCGCGAAGAGGCGATTGCGTTGGGGGCGGAGCTCGATAAAACTGTGAAGGACTCGGCGGAGTACTTCGAATCGCAATGGTCCCTGGAAGATATGCATGGCAGCGACCTGATCTCGGCGGTGCAGCGCCGCTTCGAGACCAAACTGGGAGTTGCCACCCGCATCATCGCAGTGGACGAGCGGCTCTGGCTCAAGATCGACAGTTACTCGGTGGTGCAGGCGCTGACTTACATCATGAGCCGCCTGCGGGATGAACTGAGGATTACGCAGGTGTCATTTCGCCTGGAGCGGAGCGGGCGCTTTGTGCGGCTCGACTTGATCTGGGAGGGCTCGCCGGTTGATATTGAGACGTTGCGCGTCTGGGAACATCAGACGCTGGTTACGAATGGAGAGGGCATCCCGCTGACGTTGAAAGATGTGGCCGACCGGCATCGGGGTGAAGTCTGGTGCCAGGCCGAGAAGGGCACCGAGCGGGCCTACTTCCGCCTGTTGCTGCCAATATCGCACCCTGACCCGGAATTACAGCAGCAGTTTATTCCTCAGATATCGTCGTCGCGCCGGTTGGAATATTACGACTTTGACCTGTTCAACCAGCCGGGCCAGAAGTCCGAGTTGGACGAGCGCCCGCTGACTGAGTTGACCTATACTATTTTCGACACCGAAACTACCGGGCTCAATCCGGCCGAGGGTGATGAGATTATCGCCATTGGTGCCGTACGCTGCATCAATGGTCGCCTGTTGCGGCAAGAGACGATGGAGCAACTGATCGACCCGCGGCGGCGCATGTCGCAGGCGGCGATCAATATCCACGGCATCTCTCCGGATATGCTGGAGGATCAGCCCACGATTGACCAGATCCTGCCACGGTTTTATAATTTTGCGGAAGATACCGTGCTGGTGGCGCATAACGCGGCCTTCGATATGCGCTTTCTGCAGTTGAAGGAGGAGCAGACCGGGATCAAGTTTATTCAGCCGGTGCTGGATACGCTGTTGCTCTCGGCGGTGGTACATCCCACCCAGAGCGATCATAGTCTGGATGCGATTGCGCAACGGCTGGGGATCAAACTGCTGGGACGCCATACCGCGCTGGGTGATGCGATTATGACCGGCGAGGTGTTTCTCAAGCTGATCCCGCTGCTGGCCGAACAGGGCATTCACACACTCAAGGAGGCGCGCGAGGCCGCCCAGCAGACCTACTACGCCCTGATCGAGTATTGATACGCGTTACGCGGTGGAGGTTTGGATCACGAACGCCAGGAAGTGGTCGATAAACGCGAAACGGGCTTTCATCTGGTCAAATGACCAGTTTACATATTCACCGCGTACGTCCGGTTCATGACGATGAGAAGAGCAGAAGAGGAGCGCAAGATGCCGGAGAATCTACCCGCATATCTGACCTACAAGCAGGCCCGGCTCAGCGAGTTGCGCGATGCCCTGAGCAGCGCCAAACCTACCCCGACTGAGCTAACGGTCACGGCGCGGGTCGCCGGAGGTTCGGGGGTGCGGCCGGTGCAGGTCCGCGAGTTTACCATTGTCACCGACTCATCGGCGGCGCTGGCGGGGCATAACCTCGGCCCAACCGCGCCCGAGTTGCTGTTGAGCGCGCTGGCGAGTTGCCTGGCGCATACCTTCCTGATTGCGGCCACCAACGAGGGCATTACCTACGAGATGCTTGAGGTTGAGGTGCGCGGCACCATTGACTTCCGGGGCATCCTGGAAGTCTCGACCGACGCGCCGGTTGCGCCGCAGAATATCACCTACGAGGCGCGCATGGCGGTCAATGCCGGGGCCGAGCAACTGACGCGGCTCCAGTTCGAGGTCGAGCGGCTCTGCCCGGTACTGCAGGCGCTGACGCAGGCGCTGGCGGTGAAAGGCCGGATTGTGCGGCAGTAGGGGGCAAGAACCGAGAACCGAGGAACTGAGAGACTGTCTGAAACGGGTTGGTCATGGGGCGACGGCCCCGGAGCGGGAGTCCCGGCGTCAGCCGGTGTGTGGCCGGAACCGGCTGAAGCCGGGACGCCGGGGGCGCTGTCCGGTGGCGCAGGGCACCCGGCATGCCGTGGGACCGACGCGCATCAGCTTTTCAGACAGTCTCTGAGAACCGGATGCATCGGATGCCTGGCTGTTGTACAATGTGTTAGTTCTTTCTCCGATGTTTGTCGGATCTTGCTACTAACCACGCAGTAAATGGATGTGCAGGGATGGGTGTGAATTTGTGCCATTCGGGGTCGGTACACGCCGGGTTGGGGATGTTGCCACGAATGGTGTAAATTGTTGTGAAAGGAAGAAGTGGATTGGTGGAGATTTGTGGTTGGGGTACGTTCTTTTGAGAGTGTCACTGTGAAGCTATTTATTCTCTGGATAACAGGAAGTCAACATATGATCTGATACGATCACGCGCACTCATTCCGTTTCCCCCTCTCCGTCACCTAAAAACGCTTGAAGATGCTGCTGCAACTCTGCGAGGTTGCGCGTCTGGCATTGCCACACCACTAAGGGTTCATAAAAGAATAACTTCCCCCACCCCCTAACAACTCTGCTCAATGTTCACGTGGGTGAAGCGTGTAATTCCATTGAGGACAAACGTCAT
>Ga0207419_1000575_pt1 | contig 31640 bp, 27 predicted proteins | sample ElkSloMetagenome_4_FD_184723 | JGI IMG/M metagenome (GOLD analysis project Ga0207419, IMG submission 184723) | Hot spring microbial communities from Elkhorn Slough, Monterey Bay, USA - MD2A (version 2) | ecosystem: Environmental > Aquatic > Marine > Intertidal zone > Estuary: Microbial mat ... | reverse complement strand
GCCCGATTCGCCTCCGGCAGGGCGGAATAGGACATCCTTTTTCCGGAACATGTGGCACAACGTGCCACATGTTCCGGAAAAAGCTAGAAACGTACCATGTGCCGCAGGCGAAATGCACCGTTATCGAGAGCAAACGGCCCGTTTGCATGCACACCGCGTAAGTCCTGTTATTGATATACGTAGGGTGTGAGTGTTACGATACCAGAAACAACTGAAATTGGGTTAAATTTCGGTGAATGAAATCTGACAGCTTTGTAAGCCAAGGTCGGTATTTCTATTCATCATCAGGCCATTGCATAACAAGAGCGGTGGCGTTACTTCCCCGGAAGAGCAACGCGGCTCGTGTGCTTGCATCAGTCCAGGTTAATAGCACCCGGCGCTAACGCCGCAGTCGCTCTTCCTTCCGGCGGCGTTTGTGCCAGGTGAAACCGCCATAGATTACCAGCATGCTGATGAGGGGCGTCAGGGCAATGCCGATGGTGGTTAAACTCGGCCCTTCCCACTCTAGTTCGCCATCGGGAATCGGGGCTGACAATATTTCGGGCGCGATTGTCGGTATGGGTGTCGGTACAACCGGTTGCGTAGTTGCCGTTGCTGTGAGTGCCATCTCCGGCGTCGGTGTGAAGAATGCCGGTGCCGCAACCGCCGCGGTGTTGAGTGTCCGCCTGCTGTAGTGAATGCGCGTATCTTCAGTCGAGAAGATATCAATCCGCGAAAACCAGACCGCGTGGAGTTGATTGCCGTTCGTTAGTGCCAGGCGGGGCCACTCCGGTTTGCGTTCATTACTGAAGACCACCTCCGGTGCCGACCAGGTTGTGCCATTCCAACTCAGGTGAAATAGCCCCAGATTACCAGCTTCGTCGCCTTCCAGATAGCCGCCCATCAGCAGATGAATAACCCCCGCGCTGTCCGTCACCATACTGTAGACATCAAGCTGGTTATCAACTTTATACTCGCGGGCCACCACTCCCGGAATCGTAGCGGGCACACTCCAGTCGGCATCGTCGATGGCAACCTGGTAGTAGAGCCGCCGGCTTTCGGCCCCGCGATATACCAGAAACGGATTGCCCTCAGCGGTGAGTGCCGGCGTGGTTTGCAACACGCCCTCTTCAGCAACCCCGACCGGAACCGGCGCATTCCAGGTCTGCCCACCGTCGTCCGAGCGTCGGTAAACACCAAAGAGCGGCTCACCTTCGCCCGCATACCAGTCAAATCCTTCATCCCAGACCACATGCACCCGATCCCGCTGATCAATTTTGATCTGCGGTCGGTTGGCTCCCTCGAAGTCCCGCGAGAGATTGATCGGCCAGGACCAGACCTTCTCCACATCACTCGAGTGACGATAAAAGAGTTGCGCGCAGTCAGGACAGACCTGGCGCGGGGCGGTGAGATCGTCTACAATCGTTCGGGTGTAAAGTGTATGCAGCCGACCGCTGCTATCTACCGCCATAGCATTGTAGTAGGCTGCTCCGGTGCTTATAGTATACGATGGACTCCAGGCCGCCGCCGACCAGGCCTGCTCCCAGGGAGCATGGAAGTAATCGATCCCAAAACCATTGCGAAACAGGATATGTAAGCGTCCCGCGCGCCCCATAACGATGCTATTGCGCATTGTCAGACCAACGACGCCAAAACCAGCCGCAAAAAGTTCATTCTCGGGTGACCAGCCCCCATTGCGGAAGTCACGGTAGATGAGCGCATCACGTCGATCCTGCAAAGGTGTCGCATCTTCACTTTCGCCGGCCGGCGCTGTGTCAGCCAGTGCTGCATCGGCCGGCGCTGTGTCGGCCAGATCATCCCTCGGCTTAATCGGCCGTGAACGCTCGGCATGCCAGATTACATGCACGCTGCCGTCGGGTCCGGTTACCAGATCGGGAAACCAGCCGCTGCCAAGTTCAATCGGCGCTGACCAGCCGTTCGTCTGGGCTCCGACCGGCAGGGGAATCGGCATACTCCCCACCACCAGGAACAGCAGTAGCAGGAGTGGTAGATAGCGCTTGCTCACGTCCATGCCTCACATTGCACACATTCCTCGGCCTGTGTGTGCAATAGATGTCTGATGCTGATCAGCGTGCCAAGAAACACCCAGCTCATAACCGTAAACCCGAACCCGCGAATGGTGACATTGTAGTAAAAGGGTAATACCCAATCGCCAAAGAACATTGACGCGGTTGCGCTGATCCAGCCTCCCGTGGCAATCACGGCCAGTGTCCGTAGAAATCCCGGTGGTGCCCGTTGTATCAGGTAGCTGCCCTCGCGTACTGCGGCGATCACGATCCAGAACCATACCAGCAACCCGATTACACCAAACTGTGCGGCGATATCGAAGAAGTTGTTATGCGTCGAGCGCGCATCATCGTGATTATAAGTCATATAGTAGTAGGCATACCCGGCAGGACCAGTACCCAAAACCCAGTGCTTCTGTACCAGGTTGATATTGGTCCGCCACAGCTTTACACGCCCGGTGGTACTGCCTTCGGCCGCATTATCCTGGCGTACTTCCGCGAGAAAGGTAATGACCGGGGGCATCTGGTATAGCAGCGCACCCACGATCAACAGCACAAAGAACGCTCGCCGGGAGTGGAGCCAGGTTATGGCAAAAATAGCAATCACAGCCGGCATCCATCCCGAAACCCAGAACGAGTCTTTGATCACAATCAGGTTGAGCGTCATGCCGAGGAGCACAAACAACCCCACCCGCCACCACCAACGTAGGCCCGGCTGAACAATTATGAGGCCATAGGTGATTGCTACAAACCATGTTCCCCACAATCCACCTACGTTCAGGAACCGGAATGGAAGATTATAAATCCGGCTCAGTAGATTAAGAGTGAAAATTACCATAAAAAGAATGGTAAAAAATTTAAGCTGTCTGGGTGTACGCAAAAAATTACCAATCAACAGGGTGGCACTAATTGACAGCAGACAGATAAGCAGCGCCAGCACTTGCACGATAATAAACTGTCCATCCCAATGATCAATTAAGATTGGATCACGCCAGATAATACTCCACGGCAGCGAGAGGCTACAGATAGCGCCAAAGACCAGCAACGGACGGTTGAGTGGTGAAGGTTCCAATTGCCGTCCGCGCAGGTACATCGAGGCACACCAGATTGTGGTCATTCCCAATACCAGAACAAAGCTAACCGGCAGTTCCGGACCGGCCCCCGTCGGCAACGTATAGGGCACCGCCAGCATAACAATCGGCAGGATCATCAGGGCAAATTGAAAGCGGCGGTATCCGGAGAAGAACATCAGCGCCAGCCCACCCGCCGGTAATCCCAGTAGCAAAATTGTCTTCATACTCTGAGGATCACGCGCCAGCATACCGACGATGACGCAATAGGCCAGCACCCCCAGCACCATGGCTATCGATAGCAGCCAGTGCAGCAGGCGTTGCCGTGGAAAATAACTCTGGACGAGATTCAACCGCATAACCCTTCGCGCTCCCCTTGCTATCTAGTTCACCCTTAGCCGGAATGCATTGACTGCCTGATTGGATCTTTGATAGCATTGGTATTAATATGCTTGTGTCGGATTTTCAAGCTGTTCGAGTAAATGGCGGCGGTAACAACGAAATCCTCCAGTACAATCCCATGTTGATACTCCCAGGATCATCCGGGCATAGAAACTGCCACCACGACTTATTAGTTTGCGAAGAAGCCCCCAATCGGTTGTACCGCCTCCCTTGACATAGCGCGAGCCAAGCACGAGATCATACTCTGTCTCGGCAGCCGCCAAAAGTTGCGGCAGGTACCGGGGATCGTGTGAGAAGTCCGCGTCCATCTCAAAAATAAACTGCGCACCGTCGGCGAGCGCCTGTTTAAACCCGGCTATGTAGGCGGTACCCAATCCCAGTTTTCCTGGTAACTGCTCCTTATTTTGCCGTCTGTACGAGAGAAGAGTTCTCCGAACCGCAGAGATGAATTCGCAATTTCCACGTTTCCCCCGCGATATAATTATCAAAAACACCAAATGTTTCACAATGCGTATCACTCCACTGTGCGAAGGTATCACCCATCAACATAGTAACTCCCGCCTCTTCAATAAACCAGGCACGTTGGTGTTGAAGCAAGACAGTTTGCAAATTAATATGTTCACCCTGAAGAAGATCACCCATCGGTTCTGTGGCATCACCGAAGTAGTAGGTACCTAATGGTGGCAGAGTGGTATATACAACATCACCCGGTGTTTTATGCTCACGAAAGACAGCAGCGGCAGCACGCCAGTTTGCACGATTGCCGTGGCTATATTCATAATACAATGTATTGGCAACCATTGGATGAAAAAGTACAGGTAATAAGATCCCACATCCCCAAACCAGTTGCCACTTCTTCAATGAAGATGGCATTGTTTTGTCGTTATGGTGAATCTTACTGATAACATGTAACAATAACAATATTCCTAGTAGTATACTTAGGGCAACGCACCCAAGGAAGAGAATTACAGGCCAATCCCCAATAACATAATGGCGTACATCTATCCATACCCGATCTTTTACCGATACCAGAGCAATGAGGAATATCAGAACCAACATAGGCTTTCTATGTCCCTGTCTGGTCTTCCTATATAGTTCCTTGATGCCAATAGCGGTCAGAATCATCCAGCATGGCAAGATCATGAGTGCATAATGGACTGTCGTACGGGTAAAGGGAGCCAGAACCATAATTGCGAAAAGTGGCACAAGTGCCCCAAGCGTAATAAACAGACCAGCACGACTACGCTTGAGTAACTGCGTACCAGCGCCATATAAACCCAGACAGACCAGGGGGATCCCAATATTGTATGCTGCGCCAGTCAATAGCCATTGCGGATGCCAGTCAGACTGTCCCACAAATCTCTGTAAAAAAGCTGTGATCAGCGAATCTCCCGTACGCTGAAGATTAAATGTGTCGTAAAGAAGATATCCACAAGCAATAACCAGGATGACTGCCACGCTCATCACAATCTGCTTCAGACGTAAACCTGCTGGTTTTTCAATAGGCAAGAGTTGGATTAACATTACATAACTTCCAACAACTGGAAGAAATAAGAGTGCAAATAATCGCTCTTGAAATGCGAGAAACACAAAGAGAAATACCGGCAACATATACCATAGACGGTTGCGCTCTAGACTGAAAAAGAAAATAAAGAAAGCTATTGTGTAAAAAAGCATCAGGGTAGTATAGTATCGGGCATTCTGCGAAAACGAAAGATGCCATGGTGACAGCGCCATCAAAAGACAGGCCAGCATAGCGACAACGGGACCAAACAGTTTCTTGACCGGAAAAAAGAGAACCGGAATTAAAGCCATGCCAAAAAGAGCCGGAATCAGGCGAGTGCTCCACTCACTGGTTCCTAACCCACGTAACAGCAGGCTTATTAGCATTGTTGAAACCGGAGATCTAGTAGCGTTTCCATTAGGAAAATCTTTGGTGTTCTCTATAGTAAATATCTCATCAATCCAAAAACTCCATTCACCCAACTTATAGAAACGTAATACTCCGGCAAGTATGGTAATGCTAATGAGGATTATATATTGAAAGGATTGTCTGTTTTTGATGCTGATAGTGAGGTTATGCATGTTTATTTTAATCATGTTTTGTCACTCTTCTTAACAACTATAATAAATCAGCGTTCAAATACTATGTTATTTCTATCTGACGGTAGTGTCACTGAGGAGGGGTGGAAGGTCAATAAATGCTCTCTCGCTTTTCACACGACGAACAGGTTACAGCAGCCATAAGTCTACTAGATTGATAATGCCAGACTTATGGTTCTGGGCCGGAAAACTTATATATATCCTACTATCGCCAGATGAATGTCTTAAAACAAGGTTGTGCTGTTGAATGTTAGATTTGTCATCTTTGGGCCGATCCGGGGGATTGGTCTGCTACTGATTTGTTGTCATCGCCACCGCAGTCACTGAGGACGCAGAGGTAATGCACGGGAACGGGCAGTGCTGTCTGTGCCCGTTGTGCCCGTTCCCGTACATTGCTGGTTTGATAGCAAACTGGTATGCGGAGGAGAGTCTGGTCTGATCTGAAGCAGAAACCGGGCGGACGGGCCACTGCGAAAGATGAAGATATAGGCAGGTGTTGGATGAATAAACGCTAACCTTGCAGGCGTTAGAGCACGCCTTTGGTGCTGGGCACCGAGCCGGCCAGTCGCTCATCGATGCGGGTCGCCGCATCCAGTGCGCGGCCCAGCGCCTTGAAGATGCCCTCGACTTTGTGATGGTCGTTGTGGCCGTAGAGCACCTGTGCGTGCAGGTTTAGTCGCCCGTGGAAGGCGATGCTCTCAAGCAGGTGCGGGATCAGGTCGGTGCCCAGTTGCCCCACACGCGGCGTCACAAAGGTGGCCTGCACCACACAGTAGGGCCGCCCGCCCAAGTCCACCGCAACCAGCGCCAGCGCCTCGTCCATAGGCACAAAGCTGTGGGCCGTGCGCACCAGTCCGCGCCGCTCGCCCAGCGCCTGGTTGAGCGCCTGCCCCAGGCAGATGCAGGTATCCTCGGCGGTGTGATGTTCATCGACATGCAGGTCGCCCGTGGCCCGCACAGTCAGATCGAACAGGCCATGCTTTGCCCAGAGCGTCAGCATATGGTCGAGAAAGCCGACGCCGGTCTGCACCTCGGCATGTCCGCTTCCGTCGATGGTTAGCTCCAGATGAATATCAGTTTCGCCCGTCCGGCGATCAATCGTTGCATTGCGCATAGGTTTGATCCGTAGTTCGTAATCGGTAGTCCGTAACTTCGGTTCTTATCCTTTATTTTCCGATGAGGGCGAGGACTTCATCCAGGACCAGGCCGTTAGTGCCCAACCCCTCTTCCCCGGCGATGGTCGGAACGCCGCGCCAGTCGGTGAAGGTACCGCCCGCCTCCTGCATGATCGGCAACAGCGCCGCCGCATCCCAGATATTCATCACCGGGTCCAGCATGGCTTCGGCCCGCCCGGTGGCAACCAGCAGGTAGCCGTAGCAATCGCCCCAGGTGCGAAACTCGCCCGCCGCCGCAACCAGCCGCGCAAATGCCTCGCCCTTACCATAGCGGTCATAGCGATTCGCCCGCGTCGCCAGCAGCAGCCCCTCCGACAGCGTTGTGACCGACGAAACCCGGCAGGGCCGCCCATTCCACCAGCAGCCCAGCCCCCGCGCCGCATAGACAATCTCGTCCAGCGCGGGGATATTGACCACGCCCAGCACCGGCTCCCCGGCATGCTCCAGGCCCAGCATTACGCCGTAGAGCGGCACGCCGCGAATAAACGACTTGGTGCCGTCAATCGGGTCGATAATCCAGCGCCACGCCGCATTGCTGCTGCCGGTTGCGCCCTCCTCCTCACCCAGCAGGGCATGGTCGGGGTAGCGCGCGCTGATCGCGGCCCGCAGGTAGCTTTCGGCCTCCCGGTCGGCAACGGTTACGGGCGACTCATCGGCCTTGCGATCAATCGCCACGCCCGCCTGAAAGTAGCGTCGGGTGATCTTGCCGGCCTGCCAGGCGATTTCGTGCGCAAACGCGAGCAGTTCATCGAGTGTCTCCGCCATAACTCCTCCTGCAAAGAACAGAGAACCGAAAGAACAGAGAACAAGATCACGGTATTTGTTCTTTGTTCTTTCGGTTCTTTGTTCTTGCTACCGTTTTAACGCCTGTAATAAGCTGTCGTTCTGCTCCGGTGTGCCGACGCTGATGCGGATACAGTCGCGCAGCCCCGGCTTGCGATAGTAGCGCACCAGGATGCCCTCCCGCTCCAGCGCCTGCTTGAGGTCGCCGGCATTGCCGTCCCGCACCCGGCAGAGGATAAAGTTAGCATGACTGGGGTAGACCTGCAGGAAAGGCAGGGTCTGCAACTCCGCCAGCAACTGCTCGCGCCCGGCGACGATGCGCGCCACATTCGCCCGCAGGTAGTCCAGATCCGCGAGTGAGGCCAGCGCAGCCACCTGCGCCGCCAGGTTAACATTGTAGGGCTGCTTGATCTTCCAGAGATGCGCGGCCAACTCCTCCGGCATCAGGCCATAGCCCACGCGCAACCCGGCCAACCCGGCCCACTTGCTGAAGGTCCGCAGCACCACCAGGTTTTCATACCGCCCCACCCAACTGCTCACGCCAGTCTGCCCTTTGCCGGTCGGCCCCGGGCTTTCGGCAAACTCGATATAGGCTTCATCCACCACCACCAGCAGCGGCAGTTGCAGCAGCCGTTCGATCTCCTCGAGAGGCGTCAGGTTGCCGCTGGGATTATTGGGCGAGGTCAGGAAGAGCAGCTTCGCGCCAGTCGCAGCGGCGGCCTGCTCAATCGCCGGAACATTCAGCGCAAAATCGGCGCGGCGCGGCACCTCCACCACGCGGCCCGCGCAGACCGCCGTGTCGAAGGCGTACATGCCAAAGGTGGGCGGGCAGTCGATCACCGCATCGCCGGGCTGCAGAAACAGCCGCAGCAGCAGATCGATCACCTCATCGGCCCCGGAGCCGCAGACGATCCGCGTGACCGGCTGCCCGGTGTAGGCGCTCAACGCCTGCCGCAACCGGGAATGCTCCGGATCGGGATAGATCGCATAGTGCGGCTCGGCCGCCAGCGCCGCCAGCGCGCGCGGCGCGGGACCATAGGGATTCTCATTGGCATCCAGCTTGATAATCCGCTCAACCGGCAGCCCCAGCCGCGCCGCCAGCACATCGAGCGGCACAATTGGCGTGTAGGGCTCCAATTCGGCAATATCCGGGCGTATCAGATCGGCAATCCGCGACATACGCTGCTCCTGCGCTGCTTCGAGACTCTCGTCAGTCCGTAGTATAGCATGCCCTTGCGGTTGCAGTGACGCAGCATTGCAGCACGACCGTTATGCCGATGCTTATACCAATGTGCCGGCAAACAGCAATCAACCGGAACGGGCGCAACCGACGCAACGGCGGCACGTTCCCGTTGATCATCGCTGCGTCCTCGGTGTGCGCAGTGGCGATGACAACAAATCGGTATCAGGTGCGCAATCCGCGCTCACGCAGACGGGCATCAAGCCAGGCGGCATCGTCGGGGGAAAGGTCGGGCGGAGGTAGATCGGCGCGATAATCAACCTGCAGATCATAGCGCGCATTACGGTAGACCTGCTGCACCACCTGAGTGAGCGATAGGGCGACATCCGGGTCGGGATAGCGCAGAGGCACCGGCACGGTTGGCAGCGGTTGTTGCAGGGCGCAGGGCCAGATGGCGATTTCGGGTCGGCGTTCCGCCCGGCTCAGAAGAATAAAGTAGGGGGCGTCGGGCAAGGTTCTGGGGTGTGCTACCTGTGGCCGGCGACCGTTCCGCAACAGGTCAACTTCGAGGAGATGCGCATCACTGCGGAATAACTCCTGCCGCTTTTTCTCATAGGCATCGGCCCCCTCGGCCCCCGGGCGCTTGTTAACCGGGGCGAGCAGTTCAATCGCCGTGACCAGCGTTTCTTCACCGATGGCGCGAATCTCGATGCGTGCATAGCGGGTCGGCAGTTCCATCAGCGTGGTACCGAGGAGTGGCGGGGTATCAATAGCCGCTGAAACCTCCGGTACGCCTGGTTCCTCCCGTTCATACACGCCGACATCCGGCACGACGGCCCGGCGCGCCGGCGCAATTTCGATCTGCTCAAAGGCAACATACGGAGTGATCTGCGCAATGTAGCGGGGCACAAGTTGCGGCTGAAGCTGGTCGCGTATCGCTGTGATAAACCCGGCCTGTACATCGGGCCAGCGGCGCGGCAGCTCGAGATAGGGGTCCATTCCCGGAAATGGCGGCTCCATATGGATGACTCCTTTCTGCTGCCCTGCCATGATACCATGTTTGATGGTGTGCATGCTCGTGGTGGGTGCAGCAGTGGCCCGGCGGCCAGGCAACCATCCATGGCCAGGGTGGGGAACAATTGCCTGTAGGGGCGCAGCATTGGCCTGGCGGTCAGGCAACCACGGCGGAGGTGGGGGATAATTGCCAGCAAGGAAATTACAACCGGGTTGCGGCAGCCAATGCTGCGCCCCTACGCGTCATCGTGTCATCGCGTCATCGCATCACCATCGCATCACCGCATCGCCGCATCATCCCACTGCACCCACCAGAGGCACAGCACGACCCGCCAAAGTCGCGCCCAGGTGGGGTCCACGCCCGCGGCGTCCGTGTGGACGGCGGTGTTGGGACGCTGTAGGAATTGCAAAGCTATTCACACCAACGTACCTGTTTCTGTATTTTTATGAAAGCTTATTTCTATCTCTTTCGTATTTATATTCTTTACATATCATTGCTTCGAACAAAGTCGCCGGGAGTAACAATAGAAATCCCACGGTACGGATGAAGTTCCAGAAGATCCTTATCTCCGCTGAGGATAGCCGTCGCGCTTCCGGTGAGGGCCAACTCCAAAAATTTGTTATCGTTGGGATCACGACAGTCAGTGACATGGGTGGTAATCGTGAGGAGGGTTGTCTGCCGAAGCAGCAATGATACTACTAATCGCCGGTTCGTCTGGGGAATATAACGGTCAAACTTTGGCCGTGTAATAACCTGCATGACCTCCAAGATAGTTGGTTCTGAAACGAACAGTTCCCCAAGCGTAAGCACTTTATCGAGTGCCTGGCGTGCAATCGATTGGGGAAGGAGTACGGCACTAATACATGTGTTTGTATCAACAACGTAGCGCTTACTCATCTTCGTTTAACAGTTGGTCGAGAATCTCGGGAGTTAATCCTCGTCGCTGTGCCTCATTTCCAATGACATCCAGTATGTGCTGTGCAGAGAGCGTATCAGGCATGATCATATCTTGCAGAAAGAGACGAATGAGAAGGTTAATCTTCTGCCGCTCTTCGTCGGATGCAGTATTATATTTTTCAGCCACATCTTTATCGAGTGTAATAGTAATCGTTGCTTCACTCATTGTACACGCCCTTCATATTCATAACTGCCAGACCTCGATCACGAGTATAGCATGTATTGGAACGGCGTGCTCCACGGTTCCGTTTGCAACATAATCTGATGGTAGTGCCGTCTGTAGCGGCCCAACGGTGGCCGTCACCGGCGCTGCCGGCAGGCGTGGGGATCGCCGCCCACCACTGGCACACACCAACCGTTCAAAGTCGTGCCCAGTTCAAGGCCGCGCCGGCGGCGTCCGAGTGCAAGGCGCTGTTGGGTTAGCCTACAACGAGGTGAAATGCCGCACATAAACCAGGTTCTGAACTATTAGACTTTTATTTGTGCTATTTTAGGAAACACCCTACTATTTTATTGATATTTATTTAACCAATAACTATAATCCGCTTTTTATCAGCCTTGCCCGTTTAAAGATCTTTCTTTAACCCAATATGTATAATGTGTTTATGGTGACTGAAGCAAGGTTTGTCGCGATAATGTCGTCGCCAAGCAATATTTTCCTCAATTGCGTATACTGACCACGCACCGGAAGCGTATATTGTTCAACTAATTGCTCAGGAATATTCACAATCCACACTTCCGGAACCGCTGCCGCGGCATACCGTGGCACCTTTTCTTCGCGATCATATGTCAATGTCGTATCTGCTACTTCAATGACTAAGAGGATATCATCGGCAGTCGGATGCGCTGCGCCATAAAAATCATCGCGATAATGGAGCACGGCAATATCCGGTTGTGGTTCCGTGTTATCGGTTAATCGTACCGGATTTTGTGGGCTCACGATAGCCGTATCCTGCACCTGTTGGGGCAATAGTTTGACGATTTTACTCACAATAGCGGCATGCTGCGGACCAATCGGGCTCATATTCCGAATCTCCCCATCAATGAGCTCAACCCGCTCGTCCTCAGTCAGAATTCCCGTCTCACGCATCCGTGCGTAGTCGTGAACTGTAAAGGTGCGTCGTGTAAATGCTACGGCCATTCCTCATTCCTCCGGTTTGTTGGTACGCTGCACACGCCTACTCCAAGTATACACGATTGCCTTCCCCGTGGAAGACGCGTCCGGCCTGCCCAACGTTCACCTTCACCGGCGCCGCCGTCAAGGACGAGGCCGCCGGCATGCCTGATCCAATAAAAAACGCCCCGGCTCATGGGCCGCGCCGGCGGCGTCCGTGTGGACGGCGGTGTTGGGCCGGGGCTTGAAGGAGCGACGGGCGGATGTTTGATTAAATTTGGCTCTTTGGGAATTCCCGAGGGAGTCTTTAGGGCTAGTTGATGAGCTAAATCGCTCTTTGGCGCTCTGATGCCAAATCTGGCTTGACGACGTCCCGTGGTCACTACTAGATGTAGTAGTGACCACGGGAATTCCCAAAGAGCCTTAACTTTTACTTTTACTTTTTAGATGCGCGAAAGCCTGCAGCCTCAGCTTCTGCCGCAGTATCAAAGCAGACAACTTCATGAAAGGTTTTATTATAAAAATCACCATTTACAACATGGTAAATTTTCGAGTTTTTATTTCCTTTGATTTGGTTTTCTTGACATGGATACCAGGGTGGGTTAACAGTGGTATCTAGCCCTGTGCCATAAAATGTAGGTTGACTGATGGCACCTGCTGTAACAGTTGTTACAGATGGAACTGATGAAGAGTTGCTAATGGCCGTTTGGGATAGATTGTCATCCTGGGTTCCATTTATGACTGTGACGCTAATAATCCAACCAATGAGAAAGAAGCCTAATATTGCAACAGTTATTCCAATAGCCAGGCTTCTATTACTCAGCCTGCGTTTTCTAGTTCCTGAATTAGAAGCTAGATTGGATTGTTCATTTTCTTTTTTACTCACTATTGTAGTTTCTGTTACGTATTCTACGCTACTCTCTTCAACTTGCGGCTTCTTGGGTTGTTCAACTACAGGAGGATATATAAACGATTCCCTTTCGGGACTTACGTCGTTCTTCAGTTCAGAATCTTTCTTGACACCCAGCAAGTGGGGGATTAATCTCAACTCTCTATCTGAAAAGTTGAAATGTTTATTTGTTTGAGATGAAACATGCTCACTTAATTCATCAGAACCAATGAGCCTAAACCACCAATTATTACTAGAAATACGATTGTCAACTTCAGGGTGTAATGAAGGGCTTATGGCAACAAAACCTCTTGTATGCCATAGGGCTCTTTCATCTGTAATTGTACTTAAACAGTTGAATTTATATTTCTGCTGTGCAAGAAATTCTTTCCATTTAATACGATAACCACGAACTTGGTGATAAGGATTGTTGTCTGGTAGTCCTACAATATGACCATTTGGACATTGCCAACTACCATTTTCTGTAGCAACGAATGGCAAATGACAGTCTTTTAGCTCAACAATGATAATAGCGTCTTTTTTTAAGATGGTCAGGTCTACTTGGCGTCCTTGTATAATATAATTTACCAGTACAACACAAAGATCACTCGTTTCACTAAAAAGTGTTTCTAAACCGTGTTTAATAACACTTAGTGCTTCTCTTTCTTGTGTACTTTCAAATTCGCTGCCTATATAAAGTTCGACTGGCATTGCACCCTCTCCTGATAGTGAACCTGGCTTTCGCGAGTTGTTTTCATTCATGAGCATAAGCTCATTTAATAATTTATTTGCATAATGATAACATACTTGCCATCATTATGCAAACTAGTAGCGCAATGTGGTGAGGATGAGACCTGCCAAACAATTATTAGACGGAGTTTTCCACATGAAGATTTATACGAAAACTTCCAGGTAAACAGTTTACTGATTCCAGGGCTACGTCAACGTCAGAGATAGTGACTATCCTGGTAATCTTATGCGGCAGTAGGAGGGGATCGAAGAACCGCCTGAAGGCGGCACAGAACCACCTTCAAAAGTCGCGCCCAGGTTCGGGCCGCGCCAGCGGCGTCCGTGTGCAAGGCGCTGTTAGGTGGCTGGGTTGATTTTTTTTACATGACATCCTAAAAATACCTGTTTGGAAGCGGTAAATCCAGGTTGATGTGATATTCCTTATGCCTTTGCGTACCTCACATTCCTGATGCGGTAAAATATATGTAGTAACTGCTCCAACGAGAAGGAACAGATCATTTGGATAAGCCACTCCTCTGACATTACTTCTACGCTTTTGGGATACACTTGGTGGTAGGTGTGGTCGCGCGTACATTTCGTTCATATCAATATGGAAAGGAGTTCCGTTGGATGGCTTCCTCGGTTCTTGATATTTATCAGAACTATTATCAGAATGAGCAGTATGAACGTCGTGGGCTTTTCCGCCTAGTGAAGGAACACTATTACAGCACACATGTGCTCTATCCAGGAAGTTTTGTGCACATTACGCCGTCGTTTTTCTTTTCCACCGTGGTCTATGTCGATATAGATCGTCAAGCGCAGCGTTTCTTTGCCGATCCTTCCATTCATACCTTTATTGCGGCGAAAAAAGAATATGCTGAAGCTACAACGATCCGCTTTCATGCGACGTCATATATGCAACCGTTTCCAGAATCACGATCAAGCTTTGAGGTTCTCTTCTCTCAGTATGCAGGATTTGTGTCTCAGTACTGCAAGATATATCTTCAGGAGCAAGGATTGCTTATCGCCAATAATAGTCATGGTGATGCGAGCATGGCTTCTATTGATTCTGATTACACGCTTGTTGGTGCTATTACACAGAAAGCCGGAAGATACCGGTTGCATACCGATAATCTCGACAGCTATTTTGTGCCGAAGCAAAATACCGTTATTACAAGAGAGTTTCTGGAACAACACCGACGCGGAGTTAGGTATATCCGGTCGGCAGATGCATATGTATTTCAGCTGAGCGCGAATAGGAGGACGAGCGGATAGCTCAGCCGTGCCGCTCAGACTGTGCCACCCAACAATTCTTAGACGGAGCTTTCCACATAAACATTTACACAAAAACTCCCCGATAAACAGATCACTAACTCCAGGGCTACGTCAACGTCAGAGATATGACTATCCTGTTCATCTTATTCGGCAGCAGGAGGGGATCGAAGAACCGCTTGAAGGCGGCACTACACGCATGTTCCGGGACTTTGATGTAGCTCTGACCGATTCTACTCCCACTTGACTGCATAGTCAAGTCCTGCGGGTTAAACACTATGCCATCCGTACCGAAGAAACTTACGTACACTGGATTAAACGCTTATGTCATTCAGAGCGGATTATACCAGGTCAGGAACGTGCTCATCCTCGTATTTCTCGATCAACACGCCGATGATTTCCATCAGTGAGGCGAGGGGATGATCCTCATCCTCCCCAACCAGATCGATCAAAGTATCGAGCATCTGAACTAGACGATCGTAGTCGCGTTCATTATGCGGGACAAACAGGAGTGGTGCTAAGGTCGGCCACACCTGCTCGACGGTTTCCATCTCGCCGGTCGTCATAGCATTATTCCTTCCATTTGCCTTCGTCATATTCATCATGGGTCAAAACCGCCCGAATGTACACCTTCTGACGGTTGTAGTGGATGGCGGCGATGAGGCGGGCGGTATGGCCGCCAATATTGAAGACAGTTAGTTTGCCGACTTGATCGGCGCTCGGAAAGAGCGCATGGAGTTCTGCAAACGAGCGGACGGTAGCCGGCTTGAGCGTCCGATACCAGTGGACAAGACCAGGTTTCATCGTCGGGTGTTTCGCAGCAAACTCGTTCAAGCGCTTGCGGGTAATGATGTGCATAGGTTGTCCTTGCCCACAGGCGGTTGCTTTTGCCTCTGACTCTATCCAATAGCATTGTAGTTGCGAGCAACGGGAACTGCAAGTGGACATCGGGGTAGCAGAAGGAAGAACAAATGTCATTTACCACGACGTTGATGATTGCCGTCCGATGGCCTGGGGTTCAGCGGTGTGCGGCCTCGCCTACCACCCCTCGCCGAAGCCGAAAAGGTGCATCGATTACCACCCGCGTGACCGAAGGAAGCGCGTCCGCTGCAACCCCTTGTTCGACGCATAGAGGGCAATACAATCAGCAATGACTTTTATCAGCCAGGCTATAACCGATGCCTTTTTGCCGGATTTCCGATTCTCCTTGATTTTCCTTCGCGCTTCGGTTACATCGACTTCAAGCAGCGCTTTGACGTGGTGTTTCTCACGTTCGATCCGCCCCAGGTCGAATGTGAACTGCCGGCTGGATGGATATTCATTTTCGTACATCTGATTGTCAGACACTTTTTATACCGCCTTATCCTTCAGTCACCCAACGACCAGACTCACCCGATGCGAACCGCGTAGCGGTGAGCAGTCGGGTGGAGCGCCGTGTTATACGATAAATGCCTTGTCAGGATATTCAGCTTTCTCTTCCTCGGTAAACTCAAGCAATTTAGTACGCCAACTGAAATCTTCAAATGGTCCTTCTTCAATAAAGAATTTCCCTTCTTCAGCAAAAAACATTGGGTTTATATATGCACGCACAACATCTGCAAACCAATTAGCTGCCTTTGTTGCATCACAAATTGATTCGTAGCATCGGTTTTGCCATTGCTTGTAACGCTCCAGATCCTCGTCGTAATTTGGGTTAGGGTCAATTCGTTTATAGAATTTGAATGAAAAGTAGATATTACCTTGAAGGTCACTGTGTTCCATAAATATCTTTGCGGCACGATCAACTAGAACGGAAAAGGTTATTGTTGCTCTTTTGAATTCCTCAAAGTCTGGCGGCCAGATTGCCGAAATGACCTTTTGCCGGAACCGATAAATATTGCCAGGCAACTCCTTTGGCCACATAGGATCTGGTGATAATGCGTAACTTGTCCATGCATGCCAGCGGTCTAGGTAACATAGAGCCACCGCGTGATCAACAATGCTCGCAAGAACGGTGCTTTGCGCGAGCCTAACGTGATCTACGGTTTCGCTTAGAGTTTCAGTAACCCATAACTCATGCTCGGACTTAATTTGACGGAGTTTTTCTACCGGCCAATCCGTTTCATTTTTGTCAATAGTTGTATGATCATTTGGGCATAGTAAAATCAGATTGTGGTAGCTATCTCTTTCTTGTTGAGTGAGTGGGCTTTTTCCGCGTGGTGCATCGTCTTTTTCGCCCACGATATGCGCTTGCTCTCCAAGGGTAAAAGCAGAACTTACAGCAGCTTTGTCTTGGGTGAGGTCTGTTCTGCAAATGGCACATCTGTTTCCAGAACGGCCCCACAGTAGCTTTACGTCTTTTTGACTTATTCCCATGCTAAATTCTCACCAGCGCTCTCTTAACGTATAACGCTTGACATAACCGGACGCCAAAAAGCTACGTTGTGCTTCGCATTTTGGCGTCCGAGTTTATGGAATTGTTATGCGTACCCATCTAGAATAGCCTCGGCCCAAGCTAAGTTGGATGCATATTTTGCGCCTACACTAGTTAACTCTGGTTGTATTCCGCCAGAGTTTTCCGATCCGTACTCTTTAGTATTTGAACTCAAAAACACGAAACCATTACCTACGCCGCGTGCGCGCAACTCTTGGCATAAACCGAGAAATAGTTCATATATCTCACAATCTTTCGGTTCCGCCTTACCGCGTTTTGCAGGAGGAAGGTATTGCTTTACGCGGTTCATTGCTTTCAACAAATGGGCATCTTCCGGTGAGATGATAGCACACGCATCAAGGAGGGATCTTGATACAACTCTTAGCTTATTCGCCAAATTCAATCCACTTTCAATCTGACCGTGTTGATAATGTGCGTTGGTCGCTGCATTAGCCGCTGAAAGAAAGTGCCTTCTTCTGGATTCCAGTTTTAATACTTCTCGTTCTACCTCCTCCAATACTCCGTCAATATTTTCCGACCATTCCATTTCCACTGTCGCACTTGTTATAAGCCACAGAGACCTTGGGTTTGAACTCGACCTTTCGATGAGTGATTGAGCAAACCTCGCAGAATTGGAGTCGATATTTTCTCTGACTGGAGAGCGTACAATATCGAGAAACACGCAAGTATCCAAATACAGTATTGCCGAAGGCTCCCCCGAAATCGCACTGCATACATCAGCGTAGCTGATAGGCACGACTAACGCTCCTGCATATACGAGAGAAGATCTTCCGCGAAATCAAACTGAATGCCGAGTTCAATTGCACTTTCTTCAGACCAGCCGAGTTCCATTAGAGTATGGATTATTAAATCTGCATGCAGGTTGGATTCGGCTTCATGTGCAAGAATCAAGAACTCAAACCAACGTTTTCTATCTAGTGGATGCGAGCTTCCAGTTGATTTATTTGCCAAGTTAGAAAAACACACGAGAGCTTTCTCAACTTCATCTCCGGCAACGCCACCAACACTTATTTGGTTACTTGTTAGCTCTGCAGTGATCGAGCTTTCTCCAATGGCCGGAAGCACAATGTTTTCATAAAAATTCTCTAGGGCGGAATTATATTGATCATAGGTCAACTCGCTCTCTTCGGTAGGAACTATATTCGACACCCACCAAGTTTCTCCCTCCTTCGGAAATATGAACAAAGCGGCTGGAGCTACAGAAGAACCTTTTGAAGCTTCAAAGCAAATTGGTCTATCTCCGGTGCCTTCGAGTTCTTCTTCCTTATCTTTCCTTCGAATCCATGGCGCTTTGGACTGTCGCTCGAGTTTATTGGAAAACGCCTCCAAATCAACGCCATTTAGATGAATATAAAGGTCACGAAAAGTTTTCATATTTTCTCTTTGCCTTCCCACATAAACATTTACACAACCCCCCCGATAAACAGATCACTAACTCCAGGGCTACGTCAACGTCAGAGATAGTGACTATCCTGTTCATCTTATTCGGCAGCAGGAAGGGCTCGAAAAACCGCCTGAAGGCGGCACTACGCGCATGTTCCGGGACTTTGACGTAGTCCTGACTAATTCTACTCCCGCTTGACTGCATAGTCAAGCCCTGCGGGTTAAACACTCATGCCATCCGTACCGAAGAAGCTTACGTACACTGGATTAAACGCTTTATCCTGTTTCACCACAAGCGCCCTCCGCGTGATACCAATTTACCGGCAAATCAGCAATCAACGGGAATGGGCGCAACGAGCGTAACAGTGGCACGTTCCTGTGTATCATCTCTGCGTCCTCGGTGTTCTCTGTGGCTATGACAACACATCGGTATCAGGTTGTCGCGATGCGCGGATGGCCGCAGCGATGTCTGCGACACTCATCGTTCCATACAAACGTTCTTTTTCCGCAACCGAGTCACCAGCACCCATCGTAAACTGGTGAATAAATCGTGCCGTATTGACTATGCCCATTTCTTCGACTAAGAGCCGTAATGCTTTTTCATTCACGTCAATAAGTGGCGCGTTTGGCGTGAGCGTCATTGGATTACCTTATATACGCTGTTACCCTTCCCTGTACATCTCTGTCCTGTCGATCTCGGTGCCCTCATCGTGGAGCAATTGTACCACGCGTTGCTGCGCACCTGCCGGCCAACGCCACGCTTCACCGGCGGCGCCGGCAGGCGGGGGGATTGCTGCCGGCTGTGGGTATAGTACCGCCACCCAAAGTCGCGCCCGAGTTGGGGCCGCGTCCGTGGCGTCCGTGTGGACGGCGGTGTTAGGGACGTCTATCGCCAATGACCCTGAATTACCATTGCGTATTCCATCCCAAAACTTACGTCTTTTTATATCAATTGACAGCAAAGTCGGTATAGGGTCGCTTATACGGTGGATGGAACGCCAGGACAATATCGCTCTTCGGAACCCCCTGTTCGACGAGACGAGTTGCAATCCCTTCTTCGGTTCCATCGTACTGAATCCAGATTTTTTCATTCCGAATATCGATGTGAATAAGGGTTCCATGAATACGCTCCAGATCATTCCAGCCAACGCTGAGCAGTTGATAATGATCATGGATCGTATCCGCGATAACCTCCATCTCGATATCTCCAGTACCTGGTTTATGGCTGGCATATTCATTCAGAATTGCCTGAATATGCTGTCGATAACGGGTCACCTTATCCATTGCACAATCTCCTCTCGTACCGCATCATAGATGAGTATCCGTAACTGATACCGCTGGACAGCCAATTGCACAAACGGAAGATAAAAGAACGTATGGTATGTCTCTTTCGGGATTGCAAGATATAAGATGCGTTCCGGTTGCTGGAGTTCGAGGGCTAAACGATAATTCAGGAACTGTCCAAGCGCGACATGAAAGTCGGAAATCAGGGACGGGCCAAGGAAACTCTTGATCTCTACGGCAATACGCTCGCCCGCTTTTTCTGCCGTGAGCAGTTTTTCTGCACCCAGGTCAATCTGCATATCGATACCACCCAATTGAATGATGAATGGATCGTCGGTTATCGTCCATTGTTCTTTCATCAACCCCTTCCGCACGGCTTGATGAAACAGATCTTTGGCTGCCATATCGCCATCATCCTTCGGTACCCATTTCTGTCAAGGAATAAACGAGTGATCGCGCAGACGTATACGAAGAAACGCTACCAGCGAAGCTCCCAACGCTCCGCTTCACCTGCGCCGCTGGCAGGGTTGTGGAGCGAGACAAGTGACGGCACAGGAAAGCTGCCAAAGTCGCGCCCAGGTTACAGGCCGCGCCAGCGGCGTCAGCGTGCAAGCGGTTGTTCGGCGTATCTGGAAGTCATGATAATTATTAGTCAATTATTTTCTTGTAAATGTGCTTATTATGATATTCTATGTATTCATCCAGTATTTCATGTCCCTCTGTTGTCTTTATTAGTTCTTTATTTAAAGGGATTACGCCGTAATCAAGTTGGACGTGATGATTCGGGCAAACACAAATAACGTTCCCTCTTATATCGGGCCCATTATGGGGTATTCCAAGAGGCTTAATGTGATGAACTTCGGCATAATATTTACCGCTACCAATTTCAATTCGGTCGTCACATATTTGACACATATACGAATGCATTATTTTTACATCTCGTGCGACCGCTGTATCTCGAAGAATGCGATATGATTTGACAATAGCTCTTTGAGCCGGGCCTATATCCGCAAAATCACTAGCAATAGGAGTGTCTGGTGACTTTATTAGTTTTTGGTTAGCTGTCTCCTTTATACGCCTAACAGAATTAGTGCGGCGTAAATCTTGTTGCTTCACAAATAGAGACACCTCGGTTGTTTCTACCAAGCGACATATACCGTTTCCCAGTTTTGGTGCTAATACTCCTCGTTCTGTTAATCTTGCTTTTGCTGTTCTAACCAAGTTTTCCCAATATGACCTATTTTCTCCTCTCCCCGTTACTTCCACACTTGTGCTGGTTCTTTGCGCTTCAGTTAAATTGAAGTTGTCAGCCAATAAAGGATATATTTCAGACAATCTCATCTCATGATTTTCACCACCCTCTAGAAAAAGCAGGTCAATTATTGCCTGTTCAATCTTAGGGTTGGAAGGGTATCCGTGTGCCATATTTACCCTTTCATCGGTAAGGTTTGGAAGAATAGTCACAATTATAGCACGGACTCGCAAAGTAGGCTCTGCTACGCCGAACAATTATTAGACGGAGTTTTCCACATGAAGATTTATACGAAAACTTCCAGGTAAACAGTTTACTGATTCCAGGGCTACGTCAACGTCAGGGATAGTGACTATCCTGGTAATCTTATTTGGCAGTAGGAGGGGATCGAAGAACCGCCTGAAGGCGGCACTACGCGCATGTTCCGGAACTTTGACGTAGTCCTGACTAATTCTACTCCCGCTTGACTGCATGGTCAAGTCCTGCGGGTTAAACACTCATACCATCCGTACCAAAGAAGCTTACATACACTGGATTAAGCGCTTTATCCTGTTTCACCACAAGCGCCCTCCGCGTGATACCAATTTACCGGCAAACCAGCAATCAACGGAAATGGGCGCAACGAGCGCACCAGTGGCACGTTCCTGTGTATCATCTCTGCGTCCTCGGTGTTCTCTGTGGCTATGACAACAAATCGGTATCAGGAGTCCCGGCTTCAGCCGGACCCGGCGTTCCCGGCAGTGTACGGCTGCCCCGGCAAGTATTCCACCGGCTTCAGCCGGGACTCCCGTGATAGCATGATTCGGACTATTTGCGCAACCTTCAGCAGCCGGATCAGGTATTCCCGGCAGTGTACGGCTGCCCTGGCAGGTATTCCACCGGCTAAAGCCGGGACTCCCGTAATAGCATGATTCGGACTATTTGCGCAACCTTCAGCAGCCGGATCAGGTATTCCCGGCAGTGTACGGCTGCCCCGGCAGGTATTCCACCGGCTAAAGCCGGGACTCCCGTGATAGCATGATTCGGACTATTTGCGCAACCTTCAGCAACCGGACCCGGCGTTCCCGGCAGTGTACGGCTGCCCCGGCAAGTATTCCACCGGCTTCAGCCGGGACTCCCGTGATAGCATTATTAGGGGCGAAACATCTTGCGTCCCCCAAAACACCAGTAGGGGCGAAAGATGTTTCGCCCCTACAAAACCTGTAACCCGTAACCGTTAACCCCTAACCCCTAACCCCTAACCCCTAACCCATCACGGCAACACCGGCGGGTTGTGGCTGCGCAGGCTGGCCGGGAGATCCGACTTGCCCATCAGGTAGAGATCGATCTGGCGGGCGACATCGCGCCCCTCGCCGATGGCCCAGACCACCAGCGATGCACCCATGGCCGCGTCACCGGCGGCAAATACCCCCGGCATGCCGGTCATCATCGTCCTGTCGGTCTTGATCGTGCCATAGCCGGTCATCTCCAGGCCGAGCGCGGCAAAGGGATGCATCTCCGCCCCGCTAAAGCCCACCGCAATCAGCACCAGATCGGCGGGCAGGCAGATATTCTGCTCCACGACGGTGCGCTCCTTGCGCCGTCCATGCTCGTCGTAGATCCAGGCCACCCGCTCGGTGATCAGGCAGTCTACATGCCCGTCGCCATTCTCGTCGCGGAACTCCATCGTCTCCAGGGAGTAACTCTCTTCGCCGCCCTCCTCTTGCGCATAGCTCTTGCGGTAGGTTCGGGCCGGCTGAGGCCAGGGATTGTAGTCCGGCCGCTGTAGCGGCGGCTGTTCGCGGATGCTGATCTGGATTACCTCCGCCGCGCCCTGGCGATGCGCCGTGGCTACACAGTCCGCGCCGGTATCGCCGCCACCCAGGACAATCACCCGCTTGCCCCGCGCATCCAGTTCATCGTCAACCGGCTTGCCTGCCTGCTGCCGGTTGGCGCGGGTCAGATACGCCATTCCGAAGGCCACACCCTTGAGTTGGCGTCCGGGCATGGGCACATCACGGTGCGCTTGCGCCCCAATCGCCAGACAGACCGCGTCGAAGTTCTCGCGCAATGTTGCAAATGGGATCGTCGTGCCGACCTCGGCATTAGCCTGAAACTCGATGCCCTCCTGCGCCAGCAGATCCACCCGCCGTGCCACCTTGTCCTTGGCAAACTTGAAATCGGGGATGCCGTAGATCATCAGCCCACCGATCTCATCGTCGCGCTCAAAGACCGTCACCTGATGCCCGGCGCGGTTCAGTTGCTGCGCCGCCGCCAGCCCGGCCGGGCCACTGCCGACAATCGCCACCTTACGCCCGGTGCGCCGGGTCGGCGGGTTGGGCTTGATCCAGCCCTCCTCCCAGGCGCGGTCATAGATCGCCCGCTCGATATCCTTAATTGTCACCGGGTCGTCGTTGTAGGCCAGCACACAGGCATCTTCGCAGGGAGCCGGGCAGGTGTAGCCGGTAAACTCCGGAAAGTTATTAGTGGCGTGCAGCGTGTCCAGCGCCTCTTTCCAGTCGGCCTTGCTCACCAGGTCATTCCACTCCGGAATAATATTGCCGATTGGGCAGCCGCCCATGCAAGTCGGCACGCCACAGTCCATGCAGCGCCGGCCCTGCTCGCGCAGTTGTTCCTCCGACCAGGCCGGCTGATAAATCTCGCCATAGTCGCCAATCCGCTCTCTGGCGGAACGCTTGCCGATCGTCGCACGCTGAAATTTGCGAAACCCGTCGGGATGGCGCTCGTGACTCATTGCTTCACTCCTTCCAGCAAGACCGCTGTCGTTTTATCCCGGATGGGCACCGAGGCCGACTTCGGCGGCAGTGGCCGGATATCCATCCCCTGCTGGAGATTCTTCTGGACAATCTGCGCATACGCCTCCGGCACCACCTTGACGCAGCGGCTGATCCAGCTTTCCCAGTTCTCCAGGATGCCCTGCGCCTTGCCGCTGCCGGTGTAGGCATAATGGTTCTCGATCAGGCGGCGGACCAGTGCCTGATCGCGGGGATCAAGCACCGGCTCCAGGTGAACCATGGCCGGGTTGACATTGACTTCCAGGTTGGCGGCTTCATGGTCGCCCGCCAGGATGTAGGCTTCGCCACCACTCATCCCGGCCCCAAAGTTCTTGCCGATACCACCCAGCACCACCACCGCGCCGCCGGTCATATACTCGCAGCCATGGTTGCCGACGCCTTCCACTACCGCCATCGCGCCCGAGTTGCGCACGGCGAAGCGCTCCCCGGCGATACCGTTGGCGTAGAGCTGCCCGCCGGTTGCGCCATACAGCGCCACATTCCCAATAATCGTATTGCGGTCGGCAGGATACCCCGCGTTGGCCGGGATGCGAACCGAGAGCTTGCCCCCGGAGAGCCCCTTACCGACATAGTCATTAGCCTCGCCCTCCAGGTGCAGCGAAATGCCCCGCGACAGAAACGCGCCAAAGCTCTGCCCGGCGGTGCCAACCAGATTCACCTGGATCGTATCCTCGGGCAGACCATCCTGTCCATACTTTTGCGCTACCTGTGAACTGAGCAGCGTACCGAAGGTCAGGTCACGGCTGGAGATCGGCATCTCGACCTCAACCGGCGTTCCGTTGTCGATGGCAGATCGTGCCCACTCAATCAGTTCATGATCGCGTTTCTGTTCTAACCGATGATTTTGTCGGCGCGTATTGCCGCAGCAATCCTCCGACTCGGGTTGGTAGAGCATGGCCGACAGATCCAGCCGACTGGCGCGCGAGTGCGCTACCCGGCGCTGCCGCAGTTTGTCCACTCGCCCGATCATCTCGGCCATGGTCCGAAAACCTAGCTCGGCCATCAACTCGCGGATCTCCTGGGCCACAAAGTGCATGTAGTTGATCACATGCTCCGGCTTGCCGGGGAACTTCTTGCGCAGTTCCGGATCTTGCGTTGCCACGCCCACAGAGCAGGTGTTGCAGTGGCACTTGCGCAGCATAATGCAGCCCAGCGTCACCAGCGCGGAGGTGCCGAAACCATACTGCTCGGCCCCCAGCAGCGCAGCAATCACCACATCGCGCCCTGTTTTGATACCGCCGTCAACCCGCAACTGGACGCGCGAGCGCAGACGGTTCTCCAGCAACACCTGGTTGGTCTCGGCCAGCCCCAGCTCCCAGGGCGTCCCGACATTCTTGATCGAGGTCTTGGCGGCTGCGCCCGTGCCCCCGGAGTCTCCCGCGATCAGGATGGCATCGGCGCGGGCTTTGGCGACGCCGGCGGCAATTGTGCCCACCCCGGCCTCCGATACCAGCTTGACGTGAATATCCGCAGCAGGGTTGGCGCATTTCAGATCGTGGATCAACTGCGCCAGGTCTTCAATCGAGTAGATGTCATGGTGCGGCGGCGGGGAGATCAGCCCCACGCCGGGGATGGTAAAGCGCACCTCGGCGATTATCTCGTTGACCTTGGTGCCCGGCAACTGCCCACCTTCGCCCGGCTTCGCGCCCTGGGCCACCTTGATCTCCAGATGCTTGGCGTTGACCAGATAGTTGCTGGTGACACCAAAGCGCCCGCTGGCAACCTGCTTGTTGATGCACTCACGCTCGGTGCCGAAGCGCTCCACCTGCTCGCCCCCCTCGCCGCTGCAGGCCATCCCACCGATGCGGTTCATCGCAATTGCCAGCGACTCGTGTGTCTCCTTGCTCAGTGAGCCAAACGACATCGCCCCGGTGAAGAAGCGCTTGAAGATCGCCTCCACCGGCTCAACGTCCTCGAGTGGGATGCGCTGGTCCGGATCGATCCGGAACTCGAGCAACCCGCGAATGGTCTGCAACTGTTCTTCCTGCTCGTTGATCAACTGAGCAAAGCGTTGGTAGAAGCGCGCGTCACCCGTGCGGCCGGCGTGCTGCAGAAAGCCGATGGTATCCGGGTTCCACTGGTGAAACTCGCCGTTGCGTCGCCAGTAGAAATCGCCACCCTGCGCCAGTCGTAGATTGCCGTCCAGTTGCTCATCAAAGGCCAGGTGATGATTCTCGCGCATATCCGCTTCAATCTCGGCAATCCCCACCCCGCTGATCTGCGAGACCGTGCCGGTGAAGTATTCGGCGATAAAATCGGAATCGAGGCCAATAGCTTCAAAGATCTGCGCGCCCTTGTAGCTGTCCAGCGTCGAGATGCCCATCTTGGACATCACCTTGAACATGCCATCCTCGACGGCGGCAATATAGCGCTCAACCGCGGCGGGCCAGGCGTCGGCATTGCCGTTCAGCATCGGCTTGATGCTCTCAAAGGCCAGGTAGGGATTGATCGCGTCCGCGCCATAGCCCACCAGCGTGCAGAAATGATGCACGGCACAGGGTTGCCCGCTCTCCAGCACCAGCGCGGCGTGGGTACGCAGTCCCTGCCGCACCAGGTGATGGTGCAGGCCCGCCACCGCCAGCAGTGCCGGCATGGGCAGTCGTGTCGGGCCGGTTGCGCGGTCACTCAGCACCAGGATCTCGCAGCCTGCCTGGATCGTTGCGACTGCCTCGCTGCACAACTCCGTCAGCGCCGCCTGCAGCCCTGTTCCGCTCTCATAGGTAATATCGAGCGTCTGCGCGCGGATACCCTTTTCCTGGATTGCCTGGATGGTGGCAAGTTCCTGATTGCGCAGGATGGGCGAGCGCAGGAAGAGCTGTCGGCAATGCTCCGGTGTCTCGGCCAGCAGGTTGCGCTGTCGGCCGATGTAACTCTCCAGGGTCGTGATCAGATCCTCACGAATATAGTCAATCGGCGGGTTGGAAACCTGTGCAAAGGACTGCTTGAAGTAGGTAAAGAGCGTCCGTGTGCGGTTTGAGAGCACCGAGGGCGGCGTATCATCGCCCATCGCGCCCACGGGATCTTTGCCGTCCTCGGCCATCGGCTGGATCAACCGGGTGAGCGACTCCTGCGTATAGCCAAAGGCGCACTGGAGCGCAGTAATATCGGCAATCGCCGGCGCGGAAGCCGGCGCAGGCTGCGGCGCAACCAGATCGCTCAGGCGGACGCGGTTGTGCGCCAGCCACTCGCTATATTTCGGATCGGTCAACCGGGTGAAGACCTCTTCATCGGAGAGCACACGGCCCTCGCCGGCATCGGCCAGGAACATCTGCCCGGGCTTGAGCCGGCCCTTCTCCCGGATATCGGCAGGATCAATCGGCAGCACCCCGGCCTCACTCGCCATCACCAGCCGGTTATCCCGCGTGATCAGGTAGCGGCAGGGGCGAAAGCCGTTCCGGTCAAGCATTGCGCCGATGCTGTAGCCGTCGGTGGCGGCGACCAGCGCCGGTCCATCCCAGGGCTCCATCAGCGTCGAGTGGTATTCGTACCAGTCGCGCTTGGCCGGGTCCATCACCGGATCTTTATTCCAGGCTTCCGGGATGACCATCCGCAGCGTATGCGGCAGCGAACGGCCACTCTCGATCAGCAGTTCCAGCACATTATCCAGCATCGCCGTATCGCTCTGGCTGGGGTGCGTAATCGGCTTGAGCTTGTCGATGGCGCTGCCAAAGCGGGGATGCTCCAGATCGGCTTCGCGGGTACGCATCCAGTTGTAATTGCCCCGGAAGGTATTGATTTCGCCGTTGTGGACAATGCAGCGGTAGGGATGGGCCAGCATCCAGGAACCGAGCGTATTGGTAGAGAAGCGTGCATGCACCAGCGCCAGGCTCGACTCGACCCGTGGGTCTATCAGATCGGGATAGTACGTTTCGACCTGGGCATTGGTCAGCAGACCTTTGTAAACAATTCGGCGGCGGTCAAGCGAGCAGATGTAGAACATATCGCTGCCCGGTGGGTCTTGCGCTGCGACTGCATTCTCGATGCTGCGGCGGAGCAGATAGAGCCGCGTATCCAGTTCCTGCGGACTGGTGGACTGCGCCGGTTGTACAAAAAGCTGGCGCACGCATGGCTCCAACATTAACGCGGTGCGGCCCAGATCGGCGTTGTCGGTGGGCACCTCGCGCCAGGCAGTGAGCGTAAACCCTTCCTGTGCGACAACCGCTTCGATCACATGGATCAGTGTCGCGCAGTCCTTCTCTTTTCGGGGCAAGAAGAACTGGCCCACGCCATAGCTGTCGAAGTCACCCAGAGCCGGGATCAGCGCCTGAAAGAAGGTATGGGGTTTCTGAAGCAGGATACCGGCACCATCTCCGGTATTTTCTTCGGCCCCACGCGCGCCGCGATGGTCCAGGTTTTTGAGGATCTGCAAGCTATCCCGGACAATCTGATGGCTCTTGTGTCCCGACAAATCCATTAAAATACCAACGCCACAATTTGCATGTTCAGGCCGGGCCCCCCGCAAGCCCCGGTTCACCTGGTGTGCATGCTGTCCATTTTTGTTCATGTAGCTTTTGCCTCCGCAGTACCCCACATTGACACGGCTATGGGTTCAATGGAAAAGGGTTCCCAGCTAGAAAGAAAGTATCACAAGACAGACCTCAGTGTGTTGCCTGAAGCCTGCATAGACTGGATGTATATGCTCCTGTGGGCGAGATTGCATGCATTATGGAGCAGCAGATACAACGTATCTACCTGTACTATCGCGTCGTTGCGGAGTTAAAAAAAGCCCCACAATGCGGAGCCGGTGGGTTAGGGCACATCTGCCGTCGCGTCACTGCGGAGTTCAATAACGCTCCACGTTGAGCGTTTGTGTGGAACACACATTCCTGCAAGATGTTCTCTAAATTCCTGACAGGTATGCTTGTTTCTTATAAATATCGTCGGGTATATTGAAAGTTTTATAGCATATTTCGCTGGAGGTTGTCAAATAGCCGGCCAGTTTGGAGAGAACCGAGAACAAAGAAACAGCGAACAAAGCGCACCGGGGCCGCGCTACTGGACATTGTGTTGGTTCTTTGTTCGCTGTTTGTCTGTTCTTTTTATTATGGTATCCTGATACAGCGCTAACCCATGGTGTTCGCTGTGGCTATGACAACAAATCGGTATCAGGAGGAGGAGCTACCATGCCTACCGCAACCACTCGTCTGGCCCGCCCGTGGCTCTGGCTCGGGCTGTTCTTCAGCGTAAGCAACCTGCTGAGTGGCTGCACTGGAGCGCCCGCTGCTACCCAACCGGCTACCGCCACGCCGACCGTCATTGCAACTGCGCCGGCGGCAAGCACAACCACCCCGGCAAGCACAGCTACGCCGCTGCCGCCAACCGCAACGCCTGCACCCGTTGCCACGTCCACCCCGGCCTATGCCTTCGGTGAAGAACTGGCGACGCTACGCGGGCACACTGGCGGACTCTGGGCTGTGGCCGTCAGCCCCGATGGTGACACGCTGGCTTCGGCCTCGGCGGATGCGACGGTGAAGCTGTGGGATATGGCAACCCGCCAGGAGATCATAACTCTGGCAGGCCACACCGATGGGGTGCGCTCCGTGGCCTTTCACCCGGATGGGCAGATGCTGGCGACCGGCGCGGTTGACACGACGATCAAACTCTGGAGCCTGCCCGACGGCGCAGCGCTTGCCACCCTGACCGGCCATACCGATGAGGTTGCCGGGGTGGTGTTCAGCCCGGACGGGACGCAACTGGCGAGCGGCTCCAAGGACTACACCGTCCGCACCTGGGATGTTGTACAGCCGGCACTCCGCCAGACCTTCACCGGCCATAGCAACTGGGTCGAGAGCGTGGACTGGAGCCCGGACGGGACGCTGATCTCCAGTGGCTCGCTGGACTACACCGTGCGGCTCTGGGATGTGGTTCAGGGCGCGTCGGAATATATTCTGGAGGGGCATACGCACTGGGTGCTGCCGACCGCCTTCAGCCCCGATGGTGCGCTGCTGGCAAGCGGTTCCAACGATGCCACGGTGCGGCTCTGGGAGGTAGCAACCGGCCAGGAGCAGCAGGTATTGACCGGCCATCTGGATGAGGTGCGCTCGGTTGCCTTCAGCCCGGATGGTGCGCTATTGGCGAGTGGCGCGGAGGATGAGACCGTGCGCCTCTGGCGGATCGCCACGGGCGAATCGATCCTCACGCTGGAGCCCGGTTCATCGGCGGCCTGGGTCGCGTTTAGCCCCGATGGGCAGACGCTGGTCGCCGCGCTGGGCAATGGGCTGGTGAAGCTCTGGTATGTGGGCGATGCAGGGTAGGGACGCGTAGAACGGGTGAGGGGCGGAGGCGCAGAACGGGCGAGGGGGGACGCGCTTCTGCGCGTCCCTACGGGATTAATTGCCTCACCGTTCACCAAAATTAATCGTCCAGTAGTACCCATAGCCGCCGGGTTGCTGCACATAGCCCACGCCCATCTCGCGCATACCCGGGTCGAGGATGTTCCCGCGATGCGGTGGGCTATTCATCCAGAACTGCATCGCTGCCGCCGCGGTGGGAAACCCGACCGCGATATTTTCGCCGCAGCGGGACCAGGTATATCCGGCCGTCTGCATGCGCTGTGGTGCGGTGCGCCCATCCGCGCTGGTGTGGCTAATTACGCCGGTCGTGGCCATATCCTGGCTGTGTCCCTGCGCCGCTGCCATCAACTCCGGCACGGGGGTGAGTGCCGGCACCCCGGCCATCGCCCGCTCCTGGTTGATCAGCACGATAAGCTGTACCACTACCCGCTCGTTCGCCATGGTTGGCGGCTGCGGCTCCATCCCCGGCTGCGGCACATACAGCTCCCGCCCCAGCAGTCCCAGCGTAACCTGCCGGGTTGCCGGGTCAAACTCCAGTCGGGCGCGCTCGGTGTACTGGGCTATCAGTGTTTGACCAGCGGCCGTGCGATGAACCAGCGGCGGCGTAAGCGGGTAGCCAAACATTGGCAGGCCACCACCGGCCTGCCAGTATGCGGCAAACGGCCCACAGAGCACCTGATCGGTCTTGTCAAAGGGAAGGCAGGTGTTATCCGCAGCGGGCAGGAAGGGGGCTGCCTGCGTTCCCGCAGCCGGCAGCAGCGCATCGGCTGTTTCACCCGTCAGTTGGGCCAGGCGTTGCGCTCCTAGCCGCCCCGGCTGAATCAGCATCGTAGTATTGGGATGATACTCCAGCCGCACCCGCTCAAAATATTGCACCGTGTAAACCTGCCCATCATTGGGGTTCTGCTCCGGGAATTCCGGCGAGATGGGGTAGCCAAAGCGCGCAACCCCGCCCTGTTGCCAGAAGGAGAGAAAGGGCTCTCGGACGGTATAGCCGGTCTCGGTGAAGACCTGCGCGGGAGGATTGGCAAAACTGCCACGAACGACCAGGGTGAACAGCACCAGCAACACTAGCCCCATGCCATATCCGGCGTGACGCATACGTTCTCCTTGTGAGCTTCAATGCCTGTCCAGGTTCAACGCATGTCGCGACATTCAATGTGGGAGCAAACGCGCGTCGTCGGCCGGCGTACCAGCGCGACGTGTTGTGTACACGGAGCAAGTATAGGGGGCCGACCGTAGCTCGTAGTGTTACAAAAAGTTAACAGGAGGTATAGAAGGAGAACAAAGAACCAAGAACCGAGAACAAAGAACCGAGAACAAAGAACCAAGAACCGAGGAAGAACAAAGAACCAAGAACCGTGGGAGAACAAAGAACCAAGAACCGTGGGAGGACAAAGAACTGAGAGACTGTCTGAAAAGATGATTCGCGTCGGTCACACGGCATGCTGGGTGCTCTGAGACACCGGACAGCGCCCCAGGAGTCCCGGCTTCAGCCGGTGTG
>Ga0207419_1000573_pt1 | contig 31685 bp, 29 predicted proteins | sample ElkSloMetagenome_4_FD_184723 | JGI IMG/M metagenome (GOLD analysis project Ga0207419, IMG submission 184723) | Hot spring microbial communities from Elkhorn Slough, Monterey Bay, USA - MD2A (version 2) | ecosystem: Environmental > Aquatic > Marine > Intertidal zone > Estuary: Microbial mat ... | reverse complement strand
AAAGGGATGGATGATATCTACGCTAAAGAGGATTTTAGCGATGCAGACGGTGAACGTGTTGGCGTACTTCAAGTAGAATTTGAAGAAATGGATGGCTGGAACGCTGAAAGCAATGCTGCTTCTCTCCTATCTAATCTTGGGATTTCACCAGAATTACATTATAATCATGTTAAAGATTTAGATGGTACTCAGAAAGTAAGAGTGTTGTTGGCAAAAGCATTATTTGGAAATCCTGATGTATTGATCATGGATGAGCCAACCAACGATTTGGATTATGAAACCATTTCATGGTTGGAGAATTTTCTTGCCAATTATGACAACTGTGTGATTGTAGTTTCTCACGACAGACACTTTTTAGATGAAGTATGTACCCACATTTCAGATATTGATTTTGGAAAAATTACGCATTACAGCGGTAATTATACCTTTTGGTATGAGTCTTCTCAATTAGCAGCTAGACAGAGAGCACAGCAAAACAAAAAAGCTGAAGAAAAGAAAAAAGAATTACAACAATTTATTGAACGTTTTAGCGCCAATGTTGCCAAATCTAAGCAAGCGACGTCCCGTAAGAAAATGATCGAAAAATTGAATATTGAAAGCATTAAGCCTTCAAGTAGAAGATATCCAGCCATCATTTTTGAAAGAGAAAGAGAAGCTGGAAATCAAATTTTAAATGCCAGTAATCTTTCTGCAGAATTAGATGGAGAAACTTTATTTGCCAATGTCGATATCAATTTAGCTAAAGGCGATAAGGTTTTTATCTATTCAAGAGACTCGAGAGCTACAACATCTTTTTATGAAATTATAAATGGGAAACAACAACCCAAAACAGGAAAGTATGAATGGGGCGTCACAACAACTAATAGTTATTTGCCGAATGACAACTCTGAATTTTTTGACAACAAACTGAGTTTGGTTGATTGGTTAAGGCAATGGGCCAAAACTGACGAAGAAAGAGAAGAAGTTTACATTAGAGGATTTCTGGGTAAAATGCTGTTTAGCGGCGATGAGGCTTTAAAAACTGCAAATGTATTGTCAGGAGGAGAAAAAGTACGATGCATGTTGAGTCGCATGATGATGATCCGTGCCAATGTATTGGTGATAGACGAACCTACCAATCACCTGGATCTGGAATCTATTACAGCTTTCAACAATGCGCTGATCAATTATAAAGGTAACGTCATTTTCACCACACACGATCATCAATTTGCACAAACTGTTGCCAATCGTGTCATCGAACTAACACCAAATGGTGTTATTGATAAATACGCCACTTTTGAAGAATACATGAGTGATCCAACAGTCAAAGCTCAGCGAGAGAAACTCTTATCTGAAACGGTTTAGTGTAGCCTGTTTTCTAAAGTTTATGAAGAAATTTTTTTTAGTTTAATAACAATAAATATCTAAACTTATAAACTCATAACCTTAAGAAATTACCTAGCCAAACATCCCAGAGTATGGTCATTCACCATTCCTGTAGCCTGCATAAAAGCGTAAACAATAGTTGAACCTACGAACTTAAGTCCTCGCTTCTTCAGATCCTTGCTGATTTTATCTGAAAGTGCTGTTGAGGCCGGAACTTCTTGAATTGTCTTAAAGTTGTTTATTATCGGTTTTCCATCAACAAATGCCCAAATATAAGCACTAAAACTACCGAACTCTTGTTGAATTTTTAGAAAGGCCTGAGCATTTGTGGTAGCCGATTTTACTTTTAATCTATTTCTTATGATGCCAGAATTTTGAAGTAATTCCTGATGTTTTTCATCATCATATTCAGCAATCTTACTGTAATCAAAACCATCGAAGGCTTTCCTGAAATTTTCTCTTTTTCTAAGGATTGTTATCCAGCTGAGACCAGCCTGAAAAAATTCTAAGAGTAAAAATTCAAATAGTGTTTCGTCATCATAAACCGGCTTGCCCCATTCTTCATCGTGGTATTTGATATAAAGCGGATCTTCTGTGACCCATTCGCATCTTTTCATTTTAAATTCAATAAAATTTTAAAAACCAACTTTCCAGATTTTATCTGAAGCTTCAAGATATTCAGGCAAAGCTGCCGAACCGTACCATTTGATGAGCTCAGTATCTAAAAATCCCTCTTTTATAGCGGGATCTGTCTGTAGAATTTCCTCTGCCTCTTCAATATTGTCAACATCAAGAATAAAAAGGCCTCTATAGGCCAACTGATTTTCGTCGAAAGGACCAGCAACAATAAGTTGACCTTCATCCACCAACCTATTTATATTTTGCATATGTCCCGCAAAACTTTGTTGTCTTAATTCCAGATCATCAGGTGGATTTTCACCTGTCTTTAGAATGACAAACACATAGTACTTCATTCCATAATTGTCTGCGCCAAGTTTTTGAGCTAATTCAGCATCGTAATTTGGATTGGTCTTTTGGGCATAAGAAAAACTAAGTGTAAAAAAGCAAATAATGAATAGGATTGAAGTTTTCATATGTTTTACTTTATAGTGTCACTTAATGTACCACTCATAGCTGCCGGAAAGGTGACAATTATTATACGTTTGATGGCCAGAACATTATCTACGCCCCATGGACATTTTTGAATTAAGGTCAATATCATAGCAACAATGAGCATAGAAATCAGATAAGTACCTACAACTCTCTTTATAAAATCAAAAACAAATCCTTTGAGCGTAATTTTATAAAAGTTGAAATACACAAAAATGGAGACCAAAAAAATAGAAAGTGCAGCTATAAGTGCGATATTCAAATCGGGCAATGTTGCGGCCAAAGTCCAGGCTTCTTCTGACATTGAAACCGGTATAGCTAGTAGAGCAGCACCTATACTGACTTGTAAAATATCTCTAACCTTAAATTCCAACATAATTGGCTTTATGGCATAATTAATAATTTTCCCTGAAGCATCCGCAATGGGTACAATTCTGTGCAAATAGCCATTTATTCGCCGAATGGTATTTGAAGTTGTATCTTTTATGTTATCTGTGGCTTTTTTCATTTAAACCGTAATTTACTTATTTTGAAATAAAAGTAATTATAATTACATAAAGACCACCTACAAGGCAACAGATGTTTTAAATTGATAAAAAGTTCAAAAATCTCTCATAAATTTGGATTTTTAGGCAAATGTCATTTTAAATTGGATTATATTGAAATATGGAGAAACCCCTACTAGAATTCAACAACAAAGGCATTTACTGCCCACCGGCAGATGTTTATATTGATGCCTGGCGACCGGTAAACAAAGTGATAATTTCCCATGGTCACGCCGATCATTCTAAATACGGGCATCAGCAATATATCACTCATAATCTCAACATTCCGATTATAAAGCACAGATTGGGAGATATCAATGCCACAGGAGTAGATTGGGGCGAATCTTTTACAATTAATAATGTAAAATTCAGCTTACATCCGGCTGGTCATATCATTGGTAGTTCTCAGGTTCGGGTAGAACATAAAGGCGAAGTTTGGGTGTTTTCCGGTGATTATAAAGTAAAAGATGATGGCATTTCAGGGGCTTTTGAACCTGTTAAATGTAATAGCTTTATCACAGAATGTACTTTCGGTTTACCCGTATTTAAATGGCAACCTCAGGATGAAGTCTTTCAAGATATTAATGCCTGGTGGCAGGACAACCAGGATAACAAAATGACTTCTATAATTTTTGTGTATTCACTCGGTAAAGCGCAACGTGTTTTAAAATATTTGAATACTGACATAGGTAAAATATACACTCACGGCGCCATTGAAAACATGACTGAAGTTTTGAGGCAAAATTTTGAGTTCCCCGGAACCCATAAAATTACCAGGGAAACAACCAAAGCCGAAATAAAAGGCAACATAGTCATTGCACCGCCAAGTGCTCATGGGACTACCTGGATTAGAAAAATGGTCCCCTATGTCACGAGTTCAGCCAGTGGCTGGATGAGTACAAGAGGCGCAAGACGACGACGAGCCATAGACAAAGGTTTTGTTCTCAGTGACCACGCCGATTGGGATGGACTGTTGTCTGCAATAAAAGCGACTGGCTGCGAAAAAGTAATTTGCACACATGGTTATACCGATATTTTTTCAAGATATCTCAAAACCATTGGGTATGATGCACGAACCGAAGAAACGCAGTATGAAGAGGATGAGGATTAAGTAATTTGAAAATGAATTAATTTGAAAATTTGAAGATGTATTGATCTGATAGTGATAAAATCAACAGCATCAATAAGAACAAAAACCCCAGGATTCTGAACAAATACTCCTAAGGTCGTATTTTTCAGAATGACAAAAGTAACAAACCTGAAACAATAGAAACAATAGTATCGACAGCATCAACAGCATCAAAAAAACCTAATAACCTCATAACCCCATAAACTTATAAACTCAAAACATTGAAAGACTTCGCTCAACTCATACAAAAGATCGACAGTACCAATAAAACGAATGCCAAGGTCAAGGCCTTGAAAAAGTATTTTGATTCAGCAAGTGATCGAGATAAAGTCTGGACGATTGCGATTCTCTCTCATCGTCGTCCGCCACGACCGGTCAACAGCACCCAAATCCGTGAATATGCCGGGGAATTATCAGAAATTCCGGCGTGGCTATTCGAAGAGTCTTATCACATTGTTGGTGATTTGGCAGAGACTATAGCCTTAGTATTACCAAAAAACGATTCTGAAAATGATAAACCTCTTCACCAATACCTTGAAGATATTTTGGAGTTAAAAGCTAAATCTGACGAAGAAAAAAAAGAATATCTATTTGAACACTGGAGCAAACTCAACTATTACGAGCGTTTTGTATTTACTAAACTTATGACTGGTGGTTTCAGAATTGGGGTGAGTCAGAAACTAATGACAAGAGCTCTATCGCAATCAACCGGGATAGATCAGGATGTTTTGGCTTACAAATTAATGGGAAACTGGACGCCTCAAAACAGCACCTTTAAATCTTTGGTTTTAGAAGAAAATCCCGACGATTATCTATCAAAACCTTATCCATTTTATTTAGCCTATGCTATAGAAGACAAGCTTGAAGATTTGGGCAATCCTCAAGATTACTTATTTGAGCACAAATGGGATGGTATACGCGCCCAACTCATTTGCAGAAACGATCAACATTTTATCTGGTCTCGAGGCGAAGAGTTAGTGACTGACAAATATCCAGAACTCGAAACTTTCAAAGAATATCTTCCTGAAGGTACTGTTTTGGATGGTGAGATTTTGGCATTTCCTAACAATGATATTGGTGATTTTAAAGATTTACAAAAGCGTATTGGGCGTAAGACTATTTCAAAATCTTTATTGAAAAAAATACCGGTCATTTTTAAGGCTTATGACATTCTGGAATGGCAAGGCAAAGACATAAGAGAAACCCCTTTTGTAGAAAGGCGTAAAATTTTAGATCAACTGTTTAAAGATCATAAGCATGAAATCGAGCCTTTTCATTTGTCTGAAACCATGACATTTTCAAATTGGGATGACGTCGAAAAGGAACGCCAAAAAGCCAGAGAAATTCGCTCTGAGGGTTTAATGATAAAATTAGCTGACTCTTCCTATGGCGTTGGTAGAAAAAAAGGCGATTGGTGGAAACATAAATCAGATCCATATTCTATAGATGCAGTACTAACTTTTGCCATGCGAGGTCATGGACGACGAAGCAATCTGTTTACAGATTACACTTTTGCCCTTTGGAACGATGACAAAACTGAATTAGTAACTTTTGCTAAAGCCTATTCTGGTTTAACGGATAAAGAATTTAGGCAAGTTGATAATTGGATCAAAAAAAACACTACAGACCGCTTTGGGCCTGTAAGACAAGTAGAACCTTATCATGTATTTGAAATCGCCTTTGAAGGCATTGCCGAATCCAAAAGACATAAAAGCGGTGTTGCTACTAGGTTTCCAAGAATTATACGCTGGCGAAAAGATAAAAAAACGGAAGACGCTAATACTTTAGAAGAATTAAAGGCATTACTTTAAGAAGTATGCTGTTTATAAATTAAGACTTGACTCTTATCATATTTTCTCACTGAAATGGCTCGTATTTTTGCAGCCAAATCAAAATTGGATATATGTCTATTAAATATTTCACAGCAGAAGATGCTGTAGCTCTTGTTAAATCAGGTCAAAGGGTGTTTTTTCAAGGTGCAGCAATGACACCAACTAGTATAATTGATGCGCTTTGCAACAGATATGAGGAATTGGAAGATGTTGAAATTGTACAAATGCATACTGAAGGGAATGCTAAATACGCTCAATCTCCATATGAAAATTCCTTTAAAATAAACTCTTGCTTCGTTGGTGGAAATGTAAGAAAAGCCGTTAATGCTTCCAAAGGAGATTACATTCCTATCTTTCTTAGTGAAATTCATCAATTATTCAGAAGAAATATCTTACCGCTGGATGTGGCCTTCATTCATGTTTCTCCTCCAGACAAACACGGTTATTGCTCTCTGGGTACTTCAATAGATGTGACTATCGCTGCCATAGAAACTGCAAAATTAGTGATCGCTCAGGTCAATCCTCAAGTCCCTCGTTCTCATGGCGATGGTATTATCCATATCAGTAAAATTGATGCCGCAATTCAAGTAGATGAACCGATTTTCAGTCACAACCCCGTTGAACCTAGTGGAGTTGAAACCAAAATTGGTATCAACATCGCAGGACTTGTGGAAGATGGGGCGACGCTTCAAATGGGAATTGGAGCTATTCCTAACGCTGTTTTAAACAATCTGACCAACCACAAAGGTTTAGGTATTCACACTGAAATGTTTTCGGATGGTATTTTGCCTTTGGTTGAAAAAGGCATCATCACTGGAGAACATAAAAGGGTAAAACCTGGTAAAATTGTAACCTGTTTTGCCATGGGCTCTAAAAAATTGAATGATTTTGTAGATGATAATCCATTTGTACACTTTAAAGAAGCGAGTTATACAAATGACACTGCTTTAATCCGTCTAAATCCTAAGATGACGGCCATAAATTCTGCCATTGAAATAGATATTACAGGTCAGGTTTGTGCAGATACAATTGGTAAATATCAGTTTTCTGGTGTTGGAGGACAAATGGACTTTATTCGTGGTGCTGCTCTTTCTGAAGGAGGAAAGGCTATCATTGCCATGCCTTCTGTTACCAAAAAAGGAGTCAGTAAAATTGTACCGTTTTTGAATACCGGTGCTGGCGTCACGACCACAAGGGCTCACGTTCATTATGTCGCCACTGAGTACGGCGTTGTGGATTTATTTGGAAAAAACATGAAGCAACGTGCGCAGGCTTTGGCTTCAATTGCCCATCCTAACCATAGAGAAATGCTAGAAAAAGCAGCTTACGATAGATTTGGGGAATTTTAGCTGCTAGTGGTTAGTGATTAGTGATTAGTGATTAGTGATTAGTGATTAGTGATTAGTGATTAGTGATTAGTGATTAGTGATTAGTGATTAGTGATTAGTGAAAGTATAATTCATAATTCATAATTCATAATTCATAATTCATAATTCATAATTCATAATTCATAATTCCAAATAAGTATTCAATCCTTATATTTGCTTTTTAAACAAAACATTATGGGATTACTTGATAATAAAAATACTTTAATAACAGGCGCTAGCCGCGGAATTGGTCGTGGTATTGCACTTCAATTTGCTAAACAAGGGTCTAACGTTGCATTTACCTACAACTCCTCTGCTGGTCCAGCTGAAGAATTGGTAAAACTCTGCGAAGCTGAAGGTGTAAAAGCTAAAGCTTATCAATCTGATGCTGCAGATTTTGATCAGGCCCAGGATTTAGCAAAACAAGTTCTTGAAGATTTTGGTCAAATAGATGTACTTATCAATAATGCAGGTATTACCAAGGATAACCTAATGATGAGAATGAGTGAAAATGATTTTAACAAAGTTATCAAGGTAAATTTAAATTCTGTATTTAATCTCACTAAAGCCGTTTTAAGACCAATGCTAAAACAACGTCATGGCAGCATTATTAATATCAGTTCTGTTGTTGGCGTAAAAGGTAATGCAGGTCAGGGCAATTATGCAGCTTCAAAAGCTGGAATTATTGGATTTTCTAAGTCGATGGCACTAGAATTAGGCTCAAGAAATATACGCACAAATGTCATCGCACCTGGTTTTATAGAAACTGAAATGACCGACAAGCTCGATGAAAAAACAGTTCAGGGCTGGAGAGATAGTATTCCTTTAAAACGTGGTGGTAGCCCTGAAGATGTAGCAAATGCCTGTGTATTCTTAGCGAGTGATCTAAGTGGATACATCACAGGACAAACGCTTAATGTGGATGGCGGAATGCTTACCTAAGATTTAGAGAGCTTTATTATATTAGTTTATGAATGAAATAGATGGGTTGTGGTTTTTATTGATCATAAGCTTAAGTGCAGGTTTGACTTGGTTTCAGTATAGCAACCAATTCAAAAAAAACAAAAAAAGAGCTCTTCAGTACGCGTTACCGAGATTTCTAGCATATTTATGCCTTGGCTTATTGCTCTTAAATCCTAAAATCAAACAAGTCACAGCTTTCAACGAAAAACCAGATTTAATTTTAGGATTTGACAACTCTATGTCCATTGCTCAAATCACTGATACGACTTCTTACTTAAGCAATATAAATGAGTTTTTAAGCGACAAAAATCTCAATTCAAGTTTTAATGTTAATTCCTATAGCTTTGGAGAAAACTATCTAACTTTTGATAGTTTAGATTTTTCTGAACCTCAAACCAACATAAGCCGTTTTGTAAATGAAATCACAAAAGTTTTTACCAATAAGAATTCTCATATTTTACTGTTTACGGATGGCCAACAGACACTAGGCTCAGATTATAGTTATATTTCAAAAGGTCTACAAGACAACATTATTCCTATCATTGTTGGTGACACTACAAGCTATATCGACACAAAAATAGATAGACTTAATTCTAATCCATATGCATTTTTAAATAATCAGTTTCCAGTTGAAGTTTTCGTAAGTTCTAATGCTCAGGAGAGCCTAGATGTTGACTTTTTGATTAAAAAAAATGGTAGAGTCGTCGGTAAAAAAGCAATCAATTTTTCTGAAGATAAAAAAGCTCAAAGTTTTAAAGTCTATCTAAAAGCTAATCAAATTGGTATAAATTCTTACACTGCTGAATTACAACCGACTGAAGAAAAAAATACGCAAAATAATACGCAGGAATTTGCAGTTGAAGTTATAGATGAAAGAACAAAGGTTCTTTTGTTGTATGATAAACTTCATCCCGACCTTGGCGCACTTAAAAAAAGTATTGAATCTAATCCTCAAAGACAAATTTTTCTAAAAAATATAAATGAGAATAAAGAAGATTTGGGTGAATATAATTTGGTGGTACTTTACCAACCAGCTTTTAAATTCAAAAAAATCTATCAAAATCTCCAAGATCAAAACATCAATCATATCATAATTACAGGATCTTCGACTGATTATAATTATTTAAACCAAAATCAAAAGCATTTTAGAAAAATTTCATCTAATGCAACCGAAGATTATTATGCCGAGCTGAACCCAGCTTACGGACGTTATCAAATCCGAGATATTAATTTTGAAGTTTTTCCACCATTAAAAGACATCTTCGGAGATATTCAACTTTTAACTGATGTAGACATTTTGTTATATCAAAACATCAATGGTTTTTCTACCCAGCAACCTCTTTTGATGACTGTTTCAGAAAAAAACAACCAAAAAGCAGCTTATCTATTTGGAGAAGATATTTGGCGATGGAGGATGCGCTCTTTCATTGAAGAAGGTGACTTCAGAAAATTTGATAGCTTTTTAGACCAACTCATTCAATATGTAAGCTCTACACAAACAAAGAAAAGATTAATAAGTAACATCAAAACTTTTTACAACAAAGGAGATAACAATGTGGTAAACGTTCAGTTTTTTGACAACAACTACAATTTTGACCCAAATCAAAATATTAGCCTTAATCTAATTAACCGGGAAACACAGAAAGAGTACTCTTATAGTTTATTAATTAAAGACAGTAATTATTCAACAAAAATTAATGATTTACCCGCTGGAAATTATAAATATACCATCAAAGTATCTGATAAAAACTTAACCTTAAATGGGCAATTGAAAATGATAGATTTCCTTCTCGAAAAAAGTTTTTACAGGGCGAATGCTGAGAAACTTTCAAGTATTTCTGATACCTTTTTCTATCAAAATCAAATGTTAAATTTAAAGAAATATTTATTGTCGCAAGACAAATTCAAACCCATTCAAAAATCTATAGAAAAAAACGAATCTTTAGTTAATTGGTGGGTCCTATTATTGTTAATTATCGTATTTTTGAGTATCGAGTGGTTTAGTAGAAAATACCACGGATTAATCTAAATTATAAAAAAATGGAAAAACTATCAAAATCAGTTGTAGTTGTTGTAATTGCAATTTTTGTAGGATTAATAATACTCTTTAATTCAGCAGTAACCATAGATTCTGGTGAAGCAGGTGTATTGTACAGAACTTTTGGAGGTGGTGTTGTAACCGATGAACCACCAATGGATGAAGGTTTTCACATTGTAGCTCCCTGGAATAAGGTTTATGTTTACGAAGTGAGACGACAGGAGATATTTGAAAAAATGAAAGTTTTATCTTCAAATGGACTGGATATTCAGCTAGATGCTTCAGCATGGTATAAGCCGGATGCTGCAAATCTCGGAAAATTACACCAGGAAATTGGTGACGATTATTTAAACAGAATTATTTTACCCACTATCAGGTCTGCTGCAAGAAGTGTAGTTGGTCGATATACGCCTGAGCAGCTCTATTCCAGCAAAAGAGATGCTATACAAAAAGAGATTTATGAAGAAACCAAAAAAATTATTGATAACCAGTACATTATATTGGACGAAATACTGGTGAGAGATGTTACACTTCCGGCAACCATCAAACAGGCTATCGAAAGAAAACTGAAACAAGAGCAGGAATCTTTAGAATACGAGTTTAGATTAGTCACTGCTCAAAAAGAAGCAGAACGTCAAATCATTGAAGCCCAAGGTAAAGCTGATGCAAACAGAATCTTAAGTGCGTCTTTAACTGATAAAATTTTAAGAGACAAGGGTATTGAAGCCACAAATAAACTGGCAGAATCCCCAAATTCTAAAGTAGTAGTAATTGGTTCAGGAGATGACGGTATGCCGCTTATCTTGGGAAATAACTAATATTTTTATTTTAAATAATTATTCAAAGCCCTACCCCGTAGGGCTTTTTTTACTAAATTCTTAATTATCTGTTAGTAATATATTCTAAATAAAATATATAATTACATTTGTGTAATGACTAGTAATTGGAGATATCATCATATCAATTCAACGCTCAAGCGGTAGATATGATTTTTATATAATTTATACCCGTTTGAAAATTCGAACGGGTTTTTTATTTAATTAAAAATGGAAAATATAAAAATAGGAATTCAAAAATCTGGACGATTACACGATAAGTCTATAGACATTTTAAAACGTTGTGGTATATCTGTAGATAATGGCAAAGACCAGTTAAAGGCTGCTTCTACAAATTTTCCTTTAGAAATTTATTACTTAAGAAATGGAGACATACCACAATATCTTAAAGATGGTGTTGTTGATGCTGCTATTATAGGCGAAAATCTATTAATAGAAAAATCTCCTGATATTGAATACATCATGAAGCTTGGCTTCTCAAAATGTAAAGTGAGCTTGGCCATACCGAAAGAAATAGATTATAATGGCCTGAAAGATTTTGATGGGAAGCGTATTGCAACTTCATATCCAAACACGGTTATAAGATTCTTGGAGAAGAATGGAATTTCATCTCATATACATATTATAAACGGTTCTGTTGAAATTGCCCCCAATATCGGACTTGCTGATGGCATCTGCGATATTGTTTCCTCCGGAAGCACCTTGTTTAAAAATAATTTGAAGGAAGTAGAAACCATTTTTAAAAGTGAGGCGGTTTTAGCAGTTTCACCAGGTATTTCCGAAGACTCTAAATCAATTTTAGATAAGCTAAGTTTTAGGTTGAACGCTGTATTAAAGGCCAAAAACTCCAAATACATTTTAATGAATGTTCCTAATGACAAAATAGACCATGTCGTTGAACTATTGCCAGGTATGAAGAGTCCAACTGTTTTGCCACTAAATGAAAAAAATTGGTCCTCTGTACATACTGTTATAGAAGAAAATGACTTTTGGAATGTAATTGATCAACTCAAGGACGCTGGTGCCGAAGGGATCTTAGTAGCACCAATAGAAAAAATGATTTTATAATGAAAACGATCTTAAATCCGGAAAAATCGAAATGGGATTCTTTGCTAAAGCGGCCTACACAAGATTACGCAGCTCTAGAAAAAGATGTGAAAGCCATTTTTGTTGATATAAAAGCCAATGGTGATAAGTCTGTGAGTAAATACTCAGAGCTTTTTGATGGTACAACGCCAGAAAATACTAAAGTTGACTTGACGACTATTGAAAATTCTGAAAAACACATTGATAAAACTCTAAAGAATGCCATAGATAGGGCTTATGAGAATATCTACAAGTTTCATGAAGCACAACAAAAACCTGTTCTTAAAGTTGAAACCCAAAAAGGCATAAAATGTTGGCAGTCCTCAAAACCAATTGAGAAAGTTGGTTTATACATACCAGGCGGAACAGCCCCTTTGTTTTCTAGTATTCTAATGCTGGGTATTCCAGCCCAAATTGCAGGATGTAAAGAAGTCGTCATGGTAACGCCTCCGGGAAAATCTAAAGAAGTTCATCCAGCTATGTTGTATGCTGCTAAGCTTTGTGGAATCAACAAAATATTTCGTTTTGGTGGCATTCAGGCGATTGCAGCCTTAACGTTTGGCACAGAAACAGTGCCCAAGGTCTATAAAATATTTGGTCCTGGAAATCAATATGTTACAGTAGCCAAACAAGTTGCGACGACTTATGATGTGGCGATAGACATGCCAGCTGGTCCATCAGAACTTTTGGTTTTGACCGATGAAAGTGCAAATCCAGCCTACGTGGCTTCAGATTTGTTAAGCCAGGCAGAACATGGTGTTGATAGTCAGGTCGTTTATGTAACTACCTCTGAGGCGTTAGCAAAACAAACTAAGATTGAAATTGAAAAACAGCTTGATGCTCTACCACGCAAAAATATTGCTCAAAAAGCGATTGACAATTCTATAATGCTAATTGTTGAGAATATCGAAGTCGCACTAGAAATCACCAACCAATATTCGCCAGAGCACTTAATAGTTTGTGTTGACAATGAAGAGGAAGTCGTATCAAAAATAACTAATGCCGGTTCTGTATTTATAGGAAATTACACTCCAGAAAGTGCAGGTGATTATGCTTCAGGCACAAATCACACATTGCCAACAAATGCCTACGCAAGGCAATATAGTGGTGTTAATCTGGATAGTTTTTGTAAAAAAATTACTTATCAAAAAATCTCCAAAGAAGGCCTGCTTAATTTAGGGAAACACATTGAAGTCATGGCTGATGCAGAAGAGCTTTTTGCGCATAAAAATGCCGTAAGTATTAGACTGAAGGATTTAAGAAATACTGATCTAGAAAAATCATAGATTAATTGAATGAAAAAAAGTAACGCCATTGCTAATTTGATCAGAGAAGATTTAAGGGATATTGAAGCTTATTCTTCGGCTAGAGACGAATTTTCTTCAGAAGATAAAATGATTTTTTTAGATGCCAATGAAAATCCTTTTGATACTCACCTCAACAGATATCCAGACCCTTATCAATCTAAATTGAAATCTAGAATTTCCGTTATTAAAAATGTACCTACAAGAAATATAGTTTTAGGGAATGGTAGCGATGAAATCATTGATTTATTGATTAGGCTATTCTGCAATCCTTTTCAAGACAACATTTTAACCTTTCCTCCTACTTATGGTATGTACAAAGTAGCAGCAGATTTAAATGCTATTGATATAAAACAGGTTTTTTTAGATGACAACTTTCAGTTAAATGCAGATAAAGCTTTAGTAGAGGCTTCCAAGCATACTAAAATAATTTTTGTTTGTTCTCCAAACAATCCTTCAGGAAACACGATAAAGAGACCAGAAATACTTAAGCTTATTCAAAACTTTGAAGGGATAGTAGTGGTCGATGAAGCCTATATTGATTTTGCCGAAGAAGAATCATTTTCAACCCTGTTAAGCCAGTATAAAAATCTGGTGGTAATGCAAACTTTCTCCAAAGCTTATGGTTTGGCAGGTGTAAGGCTTGGAATGTGTTTTGCTAATACTGAAATTGTGGAATACCTCAACAAAATTAAACCACCTTACAACGTTAATACCTTAACCCAAAAACATGCCCTTGAAAGATTAAATTCTGTTGGAGAAGTATCAAAAGAAATTCAAACTATTCTGACCGAACGAAAAAAACTTTCAGTCCAATTGAAAAATATTCCTTGGGTAAAACATATTTATCCTAGTCAAGCCAATTTCTTACTGGTCAAAGTTGATGAGGCTAACACGAGATACAACCAATGTATTGAAAAAAATATTGTGGTCAGAAATAGACATACGCAGCCAAATTGTGAAAACTGTTTGAGATTTACAATTGGAACACCAGAGGAAAATCAAAAATTAATAGAGACTCTAAAACACTTAGCATGAAAAAACTGCTCATTATAGATCGTGATGGCACCATCATCAAAGAACCAGAAGATGAACAAATAGATAGTTTTGAAAAATTAGAGTTTTATCCAAATGCTATTTCAGCCCTGACGAAACTTTCAAAATTTGATGAGTTTGAATTTATGATGATCACCAATCAGGACGGTTTAGGCACAGATTCCTTTCCTGAGTCAGATTTTTGGCCGGTACAAAATTTCATCGTTCAAACACTTGAAAATGAAGGTGTCACCTTCAAAGATATTTTAATTGATAAAACTTTCCCGCATGAAAATGCTTCAACCAGGAAACCAAAAACGGGTTTGCTTCAGCCTTACCTAAAAGGCCAATACGATATCGAAAACTCTATCGTAATTGGAGATCGCTTAACTGATATTGAGCTGGCGAAAAATATAGGCAGCAAAGGGATTTACATTAATAACAACAGAGGTCTAGGCGACGATGATTTAAGTGAAAGTGAATCTGAATTATACAAACATATTCAGCTGGAGACGCAATCCTGGGAAGACATTTTTGATTATATCAGATTAGGCTCTCGTACAGCAAAAATTATTAGAAATACCAAGGAAACAAAAATTAAAATCTACCTTGATCTAGATGGTACAGGCAAATTTAACTCAGAAACGGGCTTATCTTTTTTTGATCATATGTTAGAACAATTATCAAGACATGCCTTGGTAGATTTAGACATTAAGGTTGATGGCGACCTTCATGTTGATGAACATCACACGATTGAAGATACGGCAATTGCACTTGGTCAAGCTTTTAAAAGAGCCTTAGGAAACAAAATAGGCTTAGAACGATATGGTTTCTATTTACCTATGGATGATGCTTTAGCGCAAATTGCTATTGATTTCGGCGGTCGACCTTGGCTGGTTTGGGATGCAGATTTTAATCGTGAATTTGTTGGTGATATGCCTACAGAGATGTTTATGCACTTTTTTAAATCCTTCTCTGATGCTGCCCAGGCAAACCTCAACATCAAAGCTGAAGGACAGAATGAACATCATAAAATTGAGGCCATTTTTAAAGCTTTTGCAAGAGCTATAAAAGCTGCAATAGAACGTGACGCTTCAAAACAAATTTTACCCTCAACTAAAGGAAGTTTATGAGCAAAGAAGTGGTTATCATAGATTATGGTGCTGGTAATATCCAGAGTATTCAATTTGCTTTAGATAGACTAGGATTCACATCGTTTTTGAGTCATGATAAAGATGAAATCTCAAAAGCTGAAAAGGTCATTTTTCCAGGAGTTGGTCATGCCGAAAGTGCTATGAAAATGCTTAAAGAAAAAGGACTTCACAATATAATAGTAGATTTAAAACAACCTGTATTAGGCATTTGCTTAGGAATGCAACTTATGTGTAAAAGTACAGAAGAAGGACCAACAGAAGGCCTTGGGATTTTTGATGTTGAAGTAAAGCTTTTTAAAACTGATCAAAAAGTACCTCATATGGGCTGGAACTTGATCAAAAGTTTAAAAAGTGACTTATTAAAAGGGCTTCCAGAAGAGACTTATATGTATTTTGTGCATTCCTTTTACGTCCCTACAAACCAAGAAAGCATCGCTGATTCAGATTATGTTTTCCCTTTCTGTGCAGCTCTGCAAAAGAACAATTTTTATGGAGTACAATTCCACCCTGAAAAAAGTGGCAACTGGGGTGAAAGAATATTGAGCAATTTTTTAAGCCTTAAACTATAATGAATAGTTTCCAGCTATAAAGAGTTTGAAATTTTTGCTAGTGCTGTATTAATAAGAAGTTCTTTCAAACTCTACCCTATTTTCAACATTTTTTGTTTCGGCATATTGATAGCCATCTTTCCACCATTGAGCCATCAACTTTTTATCAAATATGAGTGAGTTTTCTGTAAGCTTACTAGGCGTATAATATAAATTTAGCTTTACTTTTTGATGAATAGCAGCTAGCTTACCTTCTCTAATGTCGTGTTTTTCAACTTGATCAAGCATAAAACCAAATAGATTCATCATTAATGAAAAGGGATTTTTCCCCAAAACTTTATTATGTTCCATGTTTTCTGCTTCAAGAATGATTGCGTCAATATCTGTTGCTCCTCTTCTTATCGCTTCACGAATAGGAACCAGACTCCCAAAACCACCATCAGCGTATTCGCAGTTATTCTTTCTCACCAAACTCATAAAAGGCACTAAGTTGCAGGAGATCCATATCCAGTCGACGAAATCTTCATACTCAAAATCCTGAATAGACTTATACTCAACCTCATTCTTTGTTAAATTTGAAACAGTCACGATAATATCTTTTCCGCAACATTTAGCATTTTCGAAATCATCAATTGAAAAGTATTTGACAATGGTTTTCCTTAAGTTTTTGCTTTCACCAAATGTTCGCCTTTTCTTTATAAACTGTAAGACTGTATTAAGATAATTGATAGTAACATATTCACGTCCTTCTTTTTTTCGTTTTATAAAAGGATTAAGACTAAATATATCCGACTGCTTCACATGGGTGTAAATGTACTTAACCGTATCAATGTCTCCCATGGATAGATGCGGGATAAGTAAACTTCCGGTTGAAGACCCCAGAAATAATTGATACTCATGCCCAAGTTCTCTCATCAAATACTCAGCTACGCCACCGGCAAATGCCCCCTTGCTTCCTCCTCCAGAAATCACAAGTGCTTTCATAAAACTTTATTTATATAATTGAGTTCTTTGGTACTTAAATCTGACTTTAAATTTTCAATCCTATTTTTGAATTCTGGCTTTTTAATTAATGTTTTTAATAACTTCCTGCAAAAATCTCTAAATCGCCAAGTATGATGAAAACAGCCATCCATCAAATTGATTAATGCTTCATCTGAAAAGGCGTTAATTTGATACAAATAACCAAACGCATGTTCTCGAACTTGAAATCTGTGTTCAGCCGAAGTATAACTTATAAGTTCCTCTAAATATTCCTTCGTTTTATCAGATTCATAATCTGGAGTCACCAAACTAAGCATGAGCCACAATTGTCTTAGATTTTTATCTTTAAATCCTACAGAGTTTTTTGTAAGCTCTAAGTATTTGTGTCTGTCTTCCTGGAAATTCAACCATAGTTTTAATAAAGCGTATTCTTGTGTTTGATAAGATTTATCATTTAGTAATGATTCAAAATCTACTTTTAATTGAGGTGGAATTTGAGTAAGACTTTCTGCAAGGGCTTGCCTAACAAACATATTTTCGGATGCAAATGCTTTTTTATAAAGGAGAAATAATTTTTCATTATTCAGTTCTACAGACATTTGATAGACAGCTTCCTGAGCTATGTAATCATTAACAGGGAAACTCAATGCTTCTTCCAACTTATCGAGTTTTTCACTTATTGGAACTTCTCTGTAAGCAATCAATTCAAAATATGGAGATATAAAAAGTGATTGTTCTAAGGCAGTCAATGCTTGATTAGCCTTAAAGGCAGATTGTTCTAACCAATCTTCTTCAAATTGAGTTAAATCTATCTCAGTTAGTGCTTTAACTTCGTCCATAAACTGATTTGTAGTAACGTTTTGAAAGGCATATTTGTTTAAAAAGCTCTGAACTGCTTTATCAAAGACTTCATCACCTACAATTTTATTAAGCATGAACAAAGCCCAGGCTCCTTTTTGATAGTAGGTTAAAGAGCTTGCATTTTCTTTAAGAACTGGTTCACCCTGACCCTTATCACTACGCATTTTTAGCAATTCTGCATTTTGATAAAGTTTATGGTAAAAATAATCATCTCCAAATATTTGTCTTTCAGCTAATAGCGCATAGTAAGTAGCAAATCCTTCGTGAAGCCAATGGTGTTTGGAATCGGTTTCTGTAATAAGATTACCAAACCACTGATGAGCAAACTCGTGTGCATTCACGTTAACATAATTTCTATCATGATAGCCAATAGAATCAACCACAAAAGCATCTGAAAACACTGTTAGCGATGTGTTTTCCATTCCAGCGTACAAAAAATCTCTTACAGGAACTTGCTTGTAATTTTGCCAGGGATACGGAACTCCTATTTTGCGCTCTAAGTAATCAAATATTTTTTTGGAGTGGCGATATGTTGGTTCAAGCAGCGTAGAATCTCTCTTTAAAATATATTTATGCAACTCCACTCCTGATGCAGAAGTTTCAATTTCTCTAATGTAATCACCGATACTAATTGCAACAAGGTAAGAACTCATTGGTTTTTGCATATCGTAAACCCATCTATTTATGGAATCATTCTCTTCCCATTGTTCAATCAATTTTCCATTTGAAAGAGCACCGTAATATTTAGGAACCAATAAAGAAATATCAAACTCTATTTTGTCATTCATATCATCGATGCTTGGCAACCAATGTGATGTATATTTTCCCTGACCTTGAGTGAAAATTTGGTCATTGGCTTTATCATCATCTTCAAAACCAACAAAATACAAGGTCTGTTTTGGTTTGACTTTATAGCTGAAATTGATTTGATAAATTTCACCATCTTTAAAATTGCCTGTAAACCAAATTTTATCTGAGGTAGAATTGACTTCAAATTGGATTTTAGATGTCAACTTTTCAACAGTCATTCTTTTGGCATCTAAAAAAATGGAGTCTAAATCTTCATTCGCCTGAAATTCAAAATTTATTTTGCCAGATATAGTTTGTTCTGAAATCTTAGGAGTAATCTCAGCTGATATTTTTTTAATATCAAATTTATTTTGCTGTGCATTGGAGCAGAAAAAAATCAGCGAAATAAGAAAATAATAGTATTTGATCATTTCACTAAATTATAATATTTTAGATAGTGGTAAGAACAAAAATTTGAAAAATGGAGAATAATCTGATAATAAATTATTCCTGTTTAGCAATAATTACTGAAGCCTTTACGCCTGTGAGTAAATTCCAAACATTATTAGAATGTAAATAACCTTTATCATCAGTTATACGGAGCTGAGCTGTATTTGGTCCGGATTGCCCTTGATTAAGCGCGACAAATTCAACTTTATTGAATCCAACTTCCATAGGAATATCAATAGTGGTGAAGCCTGGTCTCAAAAGAACATTCTCTGCAATCACATTACCATTCAGAAGGATATTGACACGGTCACCATCAAACGCCATGTGGTCTCTAAACATAAAAGTCATTCTTTCTGCATTGGAGTTAATGACCCCAAAATCCATATCATTAGCATATTTATCAGCCTCAAAATTGTTTCCTTCCTTGCCGGCATCAAAATTGAATTTACTGTCCCAAGCTTGTCCTGGAGAAGTATATTTACTTTTTGCAGTAAAATCTACACCTTTGTCCTCTTTCCTATTAAGGAACATTCCATTACTATTTCGATTAGGAATGCCGAAAGTACTCATAGTGGATTTAGAATTGCTTTTTGATGAATTGAAAATAGAACCACTGGTTGTCTTGCTTCCAGAATCTACCTGAGCAGTCATGGCGAGACTAAATAAAATAAACATAGATGTCAAAACTATTTTCATGTTGCAAATATAACGCATTATTTATAAGTCTATTACTAGCTGAATGTTAACATTAAAATCAACTTGAACTATAAAGTTTATAATTGTTAAGATTTATAAACTTAATTGTATCAAATTGCTAATTATTTAATTTTGGACAAGAATAATACCAAATGTCAATATTAGCAAAAGGAATCACAAAGACTTATAAGTCACAAAAGGCTTTAAACAATGTGAGTTTTAAAATTCCAAAAGGCCAAATTGTTGGTTTTTTAGGACCAAATGGGGCGGGAAAATCAACAATGATGAAAATCCTGACAGGTTATATCAACTCTTACGAAGGTCAGGCTAAAATAAATAATATAAACGTAAAACAAAACCCATTAGATATTCAACACAAAATTGGTTACCTGCCAGAGCATAATCCTTTGTATTTGGAAATGTACGTCAGGGAATTTTTAAGTTTCAATGCAGATATCTATAAAATTCAAAAAGATAGAATAGAAGAAGTAATCTCTCTTACAAATCTAAATCCTGAAGCACACAAAAAAATAAATCAACTATCAAAAGGCTATCGCCAAAGAGTTGGTCTGGCAGCAGCTTTAGTTCATGACCCTGAAATATTAATTCTTGACGAACCCACAACAGGTCTGGATCCCAATCAATTAATTGAGATAAGAAGTTTAATAAAAAATATTGGTAAAGATAAAACCACTCTGCTTTCCACGCATATCATGCAGGAAGTTGAGGCTGTGTGTGATAGAGTGATCATTATTAATAAAGGAGAGGTTGTAGCAGATAAGATGCTGGAAGAATTAAAGAAAAATCAGCAGCAAATCATACATGTTGAGTTAGATTATAGTGTTGAGCTGGAGGCATTTAATAGATTATCTAAAGTCAAGAAAGCAAAAGAAATAGGGCTTTATACTTACGAATTACAATTTGATACAGATATAGATATGAGATCTTATGTGTTCGATTTTGCGCATGATATTGGTCTAAAAATTAAAACACTCAATAGAAAAAATCAAAGTTTGGAAGAGCTATTTAAAAATTTGACGTCAAAATAATTCTTTCAAATATCTGTAAATCTGATTCTTGTCAATTTTTCAAATAAATGTTTGAAATTATTTTAGACTAATTGTAACCTTAAGTGTCTTTTGAACGTATAAAGACATACATCACAAAATATTAGAATGAGACAACTTAAGATTACAAAACAGGTAACAAATCGTGAAACCGCTTCTCTTGACAAGTATTTACAAGAAATAGGTAAAGTTGACCTTATTACAGCAGAAGAAGAAGTAGAGTTAGCACAACGTATCAAAGCCGGAGATGACAGAGCTTTAGAAAAATTGACCAATGCCAACTTAAGATTCGTTGTTTCTGTTGCAAAACAATACCAAAACCAAGGCTTAACGCTTCCAGACCTTATCAATGAAGGTAATTTAGGCTTAATAAAAGCAGCAAAGAGATTTGATGAAACTCGTGGTTTTAAATTTATTTCTTATGCCGTATGGTGGATTAGACAATCTATCCTTCAAGCGCTCGCAGAGCAGTCTCGTGTTGTGAGGTTGCCTCTTAATAAAATTGGTACAATTAACAAGATCAATAAAGCCTATGCTTTACTAGAGCAAAATAATGAACGCCCTCCAAGTCCGGAAGAAATTGCTAAGGAATTAGATATGACCGTAAACGATGTAAAGGAATCATTGAAAAATTCTGGACGTCACGTCTCGATGGATGCACCACTTATAGAAGGTGAAGACTCAAATCTTTACGATGTACTAAATTTTGGTGAGTCTCCAAATCCAGACAAACAATTAATCCATGAGTCGCTTCAAAGAGAAATAGAACGTGCTTTAGAAACTTTAACTGTTCGAGAAGCTGATGTGCTTAGACTTTATTTTGGTTTAAACAATCAGCAACCTATGACCTTGGAGGAGATTGCTCAAATTTTTAGTTTAACCAGAGAAAGAGTAAGACAAATCAAAGAAAAAGGAGTAAGACGCCTTAAGCATACCAACAGGAGTAAGATTTTAAAGAATTATTTAGGTTAACAATCCTAAACTGATATTTTTAATAAAACCCCTGCCATTTAGCAGGGGATTTTTCTTTATTTTTTAGTGAAATTTTTATCAATTTTGATTATTCGAGGGTATGTATTTGAGCCCTAGTTTTTCACTAACTTTTCCCTTAAAACCCCAACAGTGGTTATAATTTCTAAAACATAAATTCCCTTTTGTAATTGACTGAGGTCAATTTGATTATGATCCAGTTTTTCTTCCTTGATTAACCGACCATTTAAATCATAGATTTTCACGTTTTCTATGGCAATTCCAACGTTTTTGATATTTAGAACATTAAAAACTGGGTTTGGATATATAGTGATGGCTTCTTTTAAAAATTGGTCTTGGTTTAAGTTGTTAGCGTAAAAAGTAGCAACACTTCCTGCCAAATTCGTAATATGTAAATAGACCAAGTCTCCTGAATAAGTGAAATTATAAGAAAACGGACCGTAAACAGGTCCTTCGGCTGTCTGAGTTTCTCCACCCTCTTGTAATATAAATACATTAACGAAATGATCAGCAATAATAGTGTGATTCGGTGTAATTGCACATCCTAAAAATAGAAAACTAAATTCCTGATTTATATCATCAAAATCAAATCTGCCACCGCATGTAGAAAATTCAAAAACAAACTTTGAAAAAAAATTACTATAACTGACAATCAAGACGTCTAATTCTTCCTGAGATTGATTAGCAAATATTTGTGAACCATTAATATCAATAATCTCTTCAATGATCCAATCATGATCTGTAAAAGGTTGAATCTGTGCTTTTAGAGAAAACGTCAATAAAAACATCAATGTAAAAAATACGGATTTCATAATTTAAAGTTTAATTGATGATTAGATTTTTGGTATCTAAGATTTCTCCATTTGCAATTAAATTGACAATATAAGTGCCTTTAGGTAATTAATCTATTGGAACACTTTGACAGCAATTGGTTGCACCTAATACATAATTATAATTTAATCTTGTAATAGAATGTGAGAGCATAACATAAGCATTATCAGATATTAGAGCATCATCACCTGCTTCTTCTATATAAAAATAATGAGTTTGGTTCTGTTTTGCAGATAAAGCATTAAAAAAAAGCATTAGACAGACGATTAATACTGTTTGCCAATTGAACTGTGCTTTCTCAGTTTGTGTGTGTGTGTGTGTTGTAAAACACTTGCAAATTAAATTTTGTTTTCATGATGAATTGGTTTTTGTTAAAAATAGCTAATTAATTAATAGTAAAGGTATTTCTTAATGTTAGTACTTAGAGACTTAGATTAGCTGATGAATTAGCTATTTAATTTTTTTTTAATAAGGTGAAACTTATATTTACAAAAAATACAGAATGCATAAATTTAAACAGATCACTTTATCTGCTTTTCTTTTACTAATAGGAGTTATTGAAAACTATGCTCAAAATGAACGAGAAATCAAAAAACATTTAAGTATTCTAGCTTCAAATGAAATGGAAGGGCGACAAACTGGGAGTAGTGGCTTAGAAAAATCTGCAGAGTACATCATACAGTTTTTTGAATCTGAAGAAATAAAATCTTACTACAGCGATTATAAGGATCTATTCATGTTGAAAGATAATCGACAGGGGTACAATCTGATTGCCTTCATTGAAGGAAGTGAACCCGCTTTAAAAAATAAACCAGTTATCATTGGAGCACACTACGATCATATCGGTAGAATAAAAGCAGTTAATGGAGATAAGATTGCAAATGGTGCAAACGACAATGCATCAGGAACTATCTCGGTCATGCAAATAGCAAAAATTATAAAAAATTCTAATCCGAAAAGACCTGTTATTTTTATTCTTTTTGATGCTGAAGAACAAGGTCTTGTGGGATCTAAACACATTGCTAAAAGATTAAAAGATGAAAAGATAGACCCTTACGTGGTTTTTAATATTGAAATGAATGGAGTTCCGTTAGAAAAAACACCAGAATCTGCATTTTTAACGGGATATAAACGCTCAAACTTTGCAGAAATTTTTAATTCTTCTATTTCTGAAGAGTTATTGGTTTTTTCAGAATTTTCAGAAAATAATAAATTGTTCAGGAGAAGTGATAATTACCCTTTTTATGCGGAGTTTAAAATTCCATCCCATACAGTCTCAACATTTGATTTTTCTAATTATGATTATTATCATCACGTAGACGATGAGGTAGATAATCTTGATATTGAACATATAGATTATATGATAACAAGATGGGCAAAAGCTCTGCTGAAAATTGCAAATCATCAAGACAACATCATTAAAATAAATAAATAATGGCTAAAACAGTTATAATAACAGGCACAAGTCGAGGAATTGGGTATGAATTGGTGAAAATTTTCTCTCAAAAAGATTTTGAAGTTTTTGCTCTATCCAGAAACGACAATCCTGTGAAAGAATTGAATCTTAAGAATGTCCATAGCATTTCTTGTGACCTGAGTGATGAAAACTCTATCTCTAAAACTGTAGAATTTATTTCAAAAAAAATTCAGCATGTTGACATTTTGATTAATAATGCTGGGAAGTTCATGAATCAAACTTTCGAGAATACAAACCTTGAAAATGTAAGAGCAGTCTACGAAGCGAATGTTTTTGGTGTTTTCGGATTGACTTCAAAGCTGATAAAAACTTTCAATAATGTAGGACACACTGTAAATATTTCTAGTATGGGCGGCATTCAAGGCAGTGTGAAATTCCCAGGTCTGGCAGCTTACAGTTCAAGTAAAGCGGCATTAATTTGTCTAACTGAATTACTAGCGGAAGAATATAAGGAAACAGATATGGCTTTTAATTGTTTGGCTTTAGGGGCTGTACAGACAGAAATGCTCAATGAGGCATTTCCCGATTTTGAAGCTCCCGTAAATGCTAAAGAAATGGCAAATTACATCAGCAACTTTGCTATTGAGGGAAGACAGTATTTTAATGGCAAAACCTTACAGGTGTCAAATACAACACCATAAGATGACTACTGTTTTACAGAAATATTTACCTGAAAAATCAGTTTCTTCAGTAGAAACATTACTCAAAAATTATAAGGTACATCTTAAAATTGTAAACGAGAGACAAACCAAACATGGTGATTATAGGCCTTTACCTAATGGAGGGCATCTAATCACTATAAATTCTAGTCTTAATCCTTATCGTTTTTTAATCACTCTAATTCATGAAATTGCGCATTTACTGGTTTTTTTGAATTATCCACGTTATGTAAAACCACATGGCATAGAATGGAAACTGACCTTTCAACAATTAATGCTGCCGCTTATAAATCCTGAAATATTTCCGAAACAACTTTTACCAATCATTGCAAATCATTTCAAAAACCCTAAGGCCAGTAGCGACACAGATGCAAAGTTATCTATTGCTTTAAAGTCTTATGATAAACCTAGCGATAAAAATTATATATTTGAATTACCCGTTGGCACTAAGTTTATTATACCAAATGGGAAAGTTTTTATGAAAGGTGAAAAACTCAGAAAAAGATATCGATGTAAAGAATTGTCTTCTGGCAGGATATATGTTTTTCAGCCAAACGCACAAGTAGAAATTTTAAAATAATCAATACCATTACATTTTATATGTAGATTTTTTATGGAAAACAATCAGACCAATGGAAATAAGCCTGAGAACCAAACTCAGCAGGAAGAAAAGGTTAAAAAGAATTTCAAAGAAACTTACGGCAGTGTAAGGTCTTATTTACTCCATCTTTTAGACATAAGAGAGGAAACTGATCGAGACACTACGATGGAAGCCATTTTAAAAGATATTCCATTTCGAGGTCACACAGCCTGGATCTTAATTTTTTCAATTATAGTAGCATCTGTTGGATTGAATGTTGGCAGCACGGCAGTCATCATCGGTGCCATGCTTATTTCACCTCTAATGGGACCGATTGTGGGCCTCGGATTTTCTGTGGCGATCAATGATTTGGATACCTTAAAAAGATCATTAGTAAACTTAGGGGTCATGGTTGGCTTAAGCTTGTTGACGGCATCACTTTATTTTTGGATTTCACCGCTAACAGAAAGTACAGACCCAAATGATGAACTTATTTCAAGAACTTATCCAACCATACTAGACGTAATTGTGGCGATTTTTGGTGGATTAGCATTAATAATTGCCAAAACAAAGAAAGGAACAATTTCTACAGTGATCATGGGTGTAGCAATTGCCACTGCCCTTATGCCTCCGCTTTGCACAGCTGGTTATGGAATTGCAGTTTGGGATATTTCAATATTTGGTGGTGCCATGTATTTGTTTACTATCAATACTATATTTATCGCACTTTCAACATTTCTGGTTTCAAAAATTTTGCGTTTTCCGCTCGTTAAATACGCAAATTCATTAAGACGAAAACGTATATCTCAACTCGCTTCAATTATCGCCATCGTGGTAATGCTGCCAAGTATATATTTATTTTACATGTTGTGGGAAGAATCTACTTTTAGAAAAAGCGCCAAAACCTTTGTAAAAGTAGAATTAGAACCATATGAAGGCTCTTATCTTCAAAAAAACACTACAAATATTGAATACCACACCGATCAGGCTTCACTGATTGAGGTCTCTTTTTTAGGGAAAGAAATACCAGCTGAAGTCATTGATTTATGGAAATCTAAATTAGATCAATACGACAATTTAAATAATACAAATCTCAGAATTTTACAAAATGAAAACTCTGACAATTTCAATCAATATACCTATTTGAAGGAATTAAAGTCCAGAGATTCTCTAGAGTTGATTTCAAAAAATATGCAGGTGAATATTTTAAATAAGAAGCTCGATTCTATCATTGCTCTCAAAAACAAAAAAAATATTCAGTTTGATAGAATTGCCAAAGAAATCCGTTTAAATTATGGAAAAGTTACGGACGTCGCTTATGCTGAAATGATATATGATAATGACTTAAAAATTGATACAATTCCAACTTTTAGGGTTACTTGGGATGGAGATTTATCTTATAATGAGAAATTGGAATTTGAAAAAAAATTAGCTGACTGGCTAGCCTTTAAAATTGATACTGAAAAAATTGATGTAGACATTAAACCAGCCTCTATTCTGAACTAGGTAAATTCTAATATCCTTTTTGTTGAGCAATTCTTACTTTTTTGTACAAATTAGATGAATAAACAAATTTCGTTACAGCCTCGTTATCTGTTTTGTGTATGATTGATTTGCTGCCTTCCCAGGCAAGCTTCCCTTTTTCCAGATAAATAATTTTTTGTCCTATTTCAAACACAGAATTCATGTCATGAGTATTTATCACTGTGGTGATGTCAAAATCATATGTGATTTCTTGGATAAGATTGTCAATTACTGTTGCCGTTTTAGGGTCTAAACCAGAATTTGGCTCATCACAGAATAAAAAATTGGGACGATTTACCACTGCACGAGCTATAGATACCCTTTTTTGCATGCCTCCACTAATTTCTGATGGGAATTTATGATTAGCATTTACTAGTTTTACGCGAGCCAAAACCTCATTAACTCTATCTAACATTTCGGACTTTGATGCATTAGAGAACATCCTTAAGGGGAACATTACATTTTGTTCTACAGTCATAGAATCAAATAATGCTCCACCTTGAAAAACCATTCCAATTTGTTTCCTCAATTCTCTTTTTTTTGTTGGACTGAGCTCTCGATACTTCATGTCCCCATAACAAATATTACCTTTTTCAGGTTCAAATAGGCCTAGAAGACATTTTATAAAGACGGTTTTTCCCGAACCAGATTGCCCAATTATCAAATTGGTTTGACCTTTTTCAAAAGTAGTGCTAATGCCTTTAAGTACATGATGCTCTCCAAATGACTTATGTAGATTTTCAATTTTTATCATTAGCTAAGCAATAGTTGAGTGATTAAATAATTTGAAATTATTATAATGACGCTGGTCCAAACAAATGAAGTTGTTGATGCTTTTCCGACTTCCAATGAACCTCCTTTCATGTAGAACCCATAAAAAGCCGGAACTGTAGCCAAAATAAAAGCAAAAACGAATGTCTTAAAAAAGGCATAAACCAAATGAAAACTTATAAAATCGTCTTGAAGCCCTTGTAAAAATAAATTGCCTTCAACAAACCCTCCAAAGACTCCTGCGGAATAAGCCCCTAAAATTCCTACAAACATAGATATTGCGATGACAAATGGGTAAAACATCATGCCTACTATTTTAGGAAAAACTAGATAATTCAAGGCATTGATTCCCATAATTTCTAAGGCATCAATTTGTTCAGTCACCCTCATAGTACCAATACTGGAAGTAATATAAGAACCTACCTTGCCAGCCATAATAATAGAAATAAATGTTGGAGAGAATTCCAAAATAATAGATTGTCTTCCTGCAAAGGCTATGAGAGACTTCGGAATCAAAGGGTTACTCAAATTTAATGCAGTCTGGATGGTAATCACTGCACCTATGAAGAATGAAATAAAAATTACAATACCTAAAGACCGAACCGCTAAATCATGAATCTCCTGAACAATAAGAGTTTTTAACACGCTTCCTTTAGTAAAGCGCTTAAAAACGTCTTTAATCATCATAAAATAGCGACCAATGTTCGAAATGTACTGCATCAAAAAAAATTAAAGGCTAAAATAGAAAAATTTAAACGTTTATGTTTTAACTATTATTAGAAAGTTTTAGATATATAAATTTTGTAAATTTGGATAAAGCAGAACGATGAAATATTTAACATCAGTATTATTCTTTTGGTTTTTGTTTTCAATCTCTGCGCAAAATCAAAAGTCAAAACTTATCGTTGGCATTGTAGTCGATCAGATGAGATACGACTATTTATATAAATTTCAAAACCATTATTCAGAAAAGGGCTTTAAAAGATTACTTAATAATGGGTTTAATGCAAAAAATACACATTACAGTTATATCCCAACTTATACCGGTCCTGGTCACGCCTCAATATTTACCGGCACAACACCAGCCTATCATGGCATAATTTCAAATAATTGGTATGATAAGCAAGAAAACAAAATTATCTATTGTGTGGACGATGAAAATATGACCTCTGTTGGCATCGTTGGTGAAGCTGGTCAAAGATCACCAAAACAATTACTCACCACAACTATTGGAGACCAAAACAGACTTCACACGCAATTTGATGGCAAAACAATTTCTATTTCGCTGGAAGACCGCAGCTCAATTTTATCAGGAGGCCATACTGCGAATGCGTCTTATTGGCTTGCTGGAGAAAATGAAGGAAAATTTGTTAGTAGCAGCTTTTATATGGATAAATTACCGGATTGGGTAAAAGGTTTTAATAAAGATACAGATCGCTATCTCAAAACCTGGAACACTCTTGAACCCATTGAATTATACAAAGAAAGTGGAAGTGATCTCAATAATTATGAGAAAACCTTTGTTGGAAAAAGTACTGCTACTTTTCCATATGATTTAAAAGCCTTAGCCAAAAATAATAAAGGGTTTTCAATTTTGAAAGATACTCCTATGGGAGACGAAATGCTGACAGATTTCGCTATAGAAGCCATCACCAATGAAGAATTAGGCAAAGATGAAGCGACAGATTTTCTCATTATTGGATATACCAGTCCAGATTATGTAGGTCATAATTTTGGGGTAAACTCAAAAGAAATACAAGATACTTACATCAGACTAGATTTACAGATATCTGCCCTTTTAAATCACTTAGATAAATCTGTTGGTAAAGACAATTATACTCTGTTTCTTACCGCAGATCATGGCGCTGTTCACGTTCCTCAATTTTTAAAAGACCAAAAAATACCAGCTGGTTATTTTGATAATAAACAATTAAGAAGAAGTGTAAAGCAATTTGTTGAAAATAGATTTGGAAGTGCAATGCTAATAGAGGGATATTCGGACAATGTGATTTTCTTTGATTACGATGAATTGGAAAATAATAATATAGAAGCTGATGATATGCAAGAAGCTTTATACTATTTTATTTTGAAGCAAGACGGTGTAGATCGTGTCTATACCAGAGACATGATAGAACAAAACGATATGACGGATAATTTTGGAATGGCATTAAAAAACGGTTTTCATCCGAAAAGAAGCGGTGATGTGTTTTTTATTTTAGAACCGAGCATTATTCCCTATATTGAAAAAGGCTCAACACACGGCAGCTACTACCCATATGATTCTCATGTGCCATTAATTTTTTATGGAGCTCATATTAAAAAAGGAGTCACCTATAAAAAATATAACGTTAGAGATATTGCCCCAACCCTTTCTGCACTTCTAGACATAGAGCAACCCAATGGTACCACTGGTGTGATCATCGAGGAAATTTTCGACAAAAATTAAATTATTATACCTGTGCACTTATTGTTCGCTCTCTGCTTACTTTACCATTTGCAGTTTCTTCAAACTTTTCCACAAAGTAGATTTTCTTAGGCTTTTCGTATTTGCCAAGCCCTTTCAAATTATCAATGGCTTCTTTTAAATCGCTTAAAAGATCTTCAGAAAATGGCATCTCAACAAAAAGCACAACTTTTTCACCAAGCGCATCATCTTCCATTCCACTTAAAAAGAATCTTTGTGTAATCAATTTCTGTAATTTCTTTTCTACCTCTTCAGGATGAATTTTGACACCACCTGAATTGATTACATTATCAAATCTCCCTTTCCAGAAGAATTTTTTGTAAGATTCAATTTCAACCACATCATTGGTTAAAATAGGGTCATCTAGCAATTGAGGAGCTTTTATAATTAATCTATTATGCTCATCTGCAGAAACCGAAACTTTTGGTAAAGCCTTAAATGGTCCAGTTTCTAATTTACCCGATTTTCTATTATTAATTTTTCGAGCTGCTATGTGAGATACAGTTTCTGTCATCCCAAATGTTTCGTAAACTTTAGTCGGGATACCTTGGACCATCATTTTTAAATTTTCAGAGATATGACCACCGCCTACAATCAACTTTTTAATTAAATGTAGTCTATTTAAAGAATTATCCAGTTGAAATGGAGTCATCGCGCAAAAATCATAAGTTTTATAAACATTATCCAGAGGGTTTGATGCTGGCTTGATAATGTCCAGATGCCAACCTAAAGTCATGGCTCTAATCAGCATCATCATACCACCAATATGTTTTGCCGGTAAACACATGAGTGCTTTTGTACCTTCATCTAATTTAAAGTGTTTTCCCGTAGCTATGGCAGAATTTACCATTCTTTGTTTGTCAATAAATATAGGTTTTGGTGAACCGGTGGAACCAGAAGTTCTCACTTTGATATCGCTGTAGTCATCGTTTAACCAATCTAGCAAGAAATTCCCCACTCGCTCTTCAAAAGGCAAACCTTCTTTTATGAAGCTGTAGGCGACTTTTCTAAGCTGAGATCGGTCGTAATTGGTCCCATTTAGTTTAAAAGAGTGGTGGATTTTATACTTTGGCTTCGACATAAATATCAATTTAATACTAAATTAGTCTTTTAGGACCAATTTTTCAAAACTGAATGTAAATTTATGTAATAAAAAAAGGCTTGAAACAATAAGAATGTAAAGTCCTTATTAAATTTAGTTTAAAAAATTAGTCTGCTAGTCCTTCTTAA
>Ga0207419_1000572_pt1 | contig 31749 bp, 28 predicted proteins | sample ElkSloMetagenome_4_FD_184723 | JGI IMG/M metagenome (GOLD analysis project Ga0207419, IMG submission 184723) | Hot spring microbial communities from Elkhorn Slough, Monterey Bay, USA - MD2A (version 2) | ecosystem: Environmental > Aquatic > Marine > Intertidal zone > Estuary: Microbial mat ... | reverse complement strand
CGACGAGGCCACGCATGAGACTGTAGGAGCGGGGATGATCTTGTAGTCGGTTACAATGAAGTTATTTTCGTTTCGGAAATAGATCATCAAAGACTGATAAAACACTTTCGATGCTAATATTTCAATTTGAAATCTTGGAATTTGAAATCACTTAGGAAGTCTAATGACAGACTATCCGAGCAAAAAAGCAATTCCAAGATTCCCAATTCCAAATTGAGTGATTTTCTAAAATCATTCATGAAAATCCTTCAAGATCTTACGATAGTCGTTGAAGAGTTTCGACTTCGAGACAAAACCCACATACTTCCCATTGTCGATCACCGGTAAGTTCCAAGCGCCGGTTTGTTGGAACTTCTGCATCACCTTGTCCATGGAATCGGTAGAAGCCACCGCATCCGGATGCTGGATCATCAATTCCCACACCTGGATCTTGTCGTATTTCTTTGGTTTGAACATCACTTGTCTAATATCGTCTAAAAGCACGACCCCTTCCAGAGAGCCATCCTCATTGACCACGGGAAAGAGATTCCGGGCGCTTCTGGAAACCAGTTTTACCAATTCTCCCAGCGTTTGATCCGGTTGGATGGTAGAGAAATCGTTCTCTACTTCAGTCTTTAATTGCATGAGGGTGAGGACCGCCTGATCCTTATTATGGGTGATCAATTCCCCCTTCTGAGCCAATTGTAAGGTATAAAGTGAATGAGGTTGAAAATAGCGCGCTGTGATGAATGAAATGGCTGCGGTGATCATCAGGGGGATGATCAATTCATAGCCGGAAGTGATCTCCGCGATCAGGAAGAGACCGGTTAAGGGGGCATGAAGGATACCGGCAATCAGACCCGTCATGCTCACTAAGGTAAAGTTCCTTTCGGAGAGCGAGAAGATTCCCAATTGGTTGATGGATTTGGCAAAGAGATAGCCGAAAGCCGATCCCATGAACATAGAGGGCGCGAAGACCCCACCAAAACCTCCTGCACCGAGTGTTAAGGTAGTGGCAATGGATTTGATGAAGACAATGGCCAATAGGAAAAGGGCCAACATCCAGAAATAATTTCGATAATCATAAAAGATACTGCCTTCGAACAAGCTTTCCATATCGCCATTCAGCATGGCTTTGATACTCACAAAACCTTCACCATAGAGCGGTGGAAAAAGGAAGATCAGGCCGCCCAAGATAATGGCGCCCACCAAGACCTTTTGATAACGCCCTTTGATCTTATCGAATTGTCGCTCGATATTCCAATAGCTTTTACAGAAGTATACCGAAAGCAATCCGGTAAGGATACCGAGTAGAATATAGAAGGGTACGTCTGAAAGCGTAAAGCTATCCAGCACTTCAATATCGAAAAGCACCTCATCGCCAAACATCAAATAAGAAGTGAGGGTGGCAGAAATGGAAGCCATCAATAATGGGATCATTGAAGAAACCGTGAGGTCGAGCATGATCACCTCGAGGGCAAAAACCACTGCAGCAACCGGGGCATGAAAAATACCCGACATGGCAGCCGCCGCTCCACAACCGAGCATTAAGGTGGTTTTTTGATAGTTTAGTCGGCTCCAGCGTGAGTAATTGGAACCAATGGCACTACTGGCTCCCACGGTAGGACCCTCTAGTCCTACGGATCCACCAAAGCCAACTGTGATCAGGGAAGTAACCAGCGATCGATAGGTTGCTGAACGGGGTAGAATGGAGTTGGATTTGGAGATCGACTGTAGTACGTTGGGAATGCTAATACCCAAACGGCCTTTCAAAAGGTATCTACTGACCAGAACCGTAAATAAAATTCCCAGACCGGGATAAATCAAATAGAGGTAGCTTTCTTCTCCTTTTAGGGCTCCGGCCTTCAGGAGAGACTGAATAAAAAACACCCCGTTTTTAAGCACTACGGCGGCCAATCCAGAGCTTATCCCTACCGCAATACTGAGGATGATCAAGAACTGTCGCTCTTGCAATCGGCGCCGGCGCCAAATATTGAAACGCTTAAGGGTTTTTCTTAGGTAGTCAATTAGCAAAGTAGGGATTTTGCCAGCAAAGTTGAACAATTAATCACGAAATGAAATATCCTTGCTTTTCAAATGCAGGTCGCGTTGGGGGAAAGGGATGGTCACATTATTCTCTCGAAAAGCTTCATCAATCGCAAAACGCAAGCGACTTTTGGTACGTTCGATTCGCCACACCTCATCCGACCAGAAATGCAAGCTAAAGTCGAGGGATGAATTCCCGAAGTCGGCAAACATCACAAAGGGCTTGATCCTTTCGGTGATCGCTTCTTCTTTTGCAGCGCATTCCAGAAGCAGTTTTTCCACCAATCTGGTATCTGAACCGTAAGCTACACCCACTTCTACCTGAAAACGCGTAAGGCGATTGCTGTTGCTCCAATTGATCACGCGGTCATTGGTAAGTTGCGAATTGGGCACGATCATCATGATGCCGTCACGGGTTCTTACTTTGGAAGTACGCAGGTTGATCTGCTTGATCACCCCCACGGTTTCGTTTTCCATCTCCACTACATCGCCAACCATTACATCCCCTTCAAAAAGCAGCATTAAACCGGCAACAAAATCCCGGAAGGCTTCTTGCAATCCAAAACCCAGACCCACAAAAAGAGCAGAAGAACCGATCAGGATAGGCGTGATGTTGATGTTGATGCTCTTCAGGGCCAAAATAAAGCCAAGCACGTATATAATGTACTTCCCGATCTTAGTTACGGCAATCAGTTTGCCCTCTGTGAAGTTCTTCTTCTCCGAAAGCTGTTTCTTCAACAGGCGTTCTAATCCGGATACCACCAGACGAATACTAATCAAGACCAGAACAACTACCAATATATTGTATAGTGATATTGAATAGTCTTGCACCTCAAAAAGTTTGAACTCCAGGGCCGATTTGATATTTTGTAATATTTCTTTTATCTCTTCCATCATTTTGGCAATACAATTCTACCCAACTCACCGGCCAGCTGTTTTTTGGCTTCTTCCAAACGACTGATCACTGCAATCCGGTCTTCATAATCCTCGGGATTCGCTTTTAGGTCTTCTTGTTGTTTCTTGATCATTTTAATTACTTGCTCCAATCGCCAAGAACAGATTCCTTTATGGATCTTATTGGGCAACTCTTCCTCTTCCGTAATGGTAAGGATCTTGTGTTTCTCTTCCCAATTGACGCTCAGCTGGTACTTTTCCAATAAGAGGTCTATACTCAATACCGCCACTTCTTGATCGGGGTTTGCCACCAATTCCTTCTCTTTTAACTCCCTGCCTTCTTCCTTGGCCGTTTTAAAAAGCTCAAACACTTTGCGGTAGGTGGGATCTTCAAATTCAATTTGATCATGTAAGACTTCTTCGATCAAATAATTCATCACCTTGAAGCGCTCACCTTCATCTTCTTTATCGGCCTTATAAGTAAATTCTTGTCGCCCAAATTTGATCAAGGTCTGAATGAGGTCTTTCTCCTGATAGGCTTCCTGATCAGCCTTATCCAATTTTTTTTCCACCAAGAGGTGGTCGAGATTACTTTCTGCTCTTTCGTCTTCCTCCCTTTGCTGTATGTTCTTGGTGAGCTTTTTCCTGCGGATCTTGTTCAGCTCAAGCATCAGTGTCTGCTCTTCGATCTCAAGTAGATTGCTACTCTCTTGCACATACACCGAGCGGGTGATCGGATCCGGGATCAAAGCAATACTCTGCACGATATCCCTGATCATGGCGGCCCTTTTCAGGGGGTCATGCTGGGTCTCGTCTGCCAAGACTTTGGCTTTGAAGGCAATGAAATCAACCGACTCTGATTCCAGATATGCTTTAAGCTCTTCAGCAGAGTGATTCCTGGCAAATGAATCCGGATCCTCACCCTCCGGAAAGGCCAAAACCTTCACGTTCAGGCCTTGTTCAAGAATCAGGTCAATACCTCTGAAGGAGGCCTTGATTCCCGCTTCATCGCCATCGTAAAGAATAGTTACTCGTGGGGCATAGCGTTTGATCAACTTGATCTGCTCTACGGTTAGCGAGGTGCCTGAAGAGGCTACCACATTCTCTACGCCTTGCTGATGCATAGAGATCACATCGGTATAGCCTTCTACCAAATAGCAGTTCTCTGCCTCCACGATCTTGCGCTTGGCAAGATGTAGCCCGTAGAGCACTTTACTCTTATAATAGATCTCAGATTCTGGAGAATTGAGATATTTGGCTGTTTTCTTATCGGCTTTCAGCGTTCTTCCTCCAAAAGCGATCACCCTGCCAGACACATTGTGAATGGGGAACATGACTCGGGCTCTGAAGCGATCGAAGTGCCGTTTGGACTTGCCCTCCTCAGCTTCTTTCGCAATGGTGAGTCCGGCTTTTTCTAAATAATCAAGACTGTAGCCATTTTCCAGAGCCAGATCACTAAAATGCGACCAATCCTCTTTAGAATATCCCAAGCCGAACTTTTCGATGGTTTCACTTGTAAAACCCCTTTCCTTGAAGTAACTCAGGCCTACAGCTCTGCCCTCTTCATCCTCCTGCATGGTTTTGATGAAGGTATCTTTGGCAAACTGATTGACAATAAAAAGACTTTCCTTTTGGTTGGCAGCCTGAATTTCTTCGGGAGTCTTTTCTTCTTCCTCGATCTCAATATTGTATTTGTTGGCAAGGAATCTTAAGGCTTCCGGATAACTGTATTGTTCATGGTCCATCATGAAGTTCACAGCTCCACCGGCTTTGCCACATCCAAAGCATTTGTAGATCCCTTTGGCAGGAGATACCGTGAAAGAAGGCGTCTTTTCGTTGTGAAAAGGGCAAAGACCCAGGAGGTTAGCCCCTCTCTTTTTCAGATTTACAAAATCACCCACCACTTCATCAACGCGCGCGGTCTCGAGGATTTCATCTACTGTTTCTCTTGGTATCAAATTGAGGAAATTGTTTTCTAAATTAAAAAGAAAAGGACTTACTTCAGTCCCAGCAAAAGAGAATCTTCCCCATTGATCGGAAGATCCAGATTCACGCTATCGGCAAAACTTCCGTCGCTGTTCCAAACTCTCCACCAACCGTTTCGTTTTCCCTCCTTGTATTGCCCCAGCATGCGTTTTTTACCATTTTCGAAGTAGATTTTAGAGAAGCCTTCTCTTTGCCCATGACGAAATTGACCTTCGCTCCAGATAAAGCCATTTTCGTAATAATAGGTCCATACGCCGTGCGCTTTCCCATTTACGGTATTGCCCTCTAGTTTTAGCTTCCCGTCGGGATAGTATTCTACCTGTACATCCTTTACATACGCCTGTTCTTTCTTCGATTCGTCTTCGGTTTTAATTCCGTTACAAGCCCATAAAACCAGACTGAGAATCAATCCAATGATCTTCTTCATCTCGATTATTTTTTTCTTTCGGTAGTGTAGATCACTAATTGTCGTAGTGATTCTCTGGCCGGATTAGCGGGAAAGCTATCCAGCAAATCCAGCGCCTTTTTACGATACTCCATCATTTGATCCCTGGCATAGTCGATCCCTCCGCTTTGGATCACGAAATCGATGACTTCCTTTACCTTCTGATCGTCATTGTTGTTCTTCTTCACCGTATTGATGATCTTTTTACGGTCACTCTTTTTACTTTGGTTTAGTGCATAGATCAGCGGCAGCGTCATTTTTTGTTCTTTAATGTCGATACCCAATGGCTTCCCTATGTTTTCATCAGTACCGTAATCAAACAGGTCGTCCTTGATCTGAAAGCAGATTCCTACCAGTTCACCAAAGTGACGCATCCGTTCAATGGTTTCAGCCTCCTGCTTGGCGGAAGCCGCTCCTGTGGCACAGCAGGAAGCAATCAAAGTGGCGGTTTTCTTGGTGATGATGTCAAAATAGATCTCCTCTGAAATGTCCAATCTTCTGGCTTTTTCGATCTGCAAAAGCTCCCCCTCACTCATTAATTTTACAGAATTGCTCACAATCCTCAAAAGGGCAAATTCGCCTTTATCCACTGAAAGCAACAAGCCTCTGGAGAGCAGATAATCGCCAACCAAGACTGCGATCTTGTTCTTCCAGAGCGCATTGATCGAGAAAAAACCTCTTCTCTTATAGGATTCGTCTACCACGTCATCGTGCACTAAAGTAGCGGTATGAAGAAGCTCGATCAAGGAAGCGGCCGTATAGGTTGATTCGGTGGTCTCTCCAAACATCTTGGCGGACAGGAATACGAACATCGGTCGCATTTGCTTCCCCTTTCTTTTTACGATGTAATGGGTGATCTTATCAAGCAGGGGTACGGTGCTTTTCATGCTGTCCCGAAAATGCTTTTCGAAGGCGTTCATTTCCTCCGCTATGGGTGCTTTTATCTGTCTTAGGGGACTACTCATGGAAGGCACAAAAATACGCCAACTTACTGTGAAAGCACAGCTTTATTCTTATTGGCCAACTGCCCGCATGCGGCATCAATATCCTTCCCGCGACTGCGTCGAATATTTACCACCAAATTACAGCTTTCCAAATAGGCCGCAAAGGCGTCTACCTTTCTGGGGTCAGCTTGTTGGAACTCGCCATCATCGATGGGATTGTACTCGATGATGTTGATCTTACACGGCACATGCTTACAAAATTCGGCCAGCTCTCTGGCATCCTCAACTTCATCGTTAAAATCTCTGAAAATGATGTATTCAAAGGTGACCCGGCTCCCGGTTTTTTGGTGGAAGTGCTTCAAGGCATCAGCCAAAATTTCAAGATTGTTCTGCTCATTGATGGGCATGATCTTAGAGCGCTTTTCATCATTGGCAGCGTGCAGTGATAAAGCGAGGTTGAACTTTACTTCATCATCGCCCAACCGTCGGATCAATTTCGCGATGCCGGCCGTAGAAACTGTGATCCGTTTTGGCGACATCCCCAAGCCTTCGGTTGAAGTAATCCGCTCCACAGACTTGAGCAATTGGGAATAGTTCAATAAGGGTTCGCCCATGCCCATGTAGACGATGTTACTCAAAGGCTTTTGATGAATCTCTTCGGCCTGCTCCTTTAAAATCGCCACCTGGTCATAGATCTCGTCAAAACGAATGTTTCGGGCCAGATCCAGTTTTCCCGTAGCGCAAAATTTGCATGCCAAGCTGCATCCCACTTGTGAAGAAATGCATGCGGTCATTCGGTCAGTTGTAGGGATCAATACCCCTTCGGTGATCTTTCCATCTGCAAGCCGGAAGGCGTTCTTCACTGTTCCATCGCGACTGCGTTGCTGATCGGCTACTTGCACCGCCGGTAGCTCAAAGTGCTCAGTCAGCAAGCTTCGGGTTTCCAACGAAAGGTTGGTCATTTCCTCAAAACTACGGGCCGATTTCTTCCAGAGCCACTCTTCTACTTGTTTGGCTCTAAAGGCCTTAATTCCTTGCCCCGCAAAGAACTCCACTAATTCTTCTCGACTGAGATCCCTGATATTCCTTTTCTTCGCCGCCTCCATGGCCGCAAAGTTAATCTTTATTTTTGCCCTTATGGAATCAAGGCTTTACCAAGCTGACTACCTTTTTATGGGGGATAACACCCTGCTCAAAGACGCCTGGATTAGAGTGAATGAGCTTGGTCGTATTCTAGAAATTGGGGAAGGTCCCGCGAATGAGGAGCATCTCATTCAGATCAAAGGGGGGATTAGCCCTTCCTTCATTAACTGCCATTGTCATCTCGAACTCTCGCACCTCCATGAAAAAGTAGCCATGCACGGCGGCTTACACGAATTCATTCCTTCTTTGCAATCACAAAGGCAGGTAAACCAAGGTACCATCGATGAAGCTATTCAAAAATGGGATCAAAGGATGTGGGAGAAGGGGATTTCGGCTGTGGGAGATATCACTAACGGACACGACACCATAGGCGTGAAAGAGAATTCTCCCATTACCTACCATAATTTCATTGAACTTTTCGGATTGAAAGCTGAAAAAGCAGAAGCGATCTTTGCGAATGGAAGCAAGCTTTTAAAAGACTTTGAGAAAAGGGGGCTTTCGGCGAACCTGGTCCCTCACAGTCCTTATGCGGTCTCATCCCCCCTGTTCCAACTCATTGCCAAGCAAGCAAAAAGAGAACTGATCAGCATTCACAATCAGGAGACCCAAGGCGAGTTGGATCTCTTCGAAAAAGGCAATGGTGCCCTGCAAAGCATGTTGGAGAACTTTGGCAACTCAGCAGCCGATATACTGAAGGAACAGTCGAGCTCACTCATGCACAGCTTGCAATTCTTTCCCCAAGATCAAAAAATACTAATGGTGCATAATACTTTCACTGAGCTTAACGATATAGAGGCCGCCTGTGTTTCTCATGATCAGCTATTCTGGTGCTTTTGCCCGCAAGCCAATTGGTACATCGAAAAACGATTGCCCCACATTCCGCTATTCATTGAGAAAGGCCTGCAGTGCACTTTAGGCACTGACAGTTTGGCTTCGAACCACGATCTATGTATTCTAGAAGAAATGAAGTTGATCAAAAGCCATTATCCAGAGGTTGAAACCACCACCCTCATGAACTGGGCATGCCGCAACGGTGCCGAATTTTTAGAACTAGCCGAATTGGGTATGATCCAGGTGGGTAAGCAATGTGGTTTGAACCGGATTAGCGAACTGGACTCCAATGGGGAGCTTACCGCCCACTCAAAAGTTGAACGGCTGGTCTAATTTATTTGGCTAAAAGCTGCTCGGCAAGGACCAAATCTACCGGCGTGGTGATCTTGATATTTTCTACATTACCCGCAACCAAATTGATCTGCGCCCCGCTCGACTCCATCACCGACGCATCGTCGGTAAACTTTCCTTCCAGATCTTTATAGGCCTTTTTAATCGCTTCACTGTGAAAACATTGCGGCGTTTGAACCGCGACAAAGTTTGCACGATCCAGGGCTGATGAGTCCTTTCCTTCAACCAGACGTATCGAATCGGTTAGCGGAGTCACCGGTATAGCATTGCCCAGTTCTTCAGCGGTATGGTAGCAACTGAGGATCGATTTAATGCTTACCAAAGGTCTTACAGCGTCGTGAATACCAACCAGCGCTCCGTCAGGCACTAAGTCCAATCCCGAGCGGACCGAATCAGTACGTTCGTTGCCACCGAAGGCAATAGGCGTATCTTGAAATGCAGTGCCATGGGAAATCTTTGCCCACCGATCAGTCTGATCTTTAGGCAAGACCAAGACGAAATTAAGGTCTGGAATCGCCTGGATAAATCGTTCCAAAGTATGAATGAGAATGGCTTTGCCATGCAATTGAAGAAATTGCTTGGGGGTTTTCTTTCCCATGCGACTTCCTTTTCCTCCGGCAAGAATGAGGGCGTACTTTTTCAACACTTAGATGATCAACATCGCATCGCCGTAACTTTGAAAACGATACTTCTCTTTTATGGCCAATTGGTAAGCATCCATGATCAAATCATAGCCTCCAAATGCAGCCGACATCATCAATAAGGTCGATTCGGGCATGTGGAAGTTGGTCACCATCATGTCTGCGATGCTAAATTCATAAGGAGGAAAGATAAACTTGTTGGTCCAGCCCTGATAAGGTTTCAAAAATCCGTCAGTAGATACGGAAGTTTCAATTGCCCGCATGGAGGTAGTTCCAACCGCACAGACCCTGTTTTTTCTTCGCTTGGCTGCATTCACCATATCTGCGGTAGCACTGGTAATAATGGCCTCTTCAGAGTCCATCTTATGCTTGGTAAGATCCTCCACCTCAACCGGACGAAAGGTTCCCAGGCCGATGTGTAAGGTAAGTGGGGCAAACTCGATTCCGTTGATCTCCAATCTTTTCAGGAGGTTCTTGCTGAAATGAAGCCCTGCGGTTGGCGCCGCCACTGCCCCTTCATTCTTTGCATAAACCGTTTGATAGCGCTCTTCATCTTCCGGCTCCACTTCGCGGTCGATGTATTTCGGGATCGGGGTTTGGCCTAAAGAATCGATGATCTGTTTGAACTCCTCATGAGTGCCATCAAATAAAAATCGCAATGTTCTTCCTCTAGAAGTGGTATTGTCGATCACTTCCGCAACCAGATCATCATCCCCGAAATAAAGCTTGTTGCCTATTCTGATCTTTCTGGCGGGATCTACCAATACATCCCAAAGTAAATTGTCTCCATTCAGTTCTCTCAAAAGAAAGACTTCGATCTTGGCCCCCGTCTTTTCCTTGTTGCCATATAATCTGGCAGGAAAAACCTTGGTGTCGTTCATGATCAGCACATCCCCCTCATCCAAATAATTCACGATGTCTTTAAAGGTCTTGTGTTCAATCTTACCTTCCGCGCGGTTTACCACCATCATTCTCGAATCATCTCGGTTAGTGGTGGGATGTTGCGCCAATAGGTCGGCTGGAAGGTCAAATTTGAATTTGGATAATTTCATGCTAATCGAAGCTTTTTTTCTTGGCCAAAAATGGTTGGCAAAGTTACTAAAATATGTTTTACAGCCTAGTTGGTGTCGGCTTGACCGATCAATGCGATCCATTCTTCAATGCCTTTGGCATCAGTCACTTGGTAATCGCCTATTGCCGTTCTTCTTAAAGAACTCAAATACCCCCCTACACCAAGCTCAGCTCCGAAGTCGTGGGCTATTGAGCGAATATAAGTCCCTTTCGAGCACCGAATCCTGAATGCGACGATTGGCAGGTCGATCTTGGTAAGCTCAAATGCATGAATCACCACTGCCTTGGCCTCCAACTGCATGTCGCTTCCTTTTCTGGCCAATTTATAGGCTCTGGTTCCGTCTACTTTTTTAGCCGAGAACAAGGGTGGGCGTTGCATGATCGCTCCGGTCAATTTTACTGCGGCAAGCTTCAGGTCCTCGGCAACGAGATGATCGATCGCTTTAAAGTTCTCTGGCTCAGATTCCAAGTCGTAGGAAGCGGTGGTGGCACCTAAAAAGATCTCTCCTGTATATTCCTTTTCTGCTTCTTGAATAGCGGGAATGCCTTTGGTCTTTTTGCCACTGCAGAGCACTAGCAAGCCACTCGCTAAGGGATCTAGCGTACCGGCATGGCCGAGTTTAATCTTTTTCTTACCGCTGACACGTTGAATGGGAAACTTCAACTTTTTAACCACATCGAATGAGGTCCATTCGAGAGGCTTATCCACCAAGATCACCTCCCCTTCCTCAAAGTTGAACATCTAAAAAAGGAGGATTATTTAGATTCTTCTTTTTGCTCTTTCGGCTTTTTAAGGATGGCATAAATGCCTAATCCTAATGCGGCTAAAACCAACATTGGGGCGAGTGTGATCCTTCTAAAGGCAAAAAGCCCTTCATAGTTGAACACAGTGGGGTCTTCTGAACCTCCTCCGGCCATCAAAAGATAGCCAAGGATGGCTAGGCCAACGGCCGCTGCAAACAATTGATAATTGATCTTTTCAAAGGGCAGTTCGTCTTTTCCTTTATTTTCCATAGTGTTTAGTATAAATCGCCGCTTTGAATTCTTAAAAACTTGCGGACGGCCAGCGCTGTGGATATCCACGAAATTAGGATTCCCATCAATACTACCAAAGCAAAAAGACCAAGATAAACGTTAAAGTTTTGTAAGTCGATGAATTCGGGTAAGTTTTGCCTGATGCTGTAGATCACCGCCAGCAGCAATAAGATCGCTATGACGCTGCTGATCAGCCCATTCAAGATACCTCTGCTTACAAATGGTCTTCTAATAAAGCCCGATGTGGCGCCAACCAATTGCATGGTCTTGATCAAAAAACGCTTGGAATAGATGGACAGGCGAATGGTGTTGTTGATCAAGGCGATCACTACGATCAGCAAGAGTATGCTAAAGACCAACAGCACCAAGCCGATCTTATTGATATTTTCATTCACCTCAGCAATGAGATCTTTTTGGACGATCACTTCCTTCACGATCGGCGAGCGTTGAAGTTCGTTTTCGATCTCGCTGATGCGGCTCGGCACCGCATAATCAGCTTTAAGATAGAGGTCCAAGCTCGCCATCAGTGGGTTATAGCCTAGAAAATCGACAAAATCTTCACCGAGTTCTTCTTCCATCAACTTTGCCGCTTCTGCTTTTGAGGTATACTCTAAGCGGTTGGTGTAGGCTTTCCCTTGTAAGGTCTGCTGAAGGGTTTGAAGTTGCTGGGCATTGATCCCTTCGTTTAAATAGATCGAAAACCCAATATTCTCCTTCACGTAACGGGATAGTGAGTTGGCGTTAATGAGCGTGATGGCCAACAAGCCCAGTAAGAAGAGTACCAAGGAGGTACTGATGATCGTTGAAATGTAAGTAGTTCTTACTTTCAGGCGTTTTGCTTGTTTTTGTTCTTTTGCCATCTGTTAGGCGACTAAATTAGTGGTAAGGACCATGATTTACAAATCCGCTTATGCTTTCAAAACCCCGAGCTTCACTCCCAGCTCTTTTCCAAACTCCCTGATCTCGTTGGCCAATTTCGCTTCACCGGTAGCTCGTTCAAAAGAATCGGCCAAGGTGATGATGTTCTGGCATGAAAACTTCTTCATTTCGTCTACCATCATGTCTTTGGTCCACAAGTCAATCCGCAAGGTGTTGTTCTCGTCTTGATCCCAAAGCGCCAACATTACCGCTTTAGAAAGGTTATTTCCTGCTTTTTCAGAACCTTCTGCTTCCCATTGGATCTTTTCCGGAACTTGATTCTCATCCAAATTGATGGTGAATTTTATTTCTGATTGCTTCGTCATGCTAAATTTTACTTCGGTTTATATTTTGATTGTTGTAGGATCTGGTTGGCGTCATTGATCTGCATAAGTTGATCAAGAGTGGTTTGTCGGTTTCTTTTCATGTAAGCTTTTACGATCTCATAACCCAACCACTGCCCCACTCTGCCCGGACTTCCTTCCGGAAAACCCGCGATGAAGGGAGCGTCGCCCAGATACTTGCGGATCTTTTGGTTTTCGGTAGAAAAGAGTAGTTCCATTGCTAAAAAATGGGCCCATACTTCGGGGGCGTTTGCCTTACACCATTCCAGCTCTTTTGGCTCGTAGCTCAATAGAAAATTTTCCTCCAGCTCAGGCAAAAACGCATACAACAGATAAAGGACCTTGCCCTGATAGATCATCTGCTCCAGCATATTCTGCGCGTTTTTTGATTCGAACTCGGAGATCAACCAGGCTTTAAGAGCATCTGCCACCATATATTCTCTGCTGAAATGATTGAACTTGTATTCTGGAATGCCAGCTTGAGGATAAAGCTTGAAGTCCTTTCCTAAATAATTATCGAGACTGATCAACAGCAATTTGTCGTCTACTGCAGTGCTGTATGTAAAGGCCGTGATCATGCTTTTGACCTCTGGGATCGATCGCCGCGGAAAATAGTGCCGGAATCGCAACAACCCTTTCTGCAACAACTTTAATTCTTCATCCAAAGACCCTTTTGGATAAGTAGCTCTTACCGCATCGTACAGTTCGAGTATAGGCGGATCTGAGGTGAATCGATCAAAGGTGGCCAGGGTGGTGGCCTCGTTTAAAGGTCCGAAGCGCATGATGGCCTGCGAATACAAAGGCAATAAATTGGGGTAAGTAGCTTCAATCTGCTTTAAATCATTGGCCGTAAAACCATCCTTGGCGGCGTCAAAAAGATCCAGCTCAAAGCGACTCCATTTTAGGTCTGCCTTTTCTCCCTGAAGATCGACCTTCCATGGATTTGAGTCGCAGGCAAAAAGGAAAATAATTGAAAATAAGAGAAAGCTCCTCTTCAATAGGGAGTTTATTTCCATAAAATCAAATAGATTTGTGCGTGCAAAGATACTTTTTATGAAAAAGCTAGCTTCCCTAATTATTCTGTCATTCATCTTTGGCCTCTCTTACGGTCAAAAGAAAAATTTCCAACTTGGTTTGCAATTGAGCCCTAAACTCGGTTGGATCAAGCCAGACAACGAAGGCATCGAGAACGAAGGCACCAAATTTGGATTCAATTTTGGTATTACCGGTGATTTTAATATTGCCGAAAACTATTCCATTTCCACTGGTATCCTCATTTTGAATACCGGCGGAAAAGTGTCTTTTCCCAGTATAGAGGATGTAGGAACTCCGAACAATCCCCAAACGGCATTTGGAAGGGCCGAAGCCGATTTCAGACTGCGATACGTTGAAATTCCCCTTACCCTCAAGTTAAAGACCAACCAAATTGGGTATTGGACCTATTACGGACAGTTTGGTTTCGGTGCCGCCATAAACTACGATGCGGAAGCAGACATCAACTTCAGTTCGCCAAACAGCACCAATGATCTAAGTATTGAGGAAGTTGATTTTGCCGATGAGGTGAATTTCTTCAGAGCGAGTTTGATCGTGGGAGCGGGTGCCGAATACAATATTTCCGGCAATACTTCTTTACTATTTGGAATCACTTTCGACAATGGTTTTACCAATATCTTTGATTTTGATGCACCAAAAGTGGATGGCAACGGCAACGCAACGAACAGCGGAGAGACCCAAGCTGTTAAAGCAATAAATAATTTTATTGCTATCAACGTGGGCGTTCTATTTTAGCCCAGGCTAAGCACAATCGATGAAAATAGCCCTCGCTCAGCTTAATTACCACATCGGAAATTTTGCGGCCAACACCGATAAAATCGTTTCAGCAGTAAGGCGCGCAAAAGAGGAGGGCGCCGATCTGATCGTATTTGCAGAATTGGCCGTCTGTGGCTATCCTCCGAGAGACTTTCTTGAATTCAACGACTTTATCGAGCTAGCTGAAGATGCGGTCGCCACCATAGCCAAGGAGAGCGTTGGAATTGGGATCATCGTGGGTGCCCCGGCAAAAAACCTAAAAGAAAAAGGAAAAGGCTTATTCAATTGTGCCTATTTTTTAAATGAGGGAAAGGTCGTTTCACAGCATTTCAAGCAATTGCTTCCCAACTACGACATCTTCGACGAGTATCGCTATTTTGAGCCTGCCCGCGAAGTGGAATGTTTGCGCTTTAAGGATAAGACCATCGCGCTTACCATTTGTGAGGACCTTTGGAACATTAAAGGATCCTACCTCTATCGTCGCTCGCCGATGGAACATCTCATCCAGCAAAGTCCGGATCTGATCATCAATATCGCTGCTTCTCCTTTTTCGACAGACCAAGAGGAGAGAAGAAAAGCCGTTTTCGACTACCAGGTAAAAAAATACGGCCTGCCCATCATCTACGTGAATCACGTAGGCGCTCAAACTGAATTGATCTTCGACGGAGGATCGCAATTGATCAATTCCGAAGGCAAAGCCATTCGCACATTACCCTATTTTGAAGAAGGCATCATGTGGGTTGATTTCGACAAAGAAGAGCAAGCAAAAGATCAGCAAATACTTAGCAAGTACGAAAAAATTGAGACTGCCCTATGCCTTGGGGTAAAAGACTATTTTAGAAAATTGGGTTTTAAGAAGGCATGTTTAGGACTGAGCGGAGGAATCGATTCTGCGCTAAGCTTGGTGATCGCCGTTAAGGCCCTAGGGGCTGAAAACGTGGTTCCCATCTTGATGCCTTCTCAGTTTTCTTCTGACCATTCTATAGAAGACTCGATCAAATTGTGCCAAAATCTGGGTTGTGAGTATCATCAAATTCCGATTGAAGAGATCTACCACACTTTTGATGAAAAGTTAAAACCGCTGTTCAAAGGTTTAGCCTTCGACCTTACCGAGGAAAATCTTCAAAGCAGGATTCGCGGTACTCTTTTGATGGCCTATGCCAATAAATTCAATGCCATCTTGCTAAATACCTCTAACAAAAGCGAATTGGCGGTAGGTTATGGCACATTATATGGCGACATGGCCGGTGGTCTTTCCGTGATCGGCGACCTCTACAAAACAGAAGTGGTAGCGCTCTCCAAGCACTTTAATAAGACGACAGAGGTCATCCCAAAACACATCATCGAAAAGCCGCCTTCAGCAGAATTAAGACCCGATCAGAAGGACTCAGACTCACTACCTGATTACGAAGACCTTGACGCCATCTTAAAGATGTACATAGAAAATAGGATGAGTCCGGCCGAGATCGTAGCCAGCGGACAGGATGAAGAGCTGGTCAAGCGTTCATTGCGTTTAGTGAACATCAATGAATATAAGCGCCATCAAACGGCTCCTATTCTCAGGATCTCTGAAAAAGCGTTTGGAATGGGAAGGCGCATGCCTATCGTGGGAAAATACCTGATCTAATCTATACCTTCCAGACGTTGCTACCTCTGAGGATCTTATCGAGATCTCCTTCCCCTTTTTGTTCTCTGGCATAATCCAATTGCTCTGACATGGCATCTTCATACCGATAGCGATCTTCGCTGTAAAAGATTCCGAACGGTCTGGGCAAATGACCCTCTATAGAAGGATTGTCGAAAAAGGTGGTTAACAATTGGGCCTTGAACTTATTGTGTTCATCGTGCACCCAGAGATCGTCTGCCGAGTATTCGTCTAATGAAACGATTTCAGGCTTTCCGGCATCAAGCCGGATCCCCTTCTGCTGATCAGCCCCAAAGCGCAAAGGTTGGCCCTGCTCCAAAATCAAGACTTCCTCTGCTTTTGATTGCTTATCGGTAAAAACTTCGAAAGCCCCATCATTGAACACATTGCAATTCTGGTAGATCTCGATCATCGAAGTCCCCACGTGTTGGCTTCCCCTTAAAAGCACTGCTCGCTGATGCTTTGGATCGCGGTCCATGGTTCTGGCAATGAAAGTGGCGTCAGCACCAAGACATAGTTTCAAGGGATTGAACGGATGATCGATTGATCCAATTGGCGTAGACTTGGTTACCTTGCCTTCAGGTGAGGTCGGAGAATATTGGCCTTTGGTCAATCCGTAGATCTCATTATTAAACAGCAAAACGTTGAGATCGAAATTTCTTCTCAACATGTGGATCAGATGGTTTCCCCCGATAGAAAGTGCGTCTCCATCACCGGTGATCACCCAAACACTTAGATCAGGTCTGCTCGACTTTAAGCCGGAGGCTATGGCTGTTGCCCTTCCGTGAATGGAGTGCATTCCGTAAGTATCCATGTAATATGGGAATCGAGATGAACATCCGATTCCACTGACGAAGACGATGTCTTCTTTTTTCCGGCCAATTTCTGGCATGATGGATTGCACTTGTTTCAAGATCGAATAATCACCACAACCGGGGCACCACCGTACATCTTGATCTGTGCTAAAATCTTTTGCGGTTAACACCGCTTCATTGGATTCTAATTTACTCATTGTGTAACCTCCTCTTCAATCCTTTTAAGAATTTCTTCCGCGGTAAAAGGGATACCCTTGACCTTATTTAAGCCTTTGGCATCGATTAAAAACTCAGACCGAATGATCTTTAAAAGCTGTCCTTGATTCATTTCGGGGATGATCACTTTTTTGTAGGCCTTTAACAAACTTTGAAGGTTTTTGGGGAAGGGATTAAGGTACTTAAGGTGCACGTGACCTACCTTCATGCCTTGATCGCAAGCTCCTTTCACTGCAGTTTTCACTACACCGAAGGTAGAACCCCAGGATAACACCAAAAGATCACCCGATTCCGCCCCGTGATCCACTTGCTGTAAAGGAATTGAATCCGCGATCTTTGCCACCTTGTCTCTTCGGATCTCCACCATTTTTTCGTGGTTGTCCGGATCGTAAGACACATCCCCGGTGACATCTTCTTTCTCCAGACCTCCAATGCGGTGCTCTCCGCCCTTCATCCCCGGGGTTACCCAAGACCTGACAAGATCAAGGTTTCGCAAATAAGGTTGATAGGTTTCATTTTCTTTTGGATCCCACGTTTTAGATCGGATCACTTTCAATTCTTCTGCCTTTGGAAACTTCCAGGGCTCTGAACCATTAGCGATGTAACCGTCTGAAAGGAAAAATACGGGTGTCATGTGCTCGATGGCAATTCTGCATGCCTCAAACACACTTGCAAAGCAGTCGGAAGGGGAAGAAGCTGAAATGATGGGCATAGGTGCTTCCCCATTTCTTCCATAAAAGGCCTGCAGTAAATCCGACTGCTCGGTTTTAGTGGGCAGTCCGGTTGAAGGACCTCCCCTTTGTACGTTGATGACCACCATAGGAAGCTCAAGCATGATTCCCAAGCCAATGGCTTCTCCCTTCAGGGCGATTCCCGGTCCGGAAGATGCCGTTACCCCCAATTGTCCGCCAAAAGAAGCCCCAATTACCGTGCAGATGGCAGCGATCTCATCTTCTGCCTGGAAGGTTTTAACGCCAAAGTTCTTATGCCTGGCCAATTCATGAAGAATATCTGAAGCGGGGGTGATCGGATAGGAACCGTAGAAGAGATCCCGTTGCGCCTTTTGGGAGGCGGCGATCAGACCCAGGGCTGTAGCCTGATTACCCATGATATTGCGGTATTCTCCGCCGGCAAGTTGGGCGGCTTTTACATTGTATCGTGAGGTGAAGGTTTCAGAAGTATCGGCAAAATTGTAACCTGCTTTAAGTACCTTTAAATTGGCCTCAACCAAGTCGGGCGACTTGCTGAACTTTTCGCGAATAAACGTTTCTGTGGCTTTAAGGTCACGGTTATACATATAGTATAGGAAGCCCAAGACGAACATGTTCCGGCTTCGATCGATCTCCTTTTTTCCCAATCCACTGTCGACCAAAGCCATCCGGGTCATTTTGCTGACATCGATCGGGATGGTTCGGTAATCATCCAGGGTGCCGTCTTCTAAAGGATTGTTTTCATAATCGGCCAATTTCAAATTTCGCGCATTGAAACCATCGGTATTGACGATCACCGTGCCGTTCTTCTTCAGGCGAGACAGGTTTACTTTGAATGCAGCTGCATTCATCGCTACCAATACATCACATACATCCCCCGGGGTTGACACCTCTACACTACCAAATTGCAATTGAAATCCCGAAACCCCGGCCAAAGTGCCTTGAGGCGCGCGAATTTCTGCCGGATAATTGGGGAAAGTGCTTACGTCATTCCCAAAAAGGGCATTCGTATTGGTAAATTGGGTCCCCGTAAGTTGAATACCATCTCCTGAGTCACCCGCAAATACGATGGTTACTTCTTTCTTTTCTTCTACCGTTTTCGACATCCCTAGTGGTATTTTTCAGGATACAAAAGTACCCAGAATACAATATAGTTAACAGCATGATCAACCTGGGGTTCATGGGACAAAAAAAATCTCTACTTTTAGACTGCGATAAACTTAAATTCACAATAATTTAATACGATGAAAAGAAGATTACTGCCGCTATTGGCTTTTCTCCCCTTTTTAGCCCATGCAGGCGGCTTTCAAGTCAACCTTCAAGGCACAAAACAAACGGGGATGGGACATTTGGGAACCAGTTTTTATCTGGGTGCATCCAGTGCATATTTCAATCCTGCCATGATGGGCTTGGGTGAGAAAAAATTCAATTTGGAAGTAGGTGCTTCCGGGATCATTGGAACGGTGGCCTTTCAGGATCAGCAGACGGGACTTACTGAAACTACAGACAACCCTGTAGGTACTCCGGCATATCTATATGCCACTTATGAGATTACCGAGAAGATCACAGCAGGTTTAGCCATCTATACTCCTTTTGGAAACTCGGTGAACTGGGGCGACGATTGGAGTGGGCAAAACTTGATCCAAGAAATTACGCTGGCGGCAGTGTATATTCAACCTACCGTTTCTTATCAGATCGATGAGAAATTAAGCGTGGGTGGTGGATTGACCTATGTGCTCGGTGGCGTAGACATCAATCGTGCGGTGCCTGCTCCTATCGGAAACGACAATTCGGTGAACCTATCTACCCAATTTGGTGAAGCCACAGGTTTTGGATTCAATGCGGGCATCCATTACCAAGCCACGGAAAAATTGTCGGTAGGCTTCAGCTACCGCTCTCAGGTTGATATTGAACTGAACGGCGGTTCAGCAAACTTTGAGGTGGCAGATGCTTTAGAAAGCAGCTTCCCGGATCAGGAGTTTTCCTCAGAACTTCCGCTCCCTTCCACTACGACCATCGGATTTGCTTATCAAGTGAATGAAAAATTATTGGTTTCTGTGGAAGCCAGTTACGTAGATTGGGATGCCTACGAATCACTTGATTTTGATTTTTCGAACAATACAGCCTCATTGGAAGATTCAAAAAATCCGAGGAATTACGAAAGTCAAATCATTTATCGTATCGGTGCACAATATATGGTGAGTGACAAACTACACGTTCGCGGTGGAGTCTATTACGATCCCTCTCCCATTCAGGATGATTTTTTCAATCCGGAAACACCCAACACCGACAACCTTGGTTTAACTACCGGCTTGACGTACAATGTATCGGATAAATTTGCGGTAGACGCTTCTTTCCTTTACATCTATGGCTTTGAGAGAGAGTCTCAATATGAGCCGGAAAATTTCGGAGGCAAGTACAAAGCCAGATCCTATATTCCAGGCATCGGATTGAACTATAAATTTTAAGAACATACAGAATTAGATAAAGAATCATGAAAAAGACATTAAAAAGAATCGCTTTTGTGCTTCCGGCCACGCTACTTTTTGGTTGCGAGCCCGAATTCGACGACATTGAATTCAATGGAGGAAGCGCTGATTTTTCAAGAACGGTAGCTGTAGGAAACTCGCTCACCGCAGGTTTTCAAAGCAGGGCCTTGAGAAGGGAAAAGCAAGAAGTTAGCTTTCCGGCTATTGTAGCACAACAATTACGACAAGTAGGTGGTGGAGAGTTCACCCAACCGTTAATGGATCCGGGAGTTGGTTTGGGTTCTGCAGGAAATGCAGAGTTTGGATTGGCCTTTTCAACCAATTGTGTTGGAGAGACCAGCTTGGCTCCCGCACCAATTGCGGCGCAGGGACAGCTTGACCAATTGAGTCCCACCACATTTGTAGGTGCAGATGGTCCATTCAATAATGTTGGTGTACCCGGTGCGAAATCCTATCATTTAGGTGCAGACGGTTACGGGAACCCTACTAATGTTCCCTTAGGTACCGCTAATCCTTTTTATGCGCGCTTTGTAAACCCTGCTGATTTAGATGAGACTTTGATTGAAGCCGCATTGCGTAATAACCCTACCTTCTTTATGCTCTGGATCGGAAATAACGATGTGCTTGGCTACGCCACCTCAGGAGGAAATGGAGTGAACCAAACCGGCAACCCAGATCCAGCAACTTATGGCAGTAACGACATCACTGACCCGAACGCCTTCGCAGGAGTCTATCAGCAGCTTATTGGCGCTCTAACCGCGAATGGAGCAAAGGGTATAGTGGCCAATATTCCTGATGTAACCAACCTCCCCTATTTTAAGGTGGTGCCCATCGGAACTGATGCCGTAGATCAAGCATCTGCAGATGTATTAATGAATGGAGTCCCCTCTCTGAGTATTCCAGGCTATAACGATTATAACGCTGCCTTGGATGGGGCGGTGCAGATCTCAGCTGCTAAAGGTTTAGGGTTTTCACAAGCGGATGCCGACGCCAGAAAGATCAATTTCACCGGTGGTCAATTGAATCCTTTTGTGGTGTTAGATCCTTCATTAGCACTTTTCACAGACACGGCTTACACCAATGTGAATCCTAACTTAGCTGGAGTTCAACAATGGCGTCAGGCTCGTCCGGGTGAATTTATGACTTTGGTCACTCCCGGAGATTCTTTGCTATGCGCAGGATGGGGAACCGCCAAGCCCATACCGGCTCGGTTTCATCTTACTGCCGCTGAGATCGATTCAATCAACACTGCAACAACAGCCTATAACAATACCATCAAAGGAATTGCAGACGGTAATCCGGACATCGCTTTTGTGGACGTGGCTTCCATTTTAAATCAGCTGAATAACGTAGGACTTACCTACGATGGGATCAACTTTACAGGCGAGTTTGTTTCCGGAGGTGCTTTTTCAATGGACGGCGTACACCTTTCTACCAGAGGTTATGCAATTGCAGCCAACGAGTTTATCGATGTGATCAACTCCTACTTCAATGCCAATGTGCCTAAAGTGTCAGTGGGAGACTATCCTAATGTGGAAGTGACGAATTAGGCACTTGCATACATTCTAAAAAAATGAAGCCCCGTCATGGGGCTTTTTTTATTGGTGCCTTCGAGCTCCCTCAGACACCAAGGAATCGAACGGAATTCTCAGTATTAGTTTGTAGCTTAAATAAATGCCTTAGGATATACTTACATATTACTTTGTGAGGAGAATCATATATATACTGGAAGTACAATTAATATCAAGAAAAGATTCGAAGATCATCTGAATGGAGACGGATCAAATTTCACCGAAGCACATCCCCCAATTCGCATAGTATATTTGGAGAAACATGATAGAATCGACAAAGCTTTTGAAAGAGAAAAACAAATTCAAAGATGGAGAAGAGCTAAAAAAATTGCTCTTATCGAAGGGGATTACAAGCAATTGAAGGAATTAAGTATACCTTATAGGGATTTAAAAGTTGGTAAACTATAATCACGCTGCCTAAGGGGACTCGAAGGCAGCGACCCACTTTATTTATCTAGAACTTTCGGTACCCTGATATAATCAGAATCCTTATCGGGGGCGTTCTTAAGCGCTTCTTCCTGGGTGATCTCTTGCTTCACCACATCTTCTCTTAAACTGGCTACTTCATCGGTCATGTAGATCAATGGCTCCACCCCTTCGGTATTCACCTCAGACATTTTATCGATCAGCCCAAGAATCCGATTCAGGTCGCCCTGGATCTCCTTCTTTTCTTCCTCATTGAAATCCAAACGGGCAAGTTCGGCTAATCGATCAACGGTTTTGGCATCTACACTCATCTTGACTCTTTCTTATAAAACGGAAGCAATAGCCTCTTGGCATTGCTTGCGCAAATTTAGCAAATCCTCCTCTGAATTTGATTGGGGAAAGAGCGGGTCATGGATGATCACCCTTACTTTACCCGGCCTGCTTCTGGCGCCAAACTTGGCCGAGTCTTCCAAAAGCAAATAATTATCTAAAAAACTAACCGGCACGATGGGCATGTTCAAGCGGCTGGCAATTTTAAAGGCGCCATTCTTAAAAGGCCGCAATCGCGGGGCCAACTGAGAAATGGTGCCTTCCGGAAAAATCACCACATTGGTGCCGTCTTCCAGTCGTTTTGAAGCTTTAAGGATAGCATCATAGGCTCCTTTTGGACTTTGTCGATCGACCAGGATATTCAGTTTTTTAAAAAATAATTTGAACAATGGAATCTTGCCCAATTCCTTTTTCCCTAAAAACACAAAGTAGTGCGGAAAGACCGCATACAAGACCAAAATATCAAGGTATGAGGTATGATTAGGACAAATGATGTAGCTGATCTCTTTGTCATTGGGGATGGCTCCTTTTACTTCAGTGCGAATACCAATCAATAAAAGGATCAACTTGGCCTGAAAACGCGTTAGCTTGAAACCATACTCAAGTTGAGAATCTAAATTCAATACTACTAAGTAGATCGGATAGAGAAACAGCAAACTAAGGGTAAGCACTACCGCAAAATATATTTTCCAAAGCAATTGGACTGCCGCTTTTACCCACTTCATCGCTTCAAAAATAGGACAAATTTGTATTTTTGGTCGATGGCTAGAATCCTTACAGGTATACAAAGTTCAGGGCAGCACGGAGAGGTGCATCTGGGCAACATTCTCGGAGCAATTCAACCGGGAATTACCCTCTCTGAAGATCCTAAAAATGAAGCTTTTTTCTTCATTGCTGATCTGCATTCACTGACCACAGTAAAAGATGCAGAAGTAAGAAAGCAAAATGTGTACGCTGTTGCTGCAGCTTGGCTGGCCTTTGGTTTTGATACCGAAAAGAATACATTTTACCGACAATCAGACGTGCCGGAAGTGACCGAACTCACCTGGCATTTAGACTGCTTCACCCCTTATCCCATGTTGGCCAATGCCCATTCTTTTAAGGATAAATCAGACAACCTGGCCGATGTGAACGCCGGACTCTTCAATTATCCGGTACTAATGGCGTGCGACATTTTACTTTACGACGCCAATTTTGTCCCGGTAGGCAAGGATCAAAAGCAGCATTTGGAAATGACCCGCGACATTGCCAGTTCCTTCAATCATCAATACGGAGAAACCTTCGTGGTTCCCGAGCCATTGATCGATGAAAAGATGATGGTAATCCCCGGAACTGATGGAAGAAAGATGAGCAAGTCTTACAACAACTACATCAATATCTTTCTTCCCGACAAGCAATTGCGCAAAGCCATTATGCGGATTGAAACGGATAGCACTCCCTTGGAAGAACCAAAAGATCCCGATAAATGTAACGTCTTCGCTTTGTATAAACTGCTGGGCTCAGAAACTCAGACCCATGCCTTGCGAAAGAACTACGAAGGAGGTAATTATGGCTACGGGCATGCCAAACAAGCGCTTTATGATTTGATCATCGATAAATTCAGCAAGCCGCGTGAAAATTACTGGCAATTGATGGAGAACAAGGCGTTGATCGATGAAAAGCTGGCTCATGGTGCTGAGAAAGCGAGAAAAATTGCCCGACCGGTCTTAAAAAGAGTTCGAAAAAAACTCGGGTTTAATTGATCCCTCAAGGTTTGTACTTCTTCCGGTACTTCTCGTAAAGTGCTTTCTGAGGATTATCCAGATCGATAAAGCTTCCTTGGATCAACGCAAAGTGCAAGTCGTTATCCATCATGTTCAGGGCATCGCCCTTTGAAACGAAAAGGCTGGCATCTTTCCCTTTTTTCAGGCTACCTAGACGGTTTGCCACACCAAGAATTTGAGCCGCATTAAGGGTGATCATGGATACGGCCACTTCCGGATCAAGCCCGTAAGTTACCGCAGTTCCCGCATAAAATGGCAGATTTCTGGTACCCATGGCTTCCATGCTGCCGGAATTCTCAAGCGCCACCTTCAAGCCCTTTTCATAGAGCATAGCCGGCAATTTGAAAGGGAGGTAAATGTCATCATCTTCATTCATGGGTAGCGAATGCACCCTGCGTAAAATGACAGGCACATCGCGATCACTCAGTAGTTCTGCTGCTAACCAGCTTTCATACCCCCCTACCAGAACGATCTTTACTTGCTCATACTCATCAAAGAAATAAAGTGCATCGGTGATCTCATTGAGTCGGTTGGCATGCACGTAGAGCCTTTGGCTATCAAGGAACAAGCGGCTCATCGCTTGCATGCGAATGTCCACATCCAGATGATAATCCTTCTTTGAATATGCCAATGCGCGATCGAAAAGATCCTTCAGTGAATTCAGCTCATTCTGATATTTTTCTTGGTGCTGCTTGCGCTTCTTTTCATCCGTCCAATCACTCCGAGCTCGAATATTGGGCCAATTCAGGTGAATGCCATCGTCTGCTTTGATCACCGCATCTTCCCAATTCCAGCCATCTAGCTGAAAAACCGAAGAGCTGCCACTAATTCTTCCCCCCTTAGGACTGACTTGGGCAAATAATACCCCGTTGCTCCGAACCGTGGGCGTGATCCGCGATTCGGTATTGTAGGCCGTTAGCGAGCGAAGGTGGGGATTGTACTTCCCTACGTCGTCGAAATCACGACTCGCCCGCACGGCATTGACCTCTACCAATCCCAAGCGGGAATTCGGGGCGATGAAGCCAGGGTAAACATGTTGCTTATCAATATGAATTACCGTATCGTACTGGGTGCTGTCAACGCGCACATCAAAAGCAGCCACAACCAAATCCAGCTTGCCATCTCGAATTCCTATCGCTGAACGATCGATCACCGTTCCATCGCCGATGTGCGCTATCCCGTTAAGCAGAAGGATCGACTGTTTTTGTGAGTCTGCCGGCAGTGGGATCTGCGCGCTGAGCTGAATGCTTAGGCCCGTGAGAATCAAAAATTGCACTAGATGCTTATTGTTCCAGATCATCGCAGTGATAAAGTTTTTGCTTTTTGGGTTTTACCTTTTGAGTTTTCGAGCCTGAGCCCTTTGCTTCTAACATTAACTTGATCAAACGTTCTCTTTCTTCCAAGTTCCTTCTGGTCAATTCCTCATTTCTCTGCCGATCAAAATAGAGGATGCCATCAATGTACGTTTGTTCAGCCATCGCATAGACTGAAAGCGGATTGCCAGACCAGATCACCAGATCGGCATCCTTGCCTTCCTTAATACTGCCCATGCGATCGTCTAGGTGTAACATCTTCGCTGGATTTAGGGTGACAAACTTCCAGGCCTCTTCCTGGCTCACCCCTCCATACTTCACTGCCTTGGCAGCCTCTTGATTCAACCTTCTTCCCATCTCTGCATCATCTGAATTGAAGCCGGTAAGCACTCCCTGTTCATGCAAGATCGCTCCATTGTAGGGTATGGCATCATTCACTTCGAACTTGTAAGCCCACCAATCGGAGAAGGTGGAAGCGGCCGCACCGTGTGTCTTCAACTTATCGGCTAACTTATAGCCTTCGAGAATGTGAGTAAAGGTATTTATGGAAAAACCCATCGAATCAGCCACGTGCATCAACATGTTGACCTCGGATTGGATGTACGAATGACAAGTGATAAAACGCTGGCTATCTAAGATCTGCGCCAGTGCTTCCAGCTCAAGATCGCGCCTGGGGCCGCTGCTTTTCTTCTTATCTCTAGGCTTCTTGGCTTGGTAAATTCGTTGCTCTTGGCGGTAACCCTTAGCGCGATTGAAAGCATCATAAAACACCTGCTCCACTCCCATTCTGGTTTGGGGAAAGCGCAAGGTATTGCGATCACCCCAATTCGATTGTTTCACATTCTCACCTAAAGCAAACTTGATAAAGCCGGCCGCTCCATCAATCTTCATTTCATCTGCCGACTTACCCCAGCGGAGTTTGATCAAAGCCGATTGTCCGCCAATGGGGTTTGCTGAACCGTGTAGTAGTTGTGAAGCGGTGACTCCCCCGGCCAATTGCCGGTAAATGTTGATGTCTTCTGAGTTGATCACATCTCCGATGCGCACCTCTGCAGTGACAGCTTCTCCGCTTTCATTCACCCCCCTGCTGATGGCAATATGAGAATGTTCATCGATAATGCCTGAAGTAAGGTGCTTGCCCTTGAGATCGATCTCAAGCAGTTGGTTTTTGATCAAAGGAAACATGATATCAAGGTTGATCTTATAGTCGACCATTTTTATTTTTCCGTCGTGGATCACGACATCGTAATTCTTTTTGATGCCTTCTGCTTCGTTCGTCCATACCGTGGCATTCCTGAATACGATGCTGCTGGATTTGCTAGGTAAGCTGTCCCAACCATAAGCCATATTCGGGTAAAAGACCCGTGGAACGGACTTTCGACTTGCTTGTTTACTGCTGTCCGTGCCTTCGGTATCAGCTTGGGAATCTTTTTTTCTCGCCTTGCGGATGGCCGCCCAATCCAACCATTGCTGGTTGATCAAAGTCTTACCACTCCAGATGCGACTTTGGTCATCGCTAATGCTGCCACTCAAGCGATAGAGCACAGAATCAATCTGATAATTCAGGCTGATCCGGTTCCCGTTCAGCTTCAGGCTGGCCTTTTTCATCGACTGACCTTTATCACCGACCTTCGCTATGTATTTCTGTCCTTTTTTTGTGATCTGAAGATCAAATTGCCTTTTCTTATCAATATTTAAACTGTAGTCTCCTTCAATGGCAATCAGCTTGGCGTTGGAAATGACGTATTCAGTTCCTCTAACCCAATTAGAAAGGATCTGATTCTCTTTTTTGAACAACGAATCGGTTGTGATCAGGAAGTTTGCCAGTTTGCCTTTTTCAAGACTACCACAGAGGTCTTCGATCTGAAGCAGTTTTGCGGTTTCCGAGGTGAAATGTGCGATCGCGTTTTCACGACTCAGCCCTTTCGCTATGCTTCTTTCTACCTGCTCAAAGAGCTCTTGTTCGGATTTTAGGCCGTCGGCGGTGAAGGCAAAAGGGATTTTGGCTTGCTCAAGCCAAACGGAATTGTAGTCGGCCAGCTCCCATTCTTTCATTTCTGAAAGTGACAATTGCATGGCATCAAAAGGGTCGCTTACCTCATAAGGCTTTGGGTAAGTAAGTGGCAGTATCAAGGACTGTTCCCCTGCTTTGATCTCTTCAATACGCTGATATTCATTGCCATCGCCTTTAATGATCAGGTCAATGTCGAATTCATCGGCAAGCTTTTGGGCACGAAGCACAGATTGAACACTTCCCGCATCGAGGATTTTAGGAAGCGCTGCGTGCTGATTGACGGCCTCAAGGCTCTCATTGTAGTCCAATTGATTTGGGTTTTCCGCATACCAGCGTGCATCATGGTGCAGCTGACGGATCAAAGCGATCATCCCCATCAGCGAAGAAGGGTAGCTCTGTTTAGAGGACCCCTTGAAAAAAGAATAATGCATGGCGGCATCAGCCTTCAATATTTGCTTATCTGCTTCATCGTGCAGCGCAATCAAAGCAGACCTGCCACGCACCACTCCATCCTTTTCAATGGTAGAAAGCACTCCGAAGCCCATTTTCCGGTATCGTTGAGCTAGCTTCTTCTCATAGGTAAATCGATCAAGGGATCGTTCTTCGGGATGAATGCTCTCGTTGTAATAATAAGGCCCCTGCTTTTTACTCTCTAGTTGCGGTCGAGGCGACGGAGAAGCCGTCCTCTTCTCAATGCCAAAATCGCTGTATATCTCGATGAAAGACGGCCAGATGAATCGGCCTGTCAGATCGTAGCGCACCGCATCGGAAGGAATTTCAAATGACCCACTCACGCCTACAGCCTGAATGAGTTCGTCTTTGATCAAAATTGTGGCATCCTGCAGATAGTCACCCTTATAGAATATGGTGGCATGCTCAAATGCGCGAACCACTTGTTGCTCATTTGTAACCCCGTTAACCGGCTTCCACTCCTGGGCTAGCAAGCTAGAAGAGTATAGCAATAAAAATAGGGGGAGTAGTAACTTCATGAAAAATTAGCCCCAAATTTAATCAAAAGCCTTGCATCAACGTTTTATTTACTTTTGCACAAAACGAAGCCATGCAAACAGGATTGTTACATACCCATAATTTATTGAGATACGTGATCGTCGTACTCTTAATTCTAGCCGTTGTTAAATCATTCATAGGGTGGTTTGGGAAGAAAGATTACACCCCGGGGGACAATAAGATCTCTTTGTTCTTATTGATCTCAGCTCATTTACAATTATTGATTGGCCTGGCGTTGTACTTTCTGGGAGGATATCACAAGGCCCTGAGTAATTTCGCTGAATCAATGAGTAATGAGGTAACGAGATTCTGGTCATTGGAGCACATGGTGTCTATGATCGTTGGCATTGCCATCATCACCTTAGGAAGAATCATGGCGAAGAAAGGTAAAAACGACAATGCCAAGCATAGAAGACAGGCGGTCTATTTCTTGTTGGCTATGGTCTTGATCTTTTCAGCCATTCCCTGGCCTTGGTCAGAAGCAGGAATCGCCAGAGACTGGTTCTAGTTTAATTCACTATATTAAGGAAGCAGCTTCACAGCATGTTTGATCATCTGTGATGCCTAAATGCGTGTATGAAAAAACCAATTACATTAGGAAAAAAAGAAGTAGAGAAAGCGGTATTGGTAGGTGTGATCCAACAAGAAGAAACCGAAAATCAGGTAGAAGAATACCTTGATGAACTCGCCTTTTTGGCAGAAACCGCCGGAGCGAAGTCAATAAAGCGTTTCACCCAAAAACTGACCAATCCCCATCCTAAAACTTTTGTGGGCAGCGGAAAATTAAAAGAGATCATCGAATATGTGAAACATAACGAGGTATCCTTAGTGATCTTCGATGATGAGCTTAGTCCTTCACAAACCCGAAACATTGAAAATTCATTCAAAGAATTAAAAGTACTCGACCGCTCCAACCTCATCTTAGACATATTTGCCCGCCGAGCCAGAACTGCAGCGGCCAAAACCCAGGTCGAGTTGGCTCAATACGAATACCTATTGCCTAGACTGACCCGCATGTGGACTCACCTTTCTCGGCAAAAAGGGGGTATAGGAATGCGCGGTCCGGGTGAGACGGAGATCGAAACCGACAGACGGATCATCCGCGATAAGATTGCCTTGTTGAAAACCAAATTAGAGAAGATCGATAAACAAAAGGCCACCCAGCGTAAGGGCCGTCAACAAATGATCAGAGCTGCTTTAGTGGGATACACCAATGTAGGAAAATCAACCTTGATGAACCTGCTGTCTAAATCGGATGTATTCGCAGAAAATAAGCTGTTTGCGACCTTGGATACCACGGTTAGAAAGATCGTAGTCGGTAATCTTCCTTTCCTGCTATCTGATACAGTGGGATTCATTCGGAAATTACCACACCACTTGGTCGACTCCTTCAAATCTACCTTGGACGAGGTGAGAGAAGCAGATGTCTTGTTGCATGTGGTAGACATTTCTCACCCTCAATTTCAAGATCAGATCGACACCGTAAATGAGACCTTAAGTGACATGGGGGCAAGGGACAAACCCACCATCATGATCTTCAATAAAATCGATGCCTATAAAGAAGTGGAAAGAGATCCCGATGACTTGATCGTGGACGAAGACCTAGCCCCAAGTTTGGATGAGCTTAAGAAGACCTATCTGGCGCGCGAAAACTACCCTTGCATCTTTATATCCGCGCAGCAAAAGATCAATATCGAATCATTGCGTGAGCTGCTGTATGAGCAGATCAGAGACCTTCATTTGAAGATCTACCCTCATCGTATGCTTTATTAATTACCTGTCTTCTTCAAGTAAATTGGTAGCCATTTGCAAAAGCTTGATGAGGATGTACCATGCCACTGAAGCCGCAAAGGCATAAGTGAAGAAGTTCATCTGCAGTTCAAACTTGCCTTCCATGAAATAGTGGCCCAATTGCTTGAAGATCCACATTACCAAAAAAAGATTTAGAATACCGGCTTTTTCCTGACGAATGATCTTCACAAGGCTATACGAGTTTGCCGGCTTCGTCCATTTGGCCAGAGCAGGCCAAAAAGCATTCACTCCTTTTGAATAATCTTCATATTCCTTCCCATACTTCGAAATCAAAAAGGTCTCCTCTGCATACATAATGCGCTCATAGTAAAGCCAGTAGGCCAAAATAAAGGCTACGATAAACCACAGGTCTTGAGTGAGGGCGGCAATCCCTACCCAAATCAGGAAGTTACCCAGATACAAGGGGTGGCGACACATGGAATAAAAACCACTTTTATTTACGGAGTCAGCGATCTGACCTTCAGAAGTGTTCCTGCCAGAAGTATTATCTGAAGAATAACCAATTGCGATAAAGCGTACCAAAAAGCCGGAAGCTGCCACCGCCACGCAAACCCATTCATACCATGCTGTATCAAACCCTAATGGCAGAGTGCCATTCATGGCTTTCATCACATAAATGTATAGCCCCGGTAGGATAATCAAGATCGGTAACCAGCTGCGATTCTTGAAGAGAAAATCACCTTGGGATTTGAATTCGTGCTTAAGTGCCATAATGGTGTGTTGTAGGAAAATGCAAAAGTGGATTTATTTTTTTGTTGGAGCAAAGATTAAAGATAAAAGTATAAAGACTCAAATTTGGGTCCTATATGTATTAAACCTACTAGAGAAGTTGTCTTTTCTCTTTGTTCTTCTTAAGCGAATGCCTGAAGATCAGTCAATTTCTTATACACGCCTTCTTGCGCGATCAAGCTTTCGTGGTCGCCTCGCTCAACTATTTGACCATCTTGCATCACCACGATCTCATCGGCATGTTGAATGGTAGAAAGACGGTGGGCGATCACGATGGAGGTTCGATTTTCCATCAATTTGTACAACGCATCCTGCACTAATTTTTCGGATTCGGTATCTAAGGCAGAAGTGGCTTCATCAAGAATCATGATCGGGGGATTTTTCAATACCGCTCTGGCAATGCTGATCCGCTGTCTTTGTCCGCCACTTAATTTGCCTCCCCCATCGCCAATGTTGGTATCGTAACCCTTG
>Ga0207419_1000571_pt1 | contig 31757 bp, 24 predicted proteins | sample ElkSloMetagenome_4_FD_184723 | JGI IMG/M metagenome (GOLD analysis project Ga0207419, IMG submission 184723) | Hot spring microbial communities from Elkhorn Slough, Monterey Bay, USA - MD2A (version 2) | ecosystem: Environmental > Aquatic > Marine > Intertidal zone > Estuary: Microbial mat ... | reverse complement strand
AACCGCAACTACGACTTCCTGGAAGATACGGGCGTTGAAGTAAGCGTAAAGATTCGCCAGAGGGATGTAAAGGCGAAAGTGTGGAAGTGCGAGAATTTTGGAAACGCGCCACTTTATCTTCTGGATACAGATGTTCCCGGAAATGAAGACAACTGGATTACCGGTCAGCTATACGGCTGGTTCGGAGAAGAGCGCATTGCACAGGAAATGATTTTGGGAATCGGTGGAGTAAAAGCTCTTAGAGCCCTTGGTCATGATGTGGATGTATATCACTTTAACGAAGGGCACGCACTTTTTGCAGGCTTTGAGTTGATCCGCGAAAAAGTAGCTGCAGGTATGAGCTTTGACGAAGCCAAGGCAGCTAGCAGGGCTGAAATCGTATTTACAACCCATACCCCTGTTATCCAGGGAAATGAATCGCATACCATCGACCGACTCATGTATATGGGTGCCAATCTGGGAATGACCGTTGAACAGTTGGTCGATCTGGGTGGAGCCCCCTTCAATATGACCGTTGGGGCACTAAGACTTTCTAGAAAGGCGAACGCAGTTGCCCAACTTCACGGAGAGACGGCCCAAAAGATGTGGGCCCACGTGGAAGATGCTTCTGAAATTGTACCGATAACCAATGCCATACACCTTCCAACCTGGGTAGATTCAGCCATGCTGGATGCTGCATCGGGAACAGGTGATGTTTGGGAAAGTCACATGAAAAACAAACGCGATCTCATCGGCTTTGTAAAAGAGCGAACAGGAGCAGAGCTAAAAGAAGATGTTTTGACCATTGGTTTTTCGCGAAGAGCAGTAGCTTACAAGAGAGCGAATTTATTATTCAGAGATCCCGAAGTGATTGATCCGCTTTTAAGAGATGGAAAGCTTCAGATTGTTTATTCCGGAAAAGCTCACCCCCTAGATGATGGCGGAAAGCAACTCGTTGCAGAGATCGTGGGATTCAGCAAGAAATACCCCAATTCGGTAGTTTATATTCCGAATTACGACATGGCCACAGGTGCTGCATTGACGCGCGGATCTGATATTTGGTTGAACAATCCACGCAGACCCAAAGAAGCGAGTGGTACTTCTGGAATGAAGGCAGCCATCAATGGTGTGTTGAATTGCAGTATTCTAGACGGATGGTGGCCCGAAGCCTGTAATCACGGAGTGAATGGCTGGCAGTTTGGCGATGCTTTTGTTGGTGAAACCGAAGCCGAACACGATAAGCACGATGGTGATGCGCTTTACAACGTTCTGTTAAATGAAGTAATACCTACCTATTACGACAAGCGCGAAAAGTGGGTAGATATGATGAAAAATTCAATCAATGATTGCAGAGATCAGTTTGCTGTAAAGAGAATGCTGGAAGAGTATTATGAGTTGCTTTACAGATAAAGCTTACTCATAGCGCAAAGCATCAATGGGGTCAAGAGCGGCTGCTTTCTTAGCAGGATAGTAGCCGCTAATCAGACCTACGATAAAACAGAGAAAAATTCCCCCGAGTATCCATTTCCACGGGATGATAAAGCTGGTGTCAATAGCCACGGCCATAAGGTTTCCACAGGCAATTCCCAGGGTGATTCCTAAGAATCCACCGAGCTGACCGATAAGAATAGCTTCAACCAGAAATTGATTTCGAATTCGTTTCGAGCTGGCTCCTATAGATTTTCGAATACCTATTTCGCGGGTTCGTTCGGTAACCGATACCAACATTATATTCATCAAACCGATGGCGGCTCCAAACAGAGTGATTATGCCAATCAAAGTTGCCACAATAGTGATTTCGGAAATTTGAGAGATAAACAAGTTTGCCAGACTATCGCTCTGTGACAGCCCGAAGCTGCTAGGTTCTCCGGGCCGGTCTCCGCGAATATTTCGCATTAAACCAATTGCAGCGGACTTCGCAGCATCCATCTCTACGGTTTCATTCACCTGCATATTTATGACAAACTCACTATTGGAATTCAGATAACTGAGTTTGGCATTTTTAAGTGGAATTAGTACCTGGTTGTCGCCACTAAATCCAAGCGAGTTTCCTTTTGAATTGAGCACTCCCACCACATTATACTTTTTACCTCCAATATAAATGGCTTTGCCGATTGGAAAAATTGCTCCTTCTTCAAAAATTTTATCCATCACATCCATCCCGATCAGAGCTACAGGCAGACCTTTTTGGTGCTCATCTTCTGTAAAATTTCTGCCGTATTTAATTTTATACCCGGATGTGTTGAGGTAACCGGAACTCATGCCAATAACCTGAACATTCGGATTTGTTTTATTTGATGCGTGCTTGATCGTAGCCAGAAAGCTAACCATTGATGAGAGAGAAACGACAGCGGGATAAGTAAACTTCTCTGCAAACTGAGTAGCTTCATTGTAGCGAATAGGCTCATTTTTTATTTTCCTTTCTCCTTCTCTACGCCCTCCGAGGTTACCTACGTTTGAGCGAATTGAGATAGTATTTGAACCCATGCGGCTGAACTCGCTTTCAATTTTCTCCTGCAGGGCATCAATCGTGGTCAGTATACCCACCAGAGCCGTAATTCCCACTGCAATTATCAGGGCCGTGAGTATAGTCCTGAGTTTTTGCCCGATGATTGATCTTAGGGCGATAAATATATTTTCAAAATGAAAACTTTTCACTCGGGAAGGGTTCTTTTTGAATACTTAGTGTAAAAGTAAGAATAGCGCTGTCCATTTTTCTACCGCTCATCATATTTTGATACTTTTGCAGGCCCAAAACTTACCATCTATGATTTTTGATTTAGACATGATTAAGGCTGTATACGAGCGATACCCATCGAGGATTGCCGCAGCCAGAAAAATATTGAATAAACCACTTACTCTTTCTGAAAAAATACTTTATGCTCACCTCACACAGGGCGATGCAACAGAAGAATTCACAAGAGGTAAATCGTATGTAGATTTTGATCCGGATAGAATTGCTATGCAAGATGCTACAGCTCAGATGGCACTTCTTCAATTCATGCAGGCAGGAAAGCCCAATACGGCTGTGCCAACAACGGTTCATTGTGATCACCTGATCCAGGCAAAGGAAGGTGCCGATAAAGATTTGCAGAGTGCTATAAACCAAAGTTCAGAAGTCTTTAACTTTCTAGAATCAGTTTCAACTAAATATGGAATTGGCTTCTGGAAGCCCGGTGCGGGTATTATCCACCAGGTTGTATTGGAGAATTATGCTTTTCCGGGTGGAATGATGATCGGTACAGATTCGCACACTGTCAATGCCGGTGGGTTAGGCATGGTGGCGGTAGGTGTTGGTGGAGCTGATGCCGTAGATGTAATGGCCGGAATGCCCTGGGAACTCAAATTCCCGAAGCTAATTGGTGTGAAGCTAACAGGTAAACTCAATGGCTGGACCTCACCAAAAGACGTCATACTTAAAGTTGCGGGAATACTGACTGTTAAAGGTGGTACGGGTTGCATCGTTGAATATTTCGGAGAAGGTGCAAAGAATCTTTCTTGTACAGGTAAAGGAACCATTTGTAATATGGGTGCCGAAATAGGAGCCACAACTTCTACTTTCGGGTACGACGAAGCTATGGAGCGCTATCTGAATGCTACTGGCAGAGCAGACGTTGCAGATCTTGCTAACGGAATCAGAGAACATCTTACAGGTGACGACGAAGTATATGCAAATCCTGAAAAGTATTTTGATCAGGTTATTGAAATTGATCTCGATAAATTGATGCCGCATATCAATGGACCCTTTACTCCAGACTTAGCCACTCCTGTTGATGAAATGAAAGATAGAGCCAAGAATAGTGATTGGCCTACGAAAATTGAGTGGGGATTGATCGGTTCGTGCACCAACTCGTCATATGAAGATATATCAAGAGCCTGTTCCATAGCAGAAGATGCCTTGGCTAAGGGTTTGAAGCCCAAAGCTGATTTTGGAATTAACCCAGGTAGTGAACAGGTGCGCTTCACAGTAGAAAGAGACGGTTATATAGAGACGTTCAATAAACTAGGAGCAAGAATCTTTACCAATGCCTGTGGTCCCTGTATTGGTCAATGGGCACGAGCAGGTGCAGAGAAAGGAGAAAAGAATTCTATTATTCACTCATTCAACCGAAACTTTGCTAAAAGAGCGGATGGTAATCCGAATACCCATGCCTTTGTAACATCGCCCGAAATGGTCGCTGCAATCGCTATGGCTGGAGACCTTACCTTCAACCCTATGACAGACACACTTATCAATGATAAGGGTGAAGAGGTAAAGCTTAAAGAGCCAACTGGTTTCGAGTTGCCTCCCAAAGGATTTGACGTTGAAGATCCGGGGTATAACGAACCTGCGGAAGATGGGAGCAATGTTGATGTAAAGGTCAGCGAAGACTCCAAGAGACTTCAACTTTTAACTCCATTTGACCCATGGGATGGAAAGAATATTGAAGGCATGAAACTCCTTATCAAAGCCTATGGAAAATGCACCACAGACCATATTTCAATGGCGGGTCCATGGTTGCGCTTCAGGGGCCATCTAGATAATATTTCCAACAATACGCTAACTGGAGCAGTAAATGCATTTAACAAGGAAACTGATAAAGTAAAAAACCAGCTTACTGGAGAGTTTGGTGAAGTTCCAGCTACCCAAAGAGCCTATAAAGCGGCGGGGATTCCTACGATTGTTGTCGGAGATCACAATTACGGAGAAGGATCATCCAGAGAGCATGCTGCCATGCAGCCACGGCATCTGGGTGTGAGAATAGTTTTAGTTAAATCTTTCGCCAGAATCCATGAAACGAACCTGAAGAAGCAGGGGATGCTGGCTTTAACTTTTGCAAATGAGAACGATTACGACAAGATTCAGGAAGATGATACGATCAGCACACTGAATTTGGATCAGTTCGCAGAAGACAAGCCGGTAGAATTGCTATTAAAACATGCAGATGGTTCTGAAGATAAGATACTAACGAACCACACCTACAATAGCAATCAAATTGACTGGTTCAGAGCAGGTTCTGCATTGAATCTCATAAAGAAAATGAATCAATAGAATTTAGAGACCTCAATATGAAAAAGACCACTCAGGTGGTCTTTTTTTTTGAATTCAATTCTTTTGAATTCAGCTTCAATTAGATAATAAAAAACCGTCCAAAGTATCAACTAAGGACGGCTTTCATAAATATATTATTTATCAACGCTTATTCTACCAGCGACCGCCGCCGAAAAACATTCCCACGCTTATTCCTAAATAACTGTTTGGAATATCGGCAATAACATCGCCCTCCAGATCTTCCAATTCAGTTTTACCAATGATGTTGTACTCTGCTGTAAACCTGAATTTACCAGCTTCAAAGCCACCTCTAAGCATAAATCCAAACTTGCCTTCTGAAGAAACATCTTCTGCAGCAGCTGTATTTACGCTTGCCAAACGGTATAAGCCGAGACCAGCACCTACATAAGGTGTAAAAGCACTTCCTGTTGGGAAAAAGTATTCGGCAGTGGCTAAATATGAAGCATTTGCTCCTACATCAGCCTCAGTAGCAAAGCCATCTTCATCAGTTTCGATGTTCTTTGCCATTATTGCCCAACCAATTCGGACACCAGCATTGAAGTTGTCGGTAATGTTGTAATTACCTTCCATGTTAAATAAAAATCCAGCACCTCCAGAAGGAATTGCGACACCTAGTCCTGCGTTCCCTCTAAACTTTCCCTCCTCTTGACCAAAAGCATAAATGGTCAGAATGGACAATAATGAAGCAAAAATGATTTTTCTCATCTCGTATTTTGTTTTTTGATTTGGACAAGGATAAATAAAAAACTTTTGCAAACTGCGATCACCATTATACCAGAAGGTAGAAGTAAATGCTACCGCTTTCTATTTAGAGGGTTTAGAATATTGATAACAAGATTAGTATACAAAGAGAAGTCATTTAAAAAAAAAGTCATTTTTAGGCAATCAGCTTCAAATTATGTTTCAAACTTGATTAGCTACTGCGATTAACTCACTTATATTTGCCGTCCGTGTAGAACAATCCAAAATTAACTTCGGTGAAGAATGATTTAGTTCTTAGAGCTGCCAAAGGAGAATCGGTTGAACGAACTCCTGTATGGTTGATGCGTCAGGCCGGCAGAATCTTACCTGAGTACCGAGCTGTAAGAAGTAAGCTCTCAGGTTTCAAAGAGTTGGTAGAAACGCCATCGCTAGCTGCTGAAGTAACCATTCAGCCCGTAGATATACTCGGTGTAGACGCAGCCATAATCTTTTCAGATATCCTGGTTATACCCGATGCCATGGGGCTAGAATATCAGATGATTCCTAAAAAGGGTCCCTATTTTCCAGAAACACTGAAATCTGAAACAGATCTGAATAGGATCCATATTAGCGATGGAAGTGAACTCAAATACGTTTACGATGCGCTCTCGCTGACCAGAAAAGAGCTAAATGGACGAGTGCCACTTATTGGTTTTGCTGGTGCTCCATGGACCATTTTCTGCTACATGATAGAAGGACAGGGTTCTAAGACTTTTTCTAATGCAAGAAAAATGCTTCAATCCCACGAGTCTTTTTCAAGAAAGGTGCTGGATATGATTACAGAATCTACCATCAATTATCTTAAGCTTCAAATAGAAGCCGGTGCGCAGATGATTCAACTCTTTGATTCCTGGGCAGGAATACTCGGTGTTCAAACCTATAGATCATTTGGCATATCCTATATTGAAAGAATTGTAAATGCGCTTCAAGGAACAGTGCCCATCACCGTCTTTTCTAAAGGAGCTCACTTTTCGCTGGAAGATCTGAGCAAGCTGAAATGCCAAACAATTGGGCTGGATTGGAATACACCGCCTAAATTTGCCAGGGAAATTGTCGGCAATAATTTTACATTGCAGGGGAATTTAGATCCGGCCGTTCTATACGGAAATGGCAAGGATATTGTAAACAGAACGGAGCAAATGCTAAAAAGCTTCGGAAAAAACAGGCATATAGCCAACTTAGGACACGGAGTGTATCCCGATACCGATCCCGAAGCCGTGAAACTTTTTATTAAAACAGTAAAAGAATTTAAACATGAATAAGTATCTAATCTTGCTCGCTTCTATCTTGATATCGGGAGTATCCTTTGCTCAGGAAGAAGAAACGGAGATAAAAGAAGACGAGAACAACTTAGTTCCCAATGGGAGTTTTGAAAAAGTTGGGGAAGGGTTAAGAAGACCGGGAGAATTTGAACTCGTTGAATCATGGGCAAACGCAAGTCTGGCAACATCAGATGCTTTTGCAACTGAAACGCGCAGCAAGTATATCAGCGTTCCTGAAAATGTATACGGTTACGAAGAACCTTATGATGGAATGAATTATGCGTCCTTTGTTACCTATAGTTACAGACACCGCAAAATCAAAAAATCATACATAACTGTGGACCTGAAAAGGAAACTTGAAGAGAACAGTTTGTATTGTGTGAAGTTTAAAGCGTCTTTATCTGAGCGTTCTACCTATGCTACCAATAATTTAGGAGTGGCACTGACCAAAGGGAAAATCAGCGAGAAATCGGAAAGCACAATTAAGCAGCCTAATGTATTGTTGAGCGATAAAAACGAAGTGGTTAATCAACGTGAAGGATGGTGGGAATTTTGTAAACGCTACGCTGCGAACGGAAACGAAAAGTATATAACAATAGGGAATTTCACGGAAGATAATAATACCGTTACCGAACAAATGGAACTTCCTTCAAAATACGCGGAAGCCGGAACCGAAGCTGTTGCTCTCTATTACGTTGATGCAGTTGAAGTGCGAAAAATAGAGGCCGATCAGAATTGCGGTTGTTCCAATACCAAGATTCCTGAAAGTAAAATCATCTATTCGGCTACCGTTCAACTCAACGATGAGATGACTGCTACAGAAAAAGTAGAAGCCATAGACGCTTATTTCTACCAATATAAAGACGGAGTGGTGTCAAATTCGAAGCGTAGTATAGACCAGATCATCGTCATGATGAAAGCTAATCCAGCTATGAATGTTCAGGTTATTGGGCATATGGATAATGAAGAAGCCGAGTTGGCCAAAAAGGAAAGTAGCTTGAAAAATCTCGATGAAAAAAGAGCTATGAACGTTCTTAAATATATGGTTGAAGAAGGAATAGACAGATCTCGAATTTCTACAAAAGGAGAAAAGAATACCCAACCTGTTTCCAAAATGTCTACCCCCATTTCTCTAGCAAAAAACAGAAGAGTAGAGTTTAAGATTGCTCTTTAATTTGTTAAAAAACATAGAATTATATCAAAGAAATTCCGGTCTAAAACCGGAATTTCTTGTCAAAATTTACCTGTTATTCGGCGCTCTCTTCATTTCCCTAGCCTTTTCTGCTCATGCGCAGAACCTCATACCCAATGCGGGATTTGAAGAAATATTTACCCAGCTGGAATATCAATGGGTACAACCGCAAGGTCCTTATTACCATTACGAAGCTCCTGATTCTTCAGAGAATATATTTCCAAAAGACAGCAGATATGTAAATGGCCTGTGTATGTACAATTATGGCGAAAATGAATTTCTACATATAAAGCTTCTTGAACCTCTAAAAGCTGAGGAAGAGTACCTTCTCCAGGTAGATGCTGTGTTGATGAAGGAGAAAAGCTTTGGTGCAGAGTTTCAAAAGTATGTCGGCTTTTATTTTGGAGAGGAAAGGCTCGACACCCATATTCCGGGCGACCTTTACTTCAAACCACAGGTAAATCTTCAATTACCCGATACAAATCGCTATGAATGGTTTCAAATGGCTGACACCTTCAAAGCGCAGGGAGGGGAGTTATTTATGACCTTAGGCTACTTTCCAGAAACCCAAGTGCTTGAACTTAAAGAACAAAACAAAGAAGCGTATTGGAGCGAAATAGAACTGCGTTATAAAGCCCAGGAGAACAAGGTGAAGGAAGAAGATAAATCCTGGCTATACCTTCCGCCCGACGAGCAAAAAAAGTACTTAAAAGAACAGAAGAAAAAGAATAGAAAAAAGCGTAAAGATTCAAAGAACAACTACAGGTCATCTAAGCCTGTAGAAACACCTGCTGTTCAAAAAAATGCGAACATAATGGGTGAATTTGCCGTGCGCTACTACTTCGATAATTTTTGTCTTTCCCCTCTGGATGAGTATGGGCAGGTAGATTGCTCGCCTGAGAATCCCAGCGAAGAATTGGCAACCGGAAGTACCATTAATCTGCGCAATGTTTTTTTTGAAACGGACGAAAGTGAACTTCGAGAAGAATCATTTATTCAGCTCAGTGCATTGAAGGATATCTTATTTCAATATCCCGAAATGCAAATTGAAGTGCGGGGCTACACAGACAACGTGGGTAATGCCGAGTACAACCTGGAATTGAGCACTAGAAGAGCTGAAGCGGTCGTAAATTGGCTCATTGAGCAGGAAGTTTCTGGCGAACGACTTTCTTTTAAAGGTTTTGGAGAATCAAATCCAGTAGAGACCAACCAAACCACTGCGGGTAGAGCAAGAAATCGCCGAGTGACCTTTCACATAATAACTATGTAGCCCAGAAAATATTCATTTATATTGCGCTTTGATGAATAATCTGGATCAGGTAACCACTGCAGCCGCAATTCAAAAGGATGACCCGAAAACGGTCAACGGTTGGGCGATGTACGATTGGGCCAATTCCGTTTACTCCCTTGTCATCACATCATCCATATTTCCCATTTTTTATGAAAACGCCATTCCGGAAGTAGTGAATATTTTCGGAATTGACGTTTTAAGGTCGGCTCTATACTCTTACACACTTTCGGCTTCTTTTCTTGTTGTGGCAATTATTACACCCCTTTTATCAGGGATAGCTGATTATTCTGGTAGTAAAAAATCATACATGCGCTTCTTCTGCTACCTGGGCGGTCTTGCTTGTATGGGTTTATACTTCTTTAGTCCTGATTTACTGATTTTGGGTCTCCTTATTGTTGCCTTAGCAGCAATTGGCTATTCGGGATCTCAGGTTTTTTATAATGCTTATTTACCTGAAATCGCTACGATTAAAAACCAGGACAGAGTTAGCGCAAAGGGTTATTCACTCGGATACATTGGAAGCATGATTCTTCTGGTTGCAAACCTGGCCATGGTAATGAATCCCGACTGGTTTGGCATAAAAAACACAGATACGGCTGCCAGAATTTCTTTTGTAATGGTAGGCCTTTGGTGGATGGGATTTGCTCAATTTAGTTTCAACAGGCTACCTGATAACATATACGGTAGAAAATCAAAAGGTGAATATATCTACAGGGGTTATCAGGAACTCAAAAAAGTCTTTTTAGAACTTTCCGATCTACCGCGCCTGAAGAGATATCTTTTGGCCTTTTTTATCTTTAACATGGGTGTTCAGACGGTCATGTATATGGCCGTAATCTTTGCGAAGAATGAAATTGAAGGTATGCCCGACAGCGGATTGATCATTTCTATTTTAATTATCCAATTCATCGCGGTTTTAGGAGCTTACCTTTTTTCCTGGCTCAGTGGAAAGCTTGGAAATATTAAGGCACTTATCGTAGCTGTGTTAGTTTGGATCCTGGTTTGTATTACGGCCTATTTCATTCAAACTCCTGTTGAATTCTATTTTTTGGCTGCCCTTGTTGGAGCGGTAATGGGTGGAATTCAGTCGCTTAGTCGTAGCACCTATTCCAAGCTTTTGCCGAAAACAATTGATCACGCTTCGTATTTTAGTTTTTACGATGTCTGTGATAAGGTGGGAATTGTACTCGGAACCTTCTTTTTCGGGTTTGTTTATGAGCTGACCGGTAATCTGCGGTATTCGGCATTGACACTCGGGGTTTTCTTTGTATTGGGTTTTATCATTTTGCTCTTGGTGCCTAAGTACGAGAAAATAGAAGCTCTGGAAGAGATTGCAGATTAAATTGCTCAATGTCGTATTTTTGCAACCAGAGAAATGGATATGCAGAAAGAAGAATTTTACGATATCGCAATTATAGGTGGTGGAATAGTAGGTGCTGCAACATTCTACAAGCTACAGACAAAACACCCCGAATTGAAGCTCGTTTTAATTGAGAAGGAAAACCTTCTTGCCGATCATCAGACGGGAAATAACAGCGGGGTTATTCACTCGGGTCTCTACTATAAACCAGGATCGCTAAAAGCTAAGAACTGCGTTGAGGGTAGAAAGGAACTGGTAAAATTTGCCCAGGAACACGGAGTAGATCACGACGTATGCGGGAAGGTTGTTGTTGCAGCTGATGAAAGCGAATTACCCATGCTCGATAAAATTTTCAATATCGGTTTGCAGAATGGTATTGAAGGCATTAAGAAAATTACACGCGAGGAAATCAAAGAAAAGGAGCCTTTTTGCGAAGGAGTAGCAGGTATCTGGGTTCCTGTAACCGGTATAATTGATTACCGGGCAGCTACGGAGAAGATGGTTCAACTGGCTCTGAAAATAAATCCCGGAAGTAAGCTAGCCCTTGGCGAAGAAGTATTATCCATTGAGCAATCAGGTGAATCCAAGAATTTGGTCACTTCCAAAGGCTATTACCGATCAAAATACCAGGTTTTCTGTGCAGGCCTGCAGGCTGATAGATTGGCAAGAAAAGATGGCGTTGAACTGAAAGAGCAGGTGGTTGGGTTCAGGGGAGATTATTACGAACTAACTGAACAGGCCAAGCATAAAGTAAAGAACCTGATTTACCCCGTTCCCAATCCGGATTTTCCTTTTCTCGGGGTGCATTTTACGCGTATGACCAATGGTGAAATTGAATGCGGTCCAAACGCTGTTTTCACTTTTAAAAGAGAAGGTTATGGCAAGACAGATTTTAATTTGAAAGACTCCATAGATGCGCTTACCTACGGAGGAACCTGGAAGCTCTTTTTCAAGAACATGAAGTTTGGTATTGATGAATACAGAAGGGCTTTTTCCAAAAAGCTTTTTCTTAAAACCTTGCAGAGATTGGTTCCCAGTCTCACCATGGATGATATCAAACCCGGACGCTCAGGAGTAAGGGCTCTTTTATTGAGCACAGATGGAGATACAAGAGACGACTTTCGGATTGAAGTTAAAAATTCAAGCATTCATGTTTTGAATGCTCCTTCTCCTGCTGCCACTGCTGCACTGGCCATTGGAAAACAAGTTGCCGAAATGGCCGAGAATGAATTTGATATCGTACCCGAAGGTGAAAAGCAGGAAGTCTAAACAACTTTGTATTTCTCATTGATCGCATTCCAGTCCCACATGAAATTTTCAAGGGCGTCTTTGAGCCTTTGAATAAAAATCGGGTTAGGAGACTGCAAATTCTTGAAATACTCTTCTTGAAACTTATTGAGCTCATAACGGCAGAAGAGTGTTCGGGCCATTCCATTAATCACATTCTTACTTGGGTGGTTTTTGCGCGACATGAGTTTACGCGTATCACTAACCATTTGAGCGAGCTTCATTTTGTCTATTTCATAAAGCTCCGCAAACTTTCCCAAAATGTGTTCTGTAATCCTCTTGTCCTGACCGGCCCCGTAATATTGCGGTATCATTTTAATGTTACCCGCCAAAACAATCATGGTAAAGGGGCCACTGTCTTCAGAGTCAATATTCGGAGAATGCACGAACTCTGGCGAGTCGTTAATCAAGCCTGCAACATCTTCAAACCCCTCGTCAATCATCACCTGAATGGCATTCACAAACACATTGGCTACTTGTTCTTCACTTATCTTTTTCTTTCCGAATAGTGTCAACATGAAATATCGAGATGCTTTTAAGCCTAAAGTCAAAATTAAAGGCTTTTAATGGGCAGATATTGGGAGTTCAGCAATCTATTTTCAACAAAGTTTTCAACGCTGATCAGAGACTTATATCACTGATAATGCTCTTTCATTGTTTAGCTTTGCAGTCTTTATGAGTTTAAAAGGAACAAAGATCTACAGCATATTCACGCTCACCTGTCCACGTTGCCAGGAAGGAAAGCTATTTATTAAAAAGTCGGCTTATACCAAGGGTATGACAGAGATGCACAATAAATGTCCGCATTGCGGAGAGCCTTTTGAGCGTGAGCCGGGATTCTATTATGGCGCAGCCTATGTTAGCTATGGCCTGACGGTAGCTCTGTGGATTGCTGTGCTGGTAGCTCTCATCGTCTTTGATGCTGTAGGTTTAATCACCTTCTCCTTTATGGAGAACCCTATAACCTATTTATCTATCGGGATAGGCTTGCTTTTAGCTTTGCTCCCCATCTTGTATAGGCTTTCGCGGGCAATATGGATTAATTTTTTCGTTAAGTACCGCGAAGATGCAGTTGCTTTTAACGAAGCCCGAGAAATTGAAAAGGCTGAAAAAAGAAAAAAGAGAAGAACAGAAGATGGTCAGGCAAAAGATTGAAGATCATACAGCTTCTTATATACTCCTTCTTTTTGGATAAGCTCCTCGTGAGGTCCGGTTTCCACAATATTACCATCTTCCAGAACAACTATTTTATCTACAAATTGAATGGTTGATAAGCGATGAGCTATGATCAATGAAGTTCTGTTTTGCATCAGGTTTTCAAGTGCTTCCTGAACGAGTCGTTCCGATTCTGTATCCAAAGCTGAAGTGGCTTCGTCTAAAATTAGGAAGGTTGGGTTCTTAAGTACCGCTCGTGCAATGCTTATGCGCTGCTTTTGTCCTCCACTTAATTTACCTCCACCGTCACCTACGTTCGTTTCAAACCCATTATCAAAATTCATAATGAAATCGTAGGCGTTGGCAATTTTAGCCGCCTGAATGAGCTCTTTTTCAGTAGCATCGGGTTTTGACATCAGGATGTTATTAGCAATAGAGTCATTAAACAGAATGGAATCTTGTGAGACAACTCCAAACATATCCCTGAGTTCCTTCAGGGATATGTCTTTAATGTTAATATCATCAATATAAATACCACCGGCGCTTACATCGTAAAATCGCGGCACGAGATTAGCCATGGTGCTTTTACCGCCTCCCGAAGGACCAACTAAGGCTATTTTCTGCCCCTTTTCAATATGGAGATCAATGTTCTTTAAAACAGGTCTATCGCCGTAGTTGAACGATACATTTTTGAAAGATAATTTACTCTTGAACTCGTTGAATGGAATGGGCTTTTCTGGATCTTTAATCTTCTCTTCAGCATCTAATATTTTATTGACTCTTTCTAGCGAAGCAAGACCCTTTTGAATTTTAAAATAGGCCTGGCTGAAGGATTTTGCCGGAGTAATAAGCTGAGAAAAAATAAGCAGGAAGGTTATGAAAAACTCACCTGTAAAGCCTTGGTTCTGATCACTTAGAACTAGCTGGCCTCCGTAATAAATCAAAACAGCAAGTGTGAGTACGCTTAAAATTTCAGTGATTGGAGAGCCCAGGTATTCCTTTCTGAATAGTTTAACCATCAAGCGATAGAACTGATTATTAGTCTCTTCAAATTTAGATTGCTTAGCTTCCTGCGCATTGAACGCCTGAATTATTCTGAGTCCGCCAAGGGTTTCTTCAAAAACAGATAAAACCTCACCCAATTTGCTCTGCCCTCTTTGAGATGCATTTTTAAGACTTTTTCCAATAATTGAGATCAAATAACCGCTGACAGGTAAGAGTATGATGACAAAAATGGTAAGCTTCCAACTCATAAAGATCATGCTTGCCAGGTAGGTAATGATCAAAATAGGATCGCGGAAAACCATTTCCAGAGAAGAAATAATTGAGTTTTCTATTTGATTCACATCACTAGTGGCTCTGGAGATTATATCACCTTTTCGTTCTTCGCTGTAATAGCCCAGGTGAAGCTTTACAATTTTTCGGTGCATGGCCTGCCTTACGTCTCTGATCACTCCGATTCTGATAGGTGCCATGAAATACATGGTCATATATCTGGATACGTTCTTCAAAAGAAAAATCGCAATCAGAAGAAAACAGAAATATATCAGAGTTTTATCGGGACCGTATTCCAGGATAAATGACTTGATCTGATAATCCAGAAAGCTCAAAAATGCACTTGAAGAAAACCCGAATTCAGGCGGAGTATCCGGAAGAACGATGGCATCGGCACTGAACAGAATGGTTAAAAATGGAGCAACGGCTGCCAGCGAAAAAAGCGAAAATATGGTTGCAAAAACATTGAATACAAGGTTCCCTGCTATGTATCCTTTGTAACCGCCTAATAGACGAAGTATTTGAGAGAACCCCTTCATTACTGAACCAACTGAATACCGAGGTAGTTGTACGGGCTTATTTGCTTCAGCTCTTTTTTCACGTCATCTTCTACATTCAGTCCGTCAATAAACTTGTGAATGCTCTCCATATTTATCACATTATTGGTCCTTGTTAAATCTTTAAGCGCTTCGTAGGGCTTGGGGTAACCTTCGCGTCGCAGTACTGTTTGAATGGCTTCTGCTACTACGCTCCAATTTTTCTCCAAATCGGCATTGAGAGCATCCTGATTTAGCATGAGCTTTCCTATTCCTTTTTCTAATGACTTAAAGGCAACAAGTATATAGCCAAAGGGCATTCCAACATTCCTTAAAACTGTGCTATCTGTTAAATCGCGTTGAAGTCTTGATATGGGAAGTTTGGTTGCCAGATGTTCCAAAATAGCCGAAGCTAAACCCAGGTTTCCTTCTGCATTTTCAAAATCAATCGGGTTTACTTTGTGGGGCATTGCAGACGATCCTACTTCTCCTTCCTTTATTCTTTGCTTAAAATAATTCATGGATACGTAGGCCCAGATATCCCGGCAAAAATCAATTAAAATGGTATTGATTCGTTTTAGAGCATCAAATTTAGCTGCAAGTTCATCGTAATGCTCAATCTGAGTTGTAGTCTGTTGCCGCTTAATGCCCAACCTTTCTTCAAGAAATTTGTTCCCGAAATCACTCCAATCTATTGCTGGATATGCCACATGGTGTGCGTTGAAATTACCTGTTGCCCCCCCAAACTTTCCAGAAATTTCAATAGCCTCAACAGAACTCACCTGTTTCTTCAACCTATCCACAAATACTTGCATTTCCTTACCCAGCCTCGTAGGCGAAGCAGGTTGACCATGGGTGCGTGCGAGCATGGGAACGTCCTTCCACTCTCGTGCAAGATTTTGGATGAGCTGTATTACCTTATTTACCTCTGGCATGTAAACATCTCGAAGGCACTCAGAAATAGACATTGGAACTGCCGTGTTATTGATGTCTTGCGATGTTAGCCCAAAGTGGATAAACTCTTGATGACTAGAGAGCCCAAGTGTTCCAAGTTTTTCCTTTATGAAATATTCAACAGCTTTTACATCGTGATTCGTTACGCGCTCAAACTCTTTGATTTTGGCGGCATCATCTTCTGAAAAATCTTTATAAATGCGACGAAGTTTTTCAGATTGATTTTTGTCTAAGGTAGGTAGCTGGGGAACTTCAGACTCTGAAAGAGCAATGAAGTACTCTATTTCTACCCTTACCCTGTATTTTATCAGGGCAAATTCTGAAAAATATGCAACGAGATCTGATGTTTTGGAAGCATACCGGCCATCAACCGGGGAAATAGCTAAAACACTCATTTGTTAAGAATAAGGCTACAAAAGTCACCAATTTTTGCAGAACATAAAAGGAATTACACGAACGGTGTAATTAACCCGTTCTAAAGGTGATATTTTAGAGGTATGGATATTGCACTTTTTATTCTGGCAGGGATACTTATTCTGTTGGGAGCCATTGGCTCATTACTGCCTGTTTTACCAGGGCCGCCCCTGGCATGGGTGGGTATTCTGATTACACACTTATCAAGTAGTGTAGACTATTCTATGAATTTCCTGGTCACAACTGCAGTAGCCATGATCCTGATTTCTGTTTTAGATTATTTTATTCCCATTTGGGGAACGAAGCGGTTTGGAGGCTCGAAGGCCGGTGTCATTGGATGCACGATTGGACTTGTGGTAGGGCTCTTTTTCGGACCTTTGGGAATTATTCTTGGTCCATTTCTGGGCGCCCTTATTGGAGAGCTGTCTGTAAATCAAAAACAGCTTAATAGGGCTCTCAAGAGCGCAACGGGCTCATTTCTTGGGTTTGTTGTAGGAACCGGATTAAAATTGATTTTCTGCGGTTTTATGGCTTACTACTTCGTAAGCGATGTAATATTCTAGCGTTCTGAGTAAGGCTGCCAGTCCTTTTCCTGGAGCGTAACTGCTAGATTTTTATGGAAGTTTTTAAGTGACTCTGGAACGTTTACCCGCGCTACAATCCGCTTTTTCTCTTCTTCTGAATGAAGCGTAGATATGGTTGAAGGCAAGTCTGATATCATAGAATTATCGTACTTATCTTCAAAGGAAAAATAGCTTATTTCGGCGGCTGATTTGAATATGTCTGCTATCTCTTCTTCCGTAAAATGAGACGAGTACATTCCAAGCTTTTCAGTGAAATTAAGACCCTCGTAGGTTGCAAAGCCACTCTGGAATACTTTTACCTTATAGACAGGGCACCTTCCAAAACAAGGTGTTTTTTCAAAACCTATAAGAAGACTGTCTTTTTGCTCAGTGGGCTTTTCCAAAACCACTACAACAGTGTCTGGCGTAGAGTTTTCCTTTTCAATTGATGCAGTAGCGGCAGCATCTTTATTAGACTTGCATGAAAAGGCTAGAAGAGCCAGAAAGAATATTTGAATTCCTGCTTTCATCTTATTTAGTATTCAATCCGCGCTGTTTGGCCATTTCTTCCAGCTTTTTCTGAAATTTTGATTTGCCTTGCTTCGCTTTCTTTTTCTTGTTTTCTGCTATTTGAGCCCTGATCTTGTCTTCGTCTATGAAAACATTTTTGATCACTACCATTTGAATGATTGAGATCAAATTAGCAAGGAAATAATAATAGCTCAAACCGGATGCAAAATTATTGAAGAAGAAGAGCATCATAACGGGGAAAATGTACATGATAACTTTCATGTTGGGCATTCCCGGCTGGCTCTGCGTAGGCATTTGATTGCTGTTGTAGATGGTATAAATCATCGTACTGGCCGCCATAAGCAAGGTGAAAAGACTCACGTGATCTCCGTAAAAGGGAATGGTGAATGAAAGGTTCATAATACTGTCATATGCCGAAAGATCATCGGCCCACAAGAACGGTTCATGTCTTAGCTGAATGCTGGAAGGAAAAAACCGGAACATGGCGTAAAGTATAGGGAGCTGTATGATCATAGGTATACAGCCTGCAAATGGGCTGACTCCCGTTTTTCTATATAAATCCATGGTAGCCTGCTGCTTCTTCATGGGATCGGCATCCTTGTGCTTTTCATTCAATTCATCTATCTCCGGCTTGAGCACACGCATTTTAGCACTGCTCATGTAATTTTTGAATGTGAGAGGAGAAAGAATTAGCTTGATTACCAGGGTTAGTATCAAAATGATAATTCCATAAGAAAGCCCGGTCTGCTCAAGCCAGTCGAAAATGGTGATGACAATGTACTTGTTCACCCAACCAAAAATTCCCCAACCGAGATTGATCACTTTATCTAACTCCTTACCATAGACTTTAAGCGTTTTATAGTCATTGGGCCCGATAAAGAATTTCCCGTTAAAGGCAACTCCATCTCCATTGGAAACCAGGGGAATATTTGCCGTGTAAAACTGCGTAAGCGAGTCATTTTCTTCGCCGTATGGATTTGACTTTAAAACGGAACCCCTTCCAAAGCTTTCATTCCCGATCAGTATGGCAGAAAAGAAATTCTGTTTAAAGGCAATCCACTCCAGGTTTTCATCTTCGATAATCTCGTCGTCATCACTGGTTTCACTGAGGTAATCTCTTCCATGGTCAGTCTCTTTGTAGAAAATGGTGGAGTTATTTCTCTCAGATTCTATGCCTTTTTCGCTGTGAAGTGCACTGAGTTCCCATTTGAATTCGGGCGCCGTTACAATTCCGTCTAGATTTTCAAAACGAGTGGTATAGTCAAAGTCGTAGCCGTCGCCAGTAAAATGGTACACATTTTTAATTGTGCCTCGTCCAGGAATATCAATGCTAAAAACAAGACTAGACTCTTCTTCACCGGATATAGAGATATCTCCTTGTGAAGATTTGAAATAGAACTCCTGCGTATTTAAATTTCCTAGAGAGGGATAAGTAAACTCAACACCCATATTGGAGTATTTCTCTGAAATAACAACCAGTGGCAATGAGTCGTAAGTAGTAAAGTTTTTCAACTCCGCATAGACGGGAAAGCCTCCTTTGTTTGAAAACTTCAGCTTTAACTTCTCTGTCTCAACGTGAGTAAACTCTTCAGAGCCTGAAGCTACACCTGCAAATATTCCATATCTGGCTTGCATTTCAGCTTCTTGCTGCTGCATGAGCAAGCTGTCTTTTCCAAGGGTGTCAGATGGAGCTAGGTCTGTTTCCATTTTGTCTGATGGCATCGGTTCTGCATCTACATTTAATTCGACATCCTGCTGTGCAGTAGCTATGCTATCTTGAATTCGCTGTTGCTCTGCTAATTCAGCATCGCTTGGCCGATTATACCAGGTATAACCAATTAAGAGTGCTCCAATAAGTAGTAATCCGATAACGGAATTTCTATCCATTTTTTTGAATTAAGGGCCAAAGATAGTTCCTTGAGCCAAGGGCACCAAGGGCAGGGGCCAATTAGGCGTTTTCCACTTCAAGTCCCACTTCCACAGTGGCTTTCACAAAATTTAAAAACAAAGGGTGTGGGTTTGCAACGGTGCTTTTGTATTCGGGGTGAAACTGCACACCGATGAACCAGGGGTGATCAATCAATTCAACGATTTCTACCAAATTGTTATCCGGGTTGATCCCTGACATAACCATTCCGGCTTTTTCAAATTCTTGCCGGTATTTATTGCTGAATTCGTATCGGTGTCTATGGCGTTCTGTTATTAAGGATTCTCCGTAAATTTTTTGAGCAAGGGTACCCGGCTTTATCTGACATTTATAGGCACCCAGACGCATAGTTCCACCCTTGTTTTCTATCTCTTGTTGCTCTTCCATCAGGTCAATAACCGGAAAGTTGGTATTGGAGTCAATTTCAGTTGTATGGGCATCGCTTTCGCCCAAAACATTTCTTGCGAACTCCACTACTGCGCATTGCATACCCAAACATATTCCCAGAAAGGGTATTTTATTTTCTCGGGCGTATTTAATGGCCTCAATCTTTCCGTCAATACCGCGTTCTCCAAATCCGGGAGCAACAAGAAGTCCTTTCAAGTCTGAAAGTTCATCTGCTACATTTTCACTAGTAATATTCTCGCTATGTAACCATTTAAGATCGACGTTTACTTCATTGTAGGCCCCTGCATGTATGAAAGCTTCAACGATAGATTTATAGGAATCTTTGAGTTCTATATACTTACCTACCAGGCCAATTTTAACCGTGGTTTTTGGGTTTTTATGATGGTCTAAAAACTCTTTCCAACTGGATAACTCAGCTTCGCCCGATGAATCAAGTCCTAATTCTTTCAGAACTACCTTATCCAATTTCTCTTTTTGCATCAGAAGTGGAACGTCGTAAATAGTATCCGCGTCAATTGACTCAATAACAGCGTTCGGGGCCACATTACAGAATTTAGCTATTTTCTGACGTAGGTCTTCAGTAAGTTCGTGTTCGGTTCTGCAAACGAGAATTTCTGGCTGAACACCTAATTCTAAAAGGGCTTTTACGCTGTGCTGTGTAGGCTTTGTTTTGAGCTCTCCTGCCGCCGCCAGGTAGGGGACTAGGGTCAGGTGAATAACGATACAGTCGCCTTCGAGCTCCCACTTCAGTTGCCTTACAGCTTCTACATAGGGAAGTGATTCAATATCGCCAACAGTTCCACCTATTTCAGTAATGACAAAGTCGTAATTGTATTCGTTTCCCAGGAATTTAACAGATCGCTTGATTTCATCTGTAATATGAGGAATAACCTGCACCGTTTTCCCCAAATAATCGCCTTTGCGCTCCTTGCTAATTACGTTGGAGTAAATTCTTCCGGTGGTAATATTATTTGCCTGAGTTGTAGAGCTATTGAGAAATCGCTCGTAATGTCCTAAATCCAGGTCGGTCTCTGCTCCATCTTCAGTAACATAACACTCACCGTGCTCATAAGGATTGAGCGTACCGGGGTCTACATTTATATATGGATCCAGTTTTTGAATGGTAACGGTATAACCTCTGCCCTGAAGAAGCTTGGCCAGAGATGCCGATATTATTCCCTTTCCTAATGATGACGTAACCCCGCCTGTTACAAAGATGTATTTGGTCGAATGACCCATAATGACCCAGTTGAAATAATGTAACTACGGGGTACAAATGTAGAAAAAACTAAGAACCCTGAAGTTCTTTTTGACGCTCAGTTTGAATTATAAACTCTTGAACTGATCTAGAACGAATAAAGAAGTCCGAAGCTAGGCAGTACGGGCAGCTGATCTTCTCTTTCGCTTGTTACCCGATCTACGAAGAAAATGTTTCTTCTATCGTAAAGGTTTGTAACGCTTAAACTCGCTTCCAGAGATGAGTTTTCAGAAAACTCAAATATTTTCTTTACCGTGAAATCCAATCTGTGATAATCGGGTAATCTACCCTCATTTAATCCGGCATATTGAATGGTAACATCGTCGTCATTCGTTTCGGTAATATCAGTATTTACATCGCCGAGGAAATTCTCAGTTAAGTAAAAACCTTGATTTTGCGTGAAGGGGAACCCACTACCGTAGTTCCAGCGAGCATTAAATTCCCAGTCTTTTTGTTTGCCTAATCTATAAGATACAACCAGGTTTACATTGTGTCTTCTATCGAATACCGGGCTATAGGTTCTGACTCCGTCCCAGCGGTCTACTTTCGCAATAGAGTAAACAGCCCAAATGTAGAGCCTTGGATCTTCGTATTTAAGATTAAAGTCAATACCGCGCGCCGTTCCGCTTTCTACGATAAAGTCATTCTTTAAAATTTCAGGGGCTTCCAGATTATCCTGGTTAAAGATTTTGTTTCTATTGATATTGGTTAGCTGAGTGAAATCCTTAAAATAGGCTTCCAGATTAGTTGTAATTCTATCTGTAAGATCATATTCAAGACCAGCAATTACGTGATAAGCCTTTTGGAGCGGATTTCGCACTTCACTCGTGTTTCCATTTTCGTCTGTAAATTCATTCTGAATATTCTGCGGTGCTACAAGAAACCCGTAGAACAGGTTTACAATATCTCTGTCTGAATTAGCAGCGATAATATTTTGAGAAAACAATCCACCAGCGGCTTTAAGTCTAAGCTTTTCAGTAAGGTTATACTTGGCTCCAATTCTTGGTTCAGGTCTGAATACTCTGATTGATGCATAATACTGAGCCCGGAGCCCAAGGTCCAATATCAATCTTCCCGTTTTGAATTTGTAGGCTGCAAATCCGGCTAATTCTGTGTTGTTTTCTTCTTGATCTATTTCCTGACCAAAATTGGTGAAGTAGGAAAAGATCGTGCTAAATCCTGTTACGTCTATACCGTATTTAAATTCATTATCACCTTTGAAGTACTTGAAGTCAATACCGAAGTTGAAGCTCTGAATACCAGAAGTTCTCGGTCTGAGCCTCACATTTTGATTTCCGGTATCGTCTGCGATGGTTGAGCTAGCACCTTGCTCCTGCAACGTTATGTTATAATCGCTAAAATTAAATTTTCCTGAAACGAGATTAGCCGAACCCGATGGAACCAAAACAAAATTCATACCTCCGCCAAAAGAATTCCACTCCAAATTAGAGCTTTCCTGAAATCTTACTGCATCTCGATAATTAAAACCGAAAAGATTAAAATTACTTCCGGTTTTAGTATTAAAAGAGACCTTTCCGTAAAGATCTGTAAACTCAAATGGAAGACCGTCTTCGTCAATGTATTCGTAAAATATTTTTGAACTTTCGTCCAGATAAGAGTTTTTTACGGATAGAATAAATGATGCAGAAGCATCTCCATCATTTGTTTGCTTGATGAGCGGGCCCTCAATCAATGCATTTGCACCGAAGGTATTAACACCAAGTTTTCCGGCATAGCGCCTTTTATTACCGTCTCGCATGGTAATATCCATAATGGAAGAAACTCTCCCTCCGTATTCAGCACCAAACCCACCGGTATAGATATCTGCATTTCTAATGATTTCTGTATCAAAAACGGAAAACAAACCTATGCTATGAAAGGGGTTGTAAATTGTCATTCCATCCATAAGTACCAAATTCTGGATGGGTGAGCCACCGCGTATGTACAACTGCCCTCCCTGGTCGCCGGTAAAAATTACACCCGGTAATACCTGCAGATACTGCGCCAAGTCAGCAGTTCCACCAACGGTCGGTATTTGTCGTATTTCTTTTGGTGTAGCCTTAGTTACGGACATTGTAACGTTATTCAATCTTTCTTGTTTCTGAGCAGAAATTTCTACCGCATCTATCTGGATGCTCGATTTTTTTAAGAAAAGCTTCTCAGTTTTGATCTTATTCGGAATAATATCTACGGCCTTTTTCAAAGTATCAAAACCTAGATAGGTAACAGTTAGCTGGTAGCTGCCTTCAGGAACATCAGGTATGGAAAAATATCCATTAACATCTGTAGATGAGCCAAATGTGGTTCCTAGCAAATACACATTTGTGAAAATTACGGGTTCACCTGAAGACTCTTCGTAGACAAAACCCCTAACGCCACCTTTTTGAGCAGCAACATTGAATCCTATTAATACGAGAAGCAGTGAGACAAATACACTTATTTTCATTCCTAAAATTTCTTACGGCTGGCAAATGTAACATTATTAGACGCACAGGTATGGCCGTTTTTATGCTCTTAGCAACCTTGCTACCATTTCTTTTAACAGCTCACCAGAATTAGCACTATTATTATTGACACCTTTTGATTTGAGGTCAATATCGTAAATGATATCAACAGCATTCATAAGGCTGGTGGCCGAATAATTTTTTGCCGCACCTTGATATTCCTTGACAAAGTATGGATGTATACCGAGTTGACTGGCAACGCTTTTTTGATCGGTTGGATTTTTTATTCCATGGTAGCTTATGAGTTTAGTAAAGTACCTAAACAAACTAGCTGTAACTGGAATAATATGATGATCTTTTTGGTTATTTGCGAAATAGTTAGCGATATATAGAGCTTTGGAGTCGTTGCGCTGACCGATGGCCTTTTGGAGCTCAAAAACATTGAAATCCTTGTTGATTCCTATATGTTCAGATACCATTGATGAAGTTATTTTTTCGCCAGGTTCTGATAGTATTTCGAGTTTTTCAAGGGCATTTACCAGTTTTCCCAAATCATTCCCTACGTATTCGGCTAAAAGATTTGTTGCCAGAGGGTCAATCGCCTGACCGCGAGCCAAACAATGCTCCTGTATCCACTTGGGAATCTCATAATCGCGTAATTTTTGGCTATTGAAGTAAACACCGTTTTTCTTAATCGCTTTCAAAAGTTTACTTCTGCCATCTAGTTTTTTCCCCTTGTAATTAATAACCAGTATGGTTGTGTTGACGGGCTTCTCAAAAATAGATGCAAGAGCTTCCATAGATCGCCAGTTTTGCGCTTCTTTCAAGATAATTACCTGGTAGGGAGCCATCATGGGAAATCGCTTCACTATCGGAACCAGATCTTCTGGTGTAATATCCTGTCCGTAGAGCACTGATTGATTAAAATCTCTCTCGGATTCATCCAATACGTTATGAGAAATGTAGTTGGTTAAGGCGTCAATGAAATAAGTCTCCTCGCCATCTAAAAAATAGATGGGTGCGTACTCCTTTTTTTTGAGTGTGTTGAGAATCGAATTAAAACTCATGCATTAAAACTTCAAGTGCCTTATGGAGCGTCCTTCGGATGCGATTTCCTTTAAGGTGTTTGTACCTATTTCTATGTGCGACTTGACAAAGTTTGCCGTGACGAACTCATCGCTTTCGGAAGTCTTAACACCTTGGGGTGTCATGGGCGTATCCGTAACCAGAAGTAGTGCTCCAACGGGTATTTTATTTGCAAAACCGGCTACAAAAATAGTAGCCGTTTCCATGTCAATGGCCATGCAACGCATTTTTTTCAGACGTTTTTTGAATTTGTTGTCGTGTTCCCAAACTCTTCTATTCGTTGTGTAAACGGTACCTGTCCAATAATCAAAACCCGCATCGCGAATGGTTGAAGATGTAGCACGTTGAAGCATAAATGAAGGCAATGCCGGAACTTCTGGTTCCAGATAATCCATGCTTGTTCCTTCGCCTCTAATCGCGGCTATGGGTAAGATGAAATCTCCAATTCCAGTTTTTCTTTTTAAGCCACCACATTTACCCAGAAACAGAACAGCTTTGGGGTTTATGGCGCTGAGCAAATCTAAAACTGTGGCTGCATTCGGACTACCCATCCCAAAATTAATAATGCTAATATTGTCAATGTGAGCGCTGTTCATAGGTTTTTCAAGGCCCATGATTTCCGTATTATTTAGCTTGGCGAATTCGCTTACGTAATGGTCAAAATTGGTGAGCAGAATATACTCACCAAAACCTGAGAGTGGAACTCCTGTGTAACGAGGCAGCCAATCATCTACAATTTCTTTTTTTGTTTTCATTTAATTTCGCTCTTGTGAAAAGCTTGAATCTTCCACCGGCCGATTTAAGGGTTGTCCAAGATAAGGGTACCTTGAAGATATTTGATTTTGTCAGAAAAAAATATTTGGTACTCACCCCGGAAGAGTGGGTTAGGCAGAATTTTCTTTATTTTCTGATAGTACACAGAGGTTTTCCGAAAGGATTATTGAAATTGGAAAGCGGGGTGAAATATTACCAGCGAAAGGGTAGGTACGATGCTATGTTTCTCAATAGAATGGGGTCTCCACTACTGCTAATAGAGTGCAAGGCACCCGAAGTCAAGATAGATAACTCTACACTCAGTCAGGCGGCGAAGTACAATTCGCAAACCCGGGCACCCTTTCTTGCGTTAACTAATGGGCTGAAGCATTATTTTATTAAGGTAGAATTCCTCGAAAACAAACTTATTGCTTTGCCCGAAATGCCTACTTATGAATATCTTGCATCTCAAAATGATTCAAAATGATTAGAAAGATCGGGGTAATATTATGTGTGTTTTTAGCTTCTGTTGTTCACTCGCAGGAAAAGAGTCTGCTTAGTCTGGAATTGCAGGCTTACTTAGATCAGGCCGCCCCAGACGATCAAACGGATCTTTATTTAAGGGGAAACATATCAGCTATTGAAACTTTTGTTAGGAACAACCAGGGTTGGGTAAAGCATTCATTTAGGAATATTGTATCGGCAACCCTGCCCAATATTGCTATTCCGCAACTCAATGAACTTGAAGGTTTAGAATACATAGAGTTTAGCAATAACAAACCGCAGTTGCTGAACGACTTAATGCTTTTAAATAATAATGTCGTACCCGTTCATGCGGGTGCTGCTCCTCTTAGCCAGCCCTACACAGGATCGGACGTGATCATGGGCTTTGTAGATACTGGAATTGAGTTGGAGCACCCCGACTTTCAGGATGCAGATGGCAACAGCAGGGTTTTGTATATCTGGGAACAAAGGGAAGGCGAAAACGACGACCCATCTCGGGTTCCTCAACCATATAACTACGGTCAGGAATATAATCAGCAAGATATCTTTGAGAATATTGATGTGCATGAAGACCAGGGAATTGGTCATGGAACCACAGTAACTGGGACGGGAGCTGGAAACGGTTTGGCAATTGGAAATTTTAAGGGGGTGGCTCCAGATGCAAATATTATTGTCGTAGCCAGTGATTTTGACAGAACCAATTGGAAATCTTCAGTGGCAGATGCCGTAGATTATATTCATTCTAAGGCAGAAGAATTAGGAATGCCAGCCGTTGTTAACCTGAGTTTAGGAGATTATGCTGGATCGCATGACGGTCTGGACGCACCTGCGCTTGAAATTGATGCTTTATTGGAGTCTTCTAACGGCTTTTCTGTTGTTTCAGCGGCTGGAAATAGTGGAAATACAAACTTTGGTGATTATCACTTAAGTTATGAAATTCCAGAAGCTGATACGGCCTTTACATGGTTTAACTTCGTTCCAGGAATATATGATGACGGGGCTGTATTTTTCGAATTCTGGGCAGATCAGGAAGATTTTCAAACTGCAGAATTTGCGATGGGGGTAGATGCGAATTCTCCACAATGGGAGTTTAGAGGCTATTCCGGCTGGAGAAACGCGCTGGAAAACCTTAATACGGTTGTAGAAGATACAGTGTTTTACAATGGAAACATGATGGGGATTGTCCAAACCTGGGTAGGTGAGCGTGGCGACCAATACGAAGTAGAAATACTTGTTACGGAAGTATTCAACACGCAGTATCCATGGAGGCTTGCAACGACAGGGGGTGGCCAATTTGACTTATGGTCGGTGTTCATTCTGAATAACCAGGTAATCAATCCTATAAGATCAGAAAATTTACCATCTGTGGCAGAATATTCACCTATGGCGAATTATAGGTTGCCTGACAATCTTAAAACCATTGTTGATTCCTGGAATTGCTCTGATAAGGTTATCACAGTTGGTAGTTATGTCAATAGATCTAGCTTTATAAATTATAATAATCAGGTAACAACTCTCCCTGTTACTCAGGGTGAAATTTCGCCTATTACTAGCCGTGGCCCCACCAGAGATAACCGTCAAAAACCCACAATCGCTGCAACCGGTCATGAGCTTCTGAGCACTGGTAAAATTGCTACGTTAAATGATTGGATAGTTACAAATACTAACAGTGTCGCAGCTGGGGGGTGGCATCATATTAATGGCGGAACTTCATATGCATCTCCAGTAGTAGCTGGAATCGCTGCCCTGTATTACGAGTGTAACCCAAATGCCAACTACCAGGATATTATTAATGCTCTAATCAATAATGCAGTAGCAGATGAATTTACAGGTGCCCTACCAGGACTTCAGGCTGGCCACGGAAAGGTAGATGCGTACGGTGTTTTGACTGATTGCGTGCCATTTCTTTCAGTTAACGACGACGGTTCTCACTCTAAAGACTTTTTCATCTTTCCAAACCCTTCCATAGGTAATTTGACAATTAATACTTCTCATCTCATTCAGTCTATAGAAGTCTACAATTTATCTGGACAACTTGTTAAGAGCATTCCTGTGAGTGGAGGGGCTATTTCCGATCAATACAATATAGACTTATCTGCCATTTCATCGGGTCTCTATGTGCTAAAAGCCATTGATTCCGAAGGTTCGTATAATACTTCCAGAGTTCTATTAGAAAAGTAAAGGCATAATATTAGATTTGCCCGCTTCAAATAAAGGCTATGGATTTATCAAAGATTCTATCTATTGCGGGAAAACCCGGTTTATACAAAGTTGAGACTCAGTCTAATCGTGGGATTGTCGTCTCTTCAATTGAAGAAGGCAAGAAAATGGCCATTGGTCAAACGCAAAGAGTAAGTACGCTTTCTGATATTTCAATCTACACTATAGACGGCGACGAACCTTTGGAAGACATCTTTAAAATATTTCACGAAAGAACAGAAGGGAAGGCCATCGATATTGATATTCAGAACAAACAAGACTTAAGAGATTTCTTTCTCGAAGTTTTGCCAGATCACGACGAAGAGCGCGTTTACACTTCAGATATTAAGAAGATGATCAAGTGGTTTAATCTGCTCCTGGAAAAAGATATGCTTGATCTTACGGAAGAATCTGACAAGTCTGAAGAATCTGAAAAGCCTGAAGATTCTGGAAATGATTCAGAAGAAAGTCTCAGCGAATAATATTCACCTCTCTTTCTAAGGCAATTCCAAATTTATCCTTTACTGAATTTAGCACCCGTTCGGAGTGTTCGTAGATCTCTTTTCCGCTTGCCTTTCCATAGTTCACAAGCACCAGAGCTTGTTTTTCGTGCATTCCACATTCCCCTACGCGCTTGCCTTTCCATCCTGCTTGCTCTATTAGCCAACCTGCTGCGAGCTTCATCCTTCCTTCTTTAAGCGGGTAATGCGGCATTTCAGGATAATCTGAACTTATTTGTTTAAAGGTGTTCTCGCTTACGATTGGGTTCTTGAAAAAACTACCTGCATTACCTAATTCAGCAGGGTTAGGAAGTTTACTATTTCGAATGTGAATCACTACATCGCTTACATCCTTTATTCCGGGTCTGGCAATTCCCCTTTTGCTCAGTTCGTTCTCTATAGCTCCGTACGAAGTATTGAGCTCGGGCTCTTTGAGTAATTTGAAGGTAACAGAAGTAATGACGTATTTATCCTTGTAAATATTTTTAAATACACTCTCACGATAACCAAAATTGCAGGAATCTTTGTCAAAGGTCTCGGTTTCAAGCGTGGCTAAATTAAAAGCCTCGAGAGATTCAAAGCGGTCTTTGATTTCTACTCCGTATGCACCGATATTCTGCATGGGGCTGGCACCTACGTTGCCAGGTATGAGAGATAAATTTTCCAAACCGGCCCAATTATTCTGAATGCTGTGAATAACGAATTTATGCCAGTTTTCACCTGCTCCAACCTTTACATAAATGTAATCTGAATCTTCTCTGATGCAATTAATACCTGGTATTTCATTTTTCAGAACCAGACCGGGGAAGTCTCGAGTAAAAAGCATGTTGCTCCCGCCGCCCAGAATCAACCTGGGTAAATTCTTAAAATCTTTATTGGTGAGTAGCGTTTTTAAATCTTCAGTAGATTTAAAGGCAGCCATTACTTTTGCTTGTGCTTTTACTCCAAAAGTGTTGTATTCTTGCAGCGAAGCACCGTATTTAATGGTCATTAATTGCAATTTGCAACAAATCTATGCGAAATAAAAAGAGCTTAGCGTACTGATCCAAAGACTTTGTGAAGAAGAGAATTCTCATATCTGTAAGCAATGACCTCGTTACCGATCAAAGAGTCAGGAAACAATGTAATTCACTATTAAAAGCGGGTTACGATGTTTTTCTCATAGGTAGAGTTTTGAATAGCAGTCTGGAAATTGACAGGCCTTATCCAACAAAGCGCATGAAACTTTTTTTTAACAAAGGAGCTCTTTTCTATGCCGAGTTGAATATTCGGCTTTTCTTGAAACTTCTATTTAAAAAAACTGATTATTTATGGGCAAATGATTTGGATACCCTACCGGCCAACTACTTCTTGAGCCTTTTTAAGTTTCGTCCATTGATTTATGACAGCCACGAGTTTTTCACTGAAGTCCCTGAGCTTCAGGATAGAACACTGGTCCAGAAAACATGGAAATTCTTTGAAAAATGGATGATTCATCGCCCTAAGATCAGGATCACGGTAAACCAGTCAATTGCTGATTTATTCTCAAAACACTATAAAATAGCACCACCCTTAATTGTGCGTAATATTCCTGAGAAAATGGAGTTTGCTCCGACTGAACTGTCCAAAACAGATATCCTGGGAAGCTTTTCCTACGCACTTATATTACAGGGCAACGGTATTAATATTGACAGGGGAGCAGAAGAAGTTGTTATTGCCATGCAATACCTTAATGAAACCAGGCTAATAATTCTCGGGTCTGGTGACGCCATCCCCAACTTAAAACTACTCGTAGAGGAAATGAATTTGGGAGACAGAGTGATCTTCTTCCCTAGAATGCCCTATGAAAAAATGATGTCGTATTCTTCTCTGTGCGACTTAGGGCTGAGCATGGATAAACCCAATAATATTAATTACAAGTACAGTTTGCCGAATAAAATATTTGATTATGCCAAAGCTGGAATACCGGTTTATGCCAGTAATATCGTGGAGATTAAACGAGTATTTGAAGAGTACCCCTTCGGCGTAACATCAGATACTCACGATCCAAAAATCATTGCAAGCGAAATTGAAAGAATTCTAAAAGATGATGCCTTACGCCTTGAAATGAAGAAATGGGCCCGAAAGGCATCAGAAGAGTTATATTGGTCTAAGGACTTCAATGCCGTCGTTAAAAAGTTGAGTGATTCTGAAAAATAAAGTTCTGCATATTGTCAGCTTTGACGTACCCTATCCTGCAGATTACGGCGGGGTGATTGATGTTTTTTACAAGCTTAAGGGACTGAAAGAAGAAGGCTTGCAAGTTATACTTCATTGCTTTTCAAAAAACCGGTCGTATGCAGAAGAACTCACAAAGATTTGTAAGGAAGTGCATTACTATAGACGGGAGATGAACCCTTACTTAACACTGTCTAGAAAGCCATTCATCGTGTCAAGTAGAAAACAGGAATCTTTATTGGAAAATCTGCTGAGCGACCAACACCCGGTTCTTTTTGAAGGCTTGCATACTACCTATTTCCTGAAAACCATCAAGGAGTCTGGAAAACGCTGTTACGTGAGAACGCACAATATTGAGCACGATTATTACATGGACCTGGCGAAGGCTGAAAAATCCTTTTTTAAAAGGAACTACTTCAAATTAGAAGGAGGCAAATTAAAGAAGTATGAAGATGTTTTAGTTGCGGCAGATGGATTAGTAGCTATTTCTGAAAGAGATGAAGTGCATTTCAAAAAGCTAAATGAGAATACGATTTATATACCGCCCTTCCATCCCGAACCAAAAGCAAACCATTTAAACCCAGACGAGAAGTACGCTTTTTATCACGGAAATTTTGAAGTCGCGGAAAATAGGCGTGCGGTAAAATTCCTTTTGGAGGAAATCCTGCCGGGGCTTAATATTTCATTGGTGTTGGCCGGTAAGGCGGCCAATTCTCTGAAAAAAATTGCTCCGGGAAAGAATATAACGATCGTCAATTCGCCTTCGGAAGAAGAAATGTTAAAATGGGCATCCGGCGCTACGGTACATCTTTTGCCAACCTTTCAGCCCACCGGCTATAAGCTCAAGCTACTTTACTCTCTCTACACGGCAAATTCTATTGTAGCTAAT
>Ga0207419_1000570_pt1 | contig 31766 bp, 35 predicted proteins | sample ElkSloMetagenome_4_FD_184723 | JGI IMG/M metagenome (GOLD analysis project Ga0207419, IMG submission 184723) | Hot spring microbial communities from Elkhorn Slough, Monterey Bay, USA - MD2A (version 2) | ecosystem: Environmental > Aquatic > Marine > Intertidal zone > Estuary: Microbial mat ... | reverse complement strand
CAGTAAAAAAGGTAAAACCTACTGGATCGTCTTTTGGGATAACAAGTACTTCGTTGAGTAGCATAAGAATGATTTTTATTGATTGATGACTATGAAACCCCCCTCCGTAAATAAAGTTTAACCAATGTTAAAATTAATTAAACAAAAAATATCAAAACGTTGATATACAGTCATTTAAGCATGAAAAAAAGTTGAATTAATTCCAGTTTCCCCAATTCATTCACTCATTTTGAACGGTAATTCGTGGCTTCATTTTCAATGAAATACCGCCAAGGTGGTGCTATCATGATCATTTTGGCCAAAAACATTGCTGCACTTGCTAGATGATTAGGCTTGTGAAACTCACTTAGACTAGAAAAACTCCCTTCCCACTGCCCTTAAGAAAGGAGCATGGCGAAATCGACTAATCAAGTACAATTCCTCGAAGGGATTGGTTTCTTCGTCTAGAAATCGGAAAATTAGTTTACTGCTGTTCTTGCGATACATTTGAATAAAGATGTCGTTGCCCAGCTGGTTTTCATTTTCTAATAGGGAAAGGAATATTTTATCATAGAGCCTAAATCTGCCGTTGCCAGTTCCTTTGCTCGCCAAGCGGCCTCGAGCCAAATTATCGGCTATTTTTTTGCTTTTCTTTTCCGCGTGTTTGAAAGAATAACCGGTAGAGGCTTTAACCCACCCCCCTGCGGTTCCTATTCTGGTATATTTCTCGGTGTTGAATTGGTCAAATCGATAACTGCTCATGGGAATGACTCCAGCCTCATTTCCTGTGATCTGGTAGTTGTTGGTTCCAATATACTGGCTAATGTACTTTTGAAGCAGAGCGTCATATTCGTCAGATGAAAGCACTTTAGGGCTAAAAAAGGTGTATTCTACCAGGGCTTTCCTTTCGCTGAGCGGCAAAATGTAGGTGAAAGCGCATTGATCGGGGTAGGCGAGGCGATAGTCCATCATCACAAAGGTTTCCGGATCAAATACTGCATCTTCGGTCTCAATGAACCAGCCTTTAAAGTGCTGAAGGACTCCCGGCCCTTCGTGGCGCTTCAATTCATTTGGATCAAAACGACTATCGAAAATATGTTGAGCATGGTAGGAGCGCTCTTTCGAATGTGCCGTGGCATTCAATTCATCCACCTCGATGATTTGGTCTTCGATCCACTCTAAATGATCACTGGATAAGATTATTTTTTTGAAATGACCCACAAAATCTTCTGAGCGGACCATTTTATAAGCGTAGGGCTCCATCTTCAAATCTATTGCTCTCTGATGATCAATGAATGAGCCTTTTTTCCAATGAAAGTGCAATAACTGATCCCATTGACCGCCTCCTTTTTCCCAAAAGCTCCAGGTTTTCTCAACCACTTTATGATTGGCCTCTATGATGCCGATCCGCCTCTTGCTTAACTCTGGTCTATTGAGCAAGGCATTTAACAGTTGAAGGCCGGATAGCCCCCCTCCAATAATCAGGAAATCAAATTCGTGTGGATGCTGCGTTTTCAGACGTGGGGGCGGTTTCTGTAATAATTCACTGTAAAAATCACCGCCAACACAATTCCGGCAATGATTGCAATGTATGGTTTTTGATTATTGTCGAAAGCCGGATCCTCGAAATTCAACAGAGAGATGCCAAAAGCTAACAGCATTGCAGCTATAAAGGCAGTGGTGCGTTCCTTTTGCTTCATTCTCCAAAAATAGGAGATTATTCTTCCTTAAAATCCAGCGAAACAGAATTTATGCAATATCGCAGGCCGGTTGGATCCGGGCCGTCTTCAAATACGTGTCCCAAATGTGACCCACATTGAGTACATTCCACTTCTGTGCGATTCCACCCATAGCTATTATCGGGTATTTCAGATACACTATTAGAGCCTAAATGGTCAAAAAAGCTGGGCCAACCGGTACCTGATTTGAATTTGGTCTTTGAGTCGAACAGGGGATTCCCACAAGCCTTACAAACAAAGGTGCCATTCTTCTTCCAATCTACATATTTACCGGTAAAAGGTCTCTCAGTGCCTTCTTCCCTTAAAACTTCATATTCCAAATCGCTGAGTTGGGCTTTCCACTCGGATTCGGATTTTTTTACCTTAGGAGGATGATTGGTTTTATTACTATCCTGCTCATTTTGAGCGCAACCATTCAGAGCAAAAAGTAAAATCAATAGAAAAGATGTGGTTCGAAACATTTATAAATTCATTTTTTAAGTGACTCGATCAAATCCTTTAAATTTTCTTCCGTTAAAGGTTTTATCACGTATTCTTTGACTAAATTATAACTTTTTGCCTTCTCGACATCTTTAGGATTTTGACTTGAGGTGACAAGAGCGATCACGTAATCAGCCCGCTGCTCTCTGTCTAACCCTTCATATTCGTCCAAAAATTCCCAACCGTTCATTTCTGGCATATTGATATCTAACAAAATGGCACTTTTAAATCCCGGATTTTCCTGATTGTAGTCACTATGCTCATTTTTAAGATAATCAAGGGCGCTTTTTCCGTCGGTGAATGACATCACATTAGCTTCAGGGAATAAGCCCCCAATTACGATCTGATGATAGAAATTATTAGCTTCCTCATCGTCTACGAGAATAAATCGATTGATTACTTTCATTTGGGTTTTTTAATGGTAAAATAAAATTTACTGCCTTTATTTAGAATTGAGCTTACGCCGATCTTTCCTCCGTGATTCTTAACGATCTTTTCACAATGGGCCAAACCTATTCCACTGCCTCTTCGATATTCAGACTTTGCCGCCTTTTTGAAGAGCTGAAAGATTAGGGTTTGATCATCATCGGAGATTCCTCTGCCATTATCAATCACCTCGAATCGCCATTGGGTTGCTTGCTCCTCTGATTTGATGACAATATGAGGCTTTGAACCCTCCTTAGTAAATTTGATTGCATTGCCGATTAAATTCTGGAAGAGAATATTCATCTGATTTTCGTCTGCATGGATTTTTGGTAAATTTTGAATGGAAATCTCTGCCTTACTTTCATCAATTAAAGCGTGTATGGATTGCAATGCTCTTTCAACAACAGATTGGCATTCAATCCAATTTCTTGAAGCGTCCTCTTTCTCAAGAAGGTAGTAATCCATAATACCTTTGACTTGGTCTTTTAAATGCTTTGCCGCATCATCTATGAATTGGATTGATTTTAAGGTGACTTCATCAAATTGGTCGGATTTTTTCTCCATCAATAAATTGGTGAAAGAGACCATGGTGCGAATAGGCTCTTGCAAATCGTGGGAAGTGATATGTGCCAAATTCGCAAGATCATCATTCCTCACTTTTAATTCTTCTGCCAATTGATTTAACTCAGTTTCTTTTTTCTTCAACGAGCTTAAGTCAATGACCTGGGAAATGAAATGCAAAGGTTTCTCTTGATCGTCTTTGATCAAGGAGACACCTAAAAATGCAGGAATAAATGATCCGGATTTAGCAATGTATCTCTTCTCTACGAGGTAATGGCTGATCTTTCCTGAAGACAAGGCTTTCATTTTTTTAAAATCCACTTCAAGATCGTCTGGATGGGTGATTTCTTGAAAGCTCATCTTCAGTAGTTCTGCTTCATCATATCCCAACATTTCGCAAAGACTTTGATTAACTTTGATCCAGTTTCCATTAATTCCAACTATTGCCTTGCCGATAGGGGATTCGTCGAAAATTTTTTCGAAGTGTTTAGCGGGAAATTTTATCATTTTCTGTCACACTATTGATTGTTCAATGTATGACATATTTAAGGAACTCTTTATTTTTTTCATTAAAAAACGTAAGAACCCATCACTTTCTAAGCGTCGGGTCAAGCGGTCTCAAGGTGCTGCTCTTTCTTATGTTTTCTATTGCTTTCCTCGACACGGTGAAAGCACAAGATTATTTCGAACTCAAACGCGAGTATTATCCTGGCTTTCCTTTTGAAAATGGCGTATACCTCAATCTCGAAGAATTCTTAGCTAACGCCCCTGCGTATCAACAAGGCATTGCCAAGCGAGGATCTCAGCTCTACATCCGAGATGATTCCACCAAAGAAATGATCGTCGTGGATCCCAACAAGGTATGGGGATATGCACAAGGTGTTAATGTATACTTATCGTATGAAGAAGCATTTTGGCGTTTCATCAACGTGGGCAGGCTTTGCCATTTTACTGCAATAATAATCACCGATTTTCAGACCATCGATGCCTTTGGTTTCCCTACCACCCAATACTCAAAAACCCTGCAACACCTGTTTTTGGATACAGATTCTGATTTGGTTTACGCCCTTAACGAAGAAGAGTTGATTCCCTTTCTAGAGAAGGATCCGATACTCTTGAAGCGTTTTCAGCAAAAAAAGAGAAAGAAGCTGGTCGACTTCGTAAAGGCGCTTCAAGCCTACAACGAACTTTATCCGATCAAATTCCCAGTACATGAATAATCTTTTACCCACCGCCAAAAGGCTAATCTCCATTGGTCTTTTTTTAGCTGCGATGAATGGGCAGTCCCAGCAAACTAAAGTCCGCATTGATTCCATAATGCAAGTACAAGCTAAAGCCTGGAATCAAGGCGACCTTCGCGCCTTTATGCAATATTATTGGCGATCTGATTCCCTGTGTTTCATTGGTGGGCAAGGCCCGAAATACGGCTGGGATACTACGCTTAAGCGATATCAAACAGTTTATTCGGATCGGGAAAAGATGGGTAAATTGAAATTCACCAACCTCACCATTGATCCACTATCTGAAGAAAGGATATTGGTGATGGGACAGTGGCAGCTGGAAAGAAAGGACGGTCCATTAGGGGGGTTCTACACTTTGATCTGGAGAAAAATACAAGGTCAGTGGCTGATCATTTACGACCATAGCTCATCTGTGAAAATGGAATAATCTCCTATATTTGCCAACAGTCAATGAAGAGCAAACGCCTGATTCTCGACAGCACCCAATTAGATCTCAGCATCAAGAGGTTATGTTTTCAGCTTATTGAAAATCACGATGATTTTTCAAATTCTGCATTGATCGGGCTGCAGCCCAGAGGAGTGTATCTCGCCAAACGAATTCACAAGCACCTGGAGACGATCTTAGATACCTCTGAAATATTACTTGGAAGTCTTGATACCACCTTTTTTAGAGACGACTTTCGAAGAAGAGACAATCCGCTCATTCCTAACAAAACCAATATCGACTTCATTATCGAAGGCAGAAAAGTCGTGTTGATCGATGATGTCTTGTTTACCGGCAGAACCATTCGCGCCGGCTTAGATGCGATGTTGGCTTATGGAAGGCCAGACCTGGTGGAATTGCTGGTGTTGGTGGATCGCAGATACAGCAGACATCTTCCTATTGCGCCAAACTATGTGGGGGCAGAAGTAGATTCCCTGCAGAGTGAAAGGGTAGAGGCAAAATGGGAAGAAACGGAAGGTAAGAACGAAGTAATACTAGTCGGTGGAAAATAAGCAGATGGAAGAGTTATCAAGCACACATCTTTTAGGCATCAAAGACCTTAGCCCTGAAGACCTGCAGTTGATCTTCTCTACGGCTGATAATTTTAAGGAGGTCATCAATCGTCCGATCAAGAAGGTACCCTCATTGCGCGACATCACCATCGCCAATCTTTTTTTTGAAAATTCCACTCGAACCAAATTGTCTTTTGAACTGGCAGAGAAACGACTTTCTGCGGATGTGATCAACTTTTCGGCAGCAGCCTCTTCGGTATCTAAAGGAGAGACCTTAATAGATACGGTAAATAACATCTTGGCCATGAAAGTGGATATGGTCGTGATGCGACATCCTCATCCGGGCGCGCACATCTTCCTTTCCAATCATATTGATGCGAAGATCGTCAATGCCGGCGATGGGGCCCATGAGCATCCTACCCAAGCCTTGCTGGATGCCTACAGTATTCGTGAAAAACTAGGCGATGTAAAAGGGAAAAAAGTGGCCATTGTAGGGGATATCCTGCATTCCAGAGTCGCTTTGTCGAATGTATTTTGCCTGCAAAAGCTCGGCGCCGAAGTAATGGTCTGTGGACCACCCACTTTGATGCCGAAATACATAGAAAGTCTGGGGGTGCGTTTAAGTTACCAGCTCGATGAGGCCTTGGAATGGTGCGACATCGCCATGATGCTAAGGATACAGTTAGAACGTCAAGGGCAACCTCTGTTTCCCTCATTGCGGGAATATCATAATCTTTACGGTCTCAAGCAAGAGAATCTGGATCGATTGAGTGATATACCTTTGATCATGCATCCCGGTCCGATCAATCGAGGGGTAGAGATATCCTCTGCAGTAGCTGATTCAACGCATTCGATCATTTTAAATCAAGTAGAGAATGGAGTAGCCATCAGAATGGCAGTGCTTTATTTGCTTGCTTCGACTACTTAATTGGGCCAGTATTTTTATTTATATTTGAGACAAGTCAGAATAGATGAGTAATCCAGCTTACGAAATAGAAAAGAAAGACAAATACACCTTGGTGAAATTGAAAGAGGAGAAATTTACTGCGCGTATTGCTCCCGACCTCAAAACCGAAATGGTGTTAATGAACAGTCAAGGGATTAGGAATATCATTATTGATCTCGAAGAATCATCCTATTGCGATTCATCCGGACTAAGTGTGATCTTGGTAGCCAATCGTATTTGCAAGGAAAATGATGGTTGTTTGGTGGTTTGTAATCTCAAACCTGCAGTAAGCAAGCTGATCGAGATCTCTCAGCTTTCAAATGTCTTGAACATCACTCCCACCTATGAAGAAGCAGTCGATTACCTGTTCATGGATGAACTGGAAAAAGGATTGGGTGACGTGGATGAGAACCTGAATTAATGTCGCTTAGTCTCTTGATCCTAGGCTCCGGATCAGCACTGCCTACTTTACGAAGCAATCAAACTGCCCAAATTCTAGAAACTGAAAGTGACCTCTATTTGATCGATTGTGGGGAAGGCACTCAGATCGAGCTTCGCCGAAATAAGGTGCGGGTACAACGGATCAATCACATTTTCATTTCCCACTTGCATGGCGATCATTTTTTTGGGTTGGTTGGATTACTGTCTACCATGCACCTTTTGGGCAGAAAGAAAGTGGTAACCATTCACGGGCCGGCAGGTTTGGAAGAGATCGTTCGCATTCAGTTTCGCAACGCAGGCAGTCACCTTTCTTATCAAATGCAATTCAATACGGTAAATGAAGACCAAAAGCTGATTCATGAAGATAAGTATGTAAAAGTGCATAGTCTTCAACTGAATCATCGGATAAAGACTTTTGGATTCATTTTCGAAGAACAGCCTAAAGCTCGAAAACTCATACCTGAAGCTTTACTTCACCATCAAGTGCCCAACTATGCTCGAAAAGCAATTAGCCAGGGAGAAGATTATATTGATCCTGAAGGACGAAAGATCGATAATGAATTGCTTACCAAAGATCCGGAACCACCTAAACGTTATGCGTATTGCTCAGATACGGCCTACTACGAGCCAATAATACCAAGACTAGATCAGGTCGACTTGCTTTATCATGAGGCCACTTTTCAAGAATCTGACAAAGAACGCGCAAAGGTCACCTTTCACTCTACCGCAAAAGATGCGGCACGTATCGCCAATCTAGCTGGAGTAAAGAAGCTCTTGGTCGGTCATTTCTCGAATCGATACAAAAATAAAGACGGTTTTCTGCAAGAGGCGAGACCGATCTTTCCGGAAACCTACATTGCTGAAGAGGGGGAGCGTTACAATTTTTAAGATTAAAAGAGAGGCACGACAGTGCCAATTTTTCAATCAAATCATCAGATGATTCTTTCTTACTCTTTCTCTTGAAAGTCCAGACTGGCCGAGTTGATGCAATATCTCAGTCCTGTGGTATCTCCAGGGCCGTCTTCAAACACGTGGCCGAGATGTCCGCCGCAATTTGCACAAACCACCTCAACACGAGTCATTCCTAATGAAGTATCTTTGATCAATTCCACATTGCCTTTATCGATCACATCGTAAAAACTTGGCCAACCTGATCCTGAGTCGTATTTGGTGTCTGAACTAAATAAAGCGGTATCACAAGCTGCACAGCTGTATTGACCCTTTTCTTTATGGTCGAGATAGGTGCCTGTAAAAGGTCGCTCCGTTCCTTTCTCTACCAGTACTCGATATTGTTCAGGACTCAATTTTTGCTTGTGTTCTTCTTTCATTTTCTTCGGGATTTTGGCCCGGATTTGAAGGGTTTTCTTCTAGGATTGCCTCTTCCTCTCTTTTCTTGGACCTTGTATGGCGGACCTTCACCAATTTCCGGTGGGTTAGGGACTTTAGGAACGCTTTTTCCAATCAATTGTTCTATTTTGTTGAAGTCGCGAACGCCATCTTGATTAATGAAGGTCAAGGCGACCCCACTCGACTTTGCTCTGGCTGTTCGACCCACGCGGTGAACGTAGTCTTCAGGGTCTGATGGGACATCGTAATTCAATACCAGGTCGATGGAGTCGATGTCAATTCCTCTTGAAATGATATCTGTCGCTACCAATATCCTTAACCGCTTGTTTCTAAATTGTCGCAGCACTTCCTCCCTGCCATCCTGATCGAGGTCAGAAGATATCCCTTCCGCATCCATCTCCATCTTTTTCAGGTCTCGCACAATATCCTTCACGGAACTTTTTCGAGAAGTAAAGATGATGATGCTCGATAATTCATCTTTTCCCTTTAGAAGGAATTTTAGCAATTCATTTTTCTGACCATCGTGGGCCATGTGGGCAGCCTGAAGAATCCCCTCTGCAGTTTGTGAGATCGCGATATTCACTTCTGCGGGCTCATGCATGATCTCTTTGGCAAGTTTTCTGATCTTGGGAGGCATGGTGGCCGAGAACATGATGTTTTGTCGCTTCTTGGGAAGAAATTCAGTGATGCGCTTGATGTCATCCGCAAAGCCCATATCGAGCATACGGTCGGCTTCATCCAGGATCAAATGCTCGCATTCAGAAATCTGCACGTATTTTAAATTCAAGTGCGACAATAAGCGACCAGGGGTGGCTACGATGATGTCTGCTCCATCTTTTAAAGCTGTTTTTTCAGCCTCGAATGAGGATCCACTGCCTCCTCCATAAATGGCAATGGAAGAAGCGCCTGTAAAATAAGAGAAGCCTTCGATCTGTTGATCGATCTGCATGGCCAGCTCCCGTGTCGGTGCAATGATCAAACAGCTGATCTTGCCACCTTTCCCTTTCACGATTTGATCGAGCACCGGAAGGAGGTAGGCGGCGGTTTTTCCAGTGCCAGTTTGAGCCACCGCGATGATATCTTGCCCTTTTTGAATATGAGGGATCGACTCTTCCTGAACCGGAGTCGCTTCCTCAAATCGCATAGCGTCTAGTCCTTGATTAACTTCATCAGTAAAATTGAATGCTGTAAATTTCATAAATGGGATGTAAGGAATAAAAAAAACCGACAAATGCCGGTTTTTCAATCTTCGATTATGCGTTTATTGAACCTCAAAGAATACTCGGGTATTCGCCCAGTCAAGAGCGATCACTCCCTCTTCGTCTACGCTATACGTTAAGCTTTCTGAATGCTCAATTTCTTCCGTTTCTGCTTGTATTCTCAATGCGTCTTTTGATTCGTTGTATTTGTATGCTCCCCATTGCTTTGCTTCTGTATTGAAGATCATGGTCCACTCCCCATCTTCTTTTGGAATAACGAAAAGGGAGTAGGTCCCTGCTTTTAATTTTTCTCCCTCAATGGTCACATCACGGCTAAATTCAACGGTGGTGGCTTCGTTGGCCCCTGCTCTCCATATTTTATTCCAAGGCACAAGATCGCCGTAGATTTCTCTGTCTCTAGTGTAAGGGCTACTGTACTCGATCTTGATCATCAAGTCATCGATGGTTTGTTCGGCAGTTTTAGGTGGACTTTTTGGTTTTTTATCTTGCGAATGGGCAGGAGCGATCATCAAAACAGAGAGGATCAAGGAAAATGCAAATGATTTCATGGTAAATCGTTTAAGTTTAGGTAACGAATTTAGCTGTTTTTCTCCGATAAACACGGAAACCAATTATTTCGTTCAGAGTTCATCCAGGAGTTGGAGAATTAGGCGACAAGCGCCTTGAATTTCAGCTTCACTTATGTTCAACGGGGGGGCTAAACGAAAGGCTTTGGGCGTAGAAAGGAACCAAAAAAGCAAGATTTCTCTTGTGATGCCCTGCAGCACGATTTGCTTTACTTTTTCTTCATTTTCAAGTTCTACCGCCAGCATCAAACCTCTGTGTCGGATGGCTTTGATCTCGGGATGTTGAAGCAGCTGCGCAAATAATTCGCCCTTCTTCGTAACCTCCTCCAGAATGCCTTCTTCCCGAATGATCTTTAAGCCTTCGGCAGCTGCCGCGCAGGGCATTGGATGCCCTCCAAAGGTGGTGATATGACCCAAAGCAGGATTATGGCTAAATAATTTCATGAGCGCACTTGAGCTAGCTAAGGCACCAATAGGCATACCTGCTCCCAGTGCTTTACCCATAGTGAGGATGTCAGGCACGACACCGGCATGTTCAAAGGCCCACATCTTTCCACTTCTGCCCATGCCGCATTGGATCTCGTCAAAGATCAGGAGGGTCTCGCATTCATCACAACGCTTTCTGAGCGCTTTCAAATAGGGCGTGTCGGCAATTCTTACCCCAGCATCCCCTTGAATGGGCTCCAGAATTACTGCAGCGGTCTGATGATCGATGGCACTCAGTTGTTCATGGTCATTAAGGGAAATGAATTCCACTCCAGGCAGCAAGGGTCGAAATGCCTGCTTCCGCAGCTCGCCATCGCTCACACTTAAGGAACCATGTGTACTCCCGTGGTAACTGCCCTTGAAGCTTACGATCTTTGGCCGGCCGGTAGCTCTTTTCGCCAATTTGAGTGCGGCCTCAATGGCTTCAGTTCCGGAATTCACAAAGTAAAATGAATTCAGGCTATCAGGCAAGCAAGCGAGTAGCTCTCTAGCCAGCTCTTCCTGGGGAGATTGGATCAATTCTCCATAGACCATCACATGCAGGTGTTGATCAATTTGGGCCTTTAGTCGGTTTTTAATCCTGGGATGCCCGTGCCCCAGGGCGCTGACTGCTATTCCGGAAGTCAGGTCCAGGTATTGGCCTCCTTCCTCGCTGTAGATATAAGATCCTTCTGCGTGAGATACTTTGATCCCAAACCCTTCAGTTGTAGTTTGGGCCAAGTGGTCTTTGAAAAATGAACTGTTCTCCTTCACTTGGCAAAGGTAGGGAGTACGATCAAAAAAGCCCCGATCCGGTCGAGGCTTTATATGAATTTAATCACTAATCGGCTTGGCTTCTGCTTCCTTATCCTTCCTGTATTTGAGCTCATCTTTCATTTGGTGATTTTCTCTGCGGTCTTTCACCATGTGAATAAGCTCGCGTTTGAACTCCCTTTCAAGACGCTTATAATCCACGGTTTTTCGTGCACCGATGGCCTCGATCATGGCTAAGGTGTAGGATTTATCCATCTGAGTTTTGGCTTCTTCTCGGTCTAATTTTTTCATGAGCATGTCCTTCGCTTGTGCTTCGGTAAGTCCATATTCTTCTTTCTGACGTTCTCGCCTTTCTGCTCTCATTTCTCTCGCAGATTCTTCTTGGCCGCTGCGAAGCGCGCTCATCTTCTTTCGATAGTCTGCCTGGACCTCATCGAAAGCGGTTTGTTCTTCTTCTGTCAATTCCAATCTTTCCTGGATGTACTTGGCCCTCAATTCTTCGATCTGGGCTCTTTTTTCTGCCGATCGCTGCGCAAATGTCGGAATGGCAAAAAGTAAGGTCATTGAATAGATTATAATTTTTCTTGCTGGATTTTTCATGGGAATAGGGTTTAGGGCATTAATAATTTATTGATGAATAATTAAATAAGGGTAGAGATCTTCTTCGGTGACTTCTTGATAGAGGTAGTTCATGATCTCTTTATCATTGAGTTCTTCTAACTGATTCACAGCATTGTTGCTAAGCTGAAGTTCATAGAGTTCATTCTCGATCTCATGGTCGTAATGATCTACCAAATACTCGGTGATTTCGTAGTCGCTCATGACCAAGGGGGTGGCAAGATCGACTTCAAGATCTATAAAGAGCACGCTGGCCACAAGCAGAATCACCATTAGGGCGGGAATACTAAACCGTAAATGCAAAGGGTAGATCAGGCGATCGAGCCAATTGATGGATTCTTTTTCTATTACGGTTTCTGTGTGATCGGCTACACTTGCACGGATTTGATTTTCCAGACTTTCAAAGTATCCTTCGGGAACCTTAAAAGCCTTTTGTTCTTTCATTTTTTTTAGTCGATCGTTCATGCCTATTTATTAGATGCACACTATGGATAAAGGTTTAATCCGTTCCCAGACTTTTTTCGATCTTTTTTACAGCATGGTGGTAGGAAGCTTTAAGCGAGCCTATGCTGCCCCCTAAAAGCTCTGCGATCTCCTCGTATTTAAGTTTTTCAAAGTACTTCAGCTGAAACACCAGTTTTTGCTTCTCTGGAAGTGCTTTCACGCTGGCCAAGAATCGAAGGTACTCTTCGTCTCCATCGAAGTAAGGGTCTGCCTTTAGTGATTCGATCACTTCGTCGTGCTCGCTTAGACTACTTGGTTTTTTCTTCCGCAGATGGCCGAGTGCTTCATTGGTGGCGATTCGATACATCCAGGAATACAAGGAGGACTTGCCTTCGAATTTTTTAAGGTTTTGATAGATCTTGATAAACGTATCCTGAAGAATATCATTCGCGTCATGATGGTCCAAGACCAGTCGGCGAATTTGCCAATAGAGTTTTTGAGAATACTTTTTGACAATCAATTGGAAGGCATGGTTTTCCTTGCCTTCTATAAAAAATAAACGAATTAGCTCCCTGTCTTTCATGATCACGCTTGGAAGCCATTGTATTGATCCACTTAGCGCTTAAGTGCCCTGCGAATGGCCTCGACGATCGAATCAGCTCCGAGTCCATATTTTTGGAGCAACTCTTCCGGCTTACCACTTTCGCCAAATGAATCATTGACCCCCACGATTTCTAGGGGGGCAGGAAAGTGACGACTCAGTACGCTTGCGATACTTTCTCCCAGGCCACCATTTATTTGATGTTCCTCCGCACTTACTGCTCTTTTGGTTTTGGCTACCGAATCTAAGATGCTTTGTTCGTCTAAAGGTTTAATGGTGTGAATGTTAATTACCTCCACATTCACTCCCTCCTTGGCCATTTCTTCCGCTGCCTTCAAGCTTTCCCACAGGCAGTGGCCAGTAGCAAAAAGACTCAGGTCTGCTCCATCGGTGAACTTCACCGCTTTGCCAATTTCGAATTTTTGATCAGGCTGAGTGAATACTGGCCATTTGGGACGGCCAAATCTTAAGTAGACCGGGCCTTCATATTCGGCAATGGCTAAAGTAGCCGCCTTGGTTTGATGATAATCCGCGGGGTTGATCACCACCATTCCGGGTAACATCTTCATCATACCAATATCTTCCAGGATCTGGTGAGTGGCTCCGTCTTCCCCTAAGGTAAGGCCGGCATGTGAGGCACAGATCTTTACGTTCTTGCCGCTGTAAGCGATGGATTGCCGTATCTGATCATAAACCCTTCCGGTTGAAAAATTAGCGAAAGTTCCGGTAAAGGGGATCTTACCGCCAATGGTCAAACCAGCTGCCACTCCCATCATGTTTGCTTCTGCAATTCCAGCTTGAAAGAATCGATCTGGAAAAGCTTCTTGAAAGCCATTCATCTTTAGCGAGCCTGTGAGGTCTGCACAAAGGGCTACAATGTCGGGATTGCGCTTTCCGGCTTCTAGTAGGCCGTCTCCGAATCCCGAACGGGTGTCTTTCATTTCAGTGAAGCTGTATTTGGGCATGGTGCGTTATAGTTTAACTTGAGTATTTTGACCGGAGGTGATCTTAAAGGATTGTTCTTTGGTATAAATGCTTTGCTTGGCATTTAAAGGTCTGAAAACAACTCTGTAGTAACCGGGTTGAAGCGCTACAGTTATCCTGCTGTTTAAATTGTTCAAATTACAAACCCATTCTAACTTGTCGCCATCCTCCAAGAAGATGCTGCCAATGCCTTTGGTAGGAGTACTCACAGTGACTATTCCTGCTTGGGGGATCTCTACGTTGGTGGTCCTGCTTTGAGCTACATTTACGGCCTTCACATGGGTTCGGGGTAGAGTGAGTATCTCGAGGTCGTAGGTTCCGGTTAAATACCTTTGGGTTTCGTCGAAATTCTGGACCACCAGGATTTCCTTGCTGCCGGCTTTTCTGACCAGCGCCTTGAGGTCTTTGTATTCGTTATAGCCCCCCATTTTAAGTTCTAGATCGCCTTGAGGTGCATCCAAGGCGATCACATTGTGCTTTCCGGGAATGATCTCTATATCGCGTTTGCTTACCGAAGGGATGGTATGCACCACCAGGTCATAGGTGCCCAATGGATCGATTGGGATGGTATCCGGGATTCCCCGGCTATTCATGGTGTGCACGAAGTTGTAACGGACTTGTCCACTGAAATGATCGTAGAAGGTCATGGGTACATCAGTTTCGGTGGGGCGGTCCAATTCATCTAATAAATTTACCTGAGCAGAGGTGTTGTTCAAGGCCTGTGATATCACGATACCCATTACCTGCTTGAAGGTTTTTTCATCTTTGGCGTCGTAAAAACTACCTACGCATTTAAAGGCGTCCATCACAGAAGGATCTAGTCCGAGTCCGATTACGAAAGGCTTTAGGATTACGCCTCTTTTTTGAAGAGCCAGGGATACCGCACAGGGGTCACCGTCGCATTCTTCAATTCCATCTGTGATCAAAATGATCACATTTCGGCAGTTGGAACAGTCAGGGAAATCGTTGGCTGCCTGTTCTAGTGAGTAGGCGATCAAGGTGGTGCCTTTCGGACGGATGGTTTGCAGGCGTTCTTTGATCTTCTCGTGATTCGAAGGCCCAAAAGGAACTTCCAATTTGGTGTCTTTACAATTTCTGCCGGTGGCGGTTACATTATACTGATGACCATATGCTCTGAGGGCTACCTCCACATTCTGGGCTCCTTTAAGGCTATCCACCAATTTGCGAAGCAAACGCGTGGCCACCTGCATTTTCTGTCCGTTCTCCCATCGGGCATACATACTTTGCGACCCATCAAGTACAAAAAGAATGCGTGTTTTTTGCGGACTAGATTGGGCACTGAGCTCGTGCGAGAACGACAAACCGATCCCAAAGAGAAGGAGAATGAAAAAAGTGCGGAAGGTATTCATAGAAACGGAAATTAGGGAATTTAATGTGCAGAGACCAATAACCATTCCATTTAGTAGTCGCCCAGCGTTTCTTCCAATTGAGAAAGGGCAAGGTCTTTCTGTTCGTCGTTAGGCGCTACCCCGTGCCATTTATGAGTACCCATCATGAAGTCCACCCCTTGTCCCATTTCGGTTTTCATTAAGATCACCACAGGCTTACCCTGATTGGTTTCTTTTTTAGCCGCCTTTAAAGTGGTAACTACTTCTTCCATTTGATTGCCGTTCATCAGCATCACTTTCCAGCCGAAGGCTTCAAACTTTGCTTGCAGATCTCCAAGGCCCATGATGTCTTCTACATCACCATCGATCTGTCGATTGTTCCAGTCTACCGTAGCGATCAAATTGTCGATCTGATGGTGGGCCGCAAATAAAGCAGCTTCCCAAATTTGTCCTTCTTGTAGCTCGCCATCTCCATGTAAAGTATAAACCAATTGCTTATCTCCATTTAGTTTCTTGGCTAAGGCAGCACCGGCAGCGGCAGATAATCCCTGGCCCAAAGAACCGCTGGCAATTCTCACTCCCGGAAGGCCTTCGTGGGTGGTTGGGTGCCCTTGTAATCGGCTGTCAATCTTTCTAAAGGTATTCAGTTCTTGTATCGGAAAATATCCGCTTCTGGCCAAGACGCTGTACCATACCGGCGAAATGTGTCCGTTGGATAGAAAGAAAATATCTTCATTTTGACCGTCTATTTCAAAGTCTTGACGGCGGTCGAGAATTTCAAAATACAGGGCAGTAAAAAAGTCGGCACACCCTAGCGATCCTCCGGGGTGACCGGAGGAAACGGCATGAACCATTCGTACGATGTCTCTTCTGACTTGACTGGCAATGTGTTGAAGTTCTTTGATTTCGGGCATGATAAAGTAGCTGGTCTTGGTTTCAAAAGTAATCCAATTAGGAGGAAGGGAGGTGGGATGTTGATAAAATTTAATAAGAGGCTTTGCCGTTGATTCGGCAGGAGATTGAATAACTTTGGCGGCCAAAATAGTGTTATGGGATTAAAGTGTGGTATCGTAGGTTTACCCAATGTCGGAAAATCGACCTTGTTCAATTGTTTGTCGAACGCCAAGGCTCAATCGGCCAATTTTCCTTTTTGCACCATCGAGCCAAACGTGGGTGTGATCACCGTACCCGACAAACGGTTAAACGCTTTAGCCGATCTGATCGACCCAGAGAATGTGCAACCCACCACCATAGACATTGTAGATATTGCCGGTTTGGTCAAAGGAGCCAGCAAAGGAGAAGGTCTAGGTAACAAATTCTTGGGAAACATAAGGGAAACCGACGCCATTATCCATGTGTTAAGATGTTTTGAAGACGGAAATGTAGTCCACGTAGACGGTTCAGTGAATCCGGTTCGAGATAAGGAAACCATCGATTATGAATTGATCTTGAAGGACCTTGAAGCAATTGAGAAGAAAATGGAGAAGGTAGGCAGAGCAGCGCGAACGGGCGACAAACTTGCACAAAGGTCCAAAGAGATCTTAGAAAAATATCGCGCTCATTTTGGAGATGGCAAAGCGGCCAGATCCATCGAGCTTCCAGCTGAAGATAAAGAAGAGGTAGCAGACTTGTTCTTGCTTACCGACAAGCCTGTACTGTATTTGTGCAATGTGGATGAGGCAGGCTTGGAGCAAGACAATGAGCACGTGAAGGCGGTAAAAGAAGCCGTGAAAGATGAAGGTGCCGAAGTACTTAAAGTGGCCGCCGGACTGGAAGCCGATATCGCAGAACTTGAGGACGCCGAAGAAAGAAAGATGTTCCTCGAAGACGCGGGACTGGATGAGCCGGGAGTAAATAAATTGATCAAGGCAGCCTACACGCTGCTGAATTTGCAGACCTACTTCACTGCGGGAAAGAAGGAGGTGCGCGCATGGACGATTACCAAAGGGATGAAAGCGCCCCAAGCCGCCGGAGTGATCCATACGGATTTTGAAAAAGGGTTCATCAAAGCAGAGGTGATCAAATATGCCGATTGGATCGAGTTCGGTTCAGAACAGGCGGTGAAGGAAGCCGGTAAGATGAGCATGGAGGGAAAAGAATACGTGGTGAAAGACGGTGACGTAATGCACTTTAAATTCAATGTGTGATCATCAATTTACCTGATAGATCACGTAGCGCACTTGACGGCCCTTGCTGTGCGCTGAGAATTCTTTGATCTTCACGGTACGAGGCAGTTGCTCAACTGCTTGCTGTGTGATACCAAAGTCGACAGGGGCATGCCAATTATCCCAGATGATCAGGTCATTCTGCTTTAGATCGGCCAATGCTTGTGAGTTCAGCAGTTTGCTTTTGAGCGGATCGTAAGGGTCATTATGAAGTGAATGATGAAGAAAACGATCGGCGTAGATCAGACGGTCAAACGGGACCTGCTTACTGAGAATAAACGTTCCCGTCCTATCCGCCAATTTTTGCGACGGACTGAGATTCATTTCATGTGACCAGTCTATTCCCGCCGGCCCGCGACTGAATAAAAGGCCAGCTGCAGTGGCGACCACCGCTAATTTTATCCATTTCGCCTTTTGCAGTTTTTGGCTCCACTCATCCAAAAGGTTCATGCCATACAGCATGATCAAAGCCATCAAAGGAGTGACCGCTCCAAAAACGCGTTTCAACCCCATGGAATTGAACCAGCCTAATTTCCAGGCCACAGCATGGAAAATAAAGAAGGACAAAAAGCTTCCCACGATCAAGATCGAAAAGAAGCGATCTTGAGATGCGCCTTGAAATAGCGTCCTGATCAAACCCAGCAAAAAGAGACCGAGAAAGACCGGTCCGCAGATGTAAAACAGTTGTTCCGGGAAATGGAACAGCTCGCCTTGGCCATAAGGACTGCTTGTGCTGGCGTAAGGGATCTCTCTAATGACCCAAAAGGGAGATTTACTGTAGATCAACCAAGCAGCGAGGCTAAAAATTGTTTGGCCAACCAGCAATAAAGGAAGTTGGCGATATTTTTTGTTCCACAGTGAATAGAGCGCGAAGATACCGATGATCAATAAGCCTTCAGAACGGACCATAGGCAAAAAGGAGATGAGGAGAAGGCTGGATCTAGCGTGAGATCGGCTCATTAAATAAATGGAGATCAGCAGTAGGCAAGCGAACAAAGGCTCAGTGAAGGCAGAAAAGTTCACTTGGAAGTTCAAGGGAATCAAAAAGCCTATCCAAATTACCAAGTGGGCAGACTTGAATAGCAGCGCTTTTGCGATCAGATAGGTAAAAAAGAGGGCAGTGAGACTGCAGAGAAGGTTAAAATACTTACTGCCATAAAAACCAAATTGTGCCAAGGGAGCGCTCAGAAGGGTGTAAAATGGCTTCCCCCAATGGTCGAAGAATAGAGTAGGATATTGAAAAGCATATTTGGCGATCAGATGGTGGTGATAGCTATCAGCTTCTTGCCCTGTACCGTTGAAGAAATAAACAATGAAGACAGAAATGAGGGCTACGAGAAGCAGGCTGAAAAGGGCGCTAGAATGTAGCTTGATCGCTTTCAATATTAATTTTAGGCTCTAAAACCGATCACACAGACATCGTCCAATTGGTCAAGTTTTCCTTTCCAACCAAAGAAGGATTTTTCGATGGCCTTTCGTTGTGCCTTCATGTCTTTGGATTGAACTGAAATCAACAACTCTTTAAAATGAATGGATCGGAATTTCTTACCCATTTCACCGCCAAATTGATCGGCGAAACCATCACTGAACAGATAAATACTGTCTCCCTCTTCTAAAGTCGTCTTGTGGTTTGTGAAGGGCACGTGTTTTAAATACTTGCCTATCGGCTGCTTGTCGGCTTTGTATTCTTCAATTTTATGCTTTCCATTGCGAATGATCCAAAGCGGATTGTTTGCGCCTGCGTATTGAATCTCATTGGTTCGGGGGTCCCAACAGCAAAGGGCGATGTCCATCCCGTCTTTCACCTCGTCATCTGATGAACTGAACTTCTCCAATACGATCTCGAGCGTTTTGTCGAGTATGTCTGAAGGCTTTTCAAGTTTGAATTCCCTTACCGAGCGATTGAGCGCATTGCTACAGATCACGCTTACGATAGCTCCGGGCACCCCATGCCCCGTACAGTCGGCTGCCGCGAAAATTACCTTTTCATTTACGCTTTCCATCCAATAAAAGTCGCCCGCTACAATATCTTTAGGCATGTAAAAAACGAAGCTTTTTTCCAAATGACTCTGAAAGAGTTCCATCGGGGGGAGCATGGCGTCTTGGATCCTTTTGGCATAGGTTATCGAATCAGTGATCTCTTTGTTCTTTTCCGCCAATTGGATGTGCTGGGTTTGGATCTCATCACGTTGGATCTCTGCCTCTTCTTTTTGGCGATTGATGATCGCTGCTTGTTTTCGCTGTTTAATGAATGATCGGTAGGCCACGATCAAGAGCACTGCGATCAAGAGAGAAACCAGTACTGAGATCATCAAAAACAACTTTTGATTTTCGAGGGCTCTCATGGTTTTACTCATGTCGTCCTGGATCTCTTTAAAGTTCTTTTTCGCTTTTTCCAACTCCACCATTTGTCGGGTGAGCTTGAGGTCATTTTCCCTGAGGTCGCGTTCTTTTTTTAAGATCTCTGCGGCATTGGAATCGACCGTAGCGCGGAGTTCGTCGGCTAATTTTTGTTGTCGCGATACATCGGCTTTTATACTATCAAGGTAGGCCTCCTTTTGCTCCAAGGTATCTTCCTTAAGGGCCATGATACGGTTCAGCTTCTGAATTCTGCGGCTTTGTTCTTGATTCTTGTCTTCCGTGAGGTTCAGTTTCTTTCTCAACTCCTTCAGGGCACGCTGGAATTCTTCTTCATCTTCAGAATCTACCGCTCGGTCTAGCACCGCATTGTTGATCACCAAGTCGTTTGATTCGATCTCCAATACGTTCACTTCATACTGTAACTTATTGTTGATGATGATGAAGTTGATCATGGTAGAACCAAACTCATAGTTCTCAGTAACCAGTAGAATAGGTTTATTCTTGATAGATCGACTCAGGTTCTCTGCCGTATATCCAGATTTTGCATCCGCATAGATCAATTGATACTCTGCGGCATTATCAAGATTATCTATCAGCTCTACCTTTCTAGGAATACGTGTATTGTGATGTGATTTGGGGTCTTTGATCATGCTAAACGCACGCACAAAATCTTGATCTTGCAGGATGGCGATCTTAAAGGTGTCTTCTACCGCATCCAAGGGCCATTCTACATTTTTTACAAAGTTGTTTAGGTAGGCTGATTTAATTCGGAATTCAACAATCCGTCTATCTTGAGCAAAAACACTGGTCGACAACAAGACCAAGGCGATCAACACACTGAGGTATCTTCCGCAGCGAACGCAAGATCTTAATATGTGGAATGTGCGGGTGATCATTTAATCAAGGCGTGAATGCGTAAAGCGTTGAAATCATTTAGGTCCTTAAAATCCGTAAAAGTCCAAAAATCGCCATAAAAGGAAGAAATCAATAGCCGAATATACAACTTGTCTGTCGAAATGGAGATGAACCGATCTTTACCTTTTGTTAATCAGCACATAATCAGCTAAATAATGTAATGTGCGCGAAAATGCATTAGCCTTTAAAGCTGTTAAAACCTCTGTTGATAATTCCATTTGAGTTCAGGATTTGCAGTTTCTTTCTTTAATTACTTTAGTTGTTCTATTCAAAAGTTATGGCTGAAGAAGTTCAATATACGGAAGACAATATACGCTCGCTTGATTGGAAGGAGCACATTCGGATGCGACCGGGTATGTATATTGGTAAATTGGGAGATGGCTCAGCCTATGATGATGGGATTTACGTACTCCTGAAGGAGGTGTTGGATAACTCCATTGATGAGTTCGTGATGGGGAATGGAAGAACCATAGAAGTGACCATCAAAGACCGAAAAGTGAAGGTAAGGGATTATGGCAGGGGAGTTCCTTTAGGCAAGGTGGTTGATGTGGTTTCAAAGATCAATACCGGAGGTAAATACGATTCAAAGGCGTTTAAGAAATCCGTTGGTTTGAATGGGGTAGGAACCAAGGCGGTGAATGCCTTATCCACTGAGTTCACCATTGAATCTTTTAGAGATGAACAGGTGAAAGCGGCTTCTTTCTGCAGAGGAGAGTTGATCGACGACCAAAAAGTAGAAAAGTCCTCGAAGCGAAAAGGCACCTTAGTGGAATTCGTGCCGGATGAAGAGATCTTCCTCAACTTTCAGTACCGAAGTCAGCACGTAGAGCGTATGCTTTGGAACTACGTTTATCTGAATCGCGGACTATCCATTTACTTCAATGGAGAGAAGTTCCACTCAGAAAAGGGCTTGTATGATTTATTGGAGAAGAACATGTCGGATCATCCCTTATATCCGATCATTCATCTTGAGGGGGAAGATATTGAAGTAGCCATTACCCACACGAATTCATACGGGGAAGAGTATTATTCTTTTGTCAACGGACAACATACCACCCAGGGAGGTACCCATCAGGGAGCGTTCAGAGAAGCCTATGTGAAAACCGTTCGCGACTTTTTCCAAAAGGATTACGATGCAGTGGACATCCGCTCATCGATCGTAGCTGCAGTAGCAGTGAAGGTAATGGAGCCGGTGTTTGAATCCCAAACCAAAACCAAGCTTGGCTCTACAGATGTAGGCCCTGAAGGTCCGTCGATGCGTGCATTCATGATGGATTTCTTAAAGAAGCATCTCGACAATTTTTTTCATAAGAACCCGGCCGTTGCAGAGGCCTTGCAGAAGAAGATCTTACAGTCCGAAAGAGAGCGAAAGGATCTTGCCGGCATAAAAAAATTAGCCAGAAAACGTGCAAAGGAAGTGAGTTTGCACAATAAGAAGCTGCGGGATTGTCGAGTGCATTACAATGATAAAAAAGACAACAACAAAGAGTCTACGCTCTTTATCACCGAGGGAGATTCGGCATCAGGGTCGATCACCAAGGTGAGGGACGTCAATTATCAGGCGGTATTTAGCCTGAAGGGCAAGCCTTTGAATTCATACGGGCTCACCAAAAAGATCGTTTATGAGAATGAAGAGTTCAACCTCTTACAGGCGGCTTTGAACATTGAGGATGGTTTGGATGATCTGCGCTACAATAAGGTGGTCTTAGCGACTGATGCAGATGTGGACGGCATGCACATCCGGCTGCTTTTGATCACTTTTTTCCTTCAATTCTTTCCTGATCTGGTGAAGAATGGCCACTTGTACATCCTCTCTACCCCTTTATTTAGGGTAAGAGATAAGAAGCAGACCTTCTACTGCTACAGTGAGCAGGAAAGAAGGGATGCGCTGAAGGCTTTGAAGGGCAAAGCGGAGATTACCCGTTTCAAAGGATTGGGTGAAATATCACCGGATGAGTTCAAGAACTTTATCGGCGAAGAAATGAGGCTAGAGCCGGTTGTAATTGGCAAGGAATCGGTCAATGAGCTGCTGAAATTCTACATGGGAAAGAACACTCCCGACCGGCAAGAATTCATCATAGAAAATTTAAAGATTGAACAAGATATTGTAGATGAGGCGGCCGCCTGATCAAATGCGTATGGCAAAGAACGAGCAAGATAAGGACAAGGAGAAAGGAGCTGAGGAAGGGCAGGATTCCAAGGAGAAAGGAGCCACTCAAGAAGCACTGGAAAATTCTGTGGGTGATGCTGGCGACAATGTGAACGGCCTGGAGAATGTCATTCAGGTTTCCGGGATGTACAATGAGTGGTTCTTGGATTACGCCTCTTATGTGATACTGGAAAGAGCCGTACCTCACGTAAAAGATGGTCTAAAGCCGGTTCAGCGTAGAATATTGCATTCGCTGAAGGAGATGGACGATGGTCGCTATCATAAAGTGGCCAACGTGATCGGGAACACCATGAAATATCATCCTCATGGTGATGCGTCGATCGGCGATGCCATGGTCCAGATCGGTCAGAAAGAGTTGCTGCTGGATACCCAAGGAAACTGGGGGAATATTCTTACCGGAGATCGCGCAGCCGCTCCGCGATATATTGAAGTCCGACTCTCCAAATTCGCCTTGGATGTGGCCTTTAACAGTAAGACCACTGAATGGGCGGCTTCCTACGATGGAAGAGGTAAGGAGCCCGTTACTCTACCAATGAAATTTCCGCTTTTGCTTGCACAAGGGGTGGAAGGCATTGCGGTGGGCTTGGCTTGCAAGATCCTACCGCACAATTTCAATGAATTGATCGAGGCTTCCATCAAGATCCTGAAAGGTAAGAAAGTCGATATTTTACCTGACTTCTTAACTGGTGGTACGGCTGATTTTAGTAACTACAATGAGGGAATTAGAGGCGGAAGGATCAGGGTGAGAGCAAGGGTTGCTCAACTTGATAAGAAAACCTTGGTCATTAATGAGATTCCATACGGTACAACCACCAGCAACTTGATCGATTCCATTTTGAAGGCCAACGACAAAGGAAAGATCAAGATCAAAAAGATCGAGGACAATACAGCAGAAAATGTGGAGATCCTGGTTCATCTTCCTTCCAACGTATCGCCCGATAAAACCATCGATGCTCTCTACGCTTTCACCGATTGTGAAGTATCCATCTCGCCAAATTCATGTGTCATTGAAGATGAAAAACCAAAATTTTTATCGGTAAATGAGATCCTTCGAATTTGCACGGAGCATACCAAATATCTGCTAAAAAGAGAATTGGAAATTCGAAAAGGAGAGCTGGAGGAGCAGTGGCATTTTGCCTCCTTAGAGAAGATATTTATTGAAAACCGCATCTACCGCGACATTGAAGAGTGTGAGACCTGGGATGAGATCATTAGCACCATCCATAAGGGTCTGAAGCCCCATGTAAAGCATTTGCTGCGAGCGGTGACCGACGAAGATGTGACGCGCTTGACTGAGATCAAGATCAAACGGATCTCAAAATTCGATGGGTTTAAGGCTGATGAGCTGATCAAGCGGATTGAAGAGGAGTTGGAACAGATCAAGCACGACCTTGACCATTTGGTAGATTTTGCGATCGCCTACTTCAAGAAGATCAAAGAGAAGCACGGCAAAGGAAGAGAAAGGCGCACAGAGATCAAGTCGTTTGAGAACATCGACGCGACGAAAGTGGCAGTGGCCAACACCAAGCTTTACGTGAACCGCGCAGAGGGCTTCATCGGTCATGCGCTAAAACGAACCGAAGCAGAATTCGTAGCCGATTGCTCTGACATCGACGACATCATCATCTTCAGAGAGGACGGTGTAATGCAGGTGCAAAAGATTCAATCCAAGTCTTTTGTCGGGAAGAATATCATCCATGTAGGCGTGTGGAAGAAAGGAGACAAGCGAACGATCTACAACATGATCTATCGGGATGGGAAGTCAGGCCATAGCCTAATGAAGCGATTTGCGGTGACTTCGATCACCAGAGATAAGGAGTACGACCTAAGTGCGGGGAATAAGGGTTCTAAAGTGCTTTACTTCTCGGCTAACCCTAATGGTGAAGCAGAAGTGGTGAGCGTACTCTTGCGTGCTAAAGCAAAATTGAAAAAGTTAAAGTTCGATCATGATTTTGCAGAACTCGCCATAAAAGGAAGGTCAGCAAAGGGGAATATCCTCACGAAGCACATGGTAAGTAAGATCAAACTTAAAGAAGAAGGCACCTCCACACTTTCGGCTAGAAAAGTTTGGTTCGACGATACGGTACAACGCTTGAATTATGAAGATCGAGGTGACCTGCTGGGTTCATTCAAATCAGACGAAAAGATCCTTACCATTACGCAGTCAGGTCACTACCGACTAACCGGTATAGCTTTAACTACCCACTTTGATGAAGATCTGATCAGTATTGAGAAATGGAATCCCGAGAAACCCATCACCGCTATCTATTTTGATGGGGACAAACAAGATTTCTATGTAAAGCGCTTTTTGGTCGAAGACACCGATAACAAGACCTTATTCATTTCCGACCATGAAGACAGCTATCTGGAATTGGCTTCCACCGATCTTCTGACCGTGATCGAGCTTTCTTTTGTGAAACCAAGAGGAAAAGAATCGAAGCCCAATGAGATCATCAACCTCAAGGATTTTATTTCTGTCAAAGGACTAAAGGCACTGGGCAATAAGCTCAGTTACAATAAGGTAAAAGCAGTAGACCGACTAAGCGATGAATCGGCGGCAGAGTTCTTAGATATGGAATTTGAGGAGTTTTTAAAGGCAAAGTTACCGGAGGCCAAAGCTGCAGAGGAGGAAAGTGAAACGGATGAAAACGAAAGCGAAAAGGATGCTTCCAATGAGAAAGAAACAGACCAGACTACCGAGGAGGGTGGCGATGGAAAAAAGCTTCAAGACCATAACGAAGAAGATGAAGAATCGCAAATGGAGCTTTTCTAGCGATGTCTATTAGCTTGATCATCATCGCCATTACCGTGATCGTTTCGATCATGGCCTTTCAGCGTCAAGACCTTTTCTATCGACTCGACTTTGCACCTTATGCAGTGGACCAACAGAAAGAATGGCATAGATTCTTATCCCATTCGCTCTTACATGCAGACTGGGTGCATTTGCTGGTCAATATGTTCGTGCTGTTTATCTTTGGCGATGTGACCCAGGCCTATTTCGAGGCCTATGCCGGAGCCAGGGGAATATTCTATTTTATTTTACTTTATGTGGGTGGGGTAGCTTTTGCCGTGCTGCCTACTTTTAGAAAACACAAACAGAACCCAAACTATCATTCGGTGGGCGCTTCGGGAGCAGTTTCATCCGTTTTATTTTCCTCGGTGATCTTTCAACCGGGAACAGAACTTTGCCTTTACGGACTGCCCTTTTTGTGTTTCCCCGGGATCATTTGGGCGATTGCTTATTTATTGTATTCCTATTATCAGGGAAAGCGGGGAGGTGACTACATCAATCACGATGCCCACTTCTGGGGAGCTGTTTACGGAGTGGCGTTTACCATTTTGGCGGTTCCAAAATCAATTCCCGCCTTTTTAGATCAGATACTAATCCTCCTTCCTTTTTGATTATGGCTAAAGGCGGGTATTTATGTCATCAGGGGGAATTTTTCAAAAAAGACCATCAGGCTTTTGAATCCAATCGGGCATTCTTATATGGGGATGGGGTTTTTGAGACCATGCGAGCAAAAGGGGAGCATATCCACTTACTAGAACTTCATTTTGAACGATTGAGGAAGAGTCTCGACTTGATTCGGATCGAATACTCTCCTGAACTTTTTAGAGAGATCAATTTGGCGATCACGGAGCTGATCAGGAGAAATAATCATGAAGATGGGGCAAGGCTCAGGTTGACTGTCTATCGCATGGCCGAGGGGAAATATCTTCCCAAGGCCAACCGCGCCGCTTATCTTATTCAATCTGAAGACTTGAATCATGCCGACTATACCTTGAACCAAAAAGGGTTGCGCATTGAATTGACAGACGAGTTTAGGGTGCATCCCAGTCCTTTTACCGGCCTGAAGACCATCGGCTCTCAGTTATACATACAAGCTGCGTTGGAGTGTGATCGCAGGGGTTTTGATGAATTGCTGCTTTTGAATCATCGTGGCGAGGTTGCAGAAGGCACCCATGCCAACCTGTTCATGCGCCTTGGCAAGGAGGTGATTACTCCTACACTGGCTTCCGGCTGTCTGGCTGGAGTGATGCGTGCTCAGGTGATCAATCTTTTGCAAGGCTCAAATTACCAGCTTTCGCAAAGGGAATTACGACCAGAAGAATTGATGTCGGCAGATGAGGTGTTCCTGACCGACTCCATCTCTGGAGTGCGTTGGGTTGGCTCATATCGCCAAAAACGATACTTTAATGATTTGAGTAAGCGTTTGATCGAACTGCTCAATAAAGAGCTCTAATTCAAGCTGGGATTTTCAGGAAATTCCGCCATCGGAGAGATCCTTGAACCGGAATCCTTCAAGATCGATTTCCAAAGATCCTCGGTTTGCGAGAATAGCAATTTTTGAGGGAGGTTCATCACAAACCAAGAGTTCTCTTCCAGCTCGCCTTTTAATTGTTGGGCATCCCAACCGGAGTAACCCAAGAAAAAACGGATGTCATTTTTGGTAATCATTTTTTGATTGATGGCTTCCTTCAATTGTTCGAAATTTCCATTCCAATAGACACCTTGATCGATTTCTACCGAGTCGTTGAGCAATTCTCCCTTGTTGTGTAAATAAAATAGATTTTGAGGTTGTACCGGACCTCCAAGATAAACCGGGCAATCCATCTGTGGAAAATCAACCAGGACTTCGTTGAGTGATACATCCAAACTTTTATTCAACATAAAACCAACGGTTCCTTCTTCATTGTGCTCCACAAGATATACCACTGCACGTTTGAAGTACTGATCTTCCATAAATGGCTCAGAGATCAGGGCATGGCCTTTATTTGGAACCACACGATTAAGTTTATTGATCGGATATTTAAAAGGATCAAATTCCATAGACGCCCATAAATATAAATATCCTTGATGAATGAAACATAATTTTTACCTTAAATAGTGCATGATCAGGGCTTGAGAGGGGGCTTTGTTTGAAGTGATCGAAAGAAGCTTAAACAAAACGACCCTTTTTTCAATGAAGTGACTGCTTCTCAATGCCGATTTTAAAATTCTCAGCCATTCTTCGAGCAATTCTTGAGTGCCTATGTTTAATTTTAGAAATTAAAGTACAGGAGATGAAAGAAACCAGAGAGAAAGTAAAGCATATTAGAAGGGATTTTGACCGGGATACCTTGAGTGAAGACCAGACTCCGGAAAATCCCATCCAACTTTTTCAAGAATGGTTGGAAGAAGCCCTTCAGTCAGGCATCAAGGATCCAAATGCTTTTGTGTTGTCTACCTATGCAAAGGGGGAAGTCGATAGCAGGGTGGTCTTAATTAGAGAATTCTCCCCAGAAGGCATTCAGTTCTTCACCAACTACGGCAGCAAAAAGGCCCAAGAAATTGCCGACAATCCTACAGCGGCCATCAACTTCTTCTGGGCAGATCTCGACCGGCAAATCAGGATGAAAGCCCGAATCGTGAAATTGGACGAAAAGAGTTCGGATGAATACTTTGCCTCCCGACCAAGAGAGAGTCAGATAGGAGCCTGGGCGTCTCAACAAAGTCAATCACTTGCTAGCCGCGAAGCACTTGAGAAAAGGGTTAAGGAATACACAGAGAAGTTTGAGGGAAAAGAAGTGCCCCGCCCTGATTTTTGGGGCGGATACCTTGCAGAAGTTACGCATTATGAATTCTGGCAAGGCCGACAAAGCCGCTTGCACGATCGCATCGTCTATGAACCTAAAGACAACGGCTGGGTAAAGAAAAGACTTTATCCCTAAGCGTGCATCCTTATTTTGCAAGGCATAGCCTGCGACCACCCCTGATCCGTGATGCGCCGGCATCCGATTGTTTCATTCGCATTGTTATTCCGGTACATAAGGAATCACACTTAATCGATTGTTTGATTTCGCTGGCAGACTGCCATCAGCCTGCAGGAACCGTAGAAGTAATCTTGCTTTTTAATGCTGCCGCAGAGGATGTAGAAGGACAATCGATCAACCAAAAAACCAAAGCAGAATGCGATAGTTGGTACAAACTGTACAGGCCCTTTTATAAGCTTTATATGCTAGAGGAAAACGCTTTGGACCCCAAACACGCAGGCGTGGGCCTGGCCAGAAAGCTGGGCATGGATGAAGCAGCACGGCGCTTTTATGCACAGCGAAAAGAGAATGGAATCATTGTGTGCCTGGATGCGGATTGCACCGTGGCCAGGAATTATCTTCTCATCATTGGTGAACACTTCATTGACCCTAACAGTAAGTCAGCTGCCAGCATTTATTTCGAGCATCCGCTGGAGGGTGATCGATTTGACCCTGATGTCTACCACGCCATTCAGTGTTATGAATTGCACCTCCGGTATTATAAGCATGCGATTGAGTATACAGGATTACCTTTTGGGCGTTATACAGTAGGTTCATCGATGGCCGTTAAAGCTCAGGCATATTTAGCCGAAGGGGGGATGAGTAAGCGCAAAGCGGGCGAGGACTTTTACTTTTTACAAAAGTATTTGATCAAAGCTGATCTCGACGAAATCAAAAAGACTGCCGTCTATCCTTCCCCTCGAATTTCTGAACGCGTACCGTTCGGGACCGGAAGGGCAGTGAAAGATCATTTGATCCGGCGGAAAGATCTCAATTACACCTATTCCTGCGATAGCTTTAAAGTGTTGGCCGCATTGATGGACTCATTGCACGATAACTATCCCAATACACCTCGTATTCCTTCAGAGTTGATCGAATTCATGGGTGCCCAAGCATGGGAAAAGGCCTGGAACGATATGCTTGCGCAATCGCATAACCTCTCCAGCTTCAATAAACGGTTTTATCAATGGTTTACTCCTTTTAGGGTGCTGAAGCTATTGCATTATTTAAGGGATCATCATTTTCCACACATGCCCATCGAGAAAGCGGTGGCTGATCTTTTAAAAACCAATTCGACGACCGTTTACTCACAGTTGGTTGAATTGAGAAAGCAAGATCAATTTTGAAGGGTGGTACGCAGTAATTTCAACTGATTGAATACGGCGGCGTCAACTACATAACCTCCTGACTCGATCATTTCAAAGATCTCATGGTCACGGTCGCTTTGATAGGACTGGGTGCTTTCGTAACAGCGATAAGCCATCTGGTCGGAAGGTTGATCGAAAAACTGCATAGAATCGATATCGGTCAGATTGAGGGGTGATCCATTGGGAATTTCCACGCCGATGCACACCATGTGGTCTTGATGACATTCAATGGCTCGAAGTTTTTTTTCACTTCTAAATTCCAAATATTTCACATTTTTGACCAGTCTGTCAAAGATCAAGTCGCTATACTCGCCTAACATCGACCAGGCTTGATCTGAATACTGATCTTGAAGCAAGCTCCATTCAAAAGGGCTTAATCCGCAATCATAAAGGTAATTGGAGAAGTCGTCTTCAACTACGGTGAACTCTTGATATGTGAGATATCGGTATTTCACCTCCTAAAGTTAAAAACTCTTTTCAAAGCAGCAAATTATAGGGCGGGTTCGTAATCAACTACCTTTGATTTGATATCTTCAGGGATAGAAATTGATCGTTGGGTGTTCAGGTCAAATCCGACGATGGTTTGCAAGGCGTGCGCTGCCGGACGAGGCTGGTCGTCTTTTACGGCACAGATCAAACTCTCGAATTCAAAACTTTTGTTACCCAATTTTGAAACTCGGGTGTATACCCTTACTTGATCATGGAAAGCCAAAGGTTGTATGAAATCAATTTCAATTCTGGCGACCACCACATTAAAGTCGTTGATGGTTTTGAACAAGCCCAAGATCTCTTGTGAATAGGCGATCCTACTTTCTTCCAGGAAATTGAGATAGCGGGCATTATTTACGTGACGAAGTGCATCCACGTCCATAAAGCGCACGTTGAGGTTGAGTTGATGCCTGAATTTATCGATCTGGAAATCTTTCATTTTAATGGGCCTAATAAAGTTTCGTGGGCTTGTTTGAAGAACGATGGCAATTTATTGATTTCTTCAATGGGAAGCGAGGTCGACAGCTTCAAAAATTCATAATTGTCGTTAAGGTCGATGGCGTCCATGGTATGGTAATGTGTTCCAAAGAGATTGTGATCCCATTCATCACCCCTGGCAGAAAAGCGGAAGTTCAGCTCGGAACTATTGATCTGCTCGAGGAGAAACGGCAGATCACTTTTACACTCAGTAAGATGGCTTCCTTTCAAGTGAAGGGTGCATGAAATGAAATTTCCCCACCAGAAGAGGGTGCGAAACGCAAACACGTCATCGGTGCTAAATAGTCTGGGATAATCCAACATCAGATAGGGAAAACCTTGATGGTGCTCGCCGCGATTTACTTTAGGTGAAGGGGAAGATGGAAAAGATTTGGCATATTCCGCATACAACGCTTTGCCTTGTAAAGCAAAGACATTAAAGCACTTTTCCAAAAGCTCGTTTTTTCGTTCGATCAGCTTGGCATTCTGAGCTAATTGGATCTCCGCCTGACTAAAGGATTCCCTCATCTGCCAAATGTATCGATTTGCTGGTTTATGATTTATTTCATATTATTGTGATATCAAAATAATATTAAAATGAAAAGTATAAACCACGAAAAAGAACACAAACCCAGTTCGGGTTATCTCATGCTTACGGTAATCCTTTTAGGGCTAACGCTAAGTGTATTGGGTATCATATTGTTTAAGAATCCCTGGTTCATCGCAGCCATTATTCTCTTCTTATTTCTTTGCATCGGCTTCTTTTTTGTCTACCCAAATGGTTCCAGGGTACTCACCTTATTTGGAGAGTACAAAGGGACGGTAAAGCAGCATGGATTTTATTGGGTCAACCCGTTTTTTGTCCGAAAAAGCATTTCTTTAAGAGCGCGCAACTTTGATTCGGAGCGCTTAAAAGTAAATGACAAATTGGGTAATCCGATCAACATTAGCGTGATCTTGGTGTGGAGGGTGAAGAACACATACAAAGCCGCTTTTGAAGTGGACATCTACGAGAACTTTGTGAGGGTACAAACTGATGCCGCCGTTCGAAAGCTTGCCGGAATGTATGCC
>Ga0207419_1000569_pt1 | contig 31839 bp, 32 predicted proteins | sample ElkSloMetagenome_4_FD_184723 | JGI IMG/M metagenome (GOLD analysis project Ga0207419, IMG submission 184723) | Hot spring microbial communities from Elkhorn Slough, Monterey Bay, USA - MD2A (version 2) | ecosystem: Environmental > Aquatic > Marine > Intertidal zone > Estuary: Microbial mat ... | reverse complement strand
TACTATTTCCGTTTCTCTATTTTACTCCAAGTTATGCGCAGTTAAAACCCTACAAAGATCAATTGGCTCATACATTCTCTATCGTAGCCAGAGATGAAAACACCGGCGAAATGGGTGTTGCTGTACAAAGCCACTGGTTTGCCGTAGGTAATAGTGTCGCCTGGGGTAAATCTGGAGTTGGTGTAGTAGCAACGCAGTCTTTTGTTAACCCTTCGTATGGAACTAACGGACTTCAACTCATGGAGGAAGGACTTACGGCTCCAGAGGCTTTAGAAAAATTGGTCAATCTTGATCAAGGGGAAGCTTTTAGACAGGTCGCGTTTTTGGATGCAAAAGGTAATACCTTTGCGCACACCGGATCTAAATGTATTGCAGAGGCTTCTCATATTGCTCACGACAACTTTTCTGTTCAGGCCAATATGATGATAAATGAAGAAGTGGTGCATGAAATGCAATATGCTTTTATGATTAATAGTGATTTGCCTTTGGCAGAGAGATTAGTAGAGGTTTTAAAAGCGGCTCAAAATTCCGGAGGTGACATTAGAGGCAAGCAGTCTGCAGCCTTAATGATTGTAGGTCCAGAAAAAGTGGAAAACGAATGGGAAGATAAAATTATTGACCTTAGAGTAGACGATCATAAAAATCCCATCCACGAATTAGAACGTTTGCTCGTTGTAAAGCGAGGTTACGATTTTATGAACAAAGGAGACTTAGCCATTGAAGACGGCAATATTGAAGCTGCATTAGAAGCGTATTCTAAAGCTGAAGAATTATTAAAAGGCAATATTGAAGTGACGTTCTGGAAAGCCGTTTCACTTTGGAATGCCGATGTAAAGGCTAAAGCCATCCCAATTTTAAAGGAAGTTTTTAAAAAAGACAAGAATTGGAAAATTCTAATTTATAGATTGCTTGATGCTGAAATTATCAATTCAACTCAAGCTGAGCTGGACAAATATTTTAATTAAGTTAGGTAGTTTTTCAGGAGTAATTGATCTGTTTTTACAATTAAGGATTTAGATCTAATAACCCATCAGGTAGCTCAAAGTAGATGTCTTCGTTTTCCTCATCTATTTCAATAATCCAATCTTCATTAACAGGAATTAGGATGTCGCGATTTTCTGAAGAAATTTCAAACAAGGCTTGCGGGCTATTGGTATTAATATTTACAATTTCTCCAATAAAGTTTTCTTGATGGTCATAAGCATCAAACCCTATGAGATCTTTTAGGCTGAAGGAGTCGTCTAAATCCAGTTCGTTTTTCAGAACATAAACGTCTCGTTTTACAAGTTTCTCAGCGTCTTCCTCTGTATTAATATCTTCAAACTTCAGGCGTAAATTATTCTTTTTGTGCGCCTTTGTGAATTCTATAAAAAAAGGAATCCGTTTCTGTTGTATTTCAACAAAAACGGATTTAATATCATCAGGAAAATATTTTAAATCAGGGTTAATTTGTAGAACAACTTCTCCCTTAAAACTAAATTTTCTTGAAATTGTACCCAGATAAAAATGCTCATTTTTATCCATCAATTTCAGTCTTAGTCTTCTTTTTTAGCTTCTTCTGCTGCATCTTCAATCGTCTGATCTGTTTCAGGAGCTTCAGCAGTCGCTTCTTCTGTAGTTTCCTCTTCTGAAACTTCTGGAGCTTCTGCTTCTTTGGCTTCAGCTGCTCTTTTTTCGTTAATTTCTTTTTCTTTTGCTAGAGCTGCAGCTTTCGCATCTGCTTTTGCTTGTTCTAATTTAGAGGTTTTGTCCATAATTTTACCCTCTTTGTCTTTCATCCACTCTTCAAACTTTTTGTCTGCTTCTTCCTGAGTTAATGCTCCTTTGTTTACACCACCTTGCAGATGTTTTTTATACATTACTCCTTTGTAAGAAAGAATTCTTCTCGCCGTATCCGTTGGTTGTGCACCATTTAACATGTGTTTTAACGTATTGTCAAAATCAAGTTCAATAGTTGCAGGGTTTGTCGTAGGATTATAAGTTCCTAATTTTTCAATAAATTTTCCGTCTCTTTTTGAACGAGAATCGGCAGCAACAATCCAGAAGAAAGGCCTGGCTTTTCTTCCGTGTCTTTGTAATCTAATTTTTAAAGGCATAATTTTAAATTTTGGGTTCCCGACCCGGTTATTAAATTTTGGGTTTGCAAAAGTAGTTTATTTGTAGAATAAAAAAAATATTTTTTACATCTAATATTCAACTTTTTATCTCTACATTTAAATACAAAAATAAGATTTATGATACATAATCTTAATCTTGAAGATGTCTTGTTTATAGATATTGAAACTGTTCCTGAAGAGGCTGATTTTAATAGTTTAAATGAAAATAGAAAGAAATTGTGGGAGCAAAAAACGACCAACAAACGTCGATACGAAGCTGATGGCGAAGATGAGATTTCTGCTGAAAATTACTATAAAAATGCGGGAATATGGGCAGAGTTTGGAAAAGTGATTTGTATATCTGTCGGATTTTTTAATGTATCAAATAATGGAAAAAGTAAAGAATTCCGTGTGAAAAGCTTCTATGGTAATGATGAAGTGGAAGTTTTAAAGGATTTCTCTCAATTAATCAATGATTATTTTAACGCCTCACAAAAACTACTCTGTGGGCACAACATCAAAGAGTTTGATATACCTTATCTCTGCAGGCGAATATTAATTAACAAATTAAGTCTCCCCAAAAAACTTAGGCTTTTTGGGAAGAAGCCCTGGGAAATACCGCATCTGGACACTCTTGAACTATGGAAATTCGGCGATTATAAACATTTTACTTCACTTAAATTATTGACAGAGATACTCGGAATACCTTCGCCTAAAGATGACATAGATGGGAGTCAGGTAAGAGATGTTTATTATGAGGATAAAAACCTCAAAAGAATTGCAAATTATTGTGAAAAAGATGTCATTGCCGTTGCTCAGGTGCTTTTAAGTTTTTCTGGCCATCCATTACTTTCATCAGATGAAATTATTTACTTAGACTAAAATATGCTTTTTGATATACAAAATCTTAATGTAAGTTTTCAGCAAACCAAAGTTCTTAGAAATTTCAGTTTACAATTAAAAACTAATACAATTCTAGGTATTGTTGGCGAATCAGGCTCCGGTAAATCACTATCTGTGCTTTCAATACTAAATTTATTACCAAAAATGGCGACATTGGAAGTAAATAAAATGTGCTTTGATGGGAAAGATTTAAAAAATGCAGATGAAAATTTAAAGCGAAAATTAAGAGGTCATGACATCTCAATAATTTTTCAAGAACCGATGAGTTCCTTAAATCCTTCAATGACCTGCGGAGAACAAGTTTCTGAGATATTACTAAACCATAAAATTTGTAGAAGAAAACAAATCAAGGATAAAGTCTTAGAACTTTTTGAAAAAGTAAAACTTCCAACGCCTGCTCAAACCTTTAAAAAGTATCCACATCAAATAAGTGGTGGACAAAAACAAAGGGTAATGATTGCTATGGCTATTGCTTGTAAGCCAAAATTATTGATAGCTGATGAACCTACAACAGCCTTAGATGTAAGTGTGCAACAAGAAATTATTTTACTGCTTAAGCAGTTGCAGGAAGAAACCGAAATGAGCATTATATTTATTTCCCATGATCTTGCGCTTGTAAAAAATATTGCTAATGAAATCATGGTGCTTTATAAAGGTCAAGTAATCGAACAGGGAAAGACTGAAAGTATTTTTTATAAACCAAAAGAATCCTACACAAAAGCACTGTTGGCAGCTAGGCCAAAGCCTAATGAACGATTAGTAAGGCTGCCTACTATAATTGATTTTAAAAAAGAAAATTTTAAAATTGAAATTGAATCCAAAGCAGAAAGATCTATCCTACACGAAAAATTGTACGATCAAAAGCCTTTAATTGAAATTAAAAACCTCAATAAAACTTTTAAAGTTAATTCGTCATTATTTAAATCGCCTTCATTTTTTAAGGCATTAGATAATATTAATTTTGATTTATACGAAGGCGAGAAGCTTGGTGTAGTAGGAGAGTCCGGTTGTGGTAAAACCACTTTGGGTCACATCATAACAGGTTTAACAAAAGCTGATAGTGGTGTAATTAATTATCATAATCAAGATATCAGAAGCCTAAAACCTAAGGATTTCAAAAAGATTAAAAAGGATATTCAAATTATATTTCAGGATCCTTATTCTTCTTTAAATCCGAGAATTTCAATTGGAAAGTCTATTACAGAACCTATGAAAGTTCATAGTCTCTACAAGACAAAAAAGGATAGAGAACAAAAAGCCATGGAATTATTGGAGGCTGTTGGACTTTCAAAAGCCCATTATAATAGATTTCCTCATGAATTTAGTGGTGGACAGAGGCAAAGAATAGGTATTGCAAGATGTTTGGCGCTTCAGCCGAAAGTCATCATTTGTGATGAATCTGTTTCGGCTTTAGACATATCGGTTCAGGCACAGGTACTCAATCTGTTAGAGGACTTGAAAAAAGAATATAATTTGACTTATATCTTTATTTCCCATGATTTATCGGTTGTGAGACAATTTTCAGATAGGATTATTGTGATGCAATCTGGTAAAATTGTAGAATATGGGGAAGCTGATGATTTGTATAATTGTCCAAAAACAGATTATACCAAACAATTGATTGAAGCCATTCCAGTCTAAAAGAACAATCTTGTATAGCCTATATTGACGCCCCATGACCAGTCTGTGTATTTATTTTGAGGACCATTTGGTTTAAGACCATCAACAAGGTCTGAGCCGAAGAGCATCCAGCTGCTTTCTAAAAGGATTCCATCCCGCATTCCTAAGTTAATTCTCAAGCCCAACCTCAGATTTAAACTTAACACTAACCTGTTGTCTAAAACTATTCCATCGTCTACATCTTGAGAAACGAAAGTTGGAAATACATTTGCTGGATTACTTAAACCGCCATCGCGACTAGATTGTGCCCGAGGCATGGCGTAGTTAAATCCTACGGCAACACCAGCATATGGTGAAAAACTTTCAAGAAAATCGTACCATTCATTAAAATTTTGAATACGTATTCCAAATGGGAAATATTCAACTCCACCACTTAAACCAACATTTGCAAAAGAACCTGTCATCGCCTCAAGAATAGGGTTATCTGCATACCTGCCATAATGTTGCAAGTCTACAGAAGAAAACATAAGATCTATTCTGTATTTGACATGTTCCATAAAGTAACTGACTCTCCTTCTTGAGGCTCTATTGCGATAATATGTCAGTGCAAAAGTTGACCCTTGATTTCCAAAATTGGTTTCTCGATCAAATCTTTCTCCGTAGTCACTCCTCAACTGATAAAAACCTCCATTCACACCAAGTTCATGTTCAAAAAAGCTCTGTGCAATCGAATTAGTAGCGAGTGAAAAAGATATAATCAAAAAAAACGACTGAATTTTTTTCATGAATTTAGTCTAACGAATAAGAAATTGATTGGTTTCATTCATTTTTTTCCGTGGTAAATATAGTTTTTAGATTTAAGTTTGATTTTAAATGAATGTTTTTTTTACAGCCTCTTTTATAATTAATATTTTAAATAATCTTTGACGAAAAAAAATATTAAAATAATACCTAGTATTAGGCCTATTAAAATATAATTGTCTACGGGTAATTCGTCTATTCCTGTGTCTCCATCACCTGGAGGAGGAGGTGTTTGTAAAATTAAATGAGATATTTTCAATACGATTGGTAGGTTATTTTTTAACAACTTTAAAAGTTTGGTTTTGATTTTTACTTGTTACGTTCAGGAGATAATTCCCTCTGCTAAAATTCAAATTATCTAGCCTTAAAAGGTTATTGTCTAGATATTCTTCTTTAGAATAAATACTTTTACCGAGCATATCAAAGATTTGAAATTTAACTTTTTCGCCGACAAAGTCGTTTCCAAGCCTTATTGACAACTCTTCTTCAAATGCGTTGGGATAAATAATAATTTGATTTTCAAAGTTTGTCTCAGGTGTAGATAAGGATTCCGCTTTAAAAGTAATTGCAAATCTATTTTCGTCTATTGTCGCAGGGATAGACTGGTCAAAGTTAATTGGTATAATTAAACCATTACTTAAAGCGGTGTATGTGTCGAGATATTTGTCCCATAAAAATAAACCGTCTGGTAGGTTGTCATAGCCGTTTAATTCTATACTCAGGTTATAATTTTCCTGATCTAAGTTAATCATATAAAGATCTACAACTTCGTTTAAATCTGTCGGAAAATTTCTTTTGTCTAAAGTCAAAAAAGTATCATTATAGTCGATGGCTATATTTTCTTCGGTATTGAAGAATTTTTCCGCATCATTTATGTTAGTACTGGTGTCAAAATTAGGATCCATGAGTATTACTAATCCATCATAAGCAACATCTTGAAAAGGTATTTGATTAATATCATATAAGCCTATTCTTAAAAAATTGTTTTGAGTATCTTCATTGAAGACATCTACAAGATTTGTATTATCTACTTTATGATTTTCTCTAAAGTTTACACTTGGATTTGTAATTGCTGCTTGAAGAAAAACAGACTGAAAAGGTTGAAGAATTTGATTGGCATTACTTAAGCCAGGAATTGAGTTTACGCCAGAGTCTATAGTTATAACTGCATATTGCCCGTCATTATTAGCAAGTGGTTGCCATACCCACATGTTATTTGAAAAACTGTCTGAGCTAGTTGTTTTCACTGCATTCATATCTACTGGTGCTTGATATGGATTAGAGGCTACAAAATATGTATCTGTTGGGAAAGTATGGTTGACATCTAAGGGTCCAATATGAATTGTGCCTGTACTTCTTAATATTGTCGGCTCTTCCGTATTAAAATCATTAATTTGCAAATCTACTGCTCTATCTCCTCTAACTAAAGTGTAATAGTTTGTTCCAACAACGAGATTTTCTGAATTTGTGTTTGGATATGTGTCCCAATTTGGAGTTGCATTATTGTTATAAGTAAATAGGGAAACATTGCCAGACTCATTTTGGTCAAAACCATCATCGGTTGAGCCACCTGTGATGTGCGTACCATATCCTGGATTTGGATTATAAGGACTTTGGTCTGATGGGGTTGGAGGTGATGGTAAAACTGGTGTTGCAACGCCTTCCTGCCAATTATCATTTATAGAGGCCGTTGAAGTCACCGGACTGGATAAAAAACGCCAGGCTCTGTTTCCCGGAAAGTATCTCTGTATTCTTAGTCCATTAATAATTCCCCCAGTGCTTTCTGGTACGATTGCCGTATGTGGATATTCATCAATCGTATTATCATGGTTCATATAATCTGGCTCAGTCCCACTTAATAAAACAATACGGTCATTAGCGTCTAAAGTTCCATCATTTAAACTTGAAGTTTCAAATGAGGTTAGGGTTTCTATAATTCTTAAAAAACCACCAGTAACTAAAACGTCTAAAGTCCCATTATGGCTAAACTCTACAAATTTTACTCTGTCATCGCTATTACTAAAAATAAGATCGTGATCACCATCAGCTCTTGCAGTTCCGCTGCCAAGTTTTAAGATAGCATCATTTAGGGTTAAAGTACCTCCAGTATTATCTAACCCTTGATCGAGAATTAACTCACCGCTTGAATCAAATATTACTGCACCTTCATTATTAAGATCTCTATCTATATATAATATTCTATCATTATTAACATTAAGATTAGTACCTGAGGAAACAAAAAACTGAGGCTGAGAGAAACAATTGAAACTCAGAATGATAATAAAAGGAATGATGTATCTAGGAGACAACATGTTTTTTTTATAAAATTATATATTAATTATCTTAGCTATGATGCAAAAATCGTCTTTTTTCAACAGGTTATCAACAATTTTAAACTTTACTAGTTTATCTTAAATTGAGATTATGCTTAATTAATGTTAGTCATAAACCCTGCCCATTAAGACAAACTCTTACAATTAAGTTATATTGTTTAAAATCGACATTTTTGTTTAATTGATCCTATTATGATTCCTGATGTGCAGGTTTTAATAAATCTACAACAGTTTTTACAGGGTTAAATGTGGAAGAAGGGACTTCAACAAAAATGGTATGCCAATACTCCATAGCGCCATTCCATAAACCTGGCCTTTCTAAAGCTTTTATAGGTGTACCGTTATCAGATTTACTCGCAATAAAGGCTCTTTCCAGATTTACATAATCCAAGAGATCGTATTTCTCGCCATGGTGATTTTTAATGGAGCAAACAATATCAACAGGATTAAAGTGTGTAGCATTGTCTAAGATTTCTTTTTGACCTTCTTTCTCCAAATCCATTTGTGAGGTTTCAACGATTTGAAGGCTTTGTCTGTCATTTTCGTCCTTTATCCAAAAAGGTCCGCCTCCTGGTGCACCATCATTTTTTACCATACCACATACTCTTAGAGGTTTATTGAGTTGTTGGGATAGTTTCTCGGTATTATCAGAAGGATGACTAATGTTTAAACTGTCTTTCATAAACGATCTGATATTGCTTAGGTCTTCAGCGTCAGCTTTTTTATGTTCAAGAAGTGCTAGGTATTCATCGAGTTCAGTTTTTAGTTTTAATAAAAGTCCTCCTAAAGCTTTTTTGTATTTTGAGGTTTCATTTTTATCACTCTCTTTTTTAGACACATTGTCAATGTTTTTTATAAATATTAAATCTGCATTCAGCTCATTTAGATTGTGTATTAACGCTCCATGTCCTCCTGGCCTAAAAAACATTTCACCATCTTCTTTTCGATAAACAGTATTATCAGGCTTTACAGCAATAGTATCGGTTGAGGGTTTTTGATGGGAATAGTCTACATTAAACTTATATTCTTCAGGGTTTTTAATTTTTGCTTTATAATCTTTAAAAACCGACTGAAATTCCTGCTCTAAACCTTCTGCAATCGTGAAATGCAAGTTGATTTCATTATTTTTTGCCGCATAAGCTATAGATTCATCGAGGTGCTCTTCAAATGGGGTTAATTTTTTATCATTGTAGTCATGGAATGGAATTAATCCCTTTGGTAGATTGCCCAAATTGAGTCCGTCTTCTTTCAATGAATATTTTAATATCAACAGGGATTTTTCATGATTGGATAGGTCAATAAAATTTGATGTTTTCTCTTTTGCAATGTCTAAAGCTCTATTGTAGAAAGCAAGGTTTTCTAACCTTTCAAAAAGAGGTTTTAGAATCTCAAATTTTTTCTTTTTTAAATTAGACTTTATCTCCTCATCGTTAAGGCTTACTTCATCAATAAAGGCATACAGGGCTTTAAACATTCTTGTCGCAGCGCCACTAGCTGGTACAAATTTTAGAACTTCTAAGTCATTTTTGTTGTCGTAAATATCAATTAATTCATCAAAGTCCTGTTCGTTGAACCGGATGATGCCTTCGTTGACTGTAGCTGCTTTTAAAACTTCAACTTTTTGTACTCCATTTTCAAAAATTTCAATTTGAGACTCGAGCTCATCTTTTGAAATTCCTTTTTTCTCAAGTTGCTTGAGATCCTTATCTGTTAGTTTCATAATTGTAGTTTTTTAAAGTTTCTAAAACCTTTTCTGTCCTAATTTGTAAATTTCCCTTTAAGATAGTAAAATTTTTCTTTCTTATTTTTAATTCTTTATAGAAAAGCTTAAAAATTTCCTCACGCTCGTTGGGCTTATCTCTTAAGTCATCAGGAACCCAGGGCGTATCTATATAGGTTAAAAAATAATAATCATATATAAACTCATCACACAATTTATCCAGCCATCTAAAATCTTCATCAGGAAAATAAATTTTTGTATAAACATAAGTTTCTAATGGATCTGTATCACAGAATAAGTATTGATTGGAGGTTTTTATAAGTTCGTTTTCAGTCCTTATCTGTCCTTGAACAATAGGCAGCATGTCAGAAGATTCACATGTTTTTCCGGTATTTTCCATTTTGACCTGCAGTAAATCTCTGGCATATTCAGGAACCCAGTCTGTATTGAAATATTCCGCCATTTTTCGAGCTAAAGTAGATTTGCCAGTAGATTCTGGTCCGTAGAATACTATTCTAGTAATGTTGCTTTCGGTTTGTCTAATTGTTTTTTCCATGCTTTATATCCATAAATCGCAATTATTGTAAAAATCAAATATTGAAATGAAGAAAATACTAAACCTTTAACTAAATACAATGGTACTGTGATAATATCTCCAATAATCCAAAATATCCAGTTTTCTAGTTTCTTTTTGGCCATGAGCCACATGCCAACAAAAAATATTCCAGTGGTTAGAGTATCTACATAAGCGGTCCATTCATTCCATTTATCAAAATAGCTATAAACGAGACTTACAAAAACGATGGTGGCCAGAAAAATATATGCTGAGTAAGTTTGCTCTTTTTTAGATTTTAGTTTTGTGATTGGTATAAAATGAGATTTATCTACTTTCCTTGTCCATAAATACCAACCGTAAATACTCATTACAAAATAATATCCATTAATGAGCATATCACCTAATAAACCATAGATTAACAAAATATATACAAAAATGGCTGTACTTATAATTCCTGTAGGAAAAACTAGAATATTGTCTCGCTTAGAAAACCAAACGCTCAGCAGCCCAAATATACTTCCTGTAATTTCTAAAAGAATTAAATATCCATCAACACCATCATATTGTTGAAAAAACCATTCAATAATTTGGGACATAGTCTTTTCTGTTAGATTTTACAATTTTCATGTAAAGTAAGCCATGATCTACAGCGTCGAGTGCAGTTTTCATTTCTTTTTGCAAAATAGTCATGACCTTGTCATAAGATCCAAAAACATGAGTGCTCAGTGAATTCTCTTTTATGACTAAACCGCTATTTCTTAATGATTTAATTAAATTTATAATCGGCGGTTCAAAGTTGTCTTGAAGTGGAGAGAAAGTAAGCTCTACTGAAATTTCCATTTTTTGTTTAAAATTATAAACATTTACGCAACCGTATCATTTTTTTTACTCTTATTATTACAAAAGCAATTGATAATTTGAAAAATCTAAAAACATATTTTTTACTGAATGGCGGTTACATGACAGTTTGTGTTGTAGTAACGGGTATTATTAAAATAGATGGAGGCTGACGGTGACTTCTAAAAACGAAAAAATGGAATTAACTAATAATGACAAAATTAAGTTTAACCGAATTAGCCAACAAAAAAGCTCGCCTTTAGCGAGCTTTTTAATTGTTAGTAATTATTTTTTAGATCATTTTGAGTTGCTTCAATATCATCTTCCATTAAGTCTATAAAATCTAAGAAAACGTCTTTCTTCTTTTCATTTTCTTTTTGGTTTTCATCAGTAAAAATGAAGATATAGGTTTCTAATTCATCGATTAGTTTTTCTTTTTTCTTAGCCAATTTTTTTTGTCGTTTGTAGTCTCTTTTGATAGATTTCATTTTTCGTTTTTCCTTATCTTCAAGTTCTACATCAGATTCATACACTTCTTCATCCGACTCGTCGCTATTTGACATTTTGTAGACCTTTTTAGAGAGTTTAGTCCTTTTCTTAGCTAGTTTATATTCTTTTTTGACATAATCAAGCGATTCTTCATCATTCTTCATTTTCAATTTACTTTGTGCCAATTCACGCTTCATTTTTTTTATAAGAACATTCTTTAGTCTATTTGATTCTTTTTGGTTTTGGCTTAAAAATGCCTCTTCAAAAGATTCAAATTCTACTTTAAAAGTATTGAGCTCTTTTTTGTCAATCTGAAGTTGATCAATTTTAGAATTCTCAAGTAAATTTTCTTTTTCAATGGGTTCTTTATCAACCTGAGATAGGCATAGGTTTACGCACAATATACTCATGCAAAGGAGAATATGTTTAATACTTATCATAATAAATTTAAATGGATTGTTAGTTGCAATTATTCAATTAAAAAAGTGATGTTGGAAAGCCTCAGAAAGTGAAATTATAAGATAATTTAGTCTATGCTAAATTTCCAGCCATGTTTATCCTCAGATCTGTTGTATTGAATATCCTGTAGTTGTTTTTTAAACATTAAACTATATGGATTTTCCAATTCAGGTAAATCATGATATGAATTGTTATGTTCAAAACCAAGGACTTGTGCAATGGTAGCGGCTGTTCCAGTACCGAAGATTTCCATCAACTCTCCCTTTTTTGCAGCTTCTATAATTCTTTTAACTTCCACAGGGCCAACCTCAACCTCTATGCCGTTGTCTTCAGCTAGTTTGATAACACTATCACGTGTAACACCGTTGAGAATTCTCTCGTTGGTAGGGGCTGTCAAAAGTTTATCATTGATTCTAAAGAAAATGTTCATTGTTCCGGCTTCCTCAAGGTATTCATGAGTGTCGGCATCTGTCCAAATAATTTGGTCATATCCTTTTTCTCTAGCTAAATTTGTAGGATAAAACTGTGCACCATAATTTCCAGCTGCTTTAGCATACCCAACACCACCGCTGGCAGCTCTACTATAGTTCTCCGAAAATAGAACTTTCACGGCTTTATTATAGTAAGCCTGCGCTGGACAAGTGATAATCATAAATCTATATGTAGTAGAAGGTGCAGCAGCTACACCTTTTTCTGTGGCAATTACAAAAGGTCTTATGTATAGAGAATTACCTTGACCTTTTTTAACCCAGTCGTGATCAAGTTTGAGCAGTGTTTTTAGACTTTCAAAAAAATACTCTTTTGGGAACTGCGGAATAGCTAATCTCTCTGAAGAATTGTTGATTCTTTTAAAATTCCTTTCAGGCCTAAAGAGCCATACTTTGTCGTTATCATCTTTAAACGCTTTCATACCTTCAAACACAGCTTGTCCATAATGAAAGACTTTCGACGAAGGATCAAACTCCATAGGGCCATACGGTACGACTTGTGGTCGCTGCCACTTACCATCAACGTAGTCACAAAACATCATATGATCAGAATAATTTTTTCCAAAAGGAAGATTAGAAAAATCAACCTCATTTATTCTAGTTTTAGATGTTTTTTTGATATCAATAATTGAAGCCTCTGTGTTCATATTTTAGTATATTTGCATCGCAAAGGTAACAATTTTGAACTATTAAAAATAACGTGCTTTTATTAAATTTATCCTATATTATAACACTCTAAAACTCTGTAAATTATGAAATACGCAATTTTTTCCTTTATTTTTTTGATTTTTATATCCTGTAAGGATACAAAACAGGAAGAGGCCTCAAATGATAATGAAACAACTGAGGTTTCAAATCAAGATAATGATACTTCTGAAAATCAATCTTTTTTCGGAGAAGAATTTGATTATGCTCAAGCCGAAACTGCGGCAATTGCATTAGAAAAATATCAGGATTTAAAGCCTGGTGATACTATCACCACCTCATTTACGGCTTCTGTTAACTCTGTTTGTGTAAAAAAAGGATGTTGGATGAGATTGAAATTGGATGATGACAAGGAAAGTTTTGTAAGGTTTAAAGATTACGGCTTCTTTGTACCAAAAGATATCAAAGGGCAAGAAGCAACTGTTCATGGAAAATTATTCGTTAATGAAACTTCTGTTGAAGATTTAAAGCATTATGCGATGGACGCTGGTAAAAGCGAAGAAGAAATAGCTGCTATCACCGAACCAAAAGTTGAATATTCTTTTCTAGCTGATGGTGTTCACCTGGATGAATAATTTTTATAAGTCTTCTTTAAACCAATAAAATTTTGAAGAAGCAGATTATTACTACATCAGACGGTACCAAAACTATACATTTTCCTGAATGGAAAGAAAGTTACCATTCAAAACATGGCGCTTTACAGGAAGCCAAACACGTTTATATCAAATCGGGTTTGGCTTTTTGTTTAGAAAATATGCAAAGCAACTCTGTTAAAATTTTAGAAGTTGGTTTTGGGACCGGGCTTAATGCAATATTGAGTATAATATTTGCAGAAAAATACAATACAATCATCAATTATACTTGTGTAGAAAAGTATCCTTTAGAGGAGGAAATTGTTGAAAACTTAGATTATTCAGCAGTATTTCCGGATCAAGCTACAGAATTCGGACGTATACATAGTTGCGACTGGGAAGAGTTTGAAAACATCACCTCAAATTTCAAATTAAAAAAGCTTCAAGCTGATCTAAAAACTTTTAAATCTAATGCTGAATTTGATGTCATCTTTTTTGACGCCTTCGGGCCACGAGTTCAACCTGAACTTTGGAGTAAACCCATCCTTCAAAACATGTACAGTGCTTTAAAGCAAGGAGGGATTTGGGTGACATATTCTTGTAAAGGGCAGGTGAGAAGAGACTTAATAGAGGTCGGTTATAAAGTTGAAAAAATTCCTGGTCCACCCGGAAAACGAGAAATGTTGAGAGCGATAAAAGTGTGATATTAAGTTTTAGGTCTTTAAATATTTTTCAGGACATCTTCAACACCTAAGCCATATTTCTCAAAAAGCTCATCTGTATTACCATGAGTGACAAATTCATCTGGTAATCCCATGGTTTTTACTTCTACATTGGGATGATTTTCAGCGTAATAGGCCTGAATCGATTCGCCTAAACCACCATTGAGTACTCCATCTTCAAGAGTGATAATTTTGCTGTACCGACTTGCGATATGATCTAATGTTGAAGTATCTAAGGGTTTTACAAATCTCATATCATAAAGACCAATATTTTGCCCTGATTTGCTTATGGCCTTTTCCGCAAGCCATCGCATTTTTCCTAACGACAAAATGGCGACATTCTTTCCTGCTTTTAAGCAATTTGCTTTTCCGATTTTAATGTCTTCAAATTCAAAACTCAATTTTTCAGCATCACTTTTTCCTCGCGGATATCTAATTACCAGAGCTTGATTTATTTTTTTAGAAGCAGTGAACAACAGGTTTTGAAAATCCTTGGCACAAGAAGGTGAAGCTATAATTAAGTTAGGCACGGCCTTCAAAAAAGCAATATCAAAAACGCCATGGTGGGTAGCACCATCATTTCCTACAATTCCAGCACGATCTACGCAAAATATAACTGGTAATTTTTGCAGAGCTACATCATGTATTAATTGGTCATAAGCTCTTTGCAAAAAGGTAGAATAAATGGTACAAAACACCTTAAATCCCTGAGTGGCCAGACCTGCTGAAAACGTAACAGCGTGTTGCTCCGCAATTCCAACGTCAAAGGCTTGTTCCGGCAATTCTTCCATCATGTATTTTAATGAACTCCCAGTGGGCATTGCTGGCGTAACACCAATTATTTTATTGTCATTTTTTGCCAATTCCAGTAAGGTCTTACCAAATACATCTTGATATTTGATAAATTGATTGTCGTTTTCAGACTTAATGGTCTTTCCTGTAAGCTTATCAAATTTTCCAGGCGCGTGATATTTCACCTGTTCTAGTTCAGCAGGTTTTAAACCTTTACCTTTTTTAGTTAGAATGTGTAAAAATCTAGGGCCTTTTTTTTCTTTTAGGTCTTTCAATACTTCTATTAACTGCTCTAAATCGTGTCCATCTATTGGCCCTTGATATGAAAAATTTAAAGCTTCAACAATATTGTCTTGTTGAGGCTTTTGGTTTACCTTAGCTTTAGTCAAATAGTTTTTCAAAGCGCCTACACTTGGGTCAATGCCAATGGCATTATCATTTAAAATAACAAGTAAATCAGCATCAGTATCACCGGAATGATTAAGCCCTTCGAAAGCCATACCTGATGCGATTGATGCATCGCCAATTACGGCAATATGTTCTCTATATTCATTTTTTAGCTTAGAAGCCATCGCCATGCCTAAAGCTGCAGAGATAGAAGTAGAGCTATGTCCAACCCCAAAATCGTCGTATTCGCTTTCTTCACGACTGGGAAAACCTGAAATTCCACCGAGTTGCCTATTGGTATGATATAAATCTCTGCGTCCGGTAAGTATTTTGTGGCCATAAGCCTGATGGCCAACATCCCAAATAAGTTTATCGTTAGGCGTGTCAAATACATAATGTATAGCAATGCTTAACTCTACCGTGCCCAGATTAGCACCAAGGTGACCGCCATATTCAGAAACTTTTTCAATGATGAAAAGTCTTAGTTCATCTGCTAATTGCTTTAGTTGAGCTATACTTAATGTTTTCAGGTCTTCTGGTGAATCTATTTTGGAAAGCAAGGCATAATTCATAAAAACAAAGTTAAGTCTTGATTTTGTATTTTTGACACATGTTAATAGAATATAATGATGAATATTTTATGCGGAAGGCGTTGCAGGAGGCAGAAATAGCCTTTAATAAAGGAGAAGTGCCCGTTGGTGCAGTTGTAGTGATAAATAATCAGGTTATTGCCAAAGCACATAATCTCACACAAACCTTAAATGACGTCACCGCGCATGCAGAAATGCAGGCCATTACTGCAGCTGCCAATTATTTAGGCGGAAAATACCTTAATCAATGCACTATGTATGTGACGCTAGAACCATGTGTAATGTGTGCCGGAGCTTTGTATTGGAGTCAATTAAAGAAATTGGTTTACGCCGCAAAAGATAGGAAAAGGGGTTATGAAATTAATCAAATAGGGCTGCATCCGAAAACTACTGTAGAATTTGGCATCCTGAAAAATCAGGCTTCGCATTTAATGAAAACATTCTTTTTTGAACGGCGTAAAAATTAATCTTTAATTTTCGAAAATGGTTCCCATTACCACAACATCTGCGCCAGTTGAATAGGCTTTTTGCATAGTTTCTATTGATCGAATTCCTCCACCAACTATAATAGGAATGTTAACAGTGTTTCTCACTTCTGAAATAATCTCTGGATCGACAGGGAATTTTGCGCCGCTTCCGGCTTCAAGATAGATTAATTGTTTGCCGGAATATTGAGCCGCTAAAGCAATATCTGTAATTTTTTCAATGTCTGATTGAGGAATAGCTTTGGTTTTGGTCACCTTTTCAGTGGTACAGGTTTTTCCGCCATCAATTAAAATATAGCTTGTGGGTATTATCTCTAAGCTTGAGTTCCTTAAATGTTTGACACTTTTTAATTGTTGACCAATGAGGTATTCCGGGTTGTTTCCAGACATTAAACTTAAGAAAAGCAGAGCATCAGCATTTGATGAAATTTGATTAACATCACCAGGAAAAAGAATTACGGGTAGATTGCAAATCAGTTTCAGGGCTTTTACAACATTATCTGTTTTTCCATTTTCAACCATGCTTCCGCCGACAAAAATGTAATCTGTTTCTTTAGGTATTTTATTCAACCAATGATGAAGGTATTCAACTTCAATTTTATCGGGATCCAAAAGTATAGCCAGAGATTTGATGCCTGATAATTGCTTTTTCTTTAATTCTTTTAAAATGTCGAGCGCAGCGATCATAAATTTTGTCCAGAGATGGTTTTATAAATTTCTAAAGCTTTACTATCGCTTAATGAAGCTATTCTACTGCATAATTCAATGAGCCATTGCTCTGTTTCTAAATCTTCAAAGTCAAAATCTTTTAAAAAGGCCTTGATAATAATTTTGTCGAAGTGATTTGCTTTATGCGCTTTTGTATTCTTTATAGCCTGGCTAAAGTGATCTAAAATTTCAGAAATAACACGATAACCTACCGTTTCTTTTTCTAAAACCTCCTGACTTTGATATACATTTTTAATACTGATGTTGATGATATCTTCGATCTGAGCCTTATAAGGTGAAAGTTCGATCAAAGGTTTGTCCAGCGAGCCTTTTCTAATCGACTCCTCATTTTGTATAAAAGCTTTTACTGCATCTTCGATTAATCTGCCTATGGCTAAAGAGCGTAAGTAAGCCACGCGATTTTTTGTGGTTGAAAGATTGAAATATTTGTCTTTATCAATTCTTTTGTTGATCAATTTTGATAAGTATTCTAAAGCATATTCTTCAGGGATGAGTCCTAGATTGATGCCGTCTTCAAAATCTATGATGGTATAGCAAATATCATCGGCAGCTTCAACTAAATAGGCGAGTGGATGACGTTGATAAACTCCATTCATGCTTGATTTTAGACCCAACTCTTTGGCGACACCGTCAAAAAAGTCTTTTTCAGCTTTAAACACACCATACTTTTTTTGAGAAACGTGCTTCGATGACGTTACAGGAAACGAAGCTCTTGGATATTTTGTAAAAGCACCTAATGTTGCGTAAGACAACCGTAATCCACCAAATGTTCCTTGTTTAGTTTCATTCAAAAGTTTAAACCCATTGGCATTACCTTCAAATTTTACCAAATCCTGATAAGCCCACTCTGAAATTTCATTTTTGAATATCTTCCCTTTTCCACGATCAAAAAAAGCACCAATGGCTTTTTCGCCAGAGTGCCCAAATGGTGGATTGCCAATATCATGCGCCAAGGCAGCCGCAGCCACAATGGCTCCAAAATCGTTGAAATGGTAGCCTAAAGATTGTTCTAGATGTGGATATTTTTGAAGTATGGCTTTACCAGCCTGACGACCAAGCGAGCGCCCAACTACTGACACCTCTAAACTGTGCGTAAGTCTGGTATGGACAAAGTCCGTTTTGGACAAAGGAATGACCTGAGTTTTGTCCTGCAAACTTCTAAATGCTGATGAAAAAATTATACGATCATAATCAACTTCGAAGCCTAAGCGGGTTTCATCCTGTTCTTTTCTTAAACGTTTGGTTGTGTCTCCTTGTCTTTTGAGAGATAAAAGCCTTTCCCAATCTAACATCTGTTGAATTTTGAAGGGCTAAAATAAGATTTTTGAAGAATGTTATTAAAAAGACGCGATAAATTAATTCTTATTGCTTTTTATATCTCAAGTCAGAGGCCATAATTTTATAATCCCAAACTTTTTTGCCTTCTGTATCATAAATGGTTAAAACCAGCTCTCGGTTTTTTCTTTCTCCTGAAACATTGATTATTCCAAAATTTCTATCGAAGTAGGTTTTGTCTTTTAAACGATAAGAATTGGCTTCATCTCTTGCGGCATGTGTTCCAGATGTTAATGACGAGCACGTAAAATCTATCAATGGATACGCCTTGTCTCTTTCCATCCTGGAGACTTCTGAGTGATGTCTGTCTCCTGATAGAAATAAAACACCTTCAATTTTGTTTTCTTCCAGACGTCTTAACAATTCGTTTCTTTCATCGGGATAAGAAACAAAATTCTCGTAATTATTGTAATCACTTACAACTTGACCACCGTTAGCAACAATTTTAAAAGTAGCATTACTTGTGGCTAAGGCGTTGATCAGCCAATCCAGTTGCTCTTCGCCAAAATAAGCTTTATTGCCGGTTTTCAGATCATTTGAATCTCGGTGATAGCGATTATCCATCATAAAAAATTCTACATCATGCCACAAAAAATGACTGGTGATACCACCATTACCAACAACATCTGTGTTTAAATTGCCCCAATATTGATTAAATAATTCTTGAGTGATTTTTTTGTTGGCGTAGGTTTTATCAGAATTGTTAGGTCCATAATCATGATCGTCCCAAGTGGCGTAATGATGAACGCTGGCCAAAAGTGGTTGCAGTTCTTTTGTGCTTCTCGTATGCTTATAACGATGGTTAAGACCATACTCCGTTAAAAAATCTGGAACTCTTAAGTAAACATTGTCACCAAGCCAAACCATAAAATTTGGATCTTTGTCAAGGATGCTATTAAATATTTCATATTTGGCACCATAAGGTTTTCCTGGTCGGTCGTCTTTGGTTTCGTTGGCGTAAAAACAAGAGCCTAGCGCAAAAGAAAAATCTGGTGGATCTGTTCGATACTGCCATAAAGCAAGGCTTTCAAACTCCAAATCGTAATCAAAATCGATTTTTTGATTGTTGACGAGAACCTCATAAGAGTAGGTTTCGCCATATTCCAGAGGTCTGGGATAAATTTTGGTGGTGAAGTAATTTTCTTCTAATGTTTTTTGCGAAGTAGTATATTTTGTTTCACCCTTTTGATTGGTGTAAGCAATCACTACATCTGCTTCTTCTGTGGTCTGTATCCAGATGAGGACTTCCCTAAAGTCTGAATAACCAAGCATTGGTCCGGCTTTAATGATTTCTTTCTGTGCCCAGGTGATGGCAAAAATGAGCTGAAATAATATTAAGTAGGTATATTTTGTTTTCATGCTACAAAAATGAACTTTTTTGAGTATTGAAATGTTATCTAAGCTTTAAAATTAAAAACGAACCTAAATAAATTTTTCAGGTCAAAATATTTTAAAATTGATGGATAATAATTTTGGCAAAGAATTGAACGAAGATTTGCCTAATTTAGAAGCTATGCTTTCAAAACTTTCTTTTTTTCAATCGCTACTTCAGAACCTTCAACTAATAAGACTGAATGAGGGACTATTTTTTCCAAAAATTCAAATTCCTGACCGTATATTGAACTATAATTGACTTGTAATTCATAATCTAAGATATCATAAGTTTTCCAACGAGGATGTTTTACAGTGTACTGATAGGTCTTGTTGTCTTTGACCTTAGCAAAACCAAGGTAATTTTCAAGAATAAATTCAGTTTCAGAGTTTCTTTCTATGTCTCTTTTATTTTTACTTGAAGTCACTTTGAAAGTATTACTAAATTGAGATTTCCCCCATTTGTATTCAACCAATCTTTCATCATTATTTTCGTTCCACAGGTGGGACATTTTCATGGTGTCATAATTCTCATTATACAGATTATTGGCAACAAATGTTATAGCACTCTTAGGAACAATCTCTTTAATAAAAACTACACCTCGTTTCCATTGTCCATTTTCAAATCGTTTTACATAAAATCTGAGATTGACTTCTTCAAAATTGATATGATATGGTATTTTTACCCCTAGCACTCTTGTATTTTTAAACATCATACCGACCAGACTAATGTAACATTTCCTCTTCCATAAATCTAATTCAGTGCCATAAGGTAAGTGAGGTAAGAGGACATTTTTATCAATAATATAATTTGCAAATGCCAGTTTTCTCCATTCTGCAGTAAGAAAATTCATATTTTTTAAAATTAATTTGTTTGTTAAGTATATTCATTAACGAGGACATCCAAGGTTAATCAATTTGTAAAATTTTTCTTATTTTATTTTTGAATGTACTAGAACAAAAACCCCTTTCAACTTACATTGAAAGGGGTACCTAAAACAAAAATCAAGAATTATTATTGCCTGGTTCTTGAGCTTCTACTGTTAGAGCTTCTGCTCGAAGTGGTTTTATTGTTGTTGCTTCTGCTTGCTCTTGTAACGCTTCTTTTTGAATTAGAACGACTTCTATTAACTGAACTTTTTCTAGGCGTTCTAGGTTTTGTTACTTTTTGAGATCGCGAAGAGCTTCGTCTTGAAACTTCATTGTTTCTTCTGGCTCTTTGAGAAATGCTTTTTTCATTTCTTGTATGTCTTTGAGTTCTTAAAGAAGATGAATTCTGTCTGCTGTTATTTAAACTAGTTGCTCTATCATTTCTATTTCCAGAATTCGCATTAGAGATAGATGATCTGCTTGTTCTACTTACGCCTACAGTATTTTGTCTATGACTGTTTCGACTTGTCGCTCTTTCACTTCTATTGTTTCTTGAATTTACATTTGCGGTTCTATTAGAACTTCTATTACTTCTATCATTATTCCTTAGACTAGAATTTCTGGTCGCTGCTACTCTTTCACCCCTTGTTCTACTTATCGCTCTGTTCCGTCTCTCTACGTTTGATCTGATCTGCCTTTCGGCTATCGTTCTTGGGGTTTGAGCATATCTCTGATTTGATCTTACATTGTTACCTCTTAATTGTCCAGGATTATTTCTGTTAAAGTTAAAATGTCTCACATTATTTACATACGGTCTGTAATAAATGTGTCTTATCGGATTATAAAATTGTCTGTAAGGTTGAACGCTTATCAAACACAAATTAGCTGGTGGTATGGCATAAAATCTGTGCCATGGTCTCCATACATATCTGCGATTAAAGGCGTTAATAAACCCTCTTTGTCTCCAAAAAATGTTATTTCGGTAGAATATTCTCAACCCGCCAATTCTATGCACAAATCCAAAATTATTATAGAATATTGGAACATTTCCGATCTGGCTTACTCGACCAAAATGATCATAAAATATTGGTGTGTTTTGTACTTGAATGATTGCACCAAAGCTATCATATTGTATAAATGAATTGTAGTTAAACCCAGTATTAAAACTAAAGTTGAAGTTTCCATTGCCAATACCAACATTTACATTAGGTCCGTATTGTGGCATAAAGAAATCAAACTGTCCATCTTGAAACACAGAAAACTCTATGCCATTTTCCATAAAAATGAAAGACTGTGTCTGATTAAAGCTCCAGTTGTTTAATGTGTTATTAAACTCCGAATTTGAATGGTTTGCCCATCCAGACGTACTGAAAAAAACAAACCCTGCTAGTAAAAAAATAAATCGTCTCATGATATTAGGGTTTTAAATGTTACATATACTTAATACCAAAGGTTGTGCCAAATTCTATATATATTTGAAATACAGATATTTAAAAATTAACAGATACATGTTATAATAGAGCTTCAAAAATTTTTTAACAGGACAACCTTAATTTCTTAAAAAAATTTACATTTGGATATGGCTAACGAGGTTCAAGTCTGCAAAAACTGCGAAACTGAAAATACTTCAGAGGCTAACTTTTGTGTCAATTGCGGGCAAAAACTTGGAGATGAGCTCAATCTCAAGCTACTTTTTTATAATACTATTGGTAATTATTTCTCGTTTGATGCCAGGTTTTTTAGAAGCATTATTCCCTTGATGTTTAAGCCTGGTTTTATTGCTGCTGAATTCATAAAAGGCAAACGTTTACAGTATTTACACCCGGGACAGATGTATTTGTTTGTAACAGTGATTTTCTTTTTTGTGTTTAACTATTATGTGAGAGAAGGCAGAGAGATTATTGAAAAAAATGCAAAAAATGCGCTTGAAGAAGTCGACCGAGAAGTTAATCGTATGGATACTCTGTCTCAGATTGATTCAGCAGCTTTAGATACAATTAAAATTGAAAATTACACCGATGCTAAGCAATTGGTTAGAGATTTACAATCTATCAAATACAGAACCCTGGATACACTGCCAAAAAAGAGAGGACACAGCAATAAACCTATAGATTTTAATTTTGATAAGAGCATAGATTCTTTAATTGCTTTTGGAGCCTCCGATGAGGTGATTTATAAAAAAATGGGTATGAGTGAAGATCCGGGTTATCTTGAAAGACGGTTCTTTAGCCAGGGTCTTAAGCTTTACAAAACCATGGGATTTACACAAGTTTATCAGTATTTTGTAGACAGCATACCTTTAGCTATGTTTGTTTTGATGCCTTTGTTTGCTTTTATCCTAAAACTATTTTATTTTACACAAGGGAATTACTCACATCATCTGGTGTTTAGCTTTTATTTTTTCTGTTTTCTGTTTACGGTTTTTACTTTAATTCTCGGTGTGAATTTAATATTTGATGGCATCCCTGCCTGGATAAGTTGGCTGGCAGCTTCATCCACATTTTTTTATTTATGGCGGGCCGTTGTAAGATTTTACAACAAACATTGGTTTTCAAGCTTTATCAAATCAGGTATTATTAGCTGGATTTACCTCTTTTTTGTCATTCCATTAGCGTTTGTAATGATGCTTTTTATAGCATTTTTATTTTATTAATGGAGTATTAAAATAATCTGATTTTTGAGTATATTTAAAGTTTTTCTTGTTGAATATCAATATATTTATACAAAATAAAACTAATATGTTGAATACAATAACAATTTTAGCTCAAATAGCTGTTGCTGCTTCAGTAGCTTTCGTATGGATATTAAGGATGCACAATGTAGAAAAAGAATTTCATCAATTTGGATTAAACCTTAAGGTTAGAAGTTTTGTAGGATTTTCTAAAACAGTCCTTGCAACCTTGCTAATTCTTGGGATTTGGTACCCTGAATTGACCTTTTATGGCGCTGTAGGAATGGCTTTCTTTATGTTAGCTGCCCAATATTTTCATTGGAGTAATGGGAATCCTGTAGTACAAAAAACACCCTCTTTTATATTACTAGTCTTAAGTATTTTTATAGCTGTTAGTTCGTCGGGAATAATTTAATATGTCAGCATTTCAATTTTGTATTTTATTGTCTAGCATAGCATTTCTTGGATATAGCATTGCGTATTTTACAGGTCCTAAAATGAAAGCTGAATTTGAAAGATTTGGTCTTAAAAAATATGCTTTAATTACAGTACTATTTGAAATCACAGGGGCTTTGGGATTACTAATAGGTTATTTTCTGCCTTCGAAGTTATTATTAGAGATTTCAGCCGTTGGCTTATCCGTTTTAATGTTTCTAGGAGTTTCGGTGAGATTTAAAGTCAAAGATGGATTATTCGTTACCTTGCCAGCACTTTTCTTTTTTCTTTTAAACGCTTATATTGCTTGGTATTCAATTTTTAAAATGTAATTAAACTTGATTACTCATCTTTAAAATTTGATACTTTTGTAGCCTAAAATTATTGTATGTCATCAACACCAAAATCATTGAATTTTATAGAGCAAATTATAGAAGAAGATTTGAAGAATAATTATTCTCCAGATCAACTTCAATTTCGTTTTCCTCCAGAACCTAATGGCTATCTTCATATTGGGCATGCTTCAGCCATTTGTTTAAATTTTGGTTTGGGGCTAAGATACCAATCTCCCGTAAATCTTAGGTTTGATGATACCAATCCTACAAAAGAAGAAAAAGAATACGTAGATGCTATCAAAAGAGATGTAGAATGGTTGGGGTTTAAATGGGCTAAAGAATGTTATGCATCAGATTACTTTCAGCTGTTGTACGACTGGGCCGTTGAGATGATAAAAAATGGCGATGCTTACGTGGATAGTCAATCATCAGATGCTATTGCTGAACAAAAGGGTACGCCAACCGAGGTAGGAACAGACAGTCCTTATCGAAACCGTTCCGTAGAGGAGAATTTGGACCTCTTTGAAAAAATGAAAAATGGAGAAACCCCAGAAGGCAGAGATGTTTTACGTGCTAAAATAAGCATGGGCGCGAAAAATATGTTGATGCGAGATCCTATTATGTACAGATGTCTGCATAAACCTCATCATCGTACTGGATCAGATTGGAAGATTTATCCCATGTACGACTGGGCACACGGGCAGTCTGATTATATCGAACAAGTCTCTCATTCCTTTTGTACATTGGAATTTCAACCACACCGCGAACTTTACAATTGGTTTGCGAAAAAAGTAAAAGCAGCTGATAAGCTAAAACCCAAGCAACGTGAGTTTGCGCGAAGAAATTTAAGCCATACTGTTGTTAGTAAAAGAAAACTTCTAAAGTTAATAGAAAACGGAATTGTAGAATCCTGGGATGACCCGAGAATGCCAACGATTTCTGGTATGAGAAGACGTGGTTACACTCCGGAATCTATTGTAAATTTCGCGGAATCTATTGGAATAGGAAAGAGGGAAAACACAGTGAACTTCTCACATCTTGAGTTTTGTGTTAGAGAAGACTTGAATAAAAAAGCACCTCGAGTGATGGGCGTTTTAGATCCACTTAAAGTCGTCATCACCAATTATCCTGAAGATCAGGAAGAATGTCTGGAAACTGAAAACAATCCCGAAGATGAATCAGCCGGGAATAGGACAATACCTTTTTCCAGAGAATTATATATTGAAAAAGAAGACTTTAGAGAAGAAGCCAATCGAAAATTTTTTAGGCTAAAACTCGGCAAAGAGGTACGTTTAAAAAGTGCCTACATCATAAAAGCAGAAAGTTGTGTCAAGGATGATGATGGTAACATCACAGAAGTGCATTGTACTTATGATGAAGATTCTAGAAGTGGAAGTGGAACTGAGGCCTCCAAAAGAAAAGTGAAAGGGACGTTGCACTGGGTTTCTGTAAAGCATGCTGTTCCTGCCAAGGTGAAACTATACGACAGATTGTTTATGGTTGAAAATCCGGATCAGGATAAGGAAAAAGACTTCCTCGATTTCGTAAATCCGAATTCACTTGAAGTCACCACAGCTCAGGTTGAACCCAGCTTGAAAGAAGCTAATGTTGGTGATATAGTACAATTTCAGCGCATTGGCTATTTTTGTGTAGATAAAACTACAACTGAAAACAACCTGGTGTTTAATAAAACCGTAGGATTGAGGGATTCGTGGAAGGGGTGAAATTCAATCTCAAGATTTTCTAATTTGGAGATTTGAACATGTTCTTGATTAGATATTAATTTAATCCAAGTTATTTTACACTACTAATATTATGTTAGTTTATTAGAATTAGAAATTCTACAGTCTTTTATTTTTATATTTGCACAAAAATTGAAAGATTATGTATCCACCAGAACTTGTAAAACCAATGAAAGAAGAGTTGACAAATGTAGGCTTTGAGGAGCTTTTGTCAGCACAGGCCGTAGATATCGCCTTAGCACAAAAAGGAACAGCACTAGTCCTTGTAAATTCTGTTTGTGGTTGTGCGGCAGCAAATGCAAGACCAGGCGCAAGAATGGCCATAGAGAATTCAAAAAAGCCTGATAACTTTTATACCGTATTTGCTGGAGTAGATACCGAAGCAACAGATAAAGCTAGAAAGCATATGGTACCATTTCCTCCGAGTTCACCTTCGATGGCACTTTTTAAAGATGGAGAATTAGTCCATATGTTAGAAAGACATCATATTGAAGGTCGTCCGGCTGAAATGATTGCTGAGAATTTAAAATCAGCTTTTGACGAGTATTGCTAATCTAGATATTGAATTTAATATTTAAAAAAAGAAACCCCTTAATCATAATAAGGGGTTTTAATTTATTATGAAAAAAATTCTTGCTTATCCAGTTTCAATTATTTATTACCTGGCATTTGGAATAAGCTTAGTCTTTTTTCATATAATACAGATTTTTACACATAGACTTGTTGGATATCAGGCTCATAAGAAAACTGTAGACGTTTTAAATTTTTTCCTAATGAGGTGCCTTAATATTTTAGGCACACAAATTTATTTTCACAACAATTTTATTTTTAAAAGAGATAAACCTTATATCATCGTTGCGAACCACCAAAGTATGTATGATATTCCGCCGATAATCTGGCATTTAAGAAAAATTCATCCAAAATTTATCAGTAAAAAAGAGTTAGGGAAAGGAATTCCTTCCGTTTCCTATAACCTAAAATACGGTGGTTCAGTTCTAATTGACAGAAGGAACAGTAAGGGCTCTGTAGTGGCGATAAAAAAATTTTCGCAGCAAATCAGTGAGAAGAATCTATCAGCAGTCATATTTCCAGAGGGAACCAGAAGCAGAGATGGTAAACTCAAAAAGTTTTATACAAATGGTTTAAAAACTTTAATTGAAAATTGCCCAAATGCGGTTGTAGTTCCTGTAAGCATACAAAATTCCTGGGAGTTACAAAAATACGGCATGTTTCCTTTACCGCTTGGCGTGAAAATAATTTTTAATGTCCATGATTCTATCGATGTAAAGGAACACAGTTTTGAACAAATCGTGTCTTACTGCAGAACCACAATTGAAAACGGAATTTTGAAATAATTTATCTTTTACGCCACGTTTCCGTAACATCCTCATCTTCCAGATAGAAATCTCTTAGATAACCGGCTGTGGTTATAATTTCAACAATTTTCTCTCTTTCCGAGGTTTCAATGAGCATATAGTTCGTTTTTTTGTTGAGGTCATTTAGTCTTAAAGCAGCTTGTTCTACAATTTTTAAAGCTTCATCTTTAGATTTAGAGTCATTAATTTGATCCAGGTGCTCATTTAAAATACTGATGCATTCCTCAACACTTTTTTTATCATAGGGAGAAAATTCGGGTTCAAGATAATCAACATTGAAATCAGGAATTTATTCTACAAATGCGTTGATATTTTTCTAGTAAAATAAAAGCTGTCTTTAACCACAGAGGCACAGAGAAGGCACAAAATGTCACAGAGATTTATTATGACTTATATGCCTGATACTGATTATTTATGAAATATGACAGCTTAAAAGGTCCAGCTTCTTTTTTCTAATTTGAACTTTTCCCTAAGTGTGTCCTCAAGCTTAGCCAAATATTCCAAGGTCTTATCACTATCATAATTTGGTGCCCAACCGGCAAATTCTTTATCACTGGCTTTTTTATAAGGTCCGGATTTGACTTCAAAAACTACAGTATCAGGTTCTAAAGCAAAAATGGTATGCCAGGTGCCAACTCTCAGGTCAATGCCAATTTGATTTGACTGTTGTGAAAGATAACACAGGGAGTCTTCAATAATACTGCCGTCTTCTTCAAAACAAACACAGCCTAGACTTCCTTGTAGAATTATGATGGTTTCCTCTTTGGGATCTTCCAAATGACGATGAGGCATGATGTAACTTTTGGGCTGAATGGCGTTTAGCATTCTGTGTAAAGTGCTTTTATTACCATCATGAAAGTTATGAATTTCTCTTAATCTTGGATTTTCTGAAGCATCTTTACTTTTTTGTTCAATCAAAGTCCTGTCTATGACTGTAAATTGTTTGTGGTTAGATTTTGTGGCTTGAGCAGATATTCTTTTCATAGTTTGGTTTTTGAGCTAGATGCTTCAATTTTATTGAGTAAAAGTAATAGTCGTTGTCATTTTGATATTGAGCCTTCGGAAGAGAAAACAAAAGATGATTGGGAGATTTTAATTAGACTCCTCATCCGCCAATATTTGGGCCTCTCATTGAATGATAAGTTAAAAGTAAAACAAATTTTTCAAAAGAATTTAATCGTGAATAAACTATTTTCCAATGACATTATCGCCATCAATATCTTTATTAAGATGTTTCTCCAAAACCTCTAATGTTTTTTGTAAAACGGCTTTTGTACGTTTTAACTCATCTTCCAGAATTGTGACTCGATCTTCTAAGTTTTCTGCTTTTTCTTTTTGTTCATTAATTTTATTTTCCTGTAATAAATCCCAAAATATCCCCATAGTAGTTGTTTTATTGTTTTTTCTGTATTAGATAAATAGTCTATTGGCGATCACCATAACGATGTTGAATCCATCATCTATTTTAAATAATTTTATTTTTTTAAAATTTTTATCATCAAGAGTTTTAGATAACTTAATAATATAATAAGCATTGATTTAATAAATATTGTCAGATTCCAAATTCAAACTTTAAACCACTAGCATCAAATACTATTTATTCTTCCAACCTTTTCCCTTCCATTTCCTGTCCTGCCTGGAACAGTGTAAGACTTTTAATGTTTCCATCTTCAGCTTTGTTAAATTCTATCTCAGCTTGAATAATTTTCAAGTAAAAACGAGTCTGGCTCTTTGGGAAAATATCTACAATGCCTTGCCCAGTAGCTTGAACTTGCATTTGATTCCCATTTTTAAAGATCTCTAGATTAAAACCTGGTTGAAGTTCGTACGTTCCAACGTAAGATTTTAATATCTCTTCTGGTACGATAATTTCTTTTTCGTATTCAGAAGTGTCAACATCAAGTTTTTTCAGCATTTCAATTGCGTTTTGATTATTTCGATTTAGTTCCAAAGATTTTTTATAAATCGAAATGGCTTGCTGAGTATTACCGAGTTGCATTAAACTTTCAGCATAGCTATCATAAACATTTGATGAATTTGGAAATCGATCTACATTGAGTTGAAAAATTACGGAGGCTTGCTTATATTGATTTTCACCCATAAGCTCGTAGCCTAGGGCATTCATTTCATCTTCATTGAAATCGTAATTATTACTGTCTTCATTTTCTTTGAAAAATACCAGGGCAGAATTAAAATCGTCATCAGAAATAATATTCCTCATCTCTTGAGCTATAGATGCTTTTGGTATATCATAAGATTTGTCATAAACAATTCCCAGAATTGATTGCGCTATACTATTGAGAGGCGCGCCACCAGTATTGTTAAGCAAAACGACAAGCGTTTTTTGTTCAGGATATCGCTTTATTAAAGTATTAAATCCATTAATGCCACCACCATGACCAATAACCTTTGTGCTTTCTGTAGTATTTCCAATGTTTTGCTCACCGACCATCCAACCATAGGCATAAGCATCTTCATTACCGACGTTTATGTGCTTTTTAAAATACATATCCATAAAATCTTGTGGTAATAATTTGTTGGTATATAAAGCCTGATCCCATTTATATAGATCTTCGACGGTAGAATACATTGCACCAGCTGCATAAGGTAATGACATGTCTAAATATCTGGAGTTCACATAATCGAACCCTCTTTTTTTATAGCCTGTAGCTCTTTTTTTTAAAATCGTACTATGTAAATCATAGCCCGTGTCTTTCATATTAAGGGGTTGAAGTATCTTTTCTTCAAGTAAGGCATCATAGGTTTTTCCTGAAACCTTTTCGAGAATAACACCTAGTAGAAAGTAGCCCGAATTACTGTAAGAAAATCTCTCGCCAGGTTCAAAATCTAACGCCATATCTTGAAATTCTTTAATGAAATCGTCTGGTGACTGATAGGTTTGACTTTTCTTTTCGAAAAAGTCCGGAAAAGCCGTATAATTTGGTATACCGGAAGAATGTGTAAGTAAATTATGAGTGGTAATAATTTCTGCTTTGTCTTGTGGATAATCCGGTAGATAGGTCAAAATAGGAGCCTCTAAATCTATTTTACCTTCAGCTGCTAATTGTAAAATCAGCATGGCTGTAAATTGTTTAGTTACTGAACCTAACCTGTGTTTGGTCTCTGGCGTATTTGGAATATCCCATTCCATATTGGCCATGCCGTAGCCTTTTTTCAAGATGACTTTTCCTTGATGAGCTACAAGTGCAGAACCATTAAACTGCTGTAGCTCTTTGTACTTGACTAAAAGTTGATCAATTTCTTCAACTTTAATTTGGCTAAAAGTACTTGAAGTGGTGACTAACAGTAATATTAATATTGAAAAAAAATGATTCGAAATGAAGGTTTTCTGAATGGTCATGATTTAAATTTAAATTATGCCTAAAATAGTTAAAAATTTTAAGAAATTCCTTATTTAAATGATCTGAAAAAGACGAAAGCAGTAGCAGGGCATAATAGACTCTTAACGAAAAATGATCTGAGAAGTTTTTGTTATTTTTGATCTTAAGTATTATCCTAAAAATTTAACACTTACAAATTAGGAGTTTTGGCATTAAAATTGTTTTATTGCCAACCATAAAATACAAACCATGAAATTGATTATTTGTTCACTTTTTTCAATTTGTTTTTGTCTGAGTCTTTATGCTCAAAACGACCAAGAGCCAACAGATTCTGAAAAACGACTAGATAGTTTTACAGAAGCCAAGCGACATGAGCTATCTCTTGATGTTCTGGCAGGTCTAGGAATTCCAGCTTTTCAGCCAAGATATGAGTACATCTTAGGACGGTATGCCGGCGTTGGGATTGATGTTTTTATAGATCTTTCTGCAAATGATATCGATTACAGCGATCTTGAACATTTTTCTATTACGCCTTTTTACAGACAATACTTTTTTAGCAAAGAAGATTATGGTGCCAAGGGCTTTTATGGCGAAGGTTTTTTAAAGGCCTATTCTTTTGAAGATTCTTTTTATGAATACAATTCTATGGGAGTTGATAGGGTTGACGAAGGTTCTTATTTTGAAACTGCTATAGGTATTGGTATCGGTTGGAAATGGGTGAGTAATTCAGGTTTTATGATCGATGTTGGACTTGGTATCGGAAGAAACCTTGGATTTGCAGACATCCCTGAAGATAACTACAGACCGGAAGTTATACCAAGAGGTGGTGTTCACTTTGGTTGGCGTTTTTGATATTGTTTTAGATTACATTTATACAAAATCCAGATTTTTAAAAGTGCTCCTATTGGGGCATTTTTTGTTTTGAAGATGTTAGTATTGGACTTGGTTTCCTGGCTTAGGGATTGAGGCTTTGTTGGAGCTCTTGCCACGCCTAAGCGTGGGAAAGCGACTGCCGAAAGCCCGACTCCCGCCATTGGCGGGAGAAAGCCCCAAAAAATTATTCTTGTAATTTTGAAGAT